>Ga0272445_1000996_pt1 | contig 23642 bp, 19 predicted proteins | sample YNPCB0031_FD_194404 | JGI IMG/M metagenome (GOLD analysis project Ga0272445, IMG submission 194404) | Hot spring sediment microbial communities from Yellowstone National Park, WY, United States - YNP-CB-003-1 | ecosystem: Environmental > Aquatic > Thermal springs > Hot (42-90C) > Sediment... | reverse complement strand
TTTTAAGCTTTTAACGCGTAACTACAACGTAACTACACGTCAAAAGAAGACTAAATCGAGGGTCTTTTGTAGTTACACGAAATTTCCATTGGAAAATTCTGTAGTTATGCACGCGTTTTAGACTTTTAATGTGTAACTACAGCGTAACTACAGCAGCATGGGCAACGCTTTGTAACTACATGGGGCAACGCATGGGCAACATGAGCGTAACTACAGCTGTATGGCGCCGCGCGCTCCTATGGAAAACGCCAAAGGAAAGCGTCAAAGATGTCGGGCGGCAACCATCAACCCTGCAAGCCAACAACAGCTCTACACTTCAACCTTTTAAACTTTCTCACCGAAAGGCCGCGATCCCCACTACGATAAGGCTCCATACGCTTAAGCATAAAATAGACTACGCGAAGCATCTCATGGGCAACAGCAACAATAGCCTTCCCGTGACCCCTCCTACCCACGTAACGCTCATAGAACTCCCTAAACCTCTCATCATGAATCCTGGCGGTCTGAGCAGCCTCAACCATAACCCAACGAACAAGCTTATTCCCCTGCCTAGTAATCCTGCCACGCACAGTTTTATGCGCGCGCATAAGTGTTGAATAATTCTTTTTGGGCTTGTTTTTGTGTTTGGGGCTTTTTTCTGGGTTTTTAGTATGTGAAGGCTGCTATGTTGTTTAATGATGTCTACTTTGTGGGATTGGAAGGCTATTATAGCCAACTCAAAAGAATCTTTAAAACCATAGGAATTGACTTAAAAAAGTTTACACCATAATTGCATACCGAATTATCCCAATAAACAAATGAATCAAAACTCTTATTAGAAGATTTTTTAAAATTTTAAAAATCACATGGGATGAAAAGTATGATCGAGAGATCATATAATGCAAGGTCTCGAGTTTGGGCGGAGTACGAAATACATGGGCGTCTTGATTATTGTTTTTCTAAAATTGATATTGTCCCAGAAGACGAATATACCCTTCGAAAGTTACTTAAAGAATGTTTTCTTGAAGCGTCGAGAGGAATCCCCATTCAAATAATCCCCCATCTTCCACAAGAAGAAAAAATGCCGGGTTGTCCTCGCATACTCTTTGTTTTAACCGGAACACGCAACTTTGCTGACAGAACCCTTGAAGCATTAGAAGTGACAAAACGTTGTAAAGGAATAGTTGAAGGCGTTCTTTATCTTACAATTAGTTGGTCTATGAGTTTGGAAAACCGTTTAAGAGCGGTTGCAGCAATGTTTCGTGACTATGGTGTTTTAGACATATGCCGAAGAGAACCAAGAGCGCATGGCACGATAATTTGGTACTAAAAAAGAGGACTCAGAGATGACCAAAACTGTTTCATTTATTAATTACAAAGGAGGGGTAGGAAAGACAACTACCGCATATCACATTGGTTGTGCCTTGGCATATTACCATAACAAAAAAGTTCTATTAGTGGACGTTGACCCCCAAACAAATCTCACTTTCCTTTGTGTAAGTCCGCAGAGATGGGAAGAATTCAAAAGTAATCGGGGCACTCTAGCATCTTTGTACCGCGCCTTTCTTAAAGGCGATAAAAAATTTGATATAAAAAGAATTTTGTGGAACGCGCCAACGTCAATCCCAAATTTAGATTTGATTCCCTCCGATATAGAGCTGCTGGCCGTTGACCTGGACCTTCTATATAAGTTGCGAGCTTTACCCGATCCAAGAATGAGAGATCGTGGAGACATAGAGATTGTAACGATATTAGCACGGGCACTGGTCGAATTTAAAGAGAAAAAACTGTATGATTTTATTATAATTGATTGCCCGCCAAACTTATATTTGGTAACACAAAACGCTTTGTTTGCAAGCGACTATTACATAGTCACAGTGCTTCCAGATCATCTCTCTACAATTGGACTAAATATTTTATACAATCGCATCCAAAATTTGAAGGATAAAATGAATAAATTAGCATTTGTTTATGGGATCCCAATATGTCAGCCTATTTTGGCCGGGATCATATTTGTCCGCGTGAGACTTGGTGCTGGTTTTATTGTGAAACATCATTCTGACTATATGGAAAAAATCAAAAATGGTCCTTTTGCTGCGCTTTGTTTTAGAAACTTTACAACCGAAGCAATAGGATACGGAGAAGCAGCAGCCGAAAACCTACCAGTTTTCATGATGAAGACTCCAAATGCACGTAGAATCGCAGAGCAATATCTAAATATAACCGAAGAATTTTTGGATAAGATTTCGTAAATAGCCTAAGTTGGAAGAAAACAACTATGAAAAAAATATGGCCTCTTAAAATTATAAAAGAACTTGACCAGCTAATGGATGTTATGCCTTCAGACGAGGAACGCCGTAACATCGTAACTTCTATAGAAAGTTTGATCAAATTTTTAGATGATCTTAAAAGGAAGGTTGAAACCATTCCAGATGACTCTAAGCGTACCGAAATCAAAAAAGCTGTGCAGGTAATCTATACTTTCCTTGAAGAAGCTAGGACAGATCCATTAAAGGCATCGATTTTGGGTCTAACGAGAGGGAAGGCACGCTTACGTTATGAAAAGGCGTCCTCCTTTAGTGAGGAAGAACTTCAAAGAGTCGTTAAAGAAATAGAATCAACTCCTACTCCTAAATTAACTACAAAGCTAATGGCGTACAACAAACGGCAGCTTATTTCATTAGGAAAGAAATTCAATACACATGTTACGGAAAAAATGTCAAAAATTGACATAGTCAACAAAATTGCAAAATCACTAGAAAATATGAGAGGGTATGAACTGTTAAGAACTCTACCATCGGAAAAATCAGAAATATGAGTTCTTTTGTGATTGGAAATACACCTGCTGAAGATAGATGTTATCGGAAATCGCTTCATAGAGCAAAAAAGTATAATTTAACAGAACGACGCAAAGGTCTTAAATGAAGAGGGTCTAATAATGGAGTGGTACTGCAATTGATCGTAATGCCTGTCATTGTACGTTCAGATCTTAGATGGAGTCCTTATCATCTTTATTTGGGTCGCGAATGTTATTTGATGACGTCACTATACTACTTGCCAAAAAATAATCAAATGGACGTGAAAAAATATCTTTCAGGCGGCAAAGTCGAAAGAGGTAAAGGACATTTTCCAATAGACGATGTAGAAAATACTAAAGTTTTTGTTGATAATGGAGCGTTTTCACTCACTCTGAAAGGGGAACGGTTGCCTTCTCCTAGAGAACTCGCTAAAATTTTTGAACATCGAGTTGTTGGCGCTGATATAGTTGCTGCTGGTCCCGATGTTCCAATAAATTTAAGCAAGTTTAGTATTGATGAAAAAATTAAAAGAGCACAGCAAACTGTTCGAAACATGGAAGAGTTTATATCTGCCTATGAGGGGGAAGCGGAACCAGCGGCGGTAATTCAGGCGATTGGTAAGAAAATGGCCTTGGAACAGGCTAAAGCTTACCAACGTATGGGGTACAAAATTGTTGCCATTGGAACCATGGGGAGAGCGGTCACAGAAGAGTTATTGGAGCAGGCTAAAGCTGTTGGAAATTTAGGACTGAAAGTACATATCTTTGGTGCAACGCCGCCAAGTGTCTTGCCTCTTTTAAATTATTACCAGGTTGACATGTGCGACTCTCATTCTCCATTAAGATGGTCTATGTTTGGGCAAATTCTGGATCCTAAGACTTATCGCCTAAAGAACACCAACACTATTAAAAAAGAAGATTGGTCTTGTGAATGCCCTGTTTGCAGAGAAAACTTAGATCGTGTTTTAAACCCGACAACCGGAAGAATAGCTGATGTCCGTGCAGTTCATAATCTCCTGATTCTAAAAAAAGCTGCCAATGACCAAAGACTTCGAGAATGCGTTATTGAAGCACAAAAACACTTTAAGAAGACGCTGGCATGCAAAAAATGCACGTTAGTGCGCCACATAGGCGACTGTGCCATGAAAAAATACCGCAATCAATGTTTACTCCAAAAAGAAAAACAACTAATTATCCAGTGAAACCATAATTGGAATAATTGAATTTTAAGTAAAATTGATAGTTATGAACTTTTATATCTACGTTTTTCGCATATTTCCATGAGCTCATCATATTTCACGAAAAAAGGAGACGCAATCATGGCTGAAACTGAAAGTATTTATAGAAAGATAGGATTTAGTGAACCTCCTTTTATAGAAGCGGGCGCAGCAACTAATGTGACCCCTTACATTCCAGAAAAACTACTAAAACAGCTAAATTCTACAATAGAATCCACATTAAGTGGGCAATGTCGTACCTTAATCTTAGGAGGAGCCGCTGGTTCAGGAAAAACAACAATAACAAAGTATTACTTCAACTATGCGATTCTCAAAAAATTCGGAGAAAAAATATCCAATAGTCTAATTGTTATTTACACACTCACAGATGCAAATGAGTTAAGGGATGTCTCCATTTTTTACAAACGTATAATCCAAGAAATCCTTGCCAAAGTTAAAGAGAAGAACCCTGACATTCACAAAGTTTTGCTTGAAAGTGTTGAGAAACGTATTAATTCCCAAGACACACGGGAGATGCTAAACCTTTTTAGGGAAGTTAACAAATTTTTGAAAGATAGTTTCTCGCCCATAATTTATGTCATAGACGAAGTAGATTATGTCGTTGACCTAATCAGCGAAAAGGACTATACATTTATTCAACATTTAAGGCATATTATAGATATACTCAGTGAAATTAGGTTTACCGCACTTATACTTGCCTCCACAAAACTTCCCGCGTCTTATATAAAGAATGAAGTGCGTAAAGCTCTTGGTCCTGCAGCAGATAGAATTTCAGAAAGTGAAGAACTGAGGTACACCGAGGAAGACTTTTTAAAATTTGTACAAACACGTTTCAAAGAACCATTAATCGAAGAAAAAAATGGGCAATTCATTGAACGCCCAATAAGATTAGAGGTCCGAGATCTTCTCGAGAAGGAACATGGGATCTACTTTCCGTTCACTGAAAATGCGCTCAAAAGACTATATCAAAGAGAGAAAGGGGAAGGCGTTACAATAGAAAAACTTAGAACTTTGGAGCGACATTTAGCCAAATTAATTAATATTTATTGCAGTGATGAATTTGCTTACACGAAAGGTATGCAAAGCGGGAAAATTTTTAATGAAAGCGATATAGATAAATTTTTGACAGTCGAGCAAACAACAACTCCACCGATAACAATTCTCACCCCCAAAGAGGAAGAATGGTGTGTTAACTTCTTCGGCTTCAAAAGTGACCAATTCAGGAAGTTTTCACACGAGAGATGCGTTTGTGCTCTAGCATCAGCGTTATTTAAATATTTGAATCAAAAACTTGGTGCATTCCCATTTCCCACAGAGTTAGACCGGATAAACCCGTACGTAAAGGAAACTCAAAAAGGACTTAACTTCTTTGCCTCTTGTTATAACTTCGGAGTTAATATTGCGATTGGTGTGACTTTATTAAGAAGCGAAGAGACTGAGAAGTTTGGATGGGATAGTTTAAAGGAAGTTGTTGACTATTTATATGAACTTAGACCACTGCCACAGAAGAAAATCGTTATTATATGTGTTGAAGATGACTTTGAGTTCGCAGATATTTCCCTAAAACTAATAGATTTTATACGTCCATGGGAACGTAAACTTTGCATAAAAGAGGAGGATATTAGCAACATTGAGGTAGTGAATGAGAAGCTTATGATTAAAAGTGCAAACTCTTTTTGCGTTATTTTCTTAAAGTGCTCTAACTTTTTGGAGGTGATTTCTATATGTGCGAAGTCAAGTGGGAGCGAAATTGAAAAAATAGGGAACCAGTACTTTGGGAGTTTATATAATGCCTTTATAGAATGGATTGGCACACCTTATGACTTTTTCAACTACACGCCTTCAACGGAAAGAATACTTCAAGCCGCCCTTCTATTGACTGGAATAAAAAATAGTCTTTCCTTGTCGTACGTGACCTTTAAAGGTTTCTTTGACAAAATAAAATTAAAACGTGATAGGTTTAATTTCAACGAACTTCTACTTAATGGTTTTGCACGGATGGTTGAAACAGAAGTCTTTCAAATTTCAATTCCGCCTACCCTAATATACCTATTTAATACGTACAAATATTTCTCGAGACAACAAATAAAGAATGAATTTGGGGAAAAGATTGGCACAGAGATTATAGAATTCCTTGAGTCCCTCCTAAAATTCGAAGCAGAAGATGATGAGATGCTTACCTTAACAAATCTGAACTTGAATGAGTTGATCCACTCAGCAGAGGATCTGATTAAAAAGTACAAAGATGTTGCAGATAGCGGCGAGTTTGATTCCCATCTTGATATTCTTAGAAAAATTAAAGACATTAATTTTCAAAGACTAGATGAGCAACTAGGGCTTAAAATAAGGTCTGATTTTTCATTCAGTGAGCGGGCGGTGGCAAAATGGGTTGAGGCGGTTGTTTTAAACATCGAAAACCAGATAAGAGAGATAAGAAGGCTAAAAGAAAGCCAAAAAACACGCGGACCAGAAATCACTAAACCTCCAGAAGGCATAAAGAAACCAGCACTTCAAAAGGTACCAGTAAACGAGGAAGAATTCCTAATTTTTGTGACAAAACCAAAAACGTGGAATCAAATTAGACAAAAATATACAAGAAACCTGTTATCTGACGACGAGCTCTGGAATTTAATAAGGAAATTGCACGATGAAAATAAAATTCTCTTAAGAATTCGCAGGAGATTAGGTTGGTAATGTTCAAAGAAGAAAGATCATACCCACCAGCAGAAAATTTAGATAGAATAATTGAAGGACTTAACAGATTGTTTGACATTCCATTTCCAACATACTTTAAAAACATCTATGGAAGACCGGACAATTGGCCTAAGGAATTGCTTCAGATATATAACACTAACAGAGAACTGTTTGTGTTCATTAAAAAAGAGATTCTTCCCAATCTTACCTATGACGAGCTAAATTTTTTGAAGAATGACCTTAAATTAGTTGAAGAAAATAATGTTCAATTAGAGAACGTTGTTCAAATAGTTAGCTCTTTAAAAGTTGACAAACATCAACTGCGCAGTTTTATACATCTTCTTTATAAAATCACACCAATAAATCGAACATTTCTTCGCTGCTATGTCTTAAATTCGGACGGACAAGAATTAATCACTTACTACAAAAATGACGACCTGCCCAACTTTTATCATGCCCTTTTTCTAAAATTTTTATGCCTAGAACCGCCATTTTTCGCCCAAGTTTTACAAAATCCAATAACATTAAACATAGGAAGGGCAATACGCCCCAAAACAACAGTAGACGTTGAGAAAGCATTTGATAGAATAATAAAACCTAGCTTTATAGGTAGACAAGAAACAAGCACCGAATCGAGAAATATTAGGCGCTGGCTCCAATATTTTCGATTATTAGTTGAGTTTGAACAAAACTTTACTTTCAACCTAAGGCAGTTAAAGGTCTTACTAGTTGGAGCTATATGCTTCTTCTTAAATAAAAAATTCAAACACGAAGGACACGCGTTAAAATGGGCAAATATTCGTAATGAATTGGAAAACGTTGTTCATATTAACCCCAACATAATAGACTTAGAAGAACTCATAGGATTGATAATAGAAGAAAATAAATCACGTGTTCGATGGATTCCCTCAGAGAGAGGCGATCTTGAATTTAGAGGTCATAAAGGTAAGCAAATTCTAGAATTACAAACAGAGCTGGTGCCGCCTAAACCTCAAAATATCGAAGGCTCCGAATTCTTAAAGGTGCCAAGCATACCAAAAATTGAGAACGTAGATTTAATTAAAACATCAAAACTAAATGAATACTAGGGATAACACACTTGAACGTTTACACCAAACTTCCAGAAGATCTGGTTCTTTCCGTAATTCACGAGATAGAATACGAAAAGTTTATTAAAAAATTGCCCGATCAGGTATACGTTACCCCTCAAGAAATAGTTAAACATATCAAAAGTAACAGGGATAGATTAAAAAACGACTATGGAACCATGGATTTTTCACAACTAAGCGAAATCTGCGAGGTTGAAAAAGAAGCATCATTTGATAGATGTTTAGACGCACTCTGTGATTACTCGAACAGTATTGAAATTTTTGGTGAAAAAATCCCTAAACCCTTATTTAAAATAATAGAGAGACTTTGGAAAAATAACGAAGTAATTGCATTTCCGCCGAGAGAATATCCTAAATATCTTAAACAATTTTTGGATCCAACAGATGTTAAATATTCTGATCTTGAAAAATTCATGAAAGAATGCTTTAAGATTAAACCAGACATAGTTCGAAGCAACGCATTATCGTTAGCAGGAAAAATTGAGAGAAAATCTTTACCAAGTAGTAGTAAGATTCGACTTCGCAGCAAGATTTTCGAAATAATACGTCTCATACCGAAAGTCAGATACACACCAAACATAAACTATAACTGTGCAGAATATCGAAAGACACCTATTGATAGAATAACTTTTTACATTCCACATGTAAGTGCCATAAAATACGTACAAGAAAGAAAAAGTCTTCCTCCACGGAATATTAGCATTTGTTCCTTTTTTGATGAGCTTCGAAAGATAGTGAATGACGGGTATATCTGCCCGCAAAAACATGAAAAACTTTCATTAAAAGAGTGGGTCTCATCAACTTTGCTACTCGAGAGCATCAAAATAGTGCAAGAAGCTTTGCAAAGTCCGGATTTGTTAGGACCTAAAGGAGCTTTTTCGGGTTTCCAACTGGAGTCTACAAAACATATTTTTATGAACCTCTTTCTAGATGATTCAAGTTGCAACCAATGGTGTAACGAAGAAAAATGTCACCTTTCAAAAAGAAATCTCACTATAGTAGCTGATACCGGCGCAGGTAAAACTTATGCATTCCTAATAGCTCCGCTCATATACATAGTGTATAAACATCTTGAAGACCCTACACATAAAGTCTCCCCAAAACCCATGTGCATAATGATCTATCCCAGAAGAGATTTAGCCTTTGATCAATACACTAACGCTAAGAAAATTTGCGAGATTATTAGCCTTGCATCAAACGGAAAAGTTAAACCGCGTGTTGGTCGTGATTACGGTGGGAACATCGAATACGAAGCATCATTAGTTGCGACTAATATAGAAGCTATTAAACGTAGGTTAGCTGATCCCGAAAGGCACAGGTATCTTAATCCCGATTTATTGAAGGTTATAGTGATCGACGAAATCCATCTTTATTCAGGTATTCTTGGTTTACATTTTATCTATTTTTTGAGGCGATTAGGCTCGTTTCTCAAAACAAAATATTATGAACAAAATAAAACATGGAATTATGTTTATCCCATTTTAGTTGGCGCCAGCGCAACGATTGCGCTACCAGACATTCATTCAAAGAAACTCTTCTCCTTAGGATACGATAAACCAGGTTCATATGACCGCTATAGAAAAATATGGATTGAGAATGCATTAGAAGAGGAAGCGAAAGGAAAACGTGCCATTTTCCATCATGTATTTATACTGCCTAAAAAATTTGCTAACCTTCTCGGTACATTGACAGATTTAACGTCGGGAGTTCTCCATAATAATCCGGATCTTAATTACCCAGGATTGTATAATAAGGTCGTTAGTAAAGAATCAGCAAATCTCACAAGTTGGGAGAGAAAACAGATAACCAAAGAATTTGGCAAATCTCTATTCTTTATCGATTCGATCTCTGCTATCCATCGTCTAGCATATTATATATCCGACACTGAGAAGAGAAATTTGCAGGTGATAGATACAATTAACCGTCAAAGCTCTAATTTTATGTCCTTGACAGTTTATGATAAACCATTCAGATTCTTCCCGAGTTTGAACATAACCTCTAGTAATAACTTTGGCAAGTATCTTCCTAGCATGACAGAAATTGTTCAAGGACCCTTACTGTGCCAATTTTGTAAAAAACAGAGTTCTAATGGAATTTCGTTATTTGATTACCTTGAGAGAGGGATAAAGACTTGTGCTATAACCTACTATGGCGAAAAGATTCATGTTTTTACTATTTTGGACGGTTGTTATTTCTTTAGGCGAGGATTATGTTGGTACTTCACTTTGTTCCCGTTTATAGATATGCATGATAATTTTATACGTGCAGGTGAATTTACACCGGATGCCATAATACCTCTACGCAGAACCGCACAACTAAGAGAAGCGCAACAAATAGACGACTTAGATGAAATGTTTGTGGAATTTCTCGACTGCCCTCCCTTTGTGAAGTTTAAAAGATTAGCAATAACTTCGCCGGTACTTGAAGTTGGAGTTGACATCTCAAATGTAAGGGATGTTATAACATTTAAGACAATAAGAGATCTGGCCTCGTACAGACAAAAGGCTGGGAGAGGCGGCAGAGAATTGTTTAGCGACATACCAGTTTACACTTTGATCTCGCAAAGAATACTAGATCGATATGTTTACAGAAATCCAGATATCATAGCAGATCCATTTTATCTCGATCCAATTCCACTGAAAGAACACAATGTATACTTTCTGAAATCCCATATTTTCATGGCCATATTTGACTATCTCGCTATTAGGAGTAGAGAATATTACCATATTTATCGTTTCAAGGATTTTACAAGAAATCCAGACGAAAAAAAGAATAATTTGTTAAAATACATTGAACAACATGAAAATGATATCAAAAAATACATAGTTTCAACTTTCAGATATTATGAACAAGATGACGTACTTGTTAAATTTACTGAAGAAGCTATAATGGAATTCAAAAAACGCCTAAACTTATTTTTCTCAGACCTTCCTTCCAATCTTCAAGGTAGGTTAAAAATTACAAAACCAATATCCGAAAATGTAAAAAACATAGACCAAAAATTGCTTACAAGGATTGCCGGCGAATACAGAGATTCTAATGAGATAATAAAGGATTTAGAAAGATTATTGGGGTTTCTTGATGGATAAAAACTGGATAGATAACTATATTAAATCTTTAGATCTTCACGAAATTCGCGATGCTACCCTAAGAGAGAAAGTTGAATCCATTATTCGAAGGTATTTGCAAACCGCGGATATGGTTGATGCCTTTAGAAAAATTTCATTAATACAAAATTTAGTGAACATGCTTAAAGGCGATGTCGGAGATTTATCATTATTAGAAACTGTTGAGCATGTCAAGAGTAAAATTGAAGAAGGATATGGGGTTACGTTAAGTGGTCTTTTTGAATATGCGCCAAAGTCGGATCAATACCGTGTTCCGCCTGTTTTTTATGAACACCCACAATTAATGAAAATCCGTGTTCTTAAAGAGGATCCTGCTGGTAAAATTGTTGATAGCGAAACTATCAATGTTGATCAGTTAAAAATTCATTACATTATAGGTAGCTTGGACTTAAAAGTAGTAGATAAAGAGGAAAAACCAGTTAAAATTTTATGCGGAAAGGTGCGCTTTGACCAAAATTGCGGTCGCCATGTTTTGTTAAATAACGCTCCTCATTTTTTTACCATCAAAAAGGTTAATGATGAAATTCATCTTGTTCCAAATACGATTCATCTCAGGATTGTTCCCAGCCAAGTTCTTGAAGGACATGACGTTCGATTTTGCCCATCCTGTTACAATATTTATGACGAAGATGAAATTCAAAGCAAGAGTCTTATAAAACACCAAGAAGAGATTAAACGAAAGATTAGAGCATTTAACGCAGATATAGAAGACGACTGGAGGTTCTGCCCCTACTGCTCTGAGAAAATCTCAAACTTAACCGATCCAAACGATATAAAAAGAATTTTACTGTTCAGCTATCTATATAGAAGCAACTTTTTCCCGGACGTTGTGCCAATTGTGGAAAGAAGTGCTTCTATGGATAAAAAATCAGCCAAGAATATCCCGAATGCCGACGATATCCTCAATTTATTAGTTGTTAATGCGATGTATGGCAACGATGCTCATGTAAGCGAATTTATTACGGGTTTTATGAGATTATTCGAAATGCACCGAGATGAGCAAGATAAACCTAATAAACCGATTTACAGATGGCAAAAAGACAAATTGCGGAAGGATGATAAAAGTATTTACTACTATTATCAAGTTGGAAAAGAGAAAATTCCAGCCAAAATCAACATTGAAATCGAAAAAACCGATGCAATAACTTTCGAGATACGTGATTTACAAGAGATCTATTTAATGTTGAAACCATCACTTCTCTTAGACTTGATTTTTTCTTGTTTCAGAATCTATCTTTATGAAGAATACCCTAGAGCAAATACATTTGCTCTTGATACGGCATGCGAAGCGATATTTTCATACATACTGCTTTCACGAGACATTAAAACTTTCGAAGATTCAAAAGAAGTAATTGACAGTGTACAAGAAAGCGTAAACGAACTGCAGAGGGAGCTTTATTGTATAAAAGAATCATGTAAGAGACAGAACTTAGAATTTCAACTTTTCTATCTGCCTACCATTAATCAAATTATAACAGTTCCTTTTGAACAGACAAATCTTTGCAATTACGTCGAGTTTCAAATTGGCGAAGAAAAATTAAAAGTGTCCCGAAAATTAGCGTTACTGTTGTGGTTATTTGGGATATGTGACCCTGTAGGTAACTTATATATTTCTGGTGTTAAAAAGCGTCCTGGATTAGACTTCTATGATTTAGTTGAAAAGATATATAACAGAATTTGCGGAAAAAATGAATTTAAATCGTTTATTAAACAATATGCGAAGGATATTTATCTCCATACACTTTCGCATTTACTTTATAGATCTGTTATTGAGGTAGCAAAATGTGACGAAAATGATGTCTCATACGACTATAATGTTGCAACCAACGAAGTAATAGTTTATGATGACTATCCTGGAGGAGCTGGATTTATTGAAGAATGCGTTGAATCATTTGACAATATGAAATATGAAATGAGAGTGAGGCCGCAATTCGGTCTGTTGCAACAACTTGAATCGAATTTAAATACTTGTTCGAACTATCTAATTAACTACCTGCTTTATGAAACCGTACACCATTTTGATCTCGATGAACTTAGGCGTTTCACTTATCAAAAACCTACTCGTATAGTTGAAAAAATCAAATCAGTTTTCGATCTTTCAGATGCATTCTGTAATAATATACTAGCAAAGGTTTATGGAAAAAACTTGTTAAACTCTGTTTTTTCATTAGTTAAGTACCGAGTTGCACTAGCCTATAAATTGCTTAGAAAAATTTTTGATTTTAGTTATGATGACCTATTATTAGTTCAGAAATGCCCAACAGTTACTTTATTCACTTTATTATGCAAACTGAATGATCATGATCTAAGCATTTTTTTGAAAGACGTTTTAAGAGAGGATGTCAAACTCCGCGAAGGAAATCAATTTTCTCTAATTTCCGAGTTATGGGAGCAAATTTTTGAATCAAGCATTGGAGTATTGTTTTCGAATTTCCACAGAAATTATCTCCCGAGATTCGAAGATTTAATTTCAACATGCCTGCACGGGTGTTATGACTGTACTTATAATTCTTTCGGGTGTAAATATCCCTTCCAAGAGCAAGAGTTCAGAATAAACACATACCTTCCACGTTTGGTTATTTCCAATCTGCGTAGGAAAAGCGAATATACCTTCCCCACAAACCAAGAAGAACTGGAGAAAGTGATAGATATTTTGAAAAAAGAGAGAACTGTCTACTTGTATTTCTATGCTAAGGATTATTCCAAAATTGAAAAGATATTCAACATCTTTCTTAATAGATGTTTAACTGATTGTGATATGGAACACTGCCAACCCTTTTTTAACTTCGAAATTGACGGAAACCAAATAAAGGTTCTAATCAAGTTACGCAAAAGGGTGCAGAAATGAGCATAATACGAAAAAGCGAAGATCTTGAAATTATTGTTTTGCGCATATTTGAGGACTTCTGTAAATTCGGAGGAGAATTCTACATAATTTCCCCATGGATACAGAACTTTTCATTTAGTGAAGGTTTATCTAGCGAATTCGGAAGGGAACCATCATTGTACAGCATACTAAAAAGATGCTCTGAATGTCAACCAAATGCTATCTTGAAAATAATTACTCACAGTTTTGGAATAAAATCCGAACACCATCCAACACACGCGATGAAAAAAGCGCAAGAACTCAACACAATAATAAGTGAATGTTCAATAACTAAAGACATACCCTCAATATTTGAATTTTATCTGAGTTTACTTAAAAACTTCCAAGAGTATTCAAAATTTAACAATCCATGGGTTCTCACATCCTACCATAACTTTAATGACTTGATTGAAAGCGCTGGAAATAAAGATAATTATAACCGACTAGTATTCGATTTGGTTCATGGACTTGGGCAAGTTAACTTCAATTTACAATATCTAAATGACCTGAGAAAATTGCTTGAGATAGATAACGTGAAAGTAATGCTACACAACAATTTTCATGCAAAAATATTCTTAGCTGGTTCCTCGTGTGTAACTGGTTCATCAAACTGGACTTTTAGCGGTTTTGTTAAAAATGATGAAATAAACTTATTCTTTTCAAAGCTTGATGCCCAGGAAGAAATGGCAAAAATTAAAGAGAGATGTCTTGAACTTGAGCGACAGGCCGCTGCTGTAGATTCAGAAAAGATTTCTTTTTTTATACAGTTACATAAATGCTTAAATTTCATTTATTCATCATTATTTGACTGGTTCGTTGATAACAAATGCAAATTGATTAGAGGCGTTAGCGAAGTATCGTGATTTTCTTAGATAACCACTTAAAAAATGGGATTATGCCGGGAAAAGTTTTCATACTATGCTTTAGTAACTCGTCGAACCAGTTATGCGTCATAGCTGAATTTATCATTTTCACGTAGTTGGTTAAACTCATGAGATTATGCAGTGCCAGTAGTGCTCCCGGTATACTTCCGTCCTTAGCTAAGAAATCTGGTTTAACATTAATACAAATAGGGCACGTACAAGGAAGATCTGAAAGACGCCTTCCCTTTTGAATTTTTCCAACATGAGCGATTAGTCCATTGGGCAAAATATATTCCCTGAATTTAGCAGAATGCATGTATCTCAAAGAGTCAAACGAAGACACACTTAACGCCGACAAGACGTAAATTGCGGGTATGTTTGATATGCCAAAAACATGAAGAGGTTTATCACCAATAACACTTTTAATTGCGAATATCATTTGTCCGAGTTTCAGGAGATATGTAGATGAGGACATTCCGAAATTGGAAGGTTCCGGCGCCCCCATCGCAAATCCATCAAATTCGTAACGACTAAGGATTTCTGCAGATTTTTTAATAGATAAATAATCCCACCCGGGGACAACAGCATAAAGTTTGGTTGAAGAACTTCTATGTTTTTCTAACGCCATCTTAGCGTATTTTAGAGTAATTTCAATTCGCCTCCATCCTTCCCATAAGGATGTTTCATTAGGTCGAAATGGAAAGTCTAAAGTCGCTGCAATGTCGGCACCATTTTCCTCTTGATATCTTAAAAGCTCTGTTACCTCTGAAGGTATTAGATAAAAATGCTTTGTCATCAACTGATATCCTCCAGAGTCCATGAAAAGCTTCACATCATTACTCATCTTTAATTGTTCACGCAGATTATGCCGATATGCCTTCATGGCGTAATATGCAGAAACTAGCACATTTCTATGAATAATATGCTGTGATGGTATCAAGTCCGGGAATAAATGTTTTAATGGCAACCAAAATTGTAGTTTCTTTGTTCTAGGGCCCTGAGCAACGTCATACACTGGAAAAAAAGAAAGAGGTTGGATCATTTTTAGTTATCTCCAAAAGAAATTGTGCCTTCTATGGATAGAAGTTCGTATCCTATCTGTCCACGAAAACCCATACCGACGAATTTCGCTGGTGCTGGATAAAATTTAATTTTGCCTTTGTTTGCCTCATTTTTTAATAACATTTCAAGTAACTCATCGAAGTCGTCATCTTTTCCCAGGATCCCACTGTTTTTTAATTCTCGACGCAACTTAGATACTGGCACCAAGCCACTCGGTCCAGAGAGTCTTTTGTATTCCTCTACTAAGGTGAGCACAAACGCCTTCTTTTTTAATTGAGCAATATTTTCGGAGGATAGAAAAACTTCTGATTTTGTTACGCCTTCTGATAACTCAAGATATCTACACCATTCATTAAGTATATCTGCGCTCCAATGATCCCGCATATCAAGTTTATTACATAATTCCTCCGAGGATAATTTTTTGTCATGCAAATCGCTGGTCTCTATGAGTTTCTTAAAATAGGGGGGAAGTATGGTTCTTTCCTTAAGAAGGGCACGAAAAATTATGGCTTTTTGTAGGTCCATTGGTGCTGCAATTAATTGTTTTCCAAGAGACGTTATTCGATAATATTTTTCAAGACCTTCTCTTGCCTCAACGAAACCTAGAATTTCCGCAAGTCTCAACGCATCCGGACTTATACCTTTCTCTAAAATTTCTGATCTACGTAATGCCTCTTTTTCATAGATTAAAGAAGTGACGATTAGCAAGTCCTCTAAACTCGCACAAGGATAAGTCTCCCGTTTAGTCAAGGTTCTGCCTCCGCACTATTCCAAGCTTGTTACTTTTAAGGAGAATGTATGATGCTTGTAAAACAGTTTCAAAGGGTATTCCAAAATCTCTTGACAACTCGTATGGAGTTACAGGTGATGCGTCTTTGGGAAGAACAGAGTAGAACCATTGCATTAAGATGCTTATAGAATGGTTTCGTAGCGTATCAATACTTTTTGCTATTTTCTCAATGTGATTCATGACTTTTTCGAGGTTGTACTGCTCAAGGAAACTTTTTGTTTCTTGAATTAATACTTCAACATCTTGAATTTGAGAAATAATATTTGTTCCCGGATTGACTCTTGCTGCAACGGCGCTGAGTTCTTTCACTTGTGCCATGTCCGCACATGTTTCAGAGAATTTCATGTTTAATTCGAACAAAGTTTGTCGAACCAAATCATCTTGAAGTATTTTGAGAAAGAGAAACTCTGCTTTAGCGAATTCTTTCCGTTCTAATGCTTTCTCTGCTTCTAAAAGGAGGTTATGTAGTCGTGTTATATTTTCGCTTGAAATTTTTTGTGAAAACTCCGTTTTCTTACATAGGGTGTCTATTGATCTAAGCAATTGTCTACATTTTTTAAGATTTTCTGTAAGTTTGTCGTAAAGATCAAGGATACGGGACAAACTATCGTCAATTTCGCTTAATTGAGAATTTAATTGATTCAGGGTCTCTATCACTGGATCGGTCTTGCCTTGAGTTTTGAAGTCGTTTTCGTATATTTTTAAGACTTCTCTTCTTATAGTTTCTATGTTGGATAAATAGATTGAAACGTCTATTCCTAACTGCTTGCAGGTTTCCAAACGCACGAGCATACTTTCAATTTTTTTTGAAATTATTTCGTATTCTTTTTCAACAATCATTGATTCATTTCCAATTTCATTCTCTAGACGTTTAATTTCATCTCGCAGTATTCTTGCTCGGAATAGATTAGTTAAGGCCTGTAATTCATCTTGAGCTTTTATTGCGGTTTGCGCACTCTTTATAGAATCTTGGAACCATAATCGTTTTTCATCAATTTCTATGCGAATTGGATATGGCATCTTTGATATTTTTGACAAACTATCCTCAAGTTCATGCTGCATTTGAGTTGACTGTTGAATTATATCATCTAGTTTCCTAGTCTTATATGCTACATGTCGGCCTACTTTTACAGGTTCAAGAATTCCAATTTCGGCCATTAATTGTAAGTTTTTTTGCAATGTTTCTATACTTCCTCCCATGAAGTATGGTTTTAGATCCATAGGTGTTACTGGGTTACCGTTAAATTTTTGGTTAATTGTTTGGTGTATCTTTTTCATGAGCGGCGATATTGTCCATTTTACGGAATTATCCTTTTTTATAACAAGTCCTTTTTCTTCAAGAGTATTCAAGCGTGCTATTAGTGTAACTTTTGAATATTTTCTGTTTCGCTGCCTTGAAAATTTGTAGATTTTGTCTATTGTATGAAATGAATCTCCAAGATGCCAAAGCAGAAGGTAAATGCTAATTTCATGCTGTCGAAATCTTTCGCCAACAATTTGTCCGTTCTCAATCTTATTTCGAATCCATTTGTTGACAAATGTTATAATTTTTAATTCATCCTCCATTTTTCTGCTTATTCTTTCCGCATCCAGATGAGAGATGTAAGGCAAAATACAAAATTCCTTAAATGTCTCCCACGGAATTGAAACATCGATGACATTTTCGTTCAGAAATTCCGTGATTTTTTCGTTTTGTGTAATTCTCAAAAGAATACCCAATCCGACTTTTGCATTTTCTCTTAGTTTTTCTAAATCGACGATATCGCTGTGCTCAAACTCTTTTGGTATTGTCGTTGGCAAAAACGCTATTTCTATCGGAATTGTTCTGTATGCGTGAGTGTTTATTTTGGCTATTCCAACTCTTTCGCCGATAGAATCATCGTCTCGTTCAAATTGATAGTCAAAATTCTGTTTCGCTAGGAATACCTTGAAAGCTTCGTAAAGCAAGTCTTTTAATTTGTCCGGATCGCCTTTTCTTATTGATGTTGTCAGTTCGTCTTTCACTTTAGGATCGTCTATGAGATTGTATAACTCTTCGCTTCTCTCTAACCCACTTTTTTGCGAGATGACTTGATGTAATGCGTCCATTATTGCTTTCTGGTCTATTTTTCTATTTTCTCTTGTTGCATTTTCGAGTGCAAAGTAACATGCCTGCTCAATCATTCGTATATTTCCACCAGTTTTCTCATAAAGCAATTCTATTGCATCTCGTTCAAAGGGATAATATGGGTTTGAAAGGTCTGAATTTGTTTCCCTGACGGTTTCAAGTCTCGACGCAACAAATTCTAAAGTGTTTTCAAGCGTGAAGCTCAGTTGATTATCAACTTTCTTTCGGAATTCTTCTGGAACCCGTGAAAGCAGTGCTGGGTGAATCTCTTCAAGTAATCTATAGGCTTCATCAGTGCAACCCAATATCAAGACCAAGGGGCGTTCACCAATTTCATCTATAAAGTCTCTAAATTCATGTAAGAAACCCCGGCATTCTTCGCTTGAGATTTCCGAAATTGCTTCAAATTCGTCAATTATGTGAACGATAACGTCTACACCGAAGGTGTAAAGCGTGTCAAGGCAATTATTGTATAATAATACGTCAAGCATATGTTCAGTTTTAATGGCTTTTTTACGCAAATTTATTTTTATATTTCTCGTGCACTGATGAAGTTTAGTCAACTTATCTTTATCCAATTGAAGTTTTACAGCGTCCAAAAAAGTCGTCGTTATGTTTTTAATAGAAGGATGCGGAAGTTTTGTGTACACTACCAGTATGTTTTTGGAAGTAATATGTTTTGGCAGTTTATGCTTGTCATCTAGCATTTTTTTAATCCAGCGCAGAAATGTAGTTTTTCCCCCTCCATAGGGCGCCCTAATTATTATCGGAATAAACTTGTTTGCGCAAGCACGGTCTACGGCCTCCCAAAAATCAACAATGATTTCTTCTCTGCCGACCAACTGCTCAACATCTGTGATGTGCCCGCGTGGACTCGGACTGAAGGGGTTTCTCTTAATGGTTTCTACTATTTGCATTTCATTTCATCACCTCTTAAGTTTATATTTTTTGGATCCAAAAAATATAAACTTAAGTCATTTATAAATTTTTATTTAGATAACGAAACATTACCTATTTTTATAACCAAAAATGTGAGGCAAAATGAGTGTTCCTTTTAGAAAATTAAAATTGATTTTAAAGTTGTTAGCTGATGACATATGTGTTAAAATGCTTTTGGAAATAAAAAAATCAGATATTTACTCTGATGCATTAGCAAAAAAACTAAAAATACCTAAATCTACCATATGGAAAAAACTTAGAGAATTAGAGAATGCAGGAATAGTAGAGTCGTATCTTACAACAGCGTCTGTTGGAAGACGTGTTAGGATGTACAAGTTTAAGGATTTAACGCTTCGATTTAAAATGCTGTCAGATCTTTTACGTTGCCTTGAGGAAAAATAATCAAGAAGAAAATAAGAAATTACTATTAAACTTTTTAGAATAGAAGAAATTTGCAAAAACTAGGGCAAGTCTATCATCAGCAAAGCGGTTGATTCCGTGCTTTTGAATACTTTATAGAATGTTTTCAAAAGAGACTGGTCAATGCACCATATTAAGATCACTCAATACCCAAAAGCTTATAAAATTTAGAACATTCCTAAAGTTAAGCATAGGCGGGTGAGTGGGGCCTCCCACCCGTTCCGCCTTATAAACCCCGGTGTAGGGAGGTGAAAATGTGAAAATAAACAGTAAAGACATATCCTTGATAGCTATTTTTTCATCGTTGTATGCTTTGTTGGTCTATTTATTTGCGCCGATTTCTTTTTATGCGCTGCAATTTCGTATTGCTGGTGTATTAAGACCAGGTATCGCTAAAAAAAGGCTTCTTTCAGTAGGCTATGCTATAGGAGTGATCATTGGTAACTTTTTCAGTCCATTCGCAGGACCATATGAACTCGTCTTTATGCCTATCATGAGTTTCCTCGCAGGCGTATTAGGGTACCAAATTGCCAAAAAATTTAACAACAGCTACTTTATTGCAGGTTTTGTAATTGCGACAATCATATCGATAAGTGTAAGTTGGATGCTGAATCAGTTATTTGGTCTACCAATGTTGGCAACTTTACCCTACCTATTCATTAGTGAGCAAACAGTATGCTTAATTGGGGCAACGCTTTTCAGACTGATCGAAATGAGGTTCAAATGGTGATAATAGTGGAAGCAGAGAAATGCGTCGTAGTGCTTAGTGGAGGAATAGATTCTACAACTGTGGCATATTGGGCTAAAAAACAAGGATTCAAAGTTCATGCAATTACTTTTAAGTATGGTCAAATAGCAACCCGTGAAGTTGAACATGCCTCTAGAATAGCGCAAGAATTGGGAATTCCTATTGAAGTAATAGATCTTTCAACATTGAAGAAAATCTTTATAGGAGTAACCGCACTTTGTGACGAAAAAATGCGTATGGTCTCGGAGTTTAATCCGCTCTTGATAGTACCTTTTAGAAATGCGATCTTCCTTTCGATAGCAGTTGCCTATGCGCTGTCAATAAACGCGAATAAAATTTTTTATGGTGCACAGGGTTCTGACGAACCCTTTTACCTAGACTGCCGGAGAGAATTCTATAAGGCATTTGAACATGCTGCCGCTTTGGGAACTGGAAGAAAAATAACTATAGAAGCCCCGTTTAATTCTATTACGAAATCTGAAGTAATTAAAATTGGAGCCAAACTTGGTGTTCCATACCATCTCACATGGTCATGTTATCTTAATGGTTCATATCACTGTGGAAGGTGCGAGTCTTGCATCAATCGCAAAAAGGCGTTCGCTGAAGCAGGGATGAAAGATCCAACAAAATATGCAAACGAAAAATAACTTTTAAGCTAAAACTCCCCATTATAGGTTTATGAGTGTGTAAATGAAATAAAGGATTTAATTAAAAATAAAGGAAGAAATTACTTTTACATCATGCATTTAAGTTATAACGGCGAAAATAGAAGAGAATTATGGAACTTCGCTAAAAAGAACAACTTAATAGGTCTGGATGTTCCAGGAATAGTATATGACGATTGGTTTAAGATTCGACATTCTGTTGTTAAAAAACTTAGTAAAACTTGGATTCGACAATTTGATATTATTTGCACCGAAATGCAAGTTGGTGACATTGTGGTTGTGCTGAATGATTGGGACTCTATCCTTGGCATAGCTGAAATAACAGGAAAAAGACACGAGTACAACCGCACATTCTTCGCAGAACATAAATTCTTTGACCACGTCAGAAGGGTAAAATGGTTGAAAATATATGAGTACGACAAACGCCAGAAATTGCCGATTCCGCTTAAAGGTTTTAACAATACTTTATCAAAAGTTACACCAAAGTCTACCAGATGGAAAATACTGACAAATTTAGATTTATAAAATTGCAAATCCGGCAAGGATTTCAGGTAAGACCATGCTAGAAGACATATGCCAATTCATAGAGAAAATTTACGAGTTAATTTATGTAAAGGGGACTCTTTTCATCGGACCAAACAATATGCTCCCTTTAAATGGAATATACTTCTTCTTTGAAAGAGGGCAAAAAATCAGAATAAAAAATGGCGAATATGATAGGGTGGTAAGAGTGGGCATAAATGAGAAACCCAATAATTTCATAAGAAGAATAAATGATCATTATAAAGGAAACATCAAAGCTAGCGTTTATAGAGAGAATGTAGGTTGGGCCCTGCTAGAACGGGCAGGTCTTAAACCGAAGATGGTTTATAAAACCAAGAAGAATTATAAATCGCAAAATTCGGGAGGCCCTCTTGAAAAAACAATTTCTGAATATTTCTCCCAAAATCTAACTTTTAAAGCGTTTTCAATAGACTACACCAAGCTAAAAGAATACGAGAAAATACTGACAGGGGCATTTTCAATCTATTATCAATACAGAATCTGGAAAAAAGAACTTGACATTAAGGACTGGTTAGGCGCATACTCATACTCTCAGGGCAACAAAATTAGAAGAGGAGCACTTTGGAATAGCGAAAATGTAATCCTAGTAAAAACCTTTCAACCTTTATCATTTGAAACAAGTATTGACGTTGGAAACTTCTCCACAATAAAATTTAAAATGATCTTAAGCGATTTACTTCAAGGCATTGTTTAATCTATCAGGAAAATAAAGCATGACACCTTTAACAGTTCATGAAGCTTTTTCAAATTCTGTTTCAAATAATATTGATCTCCAAAAAGCGTTAGCCTCAGAAATCGACCACAAATTCTTCCTAATTAGCAAAAGGTCACTTTAAAATCTCAGTCCATACGTGGTTCACAAATAGATCCAGTGTTTTAGTGAACCTTTTGGTAAATTATTCTTTTTTCCTCTTTGTCGACGAGAACTTTTAGTCTTTCGCCACTTTTTATGCCTAGCATATCTGCGGCCTGCTTCGGGATTGTAACCATAAAACTTCCGCTTAGTCTAAGCTGAACTTTCACAAAATCTATTTCGATTTCCGTTTTAACCACCTAAAACCATTATTAACCACAATGTTTAAATACTTTTCAACCACCAATATTGTTTATGATGGTTCAAATGTGCTCTATTACCACTAACAAAGCTCTATTTTCCGTTAATAATGTGTAAGCGAAAAGGCATATTGCTTAAATAATTTTTGAGAGGGTTTCGACTATTTTCTCCTTTTCCCTGTATATTTCGGCTTCTCTTGCCTTGATCAGTAGGTTGATTAGGTCTACTAACGGTTTGACTATTCTTGACGTTATGAGGTGGTCTATTACTTCATGTCTTAGGGCTTGTATGGCTTTTTCCTCCTCAACTTCGTAAATGTATATGGTGTTGCCTCTAACTTCGCCGGATAAACTGTTGGGTGGATCAGGAGTCCAAACAACCCGCAGGTCTAAGTTAAGCCCTAGCTTTGTAAGTATTCTTTGGAGCTCCTCCTCGAGTTTGTTTTGGACTGCGCCTGTTTTCTGCGGCATTATTTGTCCACTTAAAGCAACATTTTGTGGCTTTTAGCCATATAAAACTTCCGATAGTTGCAAAAAGTGGAAAAACTTATAAACAAATAGCTTCAAATACATTGTTTAGAGGTGGACTCGCATGGGAAGAAAGAGAGGCGTAACAGTAT
>Ga0272445_1000995_pt1 | contig 23655 bp, 18 predicted proteins | sample YNPCB0031_FD_194404 | JGI IMG/M metagenome (GOLD analysis project Ga0272445, IMG submission 194404) | Hot spring sediment microbial communities from Yellowstone National Park, WY, United States - YNP-CB-003-1 | ecosystem: Environmental > Aquatic > Thermal springs > Hot (42-90C) > Sediment... | reverse complement strand
AGCGAGGCTTCTTAAAGAGGTCACAGCATTCTCTGAAAGATATGCCTATTCCCTTCCTGGCAGTGTTAAGTATGTTGATCCACTTCTTTCAGAATTCGGAGAACTTGAATTTGATAGATACGATGACCTTAATCTCTTTTCAAGGAAACTTCAGGAAATGACCTCAGATATAGCAGAGGCCCTTAAGGGACTTTCAGAGTTTTTTGATACCTTTTCTGATGACCTCAGGTCCATTGATAATCTTATAAAGCTCCTGAGAACCGAGATATCAGAAATGAGGATGATTGAGATAGGAAGACTCTTCCAGAGATTTTCAAGGCCTATCAGGGAGATGGCTCAGCAATACGGTAAGGAGATAGAACTTCTTATATCAGGAGGAGATACAAAGATTGATAAGGTTATCTTTGAAAGGCTCTTTGATCCATTGATGCATCTCATAAGAAATGCTGTTATCCATGGGATTGAAAGACCTGATGAGAGAAGACAGAAGGGTAAGAAGCCTTCAGGGGTTATAATGCTCAGTGCAAGAAGAGAAGGGCCCGTTGTTGTTATAGAGGTTCATGATAATGGAAGGGGTATCACAACATACAGGATATTTGAAGAGGCTGTTAAACTTGGTCTTATGAGGCCTGACTATAAGCCGTCAAAGCAGGAGCTTCTCAGCCTTATATTCATGCCTGGCTTTACCACTTCTCAATCAGCTGATATGGGCTCTGGAAGGGGTATGGGACTTGATGCAGTGAGGAATCTTATTGCCCAGATAGGTGGTTCAATAGAGGTAGATTCTGAGATAGGTATGGGTACCACATTTACCATCAAGGTTCCCACATCCCTTGCTATTACAAATATAATAGTTGTAAAGGCAGGTGATATGGAATTTGCTATGCCTATGAATTTTGTTGAAGAGGTCTCAACTGTTACTTCGCCACTAAAAGAGGTTCTTACTGGAGAGGTTTCTCGTATAAACCACAGGGGTTCAGAGATTGAGGTGAAGAGACTTTCAAATCTCCTTGGTTACACCAGAAACGGAGGAGCTACTAATGGGAGCACCCCCCTTATTGTATGTAATCTCATAGATAGAAAGACCGGTCTTATAGTTGATGAGGTCAGGGGTCAGGAGGAGACAATCATAAAACCCCTGGGCAGATTTCTTTCAGGGATTTCAGTCTTTTCAGGTACTACCATATCTGGAGATGGAAGACTGAGATTTGTCCTGAATCCCATAAAGATCTTTCAGAAGGAGGTCAGACCTCCTGAGTCCATCCAGATACCTGTAGAGGAGGGCAAGAAGACAGTCCTTGTTGTTGATGATTCTCTGAGTGTCAGAAAATATCTCAGCCTCTTTCTTGAGGCAAGACAGTTCAGGGTCCTCAGTGCAACTAATGGTCTTGAAGCCTTGAAAGTCCTTGAAGAAAACAATATTGACCTTATCATAACTGACCTTGAGATGCCTGTAATGCATGGCTATGAGCTGGTTCATAGAATAAAGACCTCTCAGAAATGGAAAAATATACCTGTTGTTGTCCTCACATCAAGGAGTGCTGAAAAGCACAGGATAAAGGCCCTTCAGAGTGGTGTGAAGGATTATCTTGTTAAACCCTTTGATGAGAAGACAATGCTTGAGGTTCTTCAGAAATACCTGCCAGTAAAGGCTTAGAGGATAAGGAAGATACAGGCGTGCTCATTAAGAAGTCTTATTAGCTCTTCTTCCTTCATACCGAGAAGGCTATTTCCCTCCCTTGATATAGCCCTTGTTCCTTTCACCTTATCTCTTGTTGCAATCAAGACAGGATGGGTATAGAGAGGGCCTTTGCTTATCCTTGAGAGGAGTTCCTCTCTTATAATCTGGTGAACTATGCAGAGAGGGTGGATAATACCTTCCTTCCTGAAGGCTTTTTCGTATTCCATTATAAAGCCATTGTCGGGAATAAGGTCGAAGAAGTGAATAAATGGACAGACTGTACTGATTAGAAGAACTCCTCTTGGAGAGTCCAGTCTCAGCAATCTTCCATCGAGTCTTTTTAAGAAGATATTATCCTTGATATCTTCAGTCTCTGATATATTGTTCAGTTCATCAATCTCAATAGTTGCTACAAGGTCCTGAATAAATTTCCTTATAAAATTCCTTGAGAATCTCCTGAGGGATGAGATCTTCAGGGTTATACCTTCGCTTTTTTTAAGTATCTCCGCCACTTCCTCAAGATGTGGTTTAAAGTGGTTTGTGAGGTCTGTTTCTGGTAGATTAAAGGTCTTCATCCTGCTTTTTTACGCCAATCGGTTTTTTAATTATGCTTCTGGTATCTTGAACTTTTCAACAGAGCCCATAAGTCTCTGGGATGTTCCAGAAAGTGTCCTTGCCACTTCTCTGAAGTCGTGAACGAGTTTCAGAACCTGAAGAGATATCCTCTGAACCTCTTCCATGGATAGGACTACCTTTGAGGTAAGGGCCTTCTGGCCTTCAGCAGAGTCATGAATCTCTGATATTATTGTACTTATCCTCTTGATAATATCATCTATCTCTGTAAAGACCTTCCCTGTATCCTGGGCAATCCTTGTCTCCTTCTCTACATAACCTGTTGCCTCTTCAAGGTGTCTTGTAACCTCTCCTGATTCTGTCTGGATAGCACCTATTATATCTCCTATCTGTTTTGTTGATTTTGCAGCCCTCTCAGCAAGGCCTCTAATCTCTTCAGCTATTACTATAAATCCCTTTCCCTGTTCTCCTGCCCTTGAAGCCTCAATGGAGGCATTGATAGCAAGGAGGTTTGTCCTGTTAGCTATCTCTGTAATCAGGCCAGAAATGGTACCTATCTCCATGAGCCTTTCAGATAGATACTTCATTCTTTTATTTATGGCCTGAATCGTGACCCTTATAAGCTGGATACCATCTATTGCCTCAAGGACGATCTTTGAACCCCTCGAGGTCGCTTCAAGGGCAGTCCGGGCAATCTCGTTTGCTTCTGCTGTTTTTTCACCTATGGTGACAGCAGAATGGGCAGCCTCATCAGTTGACTCTACTGCCTTTTTCACTTCAGCCATCTGGGTCTCTGCACCCTTTTCCATCTCCTTGAGGATATTAAGAATCCTTGATGCCTCCTTTGAGACTCCTTCAACAGAGCTTTTAACATCATTAATAAGACCTGTAAGTCCTTCTACCATAAGGTTAAAGGCATCACCAAGGGAACCAAATACATCAGGCGTAACCTCTGCACGCTGGGTAAGGTCTCCTTCAGCTGCAGAGCTCAGGAGGTTAAGGAAGTTTACAATATTCTCCTGCATCTTCTGCCTTTCTTCTTCAGTAAGTATAAGGCCTTTCAGTCTCTGCTGGGTCTCATTAAATATCCTTGCTATCTCACCGAATTCATCCCTTGACCTCACCCTAAGTTCTGCTATCTCACCTTTACCAATTCTCTCCATGCCCTTCATGATGTCTTTAAGGGGATTCAGTATTCTTGAAGAAACAAAAAAGGCAATAATAATGCCAATTGATATAGATATGAGATAGACAAAGAGGAAGTCTCCGATCTCCTTTCTGATAAGGGTGATGGTAGATGGTTTTACAAAACCTGTGGCAAGAAAACCATAATCTCCAACTGGTGAGATAATTAAATAGTGTTGTTTAAATTCCTGAAGATTAAATTCATCAGCTACGGGTTTGCCCTCTTTAATCAGGGCAATGAGTTCAGGAGGAACCTCACCTGAAAAGGTATGAGTAATTGCCTTGCCATCTTTGTCTGTAAAGACTGCATAAAGGACATTTCCGGAGGACCTTATCTCGTCTGTAAGGGTCTTGAGGACATTATAATCTTCTGTAATGAGAAGGTCGAAGGCCTTTGATGCCTGAGAAGTAGCGTAAAGTTTATATCTCTCAAGGGATGTATGCTCTATCTCCTCTGCCATCTCAACAGCATGATAGATAAAGACACCTGTAGCAGTTATTATGACCATCCCGAGAAGGGTGAGTAATATTTTGACTCTTACAGAAAGTCCTTTCATGGTTTTCTCCTATTTTATCGGAATATAATCAAGATTCTTTACAATGTTCTGTCCCTGAGGTGATAGGAGAAACTCTATAAATCTCTCTACATCACCAGAGGGTCTGCCCTTTGTAATAAGATTGAGGGGTCTTATTATGGGATAGGTCTTGTTTTTAACATTCTCTTTTGTAGGCTCTATACCGTCAATCTTAATCCTCTTTATCTTTCCGAGTTTCTTCTCAGCCCTTTCAGCAGCACCTATGGAGACATAACCTATTGCCCCTGGTTCTCTTGATACCTCTACAATTGCCTCACTGTTCTGTCCAACAACAATGGCTCCCAGAGGAGAGTATTCTGATTCACCTTTTATCCTGTAATACATAAGGTTATCCTTTTTTGTTACTTCGAGTTTAAAATGCTCTATAAATAAATCAAGGGTTGATCTGCCGAAGTCATTGCTCACGAGTTTTACAGGCATGTCAGGGCCTCCAAGCTCCTTCCAGTTCTTTATTTTTCCTGTGTATAAATCTATTACCTGCTTTGAAGTAATGTTATCTATTGTATTTTTGGTGTTTACAATGATTGCTATTCCATCATAGGCAATGGTATGGGCTATAAGGTTTTGGTATCTCTTTTTTTCATCAGGATAGATATCCCTTGAGGCAGTTCCTATCTCAACAAGGCCTTCGCCAGCACCCTGAACCCCCTTTGTAGAACCACCACCTTCAACCAGTATTCTCAAATTATGTTTTTTCCCGAATATCCTTGCTGCTATGGTTGCAATGGGCTGGACAGTGCTTGAACCCTTTATCCGTATTACCTTTTCAGCATATGTTAAGGAGTAAGTAAGCAATGAGATGAAAAGGAAGGTAGAAATTAGAAATACAGAAATCAGAGGTCTGAGGTCAAAACGGAGGTCAAATCTCAGAAATCGGAGCTCGGAGTCTGAGGAAAAATTTTCCTTAAAATCTGACCTCTGACCTCTGAGCTCTGACATCTGTTTTCCTCCTCCCATTTATATTTTTTAGACTATAATATACCAGAAAACCTCATGTTATGCAAATGAATTTAGGGAGTAGGGAGTAGGGTGTAGGGAGTAGGGAGTAGGGTGTAGGGTGTAGGGAGTAGGGTGTAGGGTGTAGGGTGTAGACTAATCCCTAACCCCTAATCCCTAACCCCTTATAGCTATAGTCTTCCCTTAACGAGGGTCTCTACAACAGAAGGGTCAGCGAGGGTAGAGGTATCACCAAGGTCCTCAATGTCTCCACGGGCAATCTTTCTCAATATCCTTCTCATTATTTTTCCACTCCTTGTTTTTGGAAGACCAGGGGCGAACTGGAGTTTGTCAGGTGTTGCTATCGGACCTATTACAGCCCTCACATGGCCTATAAGTATCTTTTTTAACTCTTCTGATGGTTGATAACCCTCCTTAAGGGTCACATAACAATAAATTCCTTCACCTTTTACCTCATGAGGAAATCCTACTACAGCAGCCTCTGCAACAGCCTCGTGACTTACGAGGGCAGATTCTATCTCTGCTGTACCAAGTCTGTGGCCTGAGACATTAAGGACATCATCAATCCTTCCCATGAGCCAGTAGTCTCCGTCTTCATCCACCCTTGCACCGTCACCTGTGAAGTATTTTCCAGGGAATCTTGAGAAATAGACCTCTTTTATCCTCTTATTTTCAGGGTCACCATAGGTTCCCCTTAAAATGCCAGGCCATGGTTTTTCTATAACAAGATAACCACCCTCATTCACGCCAGCAGGTGTGCCATCTTCTTTTAAGACCTTTGGAACTACCCCGAAAAAGGGCCTGTTTGCAGAACCTGGCTTCAGGGTCATGGCACCTGGAAGAGGTGTAATGAGGATTCCTCCTGTTTCTGTCTGCCACCAGGTGTCAACAATTGGAAGTTTACCCTTTCCAACATGGGTGTGATACCATATCCATGCCTCAGGATTTATAGGCTCACCAACTGTCCCAAGAAGTCTAAGAGATGAGAGGTCATGCTTGTTAACCCATTGTTCTCCCTCCCTCATAAGGGCCCTAATGGCAGTTGGTGCTGTGTAAAAGATGCTGACCTTATGTTTGTCACAGATCTGCCAGAATCTCCCAGGGTCAGGGTAGGTGGGTATTCCTTCAAACATGAGGCTTGTAGCTCCATTGCTTAGAGGTCCATAGACAATGTAGCTATGACCTGTTACCCATCCAATGTCTGCTGTGCAGAAATGGATGTCTTCGTCATGATAATCAAAGATGTATTTAAAGGTCAGATGGACATAGAGGAGATAGCCACCTGTTGTATGGAGCACACCCTTTGGTTTTCCTGTTGAGCCAGAGGTGTAGAGAATAAAGAGTGGATCCTCTGCATCCATCCATTCTGGTTCACAATAATTTTTAATATCTGATGCATTTATCTCATCGTGCCACCAGAGATCCCTTCCTGGCTCTATATCAACACCATCAGTTCTTTTGACCACAATCACCTTTTCAATTGTAGGGCATTCCTGAAGGGCCTCATCAGCATTTGCCTTTAAAGGAACAAGTCTACCTCCTCTTATACCCCTATCTGCAGTTATAAGGAGTTTTGCCTTGCTATCCTGTATCCTGTCCCTCAGGGCCTGAGCACTGAAACCTCCAAACACTACACTGTGGATTGCTCCTATCCTTGCACAGGCAAGCATTGCGATTGGTAGTTCTGGAATCATTGGAAGATATATCGTTACCCTGTCACCCTTTTTTATTCCATGTTTTTTGAGGACATTGGCAAATCTGTTTACCTCACAGTAGAGCTGCTGGTATGTGTATGTCTTGTAGGAGCCGTCATCGGCCTCCCATATCAGGGCTGCCTTGTTTCTAAGGGGTGTGTTTATGTGCCTGTCAAGGCAGTTATAGGAGGCATTGAGTTTTCCACCTATGAACCATTTTATGTAGGGCTTATAAAAGTCATAATCAAGGACCTTTTCCCATTTTTTAAACCAGGTGATATGCTCCTCAGCCATCTCTGCCCAGAAGCCCTCAGGGTCTTCAACAGACCATTTGTAGAGCCTTTCGTATTCTTCCATGCTTTTAATATGGGCTTTCTGGCTGAATTCCTTTGAAGGTGGGAAAATTCTTTTTTCAGCCATTAATACATCAATACTCTCTTTTGCCATACCTACCTCCTTGAGTTTATATTAAATTTTATTCTGCGCCTATGCCAACATAGGTTCTAAGTTTTTCTTCTTCAAATTTTGCCTCTGCAGAGGGTTCCCTTGTTGCAAGGGATACAGCTATTCCTACTATAAAGGCTGCTGCCATTGATATGAGACCAGGATTTTTGAGAGGGAATATAGGAGATGGATTCTTGAAGACATCTACCCAGACTGTTGGGCTGAGAATAATCAGGACTGTGGCAAGGACAAGGCCTGTAAGGATACTGGCAACAGCACCTTTTGTAGTAAATCTCTTCCAGACTATTGACATGAACAGGGCAGGGAAGTTTGCGCTTGCTGCTACAGCAAAGGCAAGCCCTACCATGAACGCCACATTCTGACCTTTAAAGATTATGCCAAGGAATATGGCAGTTATTCCGAGAATAAGGGTTGCTACCTTTGCCACCTTCACCTCTTCCTTTTCAGCTGACTGTCCTTTTCTTATAACGCCAACATAGAGGTCATGAGACAGTGCTGAGGCACCTGCAAGGGTTAGGCCTGCAACAACAGCAAGGATTGTTGCAAAGGCAACAGCTGCAAGAAAACCAAGAAATATATTTCCACCAAGTACCTCTGCAAGAAGGGGTGCTGCCATATTTCCACCTTTGTCTATTCCCTTGATAATATCCTGGCCTACAAGAACTGCTGCACCAAAACCTATTGTGAAGGTGAGGATGTAGAAGTATCCTATGAAGCCCGTTGCATAGAATACAGACTTCCTTGCCTCCTTTGCATTTGGGACAGTATAGAATCTCATCAGTATGTGGGGAAGACCTGCTGTTCCAAACATCAGGGCAAGTCCAAGGGAGAAGGCATCTACAGGATTTGTAACGAGACCGCCTGGCTCAAGGAACTTGTCACCATACCTTTGAGCAGCCTGACTGAAGAGCTCACCGTAATTAAAGCCGAACTGTGCAAGGGTGAGTATCACAAGCAATGTTGCACCCCCAAGAAGAAGCACAGCCTTTATTATCTGAACCCAGGTTGTTGCAAGCATGCCTCCAAAAAGCACATAGGCTATCATCAAACAGCCAACTATTACAACAGCTACCTCATAAGGTAGTCCGAACATGAGTTTTATAAGTGTACCAGCACCAACCATCTGGGCAGTTAGGTAGGTAAGAACTGTTATTATTGAACCAAGGGCAGCAGCACTTCTTATTGGTCTCTGGTTGAGTCTGTAGGCAACTACATCAGCAAAGGTATACTTTCCGAGGTTCCTCAGGGGCTCTGCAATAAGGAACATTATAATTGGCCATCCCACAAGCCAGCCTACGGAGTAAATGAGGCCGTCATAACCTTTTGTTGAGACAAGGCCTGCTATGCCGAGGAATGAGGCTGCACTCATATAGTCTCCTGCAAGGGCAAGGCCATTCTGAAAACCTGTTATGCTCCTTCCTGCTGCGTAGAACTCCTTTGTTGTCCTTGTCCTCTTTGCTGCCCAGTATGTTATTGCGAGTGTGACTGCTACAAAGAGGAGAAAGAAGAATATGGCTACCGGATTTGTCTGTCCTATTACTGTCTGCATTTTTTTAACCTCCTATCTTATTTTTTACATTCTCTACCATTGGGTCGTATTTCTTATTTGCCCAGTTGACATATATACCTGTTAATATCCATGAAAGGACTATCACGCCTATGCCTATGGGGATTCCAACAGTTATTGCACCTGAAAGCTTTGATGCAAGAAAGGGTTTGTTGAAGGCAATGAGAGAGATGAACCCGAAATAAATAAAGAGCTCCAGAAGGGTCAGTATCAGTGATACAGTATCCTTCTGTTTTGAAAGACTTTTAAATTCTTCATCTTCAAGAATCTCATGGGCACTCTTTTTGCTCATATCTTTACCTCCTATTGAGGATAGGCCTTGATAATCAAGGCTTAACTAAATATTAAAAGTTATGAATCTCTGAGTCCTTGAATCTATCACCTCCTTTAAAGGCATGCCCGACCCTTAGAAGGTCGCGGGTAGTTTCTATACCTGCCCTTATGAGAAAGTAATTGAGTCTCTGGAAGAACTGGGCTGTAATAAAGGCATCCATGAGGGCATTATGGGTATTCTCTACTGTGATGCCAAAACATCTTGATACATGATAAAGACCTTTTTCTTCTGTTGAAAGGCACTTCTCTTCAGGAAATCTCCTCTTTAACCATTCGTAGAGAACCCAGGTATCAATTAGAGGATTGTTAATTTCACCCAGATGATGTCTTTTTAATTCTTTGTTAAGAAAGGTGATATCTATTGATACACAGTGTCCAATTACTATGTCTTCACCTATGAATCTCTTAAATCCTGTAAGGGCTTCACTTATCTCAATGCCAGAAAGGGTCTCTCCAGGGGTAATCCCGTGAATTAAGATGCTCTCCTTTGAGAGGTCTTTTTCGGGTCTTACAACATAATAGATATGCTCTCCAGGGATAATTCTGTTACCTTTCATCCTTATAGCACCTATTGAGACGATCGTGTCCTTTCTTTCATTAAGTCCTGTGAGCTCTGTATCAATAACCACATAGGAAGCATCAAGGATTGGTTCGTCCTTTAAGTATCTATTTCTATGTCTCAAAACTGATAAAATCTCCTTTACCATATGAGTGCCTTGTATCTTTCGATAATGGTATCCTGAAGTTTTGATATGATATGAAAGGCCTCTTTAAGCGTCCGCTTTTCGAGGTTGCTCAATCTGTTGGGATTGATAAAGTTATCAGGGTTATTTCCTGATTCTATCTGTTCAAACTGGTGATGGATTCTGAGGAGCATCATGAACTCAAAGGCATGGATGAGCTCATCAGCATAGTCCTTTACAATCGTGTGTTTATCTTTAAGGATATTTATCCTTTCTACAGTTGATGTCTCTTTAATATTTTTCTCAAGACTGAAAAGCCTGACTATGTCAACAATGGGTGCTATACCCTTAACCTTCAGATTCAATTCATCTTTGTGCTCTCCTGTCTTCTCAACAACAAAGGATTTAAGGAATCCAATGGGTGGTCTGTTTTTGATTATGGCATTCGCCATATAACCGAGAAAGACCTTATTTCCTTCAAGGAGTGTCCCGAGATAATTTCTCAATTCATCAGCAAGATTCATATCTCCATAGAGGCCTCTGAAATCAAAGAGGATTAATGACTTCAGTACTGACTCTGCCACAGGTTCGGATGTCCAGCTCGAAAAATACCTTTTCCATGTTTTTAAAGGCTGACACCACTGGGGATTTGAAGCCATATAGCCTGCAGGACAAGGAGAATACCCGCATTTAAGCAGACCATTCTTTACAAAGTCAGTAAAGACAGTAAAATATTCTCTTGCCTTTTTTTCTTCTTCCTGAGTTTCCGGGTCAACATAGATAATGGCATTATCCTGGTCTGTTTTGAAGGTCTGTTCACGCCTTCCCTCACTCCCGAAGACTATCCAGCAATAGGGTAGAGGAGGTCTGCCGAATCTCCTTTCAGCAATCTCCAGTATCTTTTTTACCAGTCTGTCATTGAGCTCAGTTATAATGCGGGTTATACTCGTTGCCTTTGCTCCATCCCTGAGAAGGAGGCCTATTATCTGATTTATCTTTCTGGAAACAGTCTCGAGGCCCTCTATGCTCTGCTGTATCTCTATCTCCCTTGCAATGGAGATGGGCGAAGTCCCTTGTAGGAGCATCAGGTCATGATTTGTGACAATACCTCTAAGGGTTCCATCTTCAACCACCAGGAGGTGGTGGATATTGAATCTCACCATCTTTAAAAGGGCTTCAAAGCAGTATTCATTTGCATCAACCTTAATAAGGGATACGCTCATGATGGAGCTTACAGGTTCATTTATATCCTTTCCCTTTGCAACTACCTTATCTCTCAGGTCTCTGTCTGTAATAATTCCAACAGGGGCGTCTCCGTCGAGGAGCACAAGGGAGCTAATCCGATTCTTGGACATAATTTGAGCAGCCTCTTTAATACTGATATCAGAAGGTGCAGTAACAGGAGGCCTTGAAATGATTTCCTTTACTGGTGTTACAAAGAGAAGTTTGTCACCACCTCCTATCAAAAGACTTCTACTTCGCATCTCTTTATAGGTCCTGTCAATGTATTTATTAAGGAATGACTTGAGGAAGAACTCTGTAAGGGATGGATTCTTTTCGAGTAGACGGAGAACGCTCTCTTTGTCCACGAGATAGCAGATTGTATCTTCAGCAGCTACAACATTTGCCCTTGACCTGTCTCCACTTACAAGAGAGAGAAAACCGAAGGAATCTCCTTCCCCCCTGTAGTCAATAAGAACTTCTTCATTGTCCTTTGTCCTTACAAAGACCTTAACACTACCTTTTTTGATTATCCTCAGGTATTCGCTTGGAACGCCATCCTGTTTGAGAATGAGGGTATCCTTAGGATAAAACTCTATTGAAACCCCTGATGCAATGGTCTTAATGGCCTCATCATCGAGGAATTGAAAGGGCGGTACCTTTTTTAAAAAGGCTATGACCTCTTCGATAACCATGCTGAAATAGTTTAATTAGCAAAAAAAATGCCAGATGGTAATTAATAAGATTTTGTTTGAAAATCAAAATGTTGTAGTGAAGGAAATAAAATATTAATGCCTTGAGGATGTAACAGAAGGTAAGCCTATGCTACTTAAAGTAGCGTTTAAGAGGTTTTACTTAACCCCCATCTCTTTCTCTTCTCCCAGAGGGACTTTCTTGTTATACCGAGCATATCAGCAAGTTGCTGTTCTGTATACTGATTCTGGTATGTAAGGATAAAGGCCTTTGTATAATCCTCTATAGAGAGTCTTCGTTGCAATGCCTCTTCAAAAAAGGAGGCCTTTTTATCAAAGAGGCCTTCTGGAAGATGCTCCTTTCTAATGACTCCATCTTCTGAAATGAGTACCGCCCTTTCAATTATGTTTTGAAGTTCCCTGATATTGCCAGGCCAGTGATAAGATTTAAGGAGCTTGAGGGCCTCATTATCAATCTTGTTTACATCCCTCCCATGTTCCTTTGAGTATTTCTGCATGAAGAATCTTGCGAGGAGTTCAACATCATTACCCCTTTCCCTTAAGGCAGGGAGATGAATGGTTATGACATTTATCCTGTAATAGAGGTCTTCTCTGAACCTTCCCTCCTTAACAAGCCCTGCGAGGTCCTTGTTTGTAGCAGAGATGAATCTTATATCAACCTTTGTTGATTGATTGCTTCCTATTGGTCTGATCTCCTGATCTTCGAGGACCCTTAATAGTTTTGCCTGAAGTGAAGGACTGAGGTCGCCTATTTCGTCAAGGAATACAGTGCCTCCATTTGCCTCTTCAAAGAGACCCTTCTTTGAGGTTACAGCACCAGTGAAGGCCCCCCTTACATGTCCGAAGAGTTCTGATTCAAGGAGGTTCTCAGGTATGGCACTGCAGTTTATTGGAATAAAAGGCCTTTCAGCCCTTGGACTACTGTAATGGATTGCCCTTGCTATGAGTTCCTTCCCTGTGCCTGTTTCTCCGAGAAGAAGGACATTACTCTTTGCACTGGCTATCTTCTTCACCTCATTTATTATCTTCTTAATCTCCGGACTTTCTCCTATGATATGACTGAAGTCATAATGCCTTTCGATTTCCCTTCTCAGGAGGAGATTTTCCCTCTGAAGGGCCTTCTGCTTGAGGGCATTCCTTACAATCTGTTTTATCTCCTGATGGATTATGGGTTTAATCACATAATCATAGGCACCTGCCCTGAGGGCCTCTACTGCTGTCTCGACAGAGGCATAAGCAGTTATGATGATAACGAGCTGGTCTGGTTCTTTCTCTTTTATCTTTCTTAGTAGCTCTATACCGCTAATGCCTGGAAGAATGATATCTGTGATTATTACATCATAGGAGTTTTTTTCTATCAACTCAAGACCCTTTTCAGCATCTTCTGCAATATCAACACTATACCCATCCCTTGCAAAGACTCTCTTAAGGGATGATGCAAGGGTTTCCTCGTCTTCCACTATAAGGATATTTTCTGCCATGATAATATTATAACTTAAATGGATAGCGAGCGTATTCCCTGCGGTTTACCAACTGTTACTTCGCCACCAAAGGGTCAAGCGAGCGAATATGATAAAAATATTTCCTTAATACTGCTGTCCAAAACAAATTAAATTGAACAACCCTTGAACAACTCTTAAACAACTTTTGAACAACTCTTGAACTACTCTTGAACTACTTTTGAAAAGGACTTTTTAAAATAGACATAAGGCCTCAGGGTTTAGGGAGTAGGGAGTAGGGAGTAGGGTGTAGGGTGTAGGGTGTAAAATAACCCCTAATCCCTACATCCCTAACCCCTACACCCTTAATGTATGAACGAGAACTTCAACTAATTAATGGGGAGTTTTATTACAAAGGTGGTCCCCTGCTCTTTTTTACTCTTAACTGTTATGGTTCCATTGTGGTCTTTAATAATGCCGTAGCAGATGCTAAGACCAAGACCTGTCCCTTTTCCAGCAGGCTTTGTTGTAAAGAAGGGGTCAAAGATTCTGTCTATGATTGACTCATCTATGCCTTTGCCCGTGTCACTGAACTCAATTTCCACATGGCTGGCTCTGTTTTTTATGGATATCCTTATCTCGCCACCATCAGGCATTGCATCCATTGAATTAAGGAACAGATTAAGAAATACCTGCTGTATCTGATCCTGATTTATAAAGAGGTCTGGCACCTTTTCTATCTCTGTATGGAGTCTTATGTTTTTAAATCTCTTGTCATACTTAACAAGGTTTATTGTCCTATGGAGTATCTCTTCAAGACTTGAGTATTTCTTCTCAGCACCAGAGATCCTTGCAAAATCGCTGAGGCTCCTGACAATTCTGGCAATTCTTTCAATATGGCTGTTTATATTCTTTAAGGATTCCTCTATAAAATCTTTATCAATCTTGTCTTCTGAGAGTAATTCCTGAACCAGTGAGGATATAGAGGCAAGGGGATTTCCGATCTCGTGGGAAATACCAGCTGTTAGTTTTCCAATGCTTGCAAGTTTTGCGCTCTGGAGGAGCTGTTCCTCCATTCTCTTTTTCTCTGTGATGTCTTCGAGAATAAAGACATAGCCACCAGAGGGGTCTTTAAAAGGGCTTATATTGAGCCTGAATATCTGATGGAGAGGGCTTTCGATGAGCCTTTCGATCTGGTTCGAAGAGGGGAATCCATTTTTTACTGGAACTGGTAACCACGGAATAAGCTCTGTCAGAGGCCTGTCTATTGCCTTTTCTCTTTTTATTTCTGTAAGAACCTCCATCTCCTTATTCCAGTATTTCACAGAAAGGGAATTGTCAACAGTGATAATACCGAGGGGTGCACTTTCTATTATGTTCTCACTGAATTCCTTGAGATAGGAAAGCTCTTTTAATGCCTCTGTGAGTTCCTGTCTCGAAAGCCTCAGACTTTCAGTGATACTTCTTATGGATTCTGAAAGTTCCTTCCTCTCCTTTTCAGTGAGTACCCTTTTGTCTTCAAAGATTATGGAAGCTATGGATGGGCCAATAGCTCCCGAAAGGACCCTCTCTGCGTGATTCCTCAATTCAATGAGGTCTTTCTGCTGTAACTCTCCTCTATTTTTTTGTTTTGTTCTGAGAAACTCCTCAATAGCCCTTCTTGCACCGTCTATACCGAGATACCTTGAAAGGATCTCCTCTATGGATTCCACTGAATAGGGCATGCCATATTCAATCTCGCCAGCCCTGTCATAGGACTCCACAAAGACAAGGGATTGGATCTCTTCATCCCTTGATTGTCTCATGAATACAGAGAGACCTGTAAAGAGAAGTAGATTCACAATAGTACTCCATAATAGAGAATGACTCCATTTACCGAGTCCTTCTATTCCGAAGAGGGCCTGAGGGTTGAAGACCTCTGATTGTATAAGACTTCCTATAACCCCTTCAGGCCTTATCAGACCTGACTTCACCATGGCAGGAATAATAAGGGTATAAAACCATACAAGGAATCCTGCCAGAAGTCCTGCTATTGCTCCTGCCTTATTAGCCCTTTTCCAGTACAGACCGAGAAAGAAGGCAGGAGCAAAGAGCGTTACAGCCTCAAAGGATTTCAGGCCAATATCCACAAGGCTGTAGAATTCACCTATGGATATGGCAAAGAGGTATCCGAGAAATATTATGGCAAGGATGATGACCCTCTTTAAATTTAGCACTAATCTTGGGAAACCCTTTGACTCATGAAATCTCAGGATTGCTGGCATAACAAGGCTGTTCATAACCATGGTGCTGAGGGCAAGGGCCTCTACAATCACCATACTTGTTGCTGCAGAAAAGCCACCAAGAAAGGCAAAGAGGGAGAGGTATTTATTTCCAAAACCAAGGGGGATGGTCAGGACAAAATAATCCGCACCTTTTGGATCTCCACCAAGAAGGAGGCCTCCAAGGGCAATGGGCATAACAAAGATATTTATCAAAAAGAGATAAAGAGGAAAGAGCCATATAGCAGTCCTTACATGTCTTTCGCTGTAATTTTCTACAACAGCCATCTGGAACTGTCTTGGAAGAAAAAGGATTGCCATCATGGAAAGGAAGGTGAGGGCAAACCATTCAGAGTAGTCAGTTCCAGTCCCCTGGCCGAGATAGAGGAGCGCGGAGTGATCTGTATCTTTAATTTTTTCGAATATATCCTTAAATCCATCAAATACAAAAAAGGTCACAAATATACCAACAAGGATGAATGTTATTAGTTTCACCAAAGACTCAAAGGCAATAGCAAAGACAAGGCCCCCATGTCTTTCTGATGAGTCCAGCCTCCTTGCACCAAAGATTATGGCAAAGATGCCAAGCATTAGTGTAAAAAACAGGCCTGCAAAGGCACTGCCCTTTGTCTCACCAGAGATGATACTGAAGGTGCTTATTATGGCCTTTATCTGGAGTCCGAGATAGGGGGTTATTCCTGCCACTGCAACAACAGTAACGAGTCCTGAAAGAAAGAGGGATTTTCCATATCTTGAGCTGATAAAGTCTGATATTGTTGTAATCCTGTGGGTCTTTGCAAGCCTGATTACCTTTGTAAGGATAACAGGCCAGAGGCAGGCCATAAGGGTAGGTCCTATATAAGTGGTAATGAAGGAGAGTCCTGATGTAGCAGCCTTTCCAACACTTCCATAGAATGTCCAGGAGGTGCAGTATACAGCAAGGGAAAGGGAGTATATGTATGGATTATTAACAATGCTTTTGCCTTTTTTCTCCCTCTTTTCTGCAAGATAGGCAAGACCGAAGAGCAACAGGAGGTATGAAAAGACAATGAGAAACAGATTTGCTGAGGAGAACATCTTATCTCTCCTTCAGGGTAAAGGAGAAGAGGACAATAAGACCTATAAAGACAGCCCACATAATTGTGAGATAGAGCCATGCCTGTTTATAGGCAATGGCAAGAAAGGGCCAGTTAAAGGCAAGAAGGCCAGAGAGGAAGATAAAGAACCAGAGGTCAGGGTTCACCTTTTTCATTCTTTAAAATATCACAGGCAGTTAGATATATTCAACTCAGTAGCTTCACAATGGTTATAAGCTCTCTTATGTCATTTATAAGATAATCAGCATCCTTGAGGACCTCTACTGGCCTGTAGCCATAGGTAACACCAGCAGTTCTGACACCAGCAGCCCTGCCAGCCCTGATATCAAGGTCGCTGTCTCCAACAATCAGTGCTTCCTCTGGGTCTATTTTTAATCTATCAAGGACAGTAAGGACAGGCACAGGGGATGGCTTCTTTTCAGGCACACTGTCACTTCCAAGGACAATATCAAGATAACTCATTAGACCGAGGCCTTCGAGGGTTTTTATGGAGAGATATTCCCTCTTATTTGAGATAACAGCCTTTTTATACTCCTTTAATCCCTCAAGAACCTCCTTCACACCAGGATAGGGCTTTGTGTTGTCAAGGAGATGTCTTTCATAATAATAGAGAAATTTCTCTATAATATCTTTTGAGGAGATATAAGGGTAGGGCCTCAGGAGATCTTCTATCAATCTCGTAATCCCCCTTCCAACCATGGAGGTTATCTCCTGAACACTGAAGGGACCTATCCCGTATTCCTTAACAGCATAATTGATGGCATTAGTTATATCAACTCTTGAATCAACAAGGGTGCCATCAAGGTCAAATATTATGAGTTTTAAGGCCATGAATAAATTATAATATAACGATGATTAGTTATTTAATAACAGGAAGGGATGGACAGCTTGCAAGGGAGTTCTTAGAAAGGCTTGGTAACAATGCCACAGGTCTCTCCCACAAGGAGCTGGACATCGGTAATCTTGAAACAGTCCTTGAATGCTTCTATACATTAAAACCAAAGGTAATTATCAACTGTGCTGCCTACAATGCTGTTGACCTTGCAGAGGAGAGATACTATGAGGCAATAAGAACAAATACCATCGGTCCAAGAAACCTTGCCTATGGAGCAAAAAAGATAGGTGCCTTCCTTGTCCATTTCAGCACTGATTATGTCTTTGATGGCTTAAAGAAAAGTCCTTACATAGAAGAAGACCCTCCCAATCCTTTAAATCTTTACGGAAAGAGTAAGTTAATGGGCGAGATATCTATAAGAGAGGAAAGCCTTCGTTATCTTATTTTCAGGGTAAGCTGGGTCTTTGGAAAGGGAAGACAGAACTTTATCTATAAACTTCTGAAATGGGCAGAAGAGAAGGAGATTATTGAGGTCTCCTCTGACGAGGTCTCATCTCCCACATCTACATCAACTATAGTTGACATAACCATGAAGGCAATCTCAGAGGGCCTTACAGGTCTTTACCATCTTACAAACAGTGGATATACATCAAGATATGAGTGGGCAGTCTTTATCTTAAAAAGACTCGGAGCTAAAAAGTCAATAATCCCGGTACCTTCCAGCAAATTCAATCTCCCCGCAAAGAGGCCAGCCTTTTCAGCAATGAGCAATGAGAGGATATCAGGTCTCCTAAGTACCACTATACCAGACTGGCAGGAGGCAACGATAAAGACCTTGCAGGTATGGAGTTTAGGGAGTAGGGAGTAGGGGGTAGGCTAATCCCTACTCCCTAACCCCTAATCCCTAACCCCTAACTCCCTGAGTAATGGCCATTCCATGTCTCTCTTTGAAAGAAGAGGTTCTTTTATAGGCCATTCAATGGAAAGGTCAGGGTCATTCCAGATTATCCCTCCCTCATGCTCAGGAGAGTATTCCTTTGTAGTCTTATATACTATCTCAGCCCATTCACTTATTACCTGAAATCCATGGGCAAACCCTGGAGGGACATAGAGCATCTTCATATTCTTTTCAGATAAAACAATACTGACCCATCTCCCAAAGAAAGGAGAATCCTTCCTTATATCAACTGCCACATCAAAGATCTCCCCCTTTATGCACCTTATAATCTTTCCCTGCGCTTCTGGTGCCCGTTGAAAATGAAGACCCCGTAATACACCTCTTACAGAGCCAGAATGATTATCCTGAAGAAATTCCTCCTTTATGCCTGCCTCAAAAAAGGCAGACCTCTTGTAAACCTCAAGAAAAAATCCCCTCTCATCCTTGAAAATCACAGGTTCTATAAGAATAATGTCAGGTATCTCGAGTCTCGAAAATCTGAAAGGCATTCATCCCTCCTCAGCAATCCTCATGAGATAACTGCCATAGGAATTCTTTTTTAAAGGCCTTGCAAGTTCAATAAGCTGATCCCTGTTTATATAACCAAGCCTGTAGGCAATCTCTTCAATACAGGCGATCTTCAAGCCCTGCCTCTGTTCTATAATCCTCACATACTCTGCTGCATCAAGAAGGGAATCGTAAGTACCTGTATCGAGCCATGCAAAGCCCCTTCCAAGGAGCTCAACCCTCAACTTTCCCTTTTTAAGATATTCATTATTCAGGTCTGTTATCTCAAGCTCTCCCCTCTTTGAGGGTTTCAGGCCCTTTGCTATTGAGGGGGCATCTTTATCATAATAATAAAGGCCTGTCACAGCATAATTTGATTTAGGTCTCTCTGGCTTTTCTTCTATGGATATAACCCTCCCTGATTTATCGAATTCTACAACTCCGTATCTTGAGGGATCGGAGACATAATATCCAAATACCACCGCACCCTCTTTATGTCCTGAAACCTTTTTTAAAAGTTCAGGAAGACCATGACCAAAGAATATATTATCTCCAAGAATGAGCCAGACATTATCATTATTAATAAACTCCTCTCCAATAATAAGTGCCTCGGCAATACCTCTCGGTTCTTGCTGGACTGCATAGTTAAACCTTAATCCCAGGTGTGAGCCATCGCCAAAGAGTCTTTTAAATCTCGGAAGGTCGTCAGGCGTTGATATGATAAGGATATCCCTGACACCAGCAAGCATTAATGTGGCAAGGGGGTAATAAATCATTGGCTTGTCATAAATAGGTAATAACTGTTTAATAGTCCCGATAGTTATCGGATAGAGCCTTGTACCACTTCCTCCAGCAAGGATTATACCCTTCATAAAACTTCCTCCCCCTATTTTATATAAACCTTCTGCCAGTATTCTTTAAGCCCCTCTGCCTTTTCTTCAAGCCATGTCCTGTTATCAAGATACCATCTTACTGTATTCTTAAGACCTTCATTAAAACCTGTCTTTGGTCTCCAGCCTATTTCATTTATGATCTTGTCTATTTTCATGGAATATCTGAAGTCATGGCCAGGTCTGTCCTTTACAAACTCAATAAGTTCCTCTTTCTTTCCAAGGAGCCTTAAGACTTCTCTTACTACATCTATATTTCTTCTTTCTTCACCACTGCCAATATTATAGACCTCACCAGGCCTTCCCCTTTCAAGGATACTGAATATGGCATCAGCACAGTCCTCCACATAAAGCCATTCCCTCACATTTCTGCCATCACCATAAACAGGAATCCTTTCCTCCTTTAATGCCTTCATGATAATAACAGGTAAAAATTTTTCAGGATATTGCCAGGGACCATAATTGTTTGATGGTCTCACGGTTATAACAGGAAGTTTATAGGTTCTCCAGTAAGACCTTCCGAGCATGTCCTGAGATGCCTTGCTGGCAGAATAGGGTGAGTTCGGTCTTAAGGGGCTATCCTCAGTAAATGATCCTGTTTCTCCAAGATCTCCATAGACCTCATCAGTTGAGATATTAATAAATCTTTTTATACTGTAATCTCTGGCAAGTTCCAGAAGATTGAAGGTACCAACTATATTTGTTTCAAGAAAGGCCCTGGGATTCAGGATGCTTCTGTCCACATGGCTTTCAGCAGCAAAATGGATAACCACCTCTGGTCTTTCTTTTTTAAATACCTCTTCAAGGCCCTTTCTATCAGTTATATCAACCTTATAAAACCTTATCTTTTCCTTAACAGCAGAAAGCCTTTTCATGTCACCAGCATATGTAAGGTTGTCCACAACCAGGGTCTCATGTCCCTTTCTTACAGCCTGTCTTGTAAACTCACTTCCAATAAAGCCTGCTCCACCTGTTATAAGAAGCCTCATTTTATCCTCCAGATATTGCCTATCTTTTCCTGACTATTATACTATAGCCAGTTGATTAAATTTTTTAATATCTTCATTACCTCTTATGCCTTGACATAACAGACCTGATAGTGCTATTACTTATAGGCTCTTTTTTTAAAATCAATAAACAGCGAGGTAATAGTAAGAATGGGAAAAACAGCAACTGTTACTTACGCAGGAGATCTTCGAACATTCAGGGGCGGAACTCATCCACCCGAAAAAAAGGAACTCTCAAAGGACTCGCCTATTGAAGCTCCTCCAGAACCTGAAAAGGTTATTATTCCCCTCAGTCAGCATACAGGTGCACCATGTAAACCCGCTGTGAGCCCAGGGGATAAAGTAAAAAAAGGACAGGTTATTGGTACACCTGAGGGATTTGTATCAGCAGCAGTTCATTCATCTGTTTCAGGAAAGGTCCTATCCATAGAGACTGTTCAGCTCCCTACAGGAAGGTATTCTCAAGCAGTTGTCATAGAGAATGATGGTCAGAATGAATGGATAAATCTGAAGGATACACCTCAATATATGAACCTTTCACCTGAGGAGCTTAAGGAAAGGATAAAAGAGGCAGGGATAGTAGGCCTTGGTGGTGCAGCCTTTCCAACCCATGTAAAGCTATCACCACCTAAGGAAAAGCCCATAGATCTCGTGATTCTTAATGGGGCAGAGTGCGAGCCCTATCTAACTGCTGATTACAGACTTATGATTGAAAAGCCAGGTGAGATTGTAGAGGGGCTTAAGATTATAATGAAGATACTCGGTGTCAAAAGAGGAATCATAGGAATAGAGGATAACAAACCTGATGCAATAGAGAAACTCAAAGAGGTCGTTAAAGGTCTTGAAGGCATAGAGGTCCAGGCATTAAAGGTAAAGTACCCTCAGGGAGCTGAAAAGATGCTTATAAAGGCCACAACTGGCAGGGAGGTTCCTCCCAGAGGCCTTCCAATGGATGTTGGTGTTGTTGTTCAGAATATAGGAACTGCCTTTGCCATATACGAGGCCGTGAGATTTGGCAAGCCCCTTATAGAGAGGGTTGTGACAGTAACAGGAGAGGGGATTAAGAAACCGAAGAATCTCATGGCGAAGATAGGAACACCCATATCTCACCTTATTGAGTATTGTGGTGGTTTTACTGATGGAGCTGGAAAGATAGTGGCAGGTGGCCCAATGATGGGTTTTGCCCTTCCATGCATAGATGCACCTGTGACAAAGGGTACATCAGGGATTCTGGTCCTTTCTGACTTAGAGGTTGTTCATACAGAGGATTTCAAACCCTGTATTCGCTGTGGAAGGTGTGTAGATGCCTGTCCAATGGGCCTCATGCCGAGTATGTTGAGTATCCTATCTGAAAAGGGCTTTTATGAGGAGATGAGGGATTATAACCTCTTTGACTGTTTTGAGTGTGGATGCTGCACCTTTGTGTGTCCATCAAAGAGGCCTATTGTGCACTTCATAAGGCTCGGAAAATCTCTTGTAAAACCGTCTTAGTGGCGAAGTAACAGTGAGGTGACCATGGAGACTAAAGAAAAGGCTGAAGGTTTAAGGCTTATAGTTTCTGTAAGTCCTCATATAAGGAGCGAGGAATCTGTCTCGCGAATCATGTGGACAGTAAACCTTGCCCTCCTTCCTGCCACATTTATGAGTGTCTATTTCTTTGGTCTGAGGGCGGTATATGTCCTGAGCCTTTCCATACTGAGTGCTGTATTTTTTGAATGGGCCTTCCAGAGGTTAACAAATAGGACAGTTACGACCTCAGATGGAAGTGCTTTTTTGACAGGATTGCTCCTCGGCCTGAATCTTCCATCGGGTGTACCATTTTATCTTCCCCTGATTGGCTCATTCGTTGCCATAGTTATAACAAAACACCTCTTCGGAGGTCTCGGATACAATATCTTTAATCCAGCCCTTATAGGAAGGGCCTTTTTGCTTCTTACATGGCCAAGAATCATGACCACATGGCTTGAGCCAGCTGGATTTACTGTTGATGCAAAGACAACAGCCACACCATTGGGCATTCTAAAAGAAGAGGGGATTGGCAAACTCATTGAGGTCTTTGGTGATAAAACAAATCTTTATATCCATCTATTTACAGGTCAGAGGGCTGGTTCTCTTGGTGAGACCTCTGTTATAGCTATTCTCCTTGGAGGTCTTTTCCTTCTCTGGAGAGGATATATAACATGGCATATCCCGCTGAGCTTTCTTGGTAGTGCAGCCCTTATGGCCTGGATATTTGGTGGAAAAGGTGCATTATTTACTGGTGACCCATTGATCCACCTCATGAGTGGCGGGATAATGCTTGGTGCATTCTTTATGGCAACAGACTATGTCACATCTCCAATGGTAAGGACTGCCCAGATTATCTTCGGTATAGGCTGTGGATTCCTTACCATGCTTATAAGATTAAAAGGTGGTTACCCAGAGGGAGTTATGTTTGCCATACTCATAATGAATTGCTTTGCACCACTCCTTGACAGGGGTTTCAAGACAAAGGTCTTTGGTGCAAGAAAGGGGCAGAAGAGATGACACCAAAAGACATTATAAAGATAACGATTAATCTTGTCATAATCTACATCATAGGCGGCCTGATTCTTGCAGGTGTCTATGCAAAGACATCACCTGTTATTTACCAGAAGAACGAGCAGGAGAAACAGGAGGCCCTAAAAAAGATGGCACCTGAGGCTGAGGCTATAGATAAACTTGGTGACTGGTATCCCCATGAAAAACATGCAGAGTACTATGTAGTCAAAAAGGGTGGTGATACTGCTGGATACATAATCCAGACCTTTGGTAAAGGTTATTCAAGTTATATAAATATCCTTGTTGCCACAGACAAAGACCTGAAGATAGAGAAGATTGAAATCCTTTCCCATGCAGAAACCCCGGGGCTTGGTGATGAGATAGAAAAGCCTTCTTTTAAGGAACAGTTTAAAGGAAAGGACCCTGAACATGTAAGACTTGTCAAGACAGAGACTACAGAGTACATACAGGCAATAACGGGTGTAACTATATCG
>Ga0272445_1000993_pt1 | contig 23696 bp, 21 predicted proteins | sample YNPCB0031_FD_194404 | JGI IMG/M metagenome (GOLD analysis project Ga0272445, IMG submission 194404) | Hot spring sediment microbial communities from Yellowstone National Park, WY, United States - YNP-CB-003-1 | ecosystem: Environmental > Aquatic > Thermal springs > Hot (42-90C) > Sediment... | reverse complement strand
AGCGAGGTAATTCGGATCAACCTTCACCATAACGACGGCTGAAACATCAAATCCAACCTTCCTCGGATCCACAAGAGCCATCACCTTTCTAATAACCTTAGCATCGAATAGACGCTTAACCCTATATCTCACAGTCGACTCAGGGATGTTGAGCCGCTTAGCCATCTCAGCGTAAGAAATTCTCGCATCAGCCTGCATCATCCTTAAGATCTCCTTATCCACTTCGTCAAAACCTGACTGCAAACCAAAACTAAATGATGTTGAAAGGAGGTTTAAAATGTTATCATAGGAGTGATGTTGGGGAAAGTTTCACCTCTAATGTTTGGCTAAGAACCCTCCCTTCACACGCACAGTCAACCTTAACAATACCTAGCGTCTAAACGATCTATATGTGTGGGAGCGGTGCTCCTAATCTCTTAAACACAATATTCAGCAGACCACTTTTCAAAGCTCAAGTTGTATATTAAACGATGAACTTCAGCCAGAGAAAAGGTACGATAAAAAGATGCTAAAGAGGAGAGAAAGAGATAAGAATGCTGCTTACGTGGCTCTAGCGTATATGGAGAAGAAGAGGGCGATCTACCGCTCTAGGGTGAATGTGCTGCTGAAGACACTCGGTCTAATCTTCCTCATACTGGGGTTCCTAACAGCCTACCTTACAGCTACGACACCGCTTTATCCGCCGGTCGCAGCAACATTCTACCTTATCGCCGCTCTGCTAGCTGCTTCAGGTCTGGTGGCGTTGATCGCTCGAATAGAGTGAATTTTTCGGCTAGAAGTCTGTCATCACCCTAAACTGATCGACTTCTTCGACACCCATCTTCTGGAGGAAGGCTCTCGCAGCACCCGTAACATCTTTAGCTCCTGTGATCGCTCTACCAACCACTATTATGTCAGCCCCAGCCCTCAGAGCCGCTTCCACGGTGTTGAGCCTTATCCCACCAGCAACCGCTATCAGCACCTCCCCGCACACCTCTCTTATCTCCTTTATATTGCCCCAAGCATACGCCTCGTCTTCAACATCGATCGCTCTATGGATCTCAACGATGTCAGGCTTCACCTTCAGCTTCCTAAGCACATCCACAGGGTTCTGCATATTCAGGGTATCCATGAGCGATAGGACACCTACCTTCTTACACTCCTCTATGAACTTCTCAATCGTCTTAATCGGAGCAAGCCCAGAGAAGCCTACCACATCGGCCGTAGCATCAGCAGCCATCCTAGCCTCAACGTTCCCTACGTCAAGCGTCTTCATATCAGCGATAACCACAGACTCAGGCCTTAGGCTGTGAATCTTCTGAATAACCTCAACACCATACCTCTTAATCAGAGGCGTCCCAGCCTCAAGCAGTATCGCATCACTTCTGGGTAGAGCCTTAATTATCGCCTCAACACGCCTCCAATCCGGTATATCCAAAGCGACCTCTAGGTAAGGCGGCTTCTTAAGGTTGTTTATCCTAAACCCAACCATGCCGTGTACCGCTTTATCCTTCTCCTCTAAAACCTTATCTACGCTTGGGAAGCCAGATAGCGCACGCTGTAAAGCGAGCTTGGTAGCAGCATAGTTGTAGCGGTAGATCCGCTGATAATCCCTACCCTTCGGGTGGATGAAGACAGAGACGATAACAACGTAATCCTCAGCCTCCTCCTTCGGTATGATCCCCTCCTCAACAGCATCAGCGACAGCTTTAGCCACCGCGCTCTGCGCTGGCCCGAAGACCTTCTCAGCATCCTCCAGATCCCTTATCGTAACCTTAGGCACTATTAGAGTGGATGGTTTAGCTGGTAGATTCGGTCTGATCACCGCTAGTATAGGTGTGTGCCCCGCTGTTGGTTGGGCAAGCGCGTTCGCGAAGGCTACGCCGGCTGGTCCGCTCTTCTTACCTATGATGAGATCTATGTGAGCTACTTCAGGCTCCTCGCCGACCAGCGCTTCCCCGACAAAGAAGTCAGTCATACTGATCTATCCTATACTCGTAGCCCATCGACCTAACAAACTCGACTACCTCGTTCCTCTCGTTCCAGATCCTTATGTGGATGTAGCCGTTTCTCTCATCCAACCCCATAACCTCTCTGCAGAAGGCTGGGAAGTCCGGTGGTAGAGGCCTATTGTTCCTCAGTAGGAATTCGAGGTAGTCTTTTAGAAAGATGATCCTACCCTCCTTGCCCCCCTCCTTCAACCTCACCTTAAGCTTCTTGTGGAAGACACTCTCCTCAACCTCTTCTTCGCTCATATGCTACTGGCAACATAACTCAGCTATTAAACTTTAAGCTTTCCCATACGGGTCTGCCAAAGTAGCAGAGGAGTAAGATAAGTTCCAACACAAGATCAGCCAGAATAGACATTCCGGTGAAGGTTGGATGAAAGGATGGGTGAAACAACAGATTGTGGTTAATATGCTCACCCCTTCTCTTATCGTCTTTCTAACATTATACAGGACTATGGCTCAAGAAAGATATTTTAAGTTAGATTAATGAGTTTTTGGTTGTTTCTTACTTACCTCTCGATTAAAAAATAGAAAATGAGAGTGGGGCCGAACGTGCGTGAAAGCAAAAATCGGTCTGATTTTTATCTTTGTATTAGAAACCTCGGAATGGATGCTTTGTCACATCTTTTTTACTAAGAACTTCGTCTACACTTGGCTCCTTTGCGAATGCGCGTTTAATAGCGAGTTTAGTCGCTGCGTAATTGTTCTCATAGATCTTCTTATTATCTTCAGCCGCCGGATGTATGAAGACTCCACAGATTATGCAGAGGTCTTCAGCCTTATCCTTAGGTATCACACCTTCCGCCACACTATCAGCAACCGCCCTAGCAACAGCTTCCTGCGCCGGACCGAACATCTGCGTAGCTTGCTTCATGTTCTTTATATCTACTTTGGGGATGATTAGTGTAACAGGCTTGGGCTGAAGGTTGGGTGCAATCACTGCAAGCAGAGGTGTATGCCCAGAGGTTGGTGTCGCTAACGCAGTAGCGAATGCGGTGCCGACAGGTCCCTCTTTTTCCCCGATCACTAACTCAATATGAGCAACTTCGTTTCCCTCTCCTACTAATGCCTCCCCAACCAAGAACATCTGCTATACCCCCCAAGTGGATGACATTTTTACCTCTACCCACCTATATAAGTTTAGTCATACGGCTAACTTACAAGCTGAGGTTAAAGATGTTAAAAATCGTCAGCTAAGAGACAACCTTAGGCGCACCTATTGCATCAGGCGCAGGTAAGCCTCTATAAGCTCCCTGTAGACAATAACCCCAATACTTATCCACGGGATGGCGCGAATACTTAACTGGTATATCTAGAACAGAAGGTTTACCAGAATCAAATGCCCTTCGCAGAGCGCTTCTTATTTCGTCTCCATCTGTAATTCGCTCACCATAACACCCTAGAGCCTGGGCCAGTTTTGAATAGTCAACCTCTGTGAAGTCTACACCTATAAATCTTCCAAATAGATCTTCTTGGAACGCCTTTATTAGCCCCCAGGCATTATCATGACAGATAACTACCAAGATTGGAACGTTATATCTAACCGCCGTTTCTAATTCACATGCCGTGATCATGAATGATCCATCTCCAGTAACGTCGATAACTTGCCTATTCGGTCTAGCGAGCTTAGCAGCAATAGCCATCGGTAAGCCAAAGCCTAACTGCCCAAGACCTGAACCGTCAAGCCTACCATATCCTTGTGGCTCAAACTGTCTTAAATAGGTTATTGCCCATACCATAGTCTGCCCACCGTCATACGCAACGATAGCGTCGCGTGAAAGGAAGTCTCTTAATTCCTTCATCAGCCTAGCATAGGTGATAGGAGATTTTGCTTTCTCCTCAGCTTCAAACTGAGCCATATACTTTTGATGCGTTTCTTTCAGCTCCTTAAGCCACTCTCTTACACCCTCAAACCGTTTAAAATAGCTTTTAAGGATTTGTAGCGCGTCTTGTAAGAAGGCTTTAGCATCGCTGACTACCCCAACCTCACAACACACATTTACACCAATAACACGTGGGTCGATATCTACGTGTATTATTTTCTGCCCGCTTTCAGGCCAGATGGGTGGTTTACCAAGCCCGATCCATTCGGAGAACCTGCATCCTATGGCTAAAATTACGTCTGCTTCTTTGATAGCTTTGATTACTGCGTCGCCCCCAATCCAACCAGAGTCTCCAACCCATAACGGGTGGTCTGCAGGTATAGAACCAGCGCCCGAAATCGTTGTGATTACAGGTATACACATGTATTCAGCAACCTCTCGCAGTGCCGACATCGCTTGTGATCTGAGTACACCCCCACCTGCTAACAGAAGCGGTCTTTGAGCTTTAGCCAGTAGTTCAACAGCTTTCTTAACAAGTTCTGGTTCTGCTCTTATTCTACCAATGGGCCTATACTCATGTGGCTCTGGAAGAGTTATTTCATCCCTCCACTCATATAAGATATCGACTGGTATATCAAGGTGAACCGGACCAGGTCTACCGCTAAGCGCCTCCCTAAAGGCGCGATGGACCATTTCAGGTATTCTGCTCCAGTCCCACACGACAACGTTCCACTTAGTTATCGGTTTAAAGAGATCATAGTGGTTTAACGCCTGTATAGATTCTTTAAAGGGATACGCCCTGAAAGATTGAACATTAGGTGTTATGACCACAATAGGCGAGCTATCACCATAAGCGTTTCCAACACCACCTACGAGATTCGTTGCTCCCGGACCAACCGTCCCACAACATACACCAGGTTGACCAGTAATCCTACTCCAAGCATCAGCCATCATCGCAGCAGACGCTTCATGTCTAGTCATAATGAACCTCATTTCGTTATCCCGTGCAATAGCATCCATAAATGTTAAAAGTTGCCCGCCAGGTAATCCAAACACATAACGCACTCCTTCTTTTTTCAAAGCCCTACAAAGAAGCTCTCCGCCACTAATTTTGACCATTTAACCACCCTCGCTTTTTATCGCACAAGGATTTAAATAGTTTTTCCTCTATAACGTTATGCTCAAAAAGATTGTAGCACTATTCAGTCAAGAATCAGAGTTAGTAAGTGCCGGATTTCGATTAATCCATCGTCAGGGGATATGCGAGAGAGGATAGAACCTTACATGGGTCAATTAGGGAGGTTATCTTCAACTCGTATTCTCTTTAGCGAGGAAAGAAACAGCCACCTATGTGGAGAGCATTGTTATGATAACCCTCCAATAATGAGTTCAAGATAGAGAATAACCAACAGAGAGCCGCTTTACCAAGGGATGACCTTCGTAAAATAATGCATCTCCGAGATATTGCAGATTTTGCAATTAATTCAATTTTTACCTTTAAATATTAGAACAGTGTACTAACGTTAACTATTTAGTTTTAACTTATTCTCGTCCAACGAGCTATCGTATACTCGAGAACTCTTTCGTAAATTTCGGGCGAAAACAGCAAGTTTTATGGGGTTTGAGAAGCGCATCACGTTGGTTCAATTACCTTATCAGCGGAAGGGCCAAAGACGCTCAGATGTTACCTGGGAGTACATATCTCTACTAACGTATCGCAGCTTTTTCTTCAGCTTGATCAGATTATCTATCATTCCATGAATAGCTATCCTGTGCACCATCATAATCTCTCGCAACATCCACTCTTCTTCAAAAGAGTCTACAACATCGTCTACCCTCATTAAGCAAACTCTTAGAGATGCCAAACATTTGTCTATAGCTCTTATGGCTCTTTCTATTTTCTGAGTATGTTCGTCTTCAGCCAGAGAAGGTTGGAACCAGAGCTCGTAGACGCTCCTCTCTTCTTTTATGTGTCTGACTAACCTTCTAGCTACCTGTACAGTGATCCGCTCCTTTGTGGCGAACTCGCCTATCTGCTCCTTTACTCCTTCGTCTAAAGATAAGAGTTCTTGGGCAACGCTGGGAGTTATGCGACGCCGCACAAGTGCTTCTTGTATAGTCTTTGGTAGTTTTAGTAGAGCTATCCGTCTACTTACATATGAGTGGCTTTTGCCTATCTTTCGTGCCAATTCAGATATGCTACCGTAGCCATATTCATCCACATATTTTTTGAAGGCTTTCGCTTCTTCTATTGGGTTGAGGGTCTTACGCTGAATGTTTTCTATTAGAGAAGCTTCATACGCTTCTTTATCATCTAACTCTACTATGTGGCAAGGTACATGCTTTATACCAAGCATCTTACAAGCCTCTAGCCTACGATTACCAGCAACCACCTCGAACCCATCTCTGACATGCCTGACTACTATAGGGTGAAGTAAACCTTTCTCCCTTATAGAAGCGGCGAGTTCCTCTAATGAGCCTAGATCGTCTCTTATAGGTTGGCTAGAGGGACGAATTTTGCGTATTTCAATTTCATCTACTATGCCTAAAAGAGAAGTGCCCATCGCATCATCTTCTTTAAAAAGCGGTTCTAAATAAACATTCCCTATTTCTAAAATTTTAAATAGATAGTCAAAGTGGTTATGAATGTGGGTACATATTGCAATATAGGGAAAAGATAGAGGATGTGTTGATAATATCCATCGATGCCGGCGGAACGATGACTGATTGCATCGCTGTAAGAGAAGACGGTTCTTTTTTGTTGGGGAAGGCTCTAACAAACCGTGAAGATGAATCGCATAGCTTCGCCGAAAGCATTAAAGATGCATTAAACGATACAAAGCCGAATTTAGAGCGGTTAAGAATCTGTGCATACGCAGGAACCTTGTTACTTAATGCGGTGTTGACACGAAGAGGTGTCAAAACGGGGTTGTTAACAACAAAGGGATTCGAGCACCTCATTTACTTTAGCAGAGGACATTCTTGGTTAGGTTACTCTTATGTAGATAAACTACACTCTGTGACGCATATGTATCCGGATTTACATCCCGGCCCCCTAGTCCCACGAAGACTTATCAGAGGTATTAGTGAGCGAATCGACCCCAAAGGCCACATAGTTATTCCATTAGATGAAAAAGGTGTGAAAGAGTCTATTAATGAACTTTTAGACGAAGGTTGCGAATCTATTGCTGTAACCTACCTCCACTCTACAGTAAACCCTATTCACGAGCTGAAAACGAAGGAAATAGCTAAAGACATTATAAAGAAACGGGGTTTAAACGTTAATGTCGTTATATCATCGGAAGTTGCGCCAAGAGGTAAGGAGACTGAGCGTGCTATAAGTACTGTGCTTCAAGCATATGCTGCTGAACCAGCGGCAAAACAGCTTCTTAGGGTCGAAAACAAAGCTAAGGAGATGAATTTTAGAGGTAACTTGTATACTGTGCTTTCTTATGGAGGTTTGGTTGATATAAGATATCCTAGGCTATATGAGACGTTGATAAGCGGGCCGATTGGCGGTGTACTTGGTTCTAAATTTATTGGTGAGATCCTCGGCGAGAAAAATATCATCGCTACCGATTTAGGTGGAACAAGTTTTGACGTAGGAATAATTCGAGACGGCATAGTATATGTAGAGAGGGAACCTGAGGTCGCTCGCTATATGCTCAGTCTTCCAATGGTGCGTACAGATAGTATAGCGGCTGGCGCAGGGATGGTAGTACGCGTTGACCCCATTTCCAAGGTTATAACATTGGGTCCTGAAAGTGCAGGTTACCGTGTGGGTGTCTGCCTCGATTACCCTGAAGTGACGATAAGTGACTGCGACGTTGCTTTAGGATATCTAAACCCCGATTACTTCCTCGGTGGTAAGGTAAAGCTGAATCGAGATGCGGCGATAAAAGCTATCAAAGAGAGGATAGCCGAGCCGCTTAACCTAGATGTATATAATGCCGCCTATCTTGCCATCGCATCACTACACGCCCGAATGAGTGACTGGCTTAATGCAACGCTCATGGCTAGAGGTTACACGCCTTTAGACTATGTGCTATTTAGCTACGGCGGTGCTGGTCCGCTCCATATGTGGGGGTTTGATTCAATACCGTTTAAAGACTATATCACCTTTAAGTTTGCAGCAGGTTTCTCGGCTTTTGGCAACGCAACAGTAGATTACCTAATTAGGGAGCACAAAAGCGTCAACATCTTTGTCCCACCGAACCCTGACAGAGAAACTGTGATTAGAGTGGGGCAGCAGCTGAATGAAGTGTGGGATGAACTCGAAACTAAACAATTACAGATACTGACCTCCCAAGGCTTCTCTCGAGAACAGATAATCTTTAAACAAATCGCATACATGCGTTTTACAGGGCAACTGGAAGACCACGAAGTCTTCTCGCCTAGGAGCAGAATTTTAAGACCCGAAGATTTCAACAATCTAGTTAAAGCCTTCGAAGAGATCTACACCTCAATATATCCTAAAGCAGCGCTGTTCCCAGAGGCGGGCATTACCATCAAAGAAGTGGCCACGATCGCTATTGTAACCGGGCTACCCAAGCCGAAGATAGTCAAGAAACCTTTAGCTGGTGAGAAACCGGCTGAAGAAGCATATAAAGGTAGTAGAGAAGTTTTTTATGAAGGGAAATGGGTGACTTTTGACGTGTGGGAAATGGATCCGCTGAAGCCTGGGAATAAGATCTATGGTCCCGCTATAATCGAACATCCGATGACTACTTTGGTTGTGCCTCCGGATCGGAAGATCTTTCTTGATGAATATGAATTCATACACTATGCAAGGAGGTGAGAGTATGGGGGTAGGATATCGTGGGAAGACTCTTAAAGAGATGCTGGAAGAAGATAGAAGGCTTTATAAGGAAACTGGCTACTATTATGGTTTAAAAGAGTTAAAGCTTAGGAAAGAGGATCCTGTTAAATTCGAAAGATTCTATTCACGGTTACTGTCATTAGTTATTGGTGCGAGGGAATCTGTAAGATACATCGCCTCTTCACCAGGTACGAGAGAAGTGGGAGAGCTCGTCTTCGCCCTCTATACTCCTGAAGGCGATGGTGTGGTCTTTTCAACTGGCATTATGGCTCATGTACAAACTCTCTCTAGCTTCATAAAATGGATGATAGAAAATGACTTTGAAGAGGATCCTGGGATCGTAGAGGGAAGATACTTTGAGAACAACGATTGGTACTTAGGCGGTCTTCACCCCGTCGATGTATTACAGGTCACTCCCATATTCTATAAAGGGGAACTAATCGGATGGAGCGGTGGTGTGATCCATGAATTAGAAGCAGGAGCCTATGAACCTGCTGGGTGCCCTCTTTCACCGACACGTTTTGTAGAAGGTATTCACTTAACAGGCGATATAGTCGCTGAAAACGATAAACTCAAGAAGGAATATGTCGAGAAGATAAAGCTAAATGTCAGGATGCCCGAGCTCTTCATTATGGATGCAAAAGTAAGGCTTTCTGGCAATTATATGATAAGGGAGGGTGTGAAGAAGATTATCGAAGAGTTCGGCATAGATTATTACCGCATAGCTATACGTGAGCTCATTGAAGAAGGGAGGAGGGCTTTTATGGAAAAGGTGAAAGCCCTTTTAATACCCGGGAAATATCGAACCACCTGCTTCATACCACTAAACTATAAGAAGGTTGAGGGTTTAAGGCGTCTACACCCGCTTGCGCAGCAAGACGTTCTCCTCCACACCATACTCGAGATAAATGTAACTGAAGACGGCCTATTGCGTTATGAGTTTTACGGTACCAGCCCTCAAGGCGCTCATCCGCTGCACGCGACCACAACCCTCTTAAGGGGTGGTTTATGGATCACTTTGACACAAATATTGGCCTACGACCTAAGAGTGTCTGAAGGAACAAATCTATGTGTTGAGATATCTGCGCCCAAAGGCTCGATTTTGAACCCAACCGATAAACATGTATCCACCTCGAACGTGTGGAACGTGCTCTGCAGCATGTTTACAGCGGGTACCAGATTGATCTCCCAAGCTCTTTTCTCAAGAGGGTACATAGAGGAGGTCTTTCAGATGAATAGTAACGTCTTGCACGCCGTTCAAATGCTGGATCCTAGAGGAGGATTAGCAGGAGGAGACAATATGGAGCTTGCAGGTGCAGGGAGCGGCGCGAGAGCCGTGGAAGATGGTTTAGATGCTGGCTACTGCCTATGGTTACCAGATACCACGGCTGGAAATGCGGAAAGATGGGAAGAAATTTATCCCGAGCTCTACCTATACCGTAGTTTCCTAAAGAATGCCTACGCACCAGGAAGGTTCAGAGGAGGTGTTGCTCGGAATTCAAACTTTCTAGTTTGGAACACAGAGTTTATGCAAGTAGTTTTTAGATGTGGATGGACGCCTGGAGTTATGCCTGTAGATAAAGGGTTGTTCGGTGGCTATCCTCCACCCACACCGTTTGGCTTCGCCCTACTGGACACGAACCTCAAAGAGTTGATCGAAGAGGGGGGAAATCTTCAGAGAAGCATTTATGAGATTATAGAAGCGGTCAATAGAGAGATAAAAGCTCGTGAGATCTATTACTATAAAACCCACGATACCACACCTGCCTTGAAAACCCTCGACATGTTTGGGATAGTACACACAGGTGGTGCAGGTTATGGCGATCCTTTGGACAGGGACCCCAACCTTATTTTGAGGGATTTAGAGATGGGTTTGGTTGACGCTGAGTATGCGGAGAGAATACACGGTGTAGTTCTCAGAGAGGAGGATGGTAGATGGAAGGTTGATTTAGAGGCTACAGCTGAGAAACGTAAGGCTGCGAGAAGAGAAAGAATCGCAAAAGCCATACCTGTTAAAGATTTTGTAGAACACGAACGCAAGAAGATTTTAGATAAAGATTTGCCAGAACATATTCTACGATGCTACCGAGACTGCTTCAAAACTTCACAGAGATTCAAGGAAGAATTTTACAATTTTTGGGGTTTAGGTGAGGACTTTGAGCTCTAGGGGGTTGATGCGATGCCAACCTCTTATCCTGAAGAAGTGATAAGGAAGCTGGTTAAGAGGGAGCTTCCCTGGGAAGATCTAAGGAAGATAATGTCTGAGTTTAAGGACCCTGACCGCTTCGAAAAATACATCAAAGTACTTCAAGAGTTAACTGGTTGGAAGGAGAAGATCGTGCTACCGCTCTCCGAGCATTTAATGATAGTGAACAAAGATGGGAAGCTTATAATAAAGGCTCTATGCGGGCAAGAACTCGGCGATTACAGAGATAACTGGAAGCTTAAAGTCTTGATATATGTTAGAGACACCGCTGAGAAGTTCAGAGAAATATACCCTGAGCCCCTAACACCAGATCCAGAGTGGTGCGAAATAAGAGAGTTCATCTGCCCAGGTTGTGGAACCCTCCTCGACGTTGACGTCGTTCCGCCAGGGTATCCTATAATCAAAGAATTCGAGCCAGACATCGAAACTTTCTATACGAAGTGGTTAAAGAAGCCTCTTCCGGAATGAATGGCATAGGCTCCCCCTTCTATCTTTGTGGCCACTAACCTTTTACGAGGTAGATGTAGGTTTCTGGCCGTCTATCCTCAAATATGGTTCTGACCCCCATAGGCAACTTATTTAACCAAGATAAATCTAAGGTAGCTATCGCAATTCCTTCTTCTCTCCCTAATGGTCCGGCATATATATGGTAGCTCATTTTGCCAGGCTTAGGCCCAATTATCATGCTATGTCCAAAATAAGTGAATTCTCCTTGTCTTCCAACCATATTTGCACTGGCGATAAAGAGGTTATTTTCGATCGACCTTGCTCCAAGCATCGTAACATAAAAGTCCAAGTAATCACTTGCGTCAGGAAACTGCGGAATAGCTGTAACATTTAGATGTATCCGAGCTCCTCTTAAAGCATATATCCGGGGCACTTCGGGGAAGCAGTAATTATCATAGCATATGCCTATGCCGATTGGACCCCACGGAGTTTGAATTAAAGGGTAGGAGTCGCCAGGCGTAACCCATTTTTCAGCGAATTTAGCAGGGTGAACCTTACGGTAAACACCCAATATGCCGGTCGGCCCTATAAAGGGCACCGCGTTATAGAGTTTGGAACCAACCCTTTCTATCATCCCAAATGCGACATATATCCTGTGTTGAGACGCGATTTTCTGGATAATGCTTGTTGACTCTCCAGGAATGGGTTCTGAGAGTTCATAAGCAGCCTCAGGTGGAAAGCCGCTGTAACTGGTTAAGGCTAGCTCAGGGAAGACAACAATATTGGCTCCTCGTTTAACCGCCTCCATTGTAAAGCGTTCAATCTTCTTTAACGTCTCAACTTTATTTGGTCTTGAACCATCTAACACTGGTTGGAAGTTAACAACAGCGATGGTTACAAGACTGTTAATGTTATTCATATGAACCAGAATACTACAACAACGTGTAAACATTTAAATTTTGCTAAAAGGAGGTATGATTTGACAGTGGTTGGATATAAAACTCGTTTTGGACAAGGCTTATGAGCTCGGCTTTAACTATGAAAAGATAAATAAGAATTGCGCGCAGTGTACCTTTGCTGCTGTTCTAGATGCTTTAAATGTGCATTATGATGCTAATACATTTAAAGCGACTACGGGGCTCGGAGGTGGGGGCGGCTTAACAGGAAGCGGGTCTTGTGGCGGATTTTCAGGAGGAGCTATGGCAATAGGCTACATTTTTGGCAGAGGGCTTGAAGGCTTCAAAGAATTAAACGCAAAACCTGAAGAATGTTTTCCAGCTTTGATCTTGGTAAAGAAGCTGCACGATAAGTTTATCGATTTTTACGGGAGCGTCTTATGCCGAGATATACAAGAGAAAGTGTTCGGAAAATCTTTTCAGATGATTAAAAGAGAAGGTGATAGGATAGTTATTACGATGGATGAGTTTGAGAAGGCTGGGGCGCACAGCGATAGGGGATGTCCAACAGTAGTCGGAAGAGCCGCTAAATGGACCGTACAGCTGCTGCTAGAGCACAGACCCGCCTTGCAAAGCTCTACAGACTAGAGTCTAGTATGTGTGAAAATATTTATTAAGGGGCGCGCTATTATACAATAGCGCAAAATGTGCAGAAGCGCTATTACTAAAATTCAAGCAACTATAATTGCTGTGATTATCGTGGTCGCTGCTACAGTAGGTGTAGTCCTCTACTACCAAACAATAACCGCTGCACCTCGAAAGGAAAAAATAAAGATAGGGTATGTTGATGCATTCACAGGAATATTTGCGCCCGGGCCGGAGACTTGGGGTACGGTATGGATGGAAATTCTGGTCGACGAATACAACGCAAATGGAGGTCTTTATGTTCCAGAATACGGTAAAAAACTGCCAATAGAACTGATAAAGTACGATTCGAAGAGTGACACAGAAACCTTGGTTAGGCTCACTGAGAAGGCTATGGCTGAAGACAAGGTTGATCTGATGTTTGGGCCTTGGGGTACGTCTCAAAACTTCGCTGTCTTACCACTATACGAGAAGTACAAGTATCCATTGATCGCCCACGCTATGGGGAGCGGTCAAGTAGTGGACCTTATATTATCAGGGGGTAGTAAATGGGTCTTCCCAGTATTGTGTCAGCCGCCTTTCGGCGCTAAGTATGTTGTGGACTTTCTACAGTGGGCTAATGCCTCCCGCATAGGTATCATCGGCATAAGCGACCTCCACGGTATAGAGTGGACAGGGCAGCTCGTAGCGGAGCTCGCCCGCAGAGGTCTTTCAGATCGTGTTGTAGTAGGACCAGAGCTTTATCCATTAACCGTGACTGATTTATCTCCTTTAATAAAGAAGCTCAAGGAGGCTAACGTAGACACACTATGGGCCTCCACCTATCCAGCTGACGGTACACTACTAATAAGGCAGTGTATGGAGCTCGGCTTCTCACCAAGGATAATGTTTATGGGACCAGGCTCTCAGTACCCAGCGATAATGGTGCCTACTTTCGGTGTCAAAGCTATGACAGGCATTATGGAGTATCACGGTTTTGAAGTAGACTATAAGACGTCTCCGAAACTACTTGAACTTGCAGAGAAATACAAAGCACGAGTAGGCGCGTACCCAGGTCCAAACACAATCGCAGCATACGTATGTCACCAAGTTCTATTCAAAGCGGTTGAAAAATACGGTCTGAATAGGGAGAAGATTAGAGATGCTTTCTGGGCTGGCGAGTCATTCGATACTGTAGTGGGGCCTGCAAAGTTCGATATGAAGAATGTATATCTCGACGCACCAGGTGCAGGTTACATTTGCCAGTGGCAAGGTGAGGAAATACTAAAAGTAGTCTGGCCTCTAGACAGAGCTAGCGCTACTTGGATTCCGAAACCTGCGTGGCCGTAGAAGGATGCGGTGATCTCTTTGATCACCCCTTCCCTTTTTTTAGATATACTTATTGGCGGTTTGATTTTAGGAGCGATCTACTCAGTAATAGCTGCAGGTCTTAATCTGCAATACGGGGTAACGAGGATGCTCAACGTAGCGCACGGTGATTTTCTGATGCTTGGCGCTTACTTAACGTACTTCAGCGTCACGCTTCTGAATATGAATCCATTCGCCTCGATCATTATTGTTGGACCATCGATGATTTCTATCGGGCTTCTGGTCTACGCATTGATCTTCCGTAGAGTGGTGACGCTTTCAAGAACGGCTGGAGAGCTTGAGTTCAGATCGCTCTTACTATTCTTCGGTCTCTCTTTTGTAATTCAGAATCTAGCAATGATCTTATGGACAGCAAATTATAGAGGGTACGAGGCTCCGACTTTCGGCTCCGTGAACGTATTGGGTGTAACCTTCGAGGTAAACAGGATAATTATTGCGCTTATATCAATTCTCATTAACATCTTTCTTTACCTCTTCCTACGCTATACCAAAGTAGGTTTAGCTATGAGGGCTACTGTTGATCAACCTGAAGGCGCCCAGATTGTTGGAATAAATATTTATACGATCTTTGCCATTTCATTTTGTATAGGCGTCCTACTCGGAGGCTGGTCTGGTATTTTAATAAGTATCTTATATTCGGCAATAAATCCGTTTATGGGGGTTCCTTATACGCTAATCGCGTTAGTACTCGTGGTCTTAGCGGGTGTGGGCAGTTTTAAAGGCAATATCGTTGGAGGATTTATACTCGGATATCTCGCATACTTTACAATGCGAGTAATCCATTCAGCTTTGACCCTCGTCGTCATTTACGCTGTTTTAATAGTGATCCTTCTAGTAAGGCCTCGAGGCCTATTCGTGAGGTGATGGAAAATTGTATAGTGGTAAAGGGTTCAAAAAGTACTACTATTACCTCGTGGGTGTTTTTGCTGTTCTTTTATGCGCCCCACTTTTTATGTCAACCTACTATGTAGCGATGTTGACGAGTATTTTATGCTGGATCGGATTATCGGTGAGCTGGTACTTCTTTAGCGGTCTCACAAAATATGTTTCATTAGGCTCTGCGGCCTTTTTTGGAATAGGCGTATACGTTACAGCGGTGTTCGGTAGATCTTTACCATTCCCCATTGTCCTACTTTTAGCTGGTGCAATCGTCTTCCTCTTCGCGTGTGGAATTGGCCTAGTAACTCTAAGGTTGCGTGGGATTTTCTTCGCTATATTTACTTACGGTCTCGCCGAGCTTCTAAACAACATCATATTGTTCTGGGAGATGAAGGTTACTGGGACACGTGGTAGGTTTGTTATTACGATGGATGTGTACTACCCAATTCTGTTAATTACCTTTGTAGCGCTTATAACCGTACTACTTTTAATGAGAAGTAATATAGGTCTCGCCCTAAGAATGATTGGAGATTGTGAGGAGGCTGCCATTCATTTCGGCGTGAATACTACTAAGTACAAGATATTAGGTTTTGCCATTAGCAGCTTGTTTATGGGTTTATTAGGTGCAGCTTTTGCACCTAGGTGGGGGTACATAGACTCCGGCATCGCTTTTAACTCACTATATTCCTTTATGCCAGCGATCATGACCTTGTTTGGTGGGGCGCAGATGTTCATTGGTCCCATAGTAGGTGCTGTAATCCTCTCAATTCTGGAGGAATATCTACTCACCACGTTCAAGAACTACTTTATGCTAATCCTTGGATCAATAATGATCATAGTCATCCTTACTTTACCAGACGGTATAACCGGGAAGCTTCTTAAAAGAGGGGTTAAAGCCCCAAGAACGCCTCCCTGACGTAGCCATTCATCAGAAGATCCGAGCTCTTTCCCTCTAAAGTCACCCTTCCAACTTCCATCACATAAGCTCTGTCAGCAATCTTCAAAGCGTAGTAAACATTCTGCTCAGCCAATAAAATGCTAATACCGTGCTTCCTAAGCTCTTCTAAAGTTTTAAAGACCTCAGTAGCCATCTTTGGCGATAAACCTTGTGAAGGCTCGTCTACCAATAGCAATTTTGGGTTTGACATTAGGCTTCGCGCTATAGCTAACATCCTCTGCTCCCCTCCGCTTAAGGTACTAGCTAGCTGACTTTCCCTTTCCTTCAATCTTGGAAATACTTGATAAATTGTATCGAGCATCGCCTTTATCCGACCCTTTGCCCGTGAACTGTATGCTCCTAATATCAAGTTTTCGCGGACCGAGCAGTTAGCAAACAGCTTTCTATCTTCAGGTACAAAAGAAATCCCCAGATCTACAATCCGATAAGGCGGTAACCCAGCGATTTTTTTACCTTGAAAAAGTATGGTGCCAGAGAACGGTTTAAGCAGACCAGCTATGGTGCTTAGAAGCGTACTCTTCCCAGCACCATTAGAACCAATCAAAGCTACTATTTCACCATCTCTTACATTGATAGAAGCATCCCAGATAACCTGTAGACGACCTCGCATCACGTTTAATTCTCTAACCTCTAGCATATGCTTCACCGAGATAAGCCTCTATAACCGCAGTATTCTTACTTATTTCTTCGGGCTTTCCTTCAGCTATCTTCATCCCTTGATTGAGCACTAAAACGCGATCTGATAGCTTCATGATAGCACGCATGTTATGCTCAATCATGAAAATTGTAATACCATCTTCCCGTAGCTGCTGGATAATGCTACTTGCTTGTATAGTTTCTTTAGGATTCAAACCAGCCATCACCTCATCTAATAGCAAGAGTTTAGGCTTGGTAGCCAATGCCCTTGCGATCTCAAGGAGCCGCTGCTCATAGAGAGGCAACTCTGAAGCCAGAACCCACTTCTTATTTGCTAATGAGAGTCTATCAAGTATATGATCGATCTCAGAAAGGATGTTAGAAGATTTCTTAGATTTACTTCGTCCGAAAATCGAAGCTCCAATTAGATTTTCATATACAGTCATCTGTGAAAAAGGTTTAGGGATCTGGAATGTTCTCGCAATACCCCTCTTGCAAATCTCATAAGGTTTGAAACCAGTTATATCTACCCCATCAAATTTAACAGTACCAGATGTTGGGGGGTATTCGCCTGTCACCACATTAAAGAGCGTTGTCTTACCAGCCCCGTTAGGGCCTATTAAACCAAGAATTTCACCTTCGTAGACACAAAAATCAACATCACGGAGAGCAAAAAGACCTCCAAACCGCTTTGTTATTCTTATACCTTCTAACAACACCATCAGATTATCATCTCCTTACTTGAAGAAGTGTATAGCCAATGGTAGCTGTTGTCAACCCGCTACCCCTTTATTTAACAACTGTTTGAACCTCTGTCTCCGCAGCCTTATATACTTTGCACAGTAGCCCTCTGTAGGGTAGTGTACCTGAAATCCTATCCGTATATTCATATCCGTCAGGGATTAGCGCGTTGAAGTTATATTTCAGAAGCCCATATAACGATTCCTCCCCTTCTTCTGGTAGATACCAGAAGGTGTCGGCGGCTACGACTCCTCGGAGCATCGCTGGTGAAATAAACGCTTTTGACAGTATTTTACCTACTGGTGTTTCGATAAAGACCCAGTCTCCGTGCGCTATACCTCGGTCTTTTGCGTCCTCTGGATTCATCTCACAAAGCGGCCAGGGATACATTTGCCGAAACTCTGTTAACCACCTTCCCCCTGTATGTATATAAGGCCATTTCCTCCCCCTCGACGTTAGTATCAAATTGTACTCTTTGGCGAGGATAGGGTTCTTAGACGGGCTCCAAGCAGGTTCTTCATATTGAGGCGGAAAAGCCCCTTTTCCAATAAGCTCCTCCAGAACGCTGGGCACGTACTCTATCTTACCAGAACGTGTAGCCAAACGCTTCTCATACTTCCTCCACTGAAGCGGAGGAAAGTAATATCGCTTCTTTTCAACAAATTCCCTAAATTTCATGCCAGTTGGTTCAAGTAGCATATCAAACATCTTCTCTTTATCGGGCATATCAAGCCCAAGCCTTCTCCCTAAATCTCTCCAAAGATCGTAGTCATCATGCCTCTCAAAAAGGGGTTGTACGGCCCTCTCGCCACCGTGAATGAAGAAAACCAAACCGTTGAACGTCATCAGCGAGTCCTTTTCCACTGTATGCGCCGCCGGAAGAACGTAGTCAGCGAGCGCAGTGAAAGGTGTTGGGAAGATGTCCATTACGACGAAGAGTTCCAAGTTGCTGCTTTTCAAAGCTTTGATCAATCGTCCCAAGCTGAAGGATGATAGCCCACCTGCTTGTGATATTAAAGCCTTTATTGGGTATGGCTTTCCAGTAAGTATCGCATCCACTACAGCTGTATGGCTTGGCATTGTGAGATACTGGCATTCAAAACCGTACGGCTCAACCTCCTTCATGGCCTCATAATACTTCATCCACGCACGGCAAGAACCTATCGGATAAATCTCTGAGCCAACGGTATCCCTCTTCCTCCTGGGGTGCTCACAGAGATATTTCCACATAGCTACATATTTCCCATAGGCGCAGCCATAATTTTCCATATTCTTGTAAAGGTACATGCCACCTTCTTCGTCTAACCCTGTTAAAGACACAAGAGCATAAAAGTAGTAGCTGAAAACGGAGGTAGCAGGACCGAGGTGGTTAGTTGTTATATAATCACCACCTCCACCCCAACAAACAGGTTTGTGGCTTCCAATGATCCTAGCCGCCTCAATTATCTTATCCTTTGGTACCCAAGTTATCTTAGAAGCTTTTTCAGGAGGCATTTCTTTAACAGCCTCTCTTAGTCTATCAAAACCCAAAGTATACTTCTGAACGAACTCTTTATCATACAATTCTTCTTCTATAATGACGTTCAAAAAGGCCATTGCGAGTGCGGCATCTGAACCAGGTCTAATCTGAAGCCAAAGATCAGATAAAGAAGCTTCGGAAGTCGGCCTAGGATCGATACATATTATTTTAGTCCCTGAAGCCCTGCATACTAAAACCCTCTCGAACCATTGGCGATTCGGCCATTCTGAAGGGCTTCCACCCCAAAAAACTATGCAACCAGTTTTCCCAGGAATGGGTATCCCAAGGAATGTGATGTAGCCGTACATTGCAATCTCGATCGGAAACCTCGCTCCTCCACACTGTTTGCCTTCAAACCACGCATTCGGTGTACCTAGTAAACACTGAAAGCGATGCTGCCCGATATCCATATCGCCATACACACTACCTTGAGCTAAAGCGATGGCTTCAGGACCATAATTTTCTATTATTTCTTTCAGCTTTTCAGCTATTTCTTCGATCGCTTGCTCCCACGTTATTCTCTCCCATTTGCCTTCGCCGCGGTTACCGACTCTTTTCAGCGGATAGTTTAGCCTCTTAGGGTGGCGCAGTATTATTTCGTTAAGGTTCGGCCAAAGCTTAAGTCTTTCGCATCTAGCCGGGTAATCGGTGTGGCTGATCGGATCAGGCTCTATTTTTAATATTCTATCTCCATCTACATACGCAAGTATCGGGCAAGCAAAGCCGAACAAGCAGCCACCACACAAAGACTTTTTCACCTCAACCAAACTTACACCACCTCCCTAGGGGGATAAACCTCATTAGGCCTGATCTCTGATGGCATATAAAGAATTTCATACACCGCTCCGAGGAACCGCTCTGTATCAAGATAATAGTATACAGAATCGTGAAACTTGCCACATTGCAGCACCCCAATACCCGCGCTTCGAAAAGCACGTAAAGCGCTCTCGACGCTCTGCAAGGAATCGTATCTACAGGCAATATGGTGCAAACCCCCGCCCTTTCTTTCAAGAAAATCCTTCAAAACGCTAGGTCCATCAACTGGTTCTATCAACTCATATGAGATATCACCCAGCCGCGCTAAGCCAACCTTTACAGAATATTCAACCGCCTTGCCTCTAACATAGGTTTCTCTATGAGCAGGTGGTGTAAGATAGTAGATGTTCCAGGGGCCAATACCACATAGATTCCAATATCTCTTAATGTATTCCCTAAGATCGTTGACGACCACTGCAACGTGATCAAGTCTTTTAGCCTTCACTATCCTACCTCCTTTAAATATTTGGGCAAATGGTGGAAATTTGCTTATTTTAAAAAGGTTTATGTTTGTTAGCGGGTGGGCCGGTGGTCTTTAGGAGGGATAGGAGGCCTTTGGTGGTGAAGGTCCTTGCTCTGCTATGCTTTGCGGGTTTATCCTATAGCGGTGTAAGGCTGTTGGGAGCATATCTTATGTTTCGGTGTATAAGGCTTTTACAGCGATTAGGGAGCTCTAACTAAGCCTGAGAAGAGGTATCGTAGGTTATGGCTGTTGATGAGAGTAAGGTGAAGATAGAGCGTAAAGGTGAACCCATATACGTGTACCTGTGGACTGCCAGAGATGTCGATACGAAGGAGGTTGTAATTACACCATCAACCCCACGTATCATCCCACCGCATCTTGGAGAGGTTTGAGTCTGAAGCCACAATCTACCACGACGACACCCTCCCTACAGCACCCTAGACGGACTATACAAGCACGAATCCGTTAACCACAGCGCTGGAGAGTATGCGAGAGAATGAGGAATCCGCATCAACAAAGTGGAAGCCGAGTCGTCAACCCTCAGACCATGGCTAGATACATACAGAAGCATATCCAAGAAGCACACACCTATACCGCTCACACCACCAACACCTAAGAAACACAAGAAACATAGACAGAATCCAGAGAACCATACTAATCCTACTCCCACAACAAGCGACAGGACCACCAACCATATATGAGCGTTACTTTCACTATAAATAAATATGATAAATGTGATAGCTCCATCAGGAGTGATATAAAGCCTAGAAAGAAAAGATAAGAATATATAGTAGTTTTTAATGAGTCTCTTTCGTATGAACTGGAGAGAATTATATCAGCAAAAGCTGCGTAGCGCAGATGAAGTTGTAAAATTGATAAAGCCTGGTATGTGGATAGGACTTGGAAATCTTTCGTGCGTTGGGTGGCTTTTTGATAAAGCTTTAGCCAAGAGGGTTGGTGAACTCCAAGACGTTAATATATGGGTAGAGCTACCTCTCAGACCACTAAAATGTTTAGAAGAAGACAAGGAAGGCAAGGTCTTCACAGTATATAGTGGCTTCTTCAGCGAGTTTTTGAGAGGAAGGCCGCGCGTTTACTACTGGCCTGGTCAGTTAGGTCAATACCCCCATCTCTTTAGGGAGGGATATCTTAAATTTGATGTCGCGGTCAAAACCGTAACACCTATGGATAAAAATGGCTACTTCAACTTCTCAACAGACATCACATATAGTAGAGCGATGTTCGAATCAGCGAAGATAAAAATAGTTGAGGTAAATGAAAGCGCACCGTGGGTCCCAGGCGGCTATGATGAATGCATACATATATCCGAAGTGGACTACGTTATAGAAAATCGTGAAGACAAGCTTTTTGAACTGCCACCAAAAGCGCCTACAGATGTTGAAATTAAGATAGCAGAGAACATTCTTAGCATTCTACCCAGACCTCTCGAAGGATTCACTTTACAGATTGGAGTCGGCGGAGTTCCTGATGCCTTCTGTAGGCTACTTGAGGAAAGCGGTGCAAAAGACTTGGGTGTTCACTCCGAAATGTTAAGTGAAGGTATGTTCCGATTAGCTGAGGCCGGTATTATTACGGGTCGAAAGAAAACTTTCTTACCTGGAAAAATGGTTCACACATTTGCTTTAGGTAGCAGAAGAATGTACGATTGGCTTGACCATAATCCTGCTGTGGCAGGTTACCCTTCTGATTTTGTAAACGACATCTTAATAATCTCTCTAAATAATAATATAATTTCGATCAATTCTGCTTTAGAAGTTGATCTAACTGGTCAAGTTAATGCAGAATCCATCGGACCAAGCGAGTATTCGGGTGTGGGTGGTCAGTTCGCGTGGACTTACGCACCCTCTTACCGTTCACCTAAAGCTGCGCCGCCCGTCGGCTGGCCTTCTAATATTTCAGTTATAGCGCTCCCCTCAACATATTTCGACAGAAAAGCCAACCGCTTAGCCTCTAGAATCGTCCCGACGCTAAGACCTGGCAGTGCTGTGACGACGCAGAGGACTAACACGATGTATGTAGTGACTGAATACGGTGTAGCGAAGCTGAAGGGTAAAAGTGTTAGAGAGCGAGCTAAAGAGTTGATCAAGATAGCGCATCCAGATTTTGCCGATCAGCTTACCAAAGAGGCGGAGAAGCTAGGGTTTATCTGAAAAAGGTGTGAAGGTTGCGTAACGTTGCAGTAGTAGGTGTTGGCCATAGCCAGTTCGGCAACAGGTTTGATGTTACGATAGATCAGCTTGCGCTCGAATCGGTCAAAGAGGCGTTAGACGACGCTAACCTTGAAGCTAAAGATATAGAATTTATGGTTGTGGGATGCGCTGGTGTCTGGAGTGCTGAGGATTCGCCTGCGGTTATCTGCTCAGATTACTGTGGTATGCTTCCGAAAGGTACTATGCGTGTAGAGGCTATGTGCGCAACAGGAAGCGCGGCGACTTTCGTCGGCTACAACGCTGTCGCGAGCGGCTTTGCTGATCTTGTGTTAGTCCTTGGTGTTGAGAAGATGCATGAATTGCCGACCCTCCTACAAGTAGAGCGGATGGGTAGAGGTGGAAACTTCTTTTGGGAATTTGAAAACTTTGGACTCACATTCCCTGGCTATTACGCGTTATATGCAACACGTTATATGTGGAAGTATGGCTTAAAAGAGGAAGATCTTGCCGAAGTTGCTGTGAAGAACCATTACTACGCTGCGATGAACCCTAAAGCTCAGTTTAGGAAAGCGATAACCGTAGACACTGTTATGCAGTCAAGATACATTGCTTGGCCGCTAAAACTGTTTGATTGTTGCCCGTTGACAGACGGCTCTGCTGCGCTAATACTTGCCTCTGAAGATAAAGCTAAAGAGCTAACAGATACGCCTGTGTGGATAGCCGCCATAGGTTGTTCAACAGCCTCAAGCATGCTAGCTTTACGAGGCCTCGACCTTTGCGGCTTAGAGAGCGTTGTAGAAGCGGCAAAGCAAGCGTATAAGAAGGCTGGTGTGGACCCAGATGAACCAGTTAAGTACTTTGATGTAGCAAACGTTCACGATTGCTTCACGATCGCTGAGATACTAGCTTACGAAGATCTGGGCTTCTGCAGAAGAGGAGAAGGGGTAAGACTTGTTAGGGAGAGACAGACTTATAACGGCGGTCTAATCCCAGTAAACCTCGACGGAGGTTTAAAGGCTAAGGGTCATCCTATTGGTGCGACTGGGTGCTCGATGCTCTATACTCTAACAAAGCAGCTACGCCAAGAATACGGCAAACACACCCATCCTTCTGCGCAAGCCGAGATACGAAAAGGGAGAGCCCTAGCCCATAACGTTGGAGGCAACGGTCAATATGCCTACATAACTATCCTCTCCCTTAAAAAACCAGAGAGGCGATAAGATGTCAGATCCATTTGAAAAAGCTAAAGATAGTATAAGGAGAGTTGGTCTACCAATTGTTGAGGAGGAGAAGTCACGCCTTCCCTTATACATCAGTCTAC
>Ga0272445_1000992_pt1 | contig 23717 bp, 20 predicted proteins | sample YNPCB0031_FD_194404 | JGI IMG/M metagenome (GOLD analysis project Ga0272445, IMG submission 194404) | Hot spring sediment microbial communities from Yellowstone National Park, WY, United States - YNP-CB-003-1 | ecosystem: Environmental > Aquatic > Thermal springs > Hot (42-90C) > Sediment... | reverse complement strand
AAAATTTCTGATAAAATTATTTCAAGTCTTTTATTTCCTTCATCAATTAATTTTTCAACCCTTTTATTTCCTTCGTCAATAGATTTTTGAATTTCTCTAATTATTTTTTGTGTCTCCATCATCATTTCCTGATGTCTTTTATTTCCTTCATCAATAGATTTTTGAATTTCAGCAGTAGTTCTCTGGATTTCCATAATCATTTTTTGTGTTTCCATCATCATTTCCTGATGTCTTTTATTTCCTTCATCAATAGATTTTTGAATTTCTTTTATCATTTCTTTTGCCCTTTTATCTTCTGCTTGAATAAGTTTATTTGTAAAATAAGAAAGAATAAATGGGGAAATTACAGCAATAGCACCTAAAATTAAAGAAAGAATATTTACAGTTTCAACACTCATATTTTTATTATAAAGGTTTTATAAAATGGATTTAAAATATTCTATTGTTTTTTTTAAACCTTCATAAAGACTTGTCTTTGGTTCCCATCCAATTTCTTTTTTTGCTCTTTCAATATCAGGGCATCTTCTTTTTGGGTCATCTTCAGGCAAAGGACAAAATTTTATGTTTGATTTTGAAGAAGTTAATTCCAAAATTATTTTTGCAAGTTCAATTATTTTTATTTCATCTGGATTTCCAAGATTTATTACCCTTTCCTTTATTCCATCCTTAACACATATTCTATAAATACCTTCAACCATATCATCTATATAACAAAAACTTCTTGTTTGATTCCCATCTCCATAAATTGTTAAATCTTCATTTTTTAATGCCTGCGTTATAAAATTTGGTATAACCCTTCCATCATCCATTTTCATTCTTGGTCCATATGTATTAAAAATTCTTATTATTCTTACATCAACATTAAATTTTCTATAATAAAGAATTGCTAATGCTTCACCAAACCTTTTTGCTTCATCATAAACACTTCTTGGACCAACAGGATTTACATTTCCATAATAACTTTCCTTCTGCGGAGACTCTTTTGGATCACCATATACTTCTGATGTAGAACCATAAATAAATCTTGAACCATATTTTTTTGATATTTCAAGTAAATTCCATGTCCCAATTGAATTCGCCTTCATTGTTTCAATTGGATATTTTAAATAATCTTTTGGTGATGCACATGATGCAAGATGGACTATTAAATCAAATCTTTCATTTTCTTTAAAATCTTCAACATCAATCTTTTTAAATTCAAAATTTTTATATTTTAAAAAAAGCTTTAGATTTTCTTCTTTACCTGTTAAAAAATTGTCAACACCAAAAACATAATGTCCTTCTTTTAAAAATTTTTCAGCAAGATGAGAACCTATAAATCCAGCAATCCCTGTTAAAAGCACTCGCATGGCTTTTTACCCATTGGATAATATGAAAAACCCCTTTTATTAATCTCTTCCTTTTCAAAAATATTTCTTCCATCAACAATTATTGGTATTTGAACAAGATTTTTTAGCTTATCAAAATCAATTTTTTTAAATTCATCCCATTCAGTAAGTATTAATATTGCATGAGAATCTTTTGCTGCTTCATAAGGTGAATCAAAATATCTTATCCTTTCATCTGGTGGGAAAATTTCTTTAAAATTTTCAATTGCCTTTGGATCATATAAATTTAAAATTGCACCTTCATCATATAAAATTTTAACAATTTTTATACTCGGTGCTTCTCTTATGTCATCTGTATCAGGTTTGAAGGAAAGCCCCCATATACATAAAATTTTTTCCCTTACACTCCATAATGCCTCTTTTACCTTCTCAAAAAATTTATATGGTCTTTGAAAATTTATTCTATCAACACATTCAAGAAGTGAAAAATCAAGTTTATATTCCTCCCCTATTTTTTTAAATGCTTTAATATCCTTTGGAAAACATGAACCCCCATAACCAATTCCTGCTTTTAAAAATTCCTTACCTATCCTTTTATCAAGACCCATACCATATGCAACAAGGTCAACATCAGCACCTACTTTTTCACATAAATCAGCAACCATATTTATAAATGATATTTTTGTTGCTAAAAATGCATTTGAGGCATGTTTAATAATTTCAGCAGTTTTTATATCAGTTATAACAATTGGAGAATTGAAATCCTTGTATATTTCAAGAAGAATTTCTTTTGCCCTTTCACTTTCAACACCTATTACAATTCTATCAGGATTCATAAAATCATAAACTGCTTTACCTTCTCTTAAAAATTCAGGGTTTGACGCAACATCATAAGGAACATTCTTTTTAAGATAAAGTCTCATCGTTTTTTTAATCCATTCACTTGTTGCAACTGGAACTGTTGATTTTTCCACAATCAATAAATATTTTTCAAGATTTTGAGCAATTTCCCTTGAAACCTCTTCAACATAGGATAAATCAGCAGAACCATCTTCTTTCTGTGGTGTTCCAACACATATAAATAATATATCACATTTATGAATTATTTCCTTTAAACTATCTGTAAAAAAAAGTTTATCAGAATTTTTTTTAATTAATTCATCAAGACCCGGTTCATAAAAAGGTGCTTCTAATTTTTTTAATTTTTCAATCTTTTTTAAATCCTTATCAACTCCATAAACAAAAAATCCTTTATCAGCAAAACCTGCTGCTGTAACAAGGCCAACTCTTCCTACACCAACAACACCAATTTTATAATTTCTCATAGTTTAATTATAACAATTTGAAATTTATTAAATCAAATCAATATAATTTTTTACTTATGAGGAAAATATTTTTTCTAATAATTTTTCCTTCCTTCCTTTTTTCCTATCCTTTAAAAACTTTGCCTTCAAAAAAATCAGAAATTTGTTTAAAAAAAGATATAAGGATTAGGAAAAAATTTTTAAAATTTAATAGCAACAAAATAAAAAAGATTATTGAATTTAAAGAAATTTATGGAAATCAAAATTTAAAGGGAAAAAATGATACTGCAAAAATTTATGTTCTTGGAATAAGGGTTGGTTTTAAAAAGGAAGAACCTGATGACCCTTTAACAACAGGAAATGGATGGTTTAATTTAAAAGGAAATGCTGATTCTATTAAGGATACAAATTCACTTTTTTATGAACCACCACATGATAAAAAATATTTTGAAAACTCTTTAGAAGCATTAAAGGCATACATTTCAGCAATTTCTTATGGAAAAATAAAAATTGAATATGTAGTTAAACCTGATAAAAATGATTCCTTTTACATTTTACCATATCCAATGAGATATTATGGAGATACTTCAAATTTTGATATAGGTCTTATAAAACTTTTTAAGGATGCACTTTTTTTAGCAGATAATGATGAAAGTATTAAATTTAATGATTTAAACAACAATGGTATAAAAGATTATGTTGAGGGGATAAAGGATGTTATAATAATATTTCATGCAGGAAGCACATGGCAAACCGATATTTTTTGGGATACACCTTTTGATATAGCAACTGTTACAATACCACAAGGAGCAATTGAATATTATTTGGGCTCTCCTTACATTCTCTTAAACAATCAAAAGGATACAGTTGCAGGTGGAATAATATTACCTGAAACTGGTTCTCAGGATGGATTTTTTGCAAAATTACAAGGACTTTTATTTCATGAATTTGGTCATGATGCCTTTTATTTAACAGACCTTTATAATATTTATGGATATTCAACAGGTGTTGGTGCATGGGATTTAATGGGAAGTGGTGGATGGGCTGAAATTTTAGAAAAAACACCTGATGGTGATACCGCAAGGATTTCTGGAATAATCCCGAGTTTTTACGGTGGATGGACAAGATTATGGATAGATTATATGATGAGGTACATGCCAAAAAGATATTTTGACCCGGATGCATGGGAAATATATGACCCTTTATGGGGATTTGGGTTTCTTGATAATTTAATTGACACAATATATGGTTCTGGATTTGATTCAATAATAAAAATATATCCTTCAAACCCTTATGTAAATGATACAGTAAATTATTTACCTGATACTATTTATGGAATTCGCCTTTTAATGATTCCAATTGATTCAAGAGAATATTTTTTGTGTGAATTTAGAAAAAGTTTGTATGATAATTTAAAATATTTTAAAAAAGGGGGGGTTTTAATTTCTCCTTATGGAAACTATGATTTTGTATTGCCTGGCTCTGGTCTTTTAATATGGCATGTTGATGAAAATATCGTATACAATTATTATTGGGAAGTAAATTCAAATGAAATTCATAAGGGAGTTGATGTTGAAGAAGCTGATTGTATTCAGGATTTAGATAAATGGACAGAATATCCATACACATGGTTTGGTTCAAAATATGATGTTTTTTATGAGGGAAATAATGATAAATTTGGAATATTTACATGTCCTTCATCTGAAAGTTATAATAAAGGAAAATCATTTATAGAAATAAAAGAGATAGGCTCTTCTTCAAATGAATTTATTAGTTTTAGATATAAAAGAGATATTTATTTAAAGCCATTTCCAATAATTTGTGACATTCCTTTTCGCGATTCTGGAAATTATTTTGATGAAACATTTATAAATTTCTTAGATATAGATAATGATGGAAATGGTGAATTTATACTTACAGGTAAAAAAACATTTGATTTTTATGGTGAAGAAATAGGTGGTGGAAGAATATATGTTTTAAAAAATGATGGAACAAATTATGGAAACAATCCATATATAAAATTTCAAAAAGAAGAAATACCATTTCCTCCTGCTTTTTATGATTTTAACAACGATGGAATTTATGAAATTGTTATTGCAACAGATAAATATTTAAGAGTATATTCACTCACAAAACCTTCTCCTCAAAATTTTCCTGGTTTTCCATTATACTTTTCAAAAATTACTTCCCCTCCTTTAATTTACAATTTTATAGAAACGAATGAAATAATATTTTCATGTGAAGACGGTAATACATACATATTAAATCCTTTAAATTTAGATTTTAAAAAAATTTTCACAAATAGTCCAGGAAAGGGTCTTGCAATATTAGAAGAAGGAAATGAAAAATATCTTGTCATTTTAAATGAAAATGGAATTTTAAATTTAATAGATAAAGAATTAAAACAAAAAGAAGGATTTCCATGCCTTTATCCAACCCTTTTAAATACCTATTCTTTGCCGGTTGTATGCGATTTTGATTCTGATAAGGAATATGAAATAGGAATTTTAAGAGGGGATGGTAAATTTTATATTGTTAATTCAAAAGGTGAAATTGAAGGAGAAAAGAATTTAAAGGAAGGAAGATTTTCTTCTTTAAGTGTTGTTGATTTTGATAAAGATGGCTTTTATGAAATAGCATTTTTAAAAGATGACAGTTTAATATTATTAAACCATAATGGAAGTTTTGTAAATGAATTTCCATTAAAAATTAAAAGAGATAAAAATTTAAGTCCTTATTCAATTCCCTTAACCTTTTATTTAAACAAAAAAATTTCAATCTCATATCCTGATTCTTTAAAATTTTCACATATTTATGAAGATTTAAAAAGTAATCCATATTTCCCATTACATATTTTAAATAATGGAAATGCAATATTGACTGATGCAAATAATGATGGAAAATATGAAATATCAGCATTTTCAAAATTATGTGAAATTCATGTATTTAATATAAATGCAGATTCAGTTATTTTCCCAAAAATAGGATATGATAATCAAAACACTTCCTTTTATAAGAAAATTTTAATTCCAATTCAAAGAGAAGAAAAGGAAAAGGTATACATATATCCATCAATTGTAAAGGGCAATAATGCAACTTTAAGGGCATTTTTTGAAAATTCAGGTTATTTAAAATTGGAACTCTGGACATTTTCAGGGATTAAATTGAAAAGTTATAAATATTATATAAAAGGTAATGAATTCAATGAGTTTGATATTGATTTTAAGGAAGAAAAATCAGGTATTTATATTTTAAGATGGGAATTTGGAAAGAAAAAGGGATTTTTTAAATTTTCAATTTTAAAATGAAAGTTCTTGTTGTTATTCCAACATATAATGAAAGTGAAAATATAAGGGGAATAATAGAGGAAATATTTAAATTTCTTCCTGATGCAAATATTTTGATTGTTGATGACAATTCCCCTGACAAAACATATGAAATTGTCAAAGAAATGATGGAAAAGGATAAAAGGATAAATTTGATTTTAAAAGAAAAAAAGGAAGGTCTTGGAAGAGCATATAAAACAGGTTTTAAATGGGGAATAGAGAAAGATTTTGATATTATAATACAAATGGATGCTGATTTTTCCCATTCACCAAGTGCTTTAAACAATTTTGTTGAAGAAATTAAAAAGGGAAACGATTTAATAATAGGTTCAAGATATATAAATGGTGTTAGCGTTGTTAATTGGCCAATAAAAAGATTATTAATATCATATTTTGCAAATGTTTATGCAAGAGTAATGACAGGTGTTCCGGTAAAGGATTTAACAGGTGGATTTAAGGCATGGAAAAAAGAGGTTTTAAAATCACTTCCTTGGGAAAAGATAAATTCAGAAGGTTATGGATTTCAAATAGAAACAACCTTTTATGCAAAAAAACTTGGATTTAAAATTAAAGAATATCCAATAATTTTTATTGAAAGAAGAAGTGGAATTTCAAAAATGTCAAAGAAAATAATAATTGAGGCATTTTTTTTAGTTTTAAAACTTTTCTTTTTAAGATTTTTTAAATTTGAAAAAAATATAAAATTTTTATTATAATTAATTTTTTATGAAGATAATTTTAGTTTTTTATTTTTTAATTCCTCCTTTACCACCTTCAAATGTAAAAGCAAATGATTATCCAAATGATGCGGGTGGAAGGATAGAAATTAATTGGGATTTATCACCAATGGATTCAATTATAGATTATTATATTATTTTTAGACAGGAAAAAATAAAAGATAAATGGTCTTTACCTGAAACACTTTCCATTTTAAAAAAAGGGACAAATTATTTTCTTGATTCAAATTGTAAGGATAAAGTAGAGTATAGATATTTCATAAGAGCAGTTAAAGGAGGAGAATTCAGTGATAGTGAATTTTCAAATGTTGCAATTTCTTCTGCACAGTGGTTTCATAAGAAAAGGACAAGTGTTTTAATATTACTTGTTGTAATAACTTTCTTTCTTTTTTATTTTTTAAAAAGGGCAAAAAAAGAAGAACTTTTTATAAGAAAGATTCCGGGGCTTGATGCAATTGATGAAGCAGTTGGAAGATCAACAGAAATGGGAAGACCACTTCTTTTTATACTTGGGCTTGGAACAATTGCTGAAATTCCAACAATCGCAGGGCTTTCAATTTTAAAAAGGGTATCAAAAAAAGCAGGTGAATATGAAACAGATATAATTGTTCCATGTTATGATCCTGTTGTTTATGTTGCTGCTTCTGAAACAGTTAAAGAAGGTTTTATTGAAGCAGGAAGACCTGATTTATTTAAAGAAGGAAATGTATTCTTTTTATCCTATGATCAGTTTGGATATGCTGCTGGTGTTGATGGAATAATGTTAAGGGAGCGTCCTGGTGCAATATTTTTACAAGGATATTTTTATGCAGAATCATTAATTCTTGCAGAAACAGGAAATTCAATTGGAGCAATTCAAATTTCAGGAACAACTGCTGTTACACAACTTCCATTTTTTATTGCAGCAACCGATTATACACTAATAGGTGAAGAAATGTATGCAGCAAGTGCCTATTTAACAAAAGAACCACTTTCACTTGCAACAATAAAAGGTGAAGATTATGTAAAAATACTTTTAATATTTGTTATAATTCTTGGACTTGTTTTAGAAACAATTGCTTCATTTACCGGTAAAGATATTTTCCATTTTTTAAAGAATTTTTTTGAAGTGATATGAAAAAGGAAGTTCCACTTGCTATAACATTTATATCAGGTTTTGTTTTAATAATAGCACTTTTTATTCCGCATGAACCATTTGGGAGTTTACAGGAAAGGTTTAATGACTGGTATATAATTGTTTCTGGATTTACATTAATTCTTGGAATTGATTCACTTTTACTTTACCATTATAGAAAAATTAAAAGAAGGGAAAAGGAAGCACCTTATTCAATTGCCTTGATTTTAAGTTTTATAATAACACTCATTTGGGGAATACATTCAGGAATTAAATATGGAAGTCCATTTTCTCCAAATTCAACATTTTTAAAATATTTTTATACATATATATTTGTTCCATTACAGGCAACAATGTTTTCACTCCTTGCTTTTTTCATCGCATCTGCTGCATATAGGGCATTTAGGGCAAGAGGATTAAATGCAACCCTTCTTCTTATTTCAGCAGGAATTGTTATGCTTGGAAGAGTTCCTAAGGGTGAAGATTTTGCACCTTATTTTATAGGAATTACATTTATTTTAATAGCAATTGTTTCATTTCTTGAAGGACTCCCAAGAGTAAATTTATATGAAAAAATAATATTTTATGGAATTTCAATAATTTCAATAATCTTAATTTTCCCAATTGGATACCTATTAAAAATGCATCTTCCAACTATTGCTGATTGGATAATGAATGTTCCACAACTTGGTGCAAAAAGGGGACTTTTTATAGGAATATCACTTGGCGCAATTGCAATGGCATTAAGAATTATTCTTGGAATTGAAAGGACATATTTAAAATGAAAGAATTTTTTGAAAAAATTTCAAAAATTGATAGAAGAATAATATATTTGATTGTTTTTATAAGTATTTTAATACCACTTTTAATCAAAAAGGGATTTGAATTTGAACCACTTCCTGAAGTTAAAAATGCGTATGAATTTATAGAAAATTTACCTAAGGGTTCTGTTTGTTTAATATCAATAGATTATGATGCAGCAAGTATGCCGGAACTTCAACCACTTCTTGAAGTTATGCTTATACATCTTTTTAGAAAGGATTTAAAGGTGATAATGATGGGACATTGGCCACTTGGTCTTCCATTAGGGCAAATTGCACTTGAAAAAATTGCAAAAGAAATGAATAAAAAGTATGGTGAAGATTATGTATTTCTCGGTTATAGACCAGGAATTGCAGCAGTTATGCTCAATATGGGTAAAGAAATAAGAATTGTATTTGATGTTGATTATAAAGGAATACCTCTTGATTCTTTATCTTTAATGAGAAATGTGCATAATTACAATGACATTGCACTTTTAATAGGATTTGAAGCAGGTGCTGTTGGAGATGCATGGGTTCAATTTGCACAGGCAAGATATGGGCAAAAAATAATTTTAACATCAACAGCAGTTGTTGCTCCTGATTTATATCCATATTTTCAAGCAAAACAAATAGTTGGACTTATAGGGGGATTGAGAGGTGCTGCTGATTATGAAAATCTTGTAAAAAAAAGGGGATTTGCATTTTCCGGAATGACAGCACAAACAGTTGTTCATATAGTAATTATTATTTTTATAATTCTTGGAAACATAGGATATATTGCTTTAAGGAGAATTAAATGACAGACATCATATTTTTATGGATAGCAGCAGGTTTAACAATTGCAATATTTTCATTCCTTTATAAAGATAATCCCTTTTATAAATTTGCAGAACATATATATGTGGGTTCTGCTGCAAGTTTCTGGTTTTTGTATTTATGGTATTTTGATGTAGAACCAAAGATTTTAGGACCTTTTAAAGAATTATTTAAAAATTATGGGTTTTTAAAAATGTGGCCGCATTTTGGACCTACACAATGGATATTATTTATTCCAATATTTTTATCAATTTGTATGCTTTTAAGATTTATTCCGCCTATCGCATGGCTTTCAAGGTGGGCAATTGCATTTACTGTTGGAATGGCAGCAGGACTTGGTGTTACAGGAGCACTTCAAGGTTTTATAGTTCCACAAATTCAAGCAACAATTTTACCCTTATGGGAAAAAGACATTTTAACAAGTTTTAACAACATAATTATAATAATTGCAACCGTTTGCACTCTTTTTTACTTTTTCTTTTCAAAGGAACATAAAGGGACACTTGGGTTATTTTCAAAAATTGGTATAACATTTATAATGATAGCATTTGGTGCATCCTTTGGATATACAATAATGGCTCGTGTCTCCCTTTTGATAGGAAGGATTCATTTCTTAATATATGAATGGCTTGGATCTTTATTTTAATAATTTATCAAATTGAATTAAAGGAAAAACTTTTCTTTGAAGACCCAAAAAGATATAGAATTTTTTATTTTGAACTAAGGGATGAATACTTAAAAAATAATGATTTTGAAAAACTTTATAATATTTCAAAATTTGCAGTTTTTAATCTTGGAAAAAATTATATATTTTACTCTGATTTTTTAATTTCAAGATATTTTAAAGGTAAAAAGGTTTTTTCGCTGATTGATTCAATAAATTCTTTTTTTGAAAATGAAGATATAAAAAGAATTTTATTTTTAATCATCAATTTAAAAAATTTTGAACTTGGAGAAAAATTTATAAAATATTTGAGAGAAAAAGAAAAAAATGAAAATATTTTTTCAGAAATCCTTTATAGAATATATGTTGAAAAAGGGGAATATAAAAATGCGATCAAAGAAATTAAAAAATTTGATAATAAAGAAATTATGAAAATTGAAATTAAAAGGATATCAAAATACCTTTCATTTGAAGATATTGAAAAAGAATTTAAAGAAGAGGAATTTTATCCGGTTCTTGCAGAAATTGCAATTTCAAAAAATTTATATGAAAAGGGAATAAATTATTATATAAAATCAAAAGATGAAGAAAAGATGAAAGAATATGTTGAGAAAAATCCATCTTATATAATAAAGTTTACAGAAAATGAAAAAGATCCATTAATCTTATTTTATAGAGCTAAGGCATTTGAAAAGGAAAAAAATTATGGGGAGGCAAAAAAAATTTATGAAACTATTAAAGATAAAATTGGGAATTATAAAGATGAAATAATTTTTTCACTTTCAAAAATATATCTTGAAGAAAATGAAATTGAAAAGGTAGAAGAAATCGCTCACGATATTAAGGATGAAAGAAGGAAAAAAGAAATTGTTGGTTTAAAAAATATTTTAAAGGGGAATTTTGAAGAAAACTTTAAAATTTTAAAGGAAATTAATACACCTGATATAATTTTTTATCTTTTTCTCTCCTATTATTTTTCAAAAAATTTTGAAAAGGCGGAGACAATTTCCTTTAAATTTATAAGTAATTTCCCAAAAGATAAAAGGGTTCCAGAAATTCTTTTTTTATCCTACCTTTTAATCAATTTTAAAAATAAATTAAAGGATTATGTTGACATTCATTATAAAATTTTTAAGGGAGAAGATTTTGAAATAGAAATTAAAGAGGAAAAAATAGATTTTTTATACCTTTATCTTTATGGAATAAACCTGAAGAAAAAAAACAAAATTTCCGAAGCTTTAAAAATTTTTGAAAAAATTAAAGATGGAAAAGATATTCCTGAAATTGTGAAAATTAAATCCTTAATTGAAATTGGTGAAATTTATGAAAAAAAGGATAAAAATAAGGCAAAGGAAATCTATAAAAATATAATTTTAAATTATCCAAAAAATCCCTTTTTCCCTTTTATAGAAGAAAAAATAAAAAATTTATGATCAAAATATTTTTATTATCTTTTTGACTCCCTTAATTATATAAATCCCTTTTTTATTTTCTTTATCAAAAACTTTTATAACCCTTCCACTTACATCATAGACTTTTAGAGGAAAAATTGGATGGAATTTTTCAAGATTTCTTTCATAAATTTTCTGTTCCCTTATTCCATATACATTTATTGAATCTCTTAAATTTGGTTCTTTTAATGACCATACACAAAAATTGATTTTTTCTCTCCCAAAATGTAAAGAATCTGGATAAATTGTAACATGAATTTCTGAATCAACCTGACCTGGTTCAAGGTATTCATAAATGATTACGCCGGGAATTACACATTGCCCACCTGCACAAAAGGTTACAAACCAACCCTGAACACTATCAATTATTCTGCAATCAAATCCATAACTATCAGGAAGTGTTCCTGTATTTTTTAAAAAAAAGGAAAAAATGAAAGGACCATTCCCTGTTTGTAGTGTATCATTTATACATTCAAATTCAAAATTATATTGATTAAAAAGAACTAAAAGGATTATGAATTTCATTTTACCAATACAAACTTTTCTATAAAGGATTTTTCACCTATCCTTAAATTCACAAAATAAACTCCTTTATTTCCCTCCCATTTTATCAATTTTTTACCATTTCTGATTTCCTTTGTTAGATCTTTAAGAAGCGCACCTTTTACATCATAAATTTTTAAAGAAACATTTTTTGAATTAAAATTGTTTATTTCAAAGATAACCTTCCCAGAATTTTTATCAAAATAAACTTTTAAAGGAAGAGGATTATACACTAAATCCTTTTCCTTTACCTTTACATAAGAAACAAGAACATCATCAATATACCACCCCTCTTGTGTGACACTATAATCGCTTATAAATCTAAATCTTATACGCACTGTCTGACCAGAATAATTTGAAAGAGAATAAACTTTTTTTACCCATGAAGATTGTGTTCCAGTAAATTTATCAAGGATTTTCCACCAATTTGAACCATTATCAATTTCCACATAACCAAAATCCCAATTTGTTTCCAAACTATACAAATGCCAGAAAGATAATGAACTTTCAGGAGGAACAACAAAATATGGAGAAACAAGATATGCATCGTTTTCATTTGTATATTGCCATGAACCTTCAACTCCAGAATACCAGGAATGGGTTGGTGAATGGGATTTATATTGAGTAATATGCCAATTATCACTTGTCCCATAATGTGTCCATCCATTTTGTCCTGATTCAATATCATCTGAAAATCCAGGAGTAAGTGTTATTAAAAATGGAATTGAATCAATCATTCCCTGAGCAAAATTTATTAAAAAATAAGCAAGATGAGGTGATGGACAATTTGAACTTATGGTGAAATCAACCTTTATAACAGTATCTACATCGCCAGGTCCAATTGAAACAGAATAAGGAGTTGAACTTGTAATTGTAATATATGGATCTGAAGAACTGATGCTTGCACCACCTGTGTAAATTCCATCTCTTAAATTTTTACCATAAACATACATTCTTATTGCCTCACCTGGTTCAGCCCATCCATTATTATTTCCACTTATTTCCTGAAAGTTCATTCCATAATATTCCATTTTTGGAATAGGAACTAATGCAATTTCAGCACCCTGATAAATTTCTCTATTACTTGCCTGAACAAAAACAACAATTTTACAATCCTTTTCCTTCCAGCTTGATGAAATTGTGAAATTTCTTGATTTTGTAATGCTACTATTTGCAGGAATACTTACTGCTTCACCATTTGCATCAGGAAGCATTTTCCTTGCAACAAAATCAAGTTCTGTCATTCCCTGCCAGTTATAAGGAATATCATTTTCTACAATTACAAAATGAAGCGTTCCACTTATTGTATTTGATGTGGTATTATAAATTGTTGCATTTACTGTCCCTGTATTTGATAAAGTATCGTAATTACAGGTTAGATTAATTGAAAGTGGACTTTGAACAGAAAGTCTTGTTGTTATACGGTTTCTATAAAAGGGATACATTGTTCCATTATGAAGACCACCTGTATCAGCAAGCACTCCATCAAACCAAGTTGTTGGATAACCAGGAACACTATAATAGGACATACGAGTAGCTGCTTCAGGAATATAAAAAGGATCATCCGTTGAAGGATGATATGCAATAACAACTATTGAATCATAATCCCTATGATAATTTTCATCAATTCCTCTTGCAGCACCAGGACAATATGTGCACCATGTTGCTGTGAATTCTTCAACAACGACAACCCTTTGCACTCCATAAAGGAGTGATACCACACAGCACATCATTATTACCTTTTTCATTTTACCCTCCCTAAATTTTTTAAATTATAAAATAAATAAAATTGAATTTTCAACTTTTTATCTATTATTATTAAAGTTTTATGAATGAAATTGATTTATTTTTTAATCCAAAAAAGGTTGCAATAATTGGAGCATCAAGAAATCCAAATAGTCTTGCTTATCAAACCTTTAAAAGCATGATAGAATCAGGATTTGAAGGTGCCTTTTTTCCAGTTAATCCAAATGCAGATTATGTGCTTGGTTATAAATCATATAAAAGTGTGCTCCAAATACCTGATGAAATTCATCTTGCAGTTATAACAACTCCATCAAAAATTGTTCCTTATGTTTTAGAAGAATGTGGGGAAAAAGGAATAAAAGCAGTTATTATAATTACTGCTGGATTTAAGGAAATTGGTAAAGAAGGTGAAATTCTTGAAGAAAAAATTAAGGAAATTGGTAAAAAATATAAAATAAGGATTGTTGGACCTAATTGTCTTGGAGTAATAAACACATCTGAAAATGTAAGATTAAACACATTTTTTGCAACACCTTTACCTGAAAGGGGGAAAGTTGGTTTTGTTTCACAATCAGGAGCAGTATGTGTTTCCTTTTTGGATCATGCAAGAGAAAAAGGAATTGGATTTTCAAAGGTTTTAAGTATTGGAAATAAAGTTGATGTTGATGAGGTTGATGCTTTAAATTATTTTAGAGATGACCCTGAAACAGAAATAATATTGATGTATATTGAAGGTATTACAAGGGGAAAAGAATTTTTTGAAATTGCAAAGGAAACAAGCAATAAAAAACCTATTATTGTCTTAAAGGTTGGAAAAACAAAAGAAGGTGCAAAAGCAGTCTCATCACATACAGGTTCAATTGCAGGTATTGACGAAATTTATGAAGCAATTTTTAAAAAGGCAGGTGTTTTAAGGGTTTATGAAATTGAAGAAATGGCTGATAAGGCACTTGCTTTTTTATCTCAACCACTTCCAAAGGGTAATAGAGTTGCAATAATAACAAATGCAGGTGGAATGGGAATAATTGCAACTGATGAATGTATTAAAAGGGGACTTAAACTTGCAAAAATAGAAGAAAAAACTTATAAAAAATTAAGGGAAAAGGTTCCTCCTTATGCCTCACTTTCAAATCCCTTTGATTTAATAGGTGATGCTGATGCTGAAAGATATGACTGGGTTATGAGAAATTTATTAAAGGATAAAAATGTTGATGCTATTGTTTCAATGATGGTTCCACAAAAAATGATAGATATGGAAGAAGTTGCAAAAAGGATGGCAAAATATGCAAAAAATGGTAAAAAACCTTTACTTCCTGCATTTTTAGGTGAAAAAAGTGTGTTAAAACCAATTGAAATTTTAAAAAAAGAAAAGGTTCCCTTTTATGTATTTCCTGAAAGTGCAATAAATGCTTTATCAGGACTTTATGAATATTCAAGGTTAAGAAAAAATAAAAAATATGAAAAAGAAATTTTATTTGAAGTTGAAAAAGAAAAAGTAAATGAAATTTTAAAAAAATTTAAAAAAGAAGGTGGCTTTATTCCTTTAAATTATGCATTAAAAATAATTGAATTTTACGGTCTTAAGGTTCCTGAATGGAAATACATTGAAGAAGAAAAGGATATTCAAAAATTAGAAAAAAATATTTTTCCATGTGTTATGAAGGTTGTTTCAAAAGAAATAGTCCATAAGATGGATAAAGGGGGTATAAAGTTTAATATAAATTCTTTAGAAGAAATAAGAAGTGAATTCAAAAAGATGAAAGAAAAATTCAAAAATTATGGATTTGAGGGAGTTATAATTCAAAAAATGTTAAAGCCAGCAAAGGAAATTATAATTGGTGCAAGGAAAATAGAAAATTTCCCACCTTTAATAATGTTTGGTCTTGGAGGAATATATGTGGAAATAATTAAGGATGTTAGCTTTGGAATAGCACCGTTAAAACCTTCAGAAGCAATTGAAATGATAAAAGGGATAAAGGGGTATGATTTATTAAAAGGAGCAAGAGGAGAAAAAGGGGTTAATATAAAAAAGATAGTTGAAATTATTTTAAGATTTTCACAGATGGTAAATGAAATTGAAGAAATTGAAGAAATTGATTTAAATCCAGTTTTTGCATATCAAAAAGATGCATTTGTTGTTGATGTTAGAATAAAAATAAAGGAGGAAAAATGATCTGGATAATTTTAATAGTAGTAGCAATCATAATCCTTATAATAGGAATATACAATTCTCTTGTTTCTCAAAGAATGCAGGTTAAAAATGCATGGAGCCAAATAGATGTTCAAATTAAAAGAAGGCATGATTTGATTCCAAACCTTGTTGAAGCAGTTAAAGGATATATGAAATATGAAAAAGAAACTTTAACACAGGTAATAGAGGCAAGGGCAAAAGCAGTTAGTGCAAGAGATAAAGGAGATTTAAAGGAGATTGGAAAGGCAGAAGGAGAACTTTCAGGATTCCTTGCAAGGCTTTTTGCCCTTTTTGAAAGATATCCTGAACTTAAAGCAAATCAAAATGTTATGATGCTTCAAGAGGAACTAACAAACACAGAAAATAAAATTGCATTTGCAAGACAATTTTATAACGATATGGTTATGAAGTATAATACATCAATACAGGTCTTCCCAAAAAATATAATTGCAGGAATTTTTGGTTTCAAACCTTTTGATTTTCTTATAATTGAAAAACCGGAGGAAAAAGAAGCACCAAGAGTTGACTTAAATGTATAAAAATTTAACTTTTTACGATTTACAAAGGAAAAATAAAAGAAAAACGATAATTTTAATTTTTCTTTTTATTTTAATTGCAGGATTTATTGGCTTTTTAATAGATAATCTATTTTTAGGTTTTCCTGAATATATAAAATTTCCATTTTTAACAGCTTTTGCTCTTTCTCTCTCCTCATTTCAATCTTTTATTTCTTATAGATATGGAGACAAGATAGTTTTAAATTCTTTAAAGGCAAGACCTGCAAATCCAGAGATTTTTGAAGAAAAAAGAATAATAAATATTGTTGAAGAAATGAAGATAGCTGCAGGAATTCCAATGCCAAAAGTTTATGTGGTTGATACTGATGTTCCAAATGCTTTTGCAACAGGAAGAAATCCACAAAATTCATCAGTTGTTGTTACAAGAGGATTAATTAAATTATTGAAGAGGGAAGAGATGCAAGGTGTTATAGGACATGAAATTGCCCATATAAGAAATAGAGATATACTCACAATGACGGTTGCAGCAACATTGCTCGGTATTATAATAATTCTATCAGATATGATTTCAAGGGGATTTGGATTTGGTGAAATAAGGCAAAAAAGAAGAGGAAAGATTTCTTTTAGAGGAAATGCGCTTGTTTTATTAATAATTTTAATATTCCTAATAATTACTCCAATAATTGCAAGGCTTGTATTCTTGGCAATATCAAGAAGTAGGGAATATCTTGCAGATGCAACATCAGCAGAATTAACAAGAGATCCAATTTCACTTGCAAATGCTCTTGAAAAAATATATTTAAATCAAACTGGAAAACCAATAGGAAACAACGCAATTTCACCGCTTTTTATAGTTTCTCCATTAAAGAGTAAACTTGAAAATAAAGAAAATTTATGGTCTGATTTATGGAGCACTCATCCACCAATTGAAAAACGAATATTTTATTTAAAGCAGATGGCCCATGAATATTCATAATATTTATGAAAACATTAATTAAATTATTCCAATTTGGGATTGTATTTATTGGCATACTTTTTATTATCCTTCTTATTATAGGCTCTTTTCTCCTGATGCTTTACCTTGGATTCCGCTCCAAAACAAATATTTTGCTTGGTAAGTTTGAGTATTTGAAGAAGAAAGATCCAGAATTATTTGTATTTATCGGCTTAATACAGATGTGTATATTTTTCCCAACATTTCTCTTATTGTTTTTTACAATACTTGGAGATATCTATTATATCTTAGAAACAGTAGCAATATTCTTCGAAGAAAATGAAACATTATTTCATAAACTTTCTCGCATCCCCACAATGGTTTTATTCATTGCACCTGTGATTTATTTCTTTTTTAAGCTTGTCGGTGAAGAAGAAGAAAAAATCTTTGAAGAAGAGGGTTTTACTTCACCTATATTAGACCAGGCTGGGGTTCTTTATGTTGGAATAGGTGCTATAATGATTAATTTATCTTTATTCTTCCCTTCCATCCCTCTAAGTGAGTTTCTTGACCTCCCGTTTTTGATAATATTGGGGTTAGGCTTTTTAGAGTTTGGAATGTTTTACGCTGGAATGTGGTTATCAGGTTCTATGGGTAAAAATCTGTTTGATATTCTCTTATGGCATGGATTTCTTATTTCCAATGGATACTTTCTTTACAAATATTACAAAACTTTGCATATATTAAAATGGCTGTGAATGCAGAAGTATATGAAAAGGGATTGTTGACCCTTATTATATCAAAAAAGAGAATAAATGTCTTGTAATTTTTGGGCTAACATATTTGAAAAATTGAAACATTTAAATTTAAAATGAGGAAGTTTATATATTAAGATGGGAAAATTAGATGAAACAAAAGAAGAGATTTTAAATGCAAAGGAATTGTATGAAAGTAGCGGAAAGGATGAAGAAGTAAATGAGTGCATTGAACTTTTGAAAACCTTAGAGGAAACAAAATAAGGAGGTGTGTATGAAAAAAATGTGTATATGGATGGTCATATATATCATAACTATGGGAACTGCCTATGCACAACTCCCAAAATTACCTAAAACACCTCAAACCCCGAAAGTTGAAAAAGGTGAGGCAAAAGAAGAAACAAAAGGAAAAATCTACTATGTAAGTGCCAATAGAGGTAGCGGAAGGGAAGGAACAAAAGAAAATCCAGCAAAAGACCTATCAAGTATAATTTCTCTTTTGAAACCTGGAGATATAGTTTACATTGCTCAAGGAGTATATACAGGAAAAATGGGGGCTGGAAGTGATAAAATTACAGTTCCTGTTTCTATAATTGGTGGTTTTAACGATGACTTTACAGAAAGGGACCCTTGGGGAAAATATTTGACGATTTTTACAGGCAAAAATACCCTTGATGCCTCTACTGAAGAAAGGTTGAATATTGAAACTTCTGAAACCTTTAGTGAATACAAAGGGAAGATAGTTATTGATGGCATCATCTTTGATAATGGACCAAGAAACCAATACAAAGAAGGAGGAGAACTTATTGTTGTAAGAAAAGCTGACCAAACAAGAGGATTAAATGCTACTCCTTCTACTGCAGTTTTAAGAGTAAAAGTCGGGAAATATACCGATGTTGAAATTAAAAATTGTATAGCTCTAAATGTCAATTCAACTTCTGGTGTATTTAGCGTATTTGCCAATAAAGGTTCAAATGTGTTAATTGAGAATAATCTTTTAATAAATAACAGTGGAGAAGCAATTTATGCTATGACCTTATGGCACAATAAAGAGGATATGGCTAAATTCAAAATTTTAAACAATACAATCCTCTTTACCTGGAAATATGAGCCATTGGCAGAAAGTTATAGCGGAACAGGAATAAAGTGTGATAAAGAGGTTAATTTACACATTGAAGGTAATGTAATTGGGTTTAGTGATATAGGAGGGTTTGATAACATCAAAAAAGCAGAAAATGTTGTTTTAAAGAATAATCTCTTTACCGGAAATCGTCAGTTTGATTACAGAGAATTCAATACAATGATGAAGGTTTCAGATATTGCAGATTATGCGGAAGCATTAAGCTCTGATTCAAAAGGAAATATTTCTGAAAAGATTACAGTTCCTGTAAATGAAAAATGGGCTAATTATTATGCGAATCGTAAAGAAATATCCCGCGCACAGGTTGAAGCTAATGTTAAAGCAGAAAATTCTGACATAAATGCAATCAGGTCAATGCTTGGACTTCCCTTAGTAGGAACTTCTGTTAATGTCGATGTAGATGTATGGCTCCATAGATTACCGTTTGAAGACGCACTAAAAGTAGGTTCTTCCAAGTTTCTTGGTAAATACGGATGCTCTAAACCATAAGCTGATTGTGGGAGTAGAATAAGTAGCCTACTTTTTTAAAATGTTTTTTTTATTAGTAATGATTTTTAACAACTTATATTCAGAGGACTTTAATTCTTTTATAAAAGGGAATAATCAATTTGCGATTGACCTTTACAAACAAATGAGTAGAAGTAATGAAAATATATTCTTTTCCCCAATTAGTATATCAAATGCCTTTGCTATGCTCTATGCAGGAACAGATGGAAAAACAAAAAAAGAAATAAAACAAGTTTTTCACTTTACACCTGAAAAAGAATTACATTCCTATTTTTCTGAATTGATAAGGAAAATAAAAAGTAATGACGGTGGAATTTTGGGTATATTCTTTTCTGTTCGGGAACTACACATAGCAAATGGGATATGGATGCAAAAGGATTATAAATTTAAAAAAGAATATTTAAAAACAATGAATAAGTATTATGATGCTGTGCTTAAAGAAGTTGATTTTAAAAAAGCATCTGAAAGAAGTAGAAATACTATCAACCGCTGGGTAGAGCAAAAAACAAAAAGAAAGATAAAGGATTTAATACCAACGGGAGGCATTTCCTCTTCAACAAGGCTTGTTTTAACGAATGCAATATATTTTAAAAGTAAATGGGAATATATATTTGATGAAAAAGAAACTGAATATATGCCCTTTTATCTATTAGATGGAAGCGAAAAAAAGGTACCAATGATGTCATATGGGGAAAGTAAATACCTAAGATACTTTGAAGATGAACAAATTCAAATAATTGAGATGGATTACAAAGGGAGAAAAAACTCAATGCTTGTAATTCTTCCGAAAAAAAAAGGATGGAATCAAAGATTTAGAAAAAATTTTAACACTTGATATTTTAAACAAATGGATGGAAAGTATGAAAACAGAAAAAGTTGTTGTATTTTTCCCAAAGTTTAAAATTACAGGTGATTATGAATTAAGGCGTGATTTAGAAAATCTTGGATTAAATACGATTTTTAGTGAAGAAGCAGATTTTTCGGAAATGACAAATGGAAAAGGTTTATTTATCAATGCTATATTTCATAAAACCTTTATAGAAGTGACTGAAACGGAAACAAAAGCAGCATCAGCTACTGCAACAGGTCTTTTGTTGGCACCACCTCCAACTGAAATAGAGCCAAAAATATTTAAAGCAGATCACCCGTTTATATTCTTAATTTACGATAACGACACAAGTGCTATTTTGTTTTTTGGAAGGTTTTTAGAACCGGAGGAAGATTATGAAACCCCTTATTAAGATATTATGTTTAACCCTTTTGTTCGGTGGCATTTTAAAATCTGAGAATGAATTTAAAGAAAGGGAACATTTTGATAATGCAATAAAGTATTATAATGAGGGAGATTACAAGAAAGCGGAAAAGGAATGCAGGATGGCAATCAAGATAAATCCAAATAATGCAAAATCACACCATCTTTTAGGTAAAATACTGTTTGAGACAAAACGATATGATGAAGCAGAGAAAGAATTAAGAGAGGCAATTAAAATAGATTCTACTTATGCGGAAGCACACAACAATTTGGGGACTTTATTAGAAATTTTAAAAAGATACGATGAAGCAGAGAAAGAATATAGAGAAGCAATAAGAATAAATCCAAATTTGGCAGAAGCACATTATAATTTGGGAACTTTATTGGTAAGTTTGGGACGACATCTTGAAGCAGAAAAGGAATTATCAGAAGCAATAAACATAAACCCAAATGATGCACAAGCACATAATAGTTTAGGGTATTTATTCCTTACTTTGGGATTATACGAGGAAGCGGAAAAAGAATTCAGGGAAGCAATCAAATTAAACCCTCAATATTCAACGGCATACAGTAATTTAGGAATCACACTATTCCAATTGGAAAAATATGAAGAAGCGGAAGAAAAATTAAAAGAAGCAATAAAGATAGAACCAAATAATGCAATGGCACACAACAATTTAGGACTTCTTTTGTATAATTTGGGACGATATAACGAAGCGGAAAAAGAATACAAAGAAGCAATAGAATCAGACCCAAAAAATGAGATGATGCGCAACAATTTAGGATACTTACTCCTGTATAAACTAAAAAAGTATAAGGAGGCAGAGAAGGAATTTAAAAAAGCAATAGAAATAAATCAGGAATATGCACCTGCATATGTTAATTTGGGTGTTTTATATATTGAAACAAAAAAAGAGGATAAAGCAAAGAAAATAATTTTGAAAGCAAGGGAATTGTTTGAGAAATATGGGGATCAAAATGGGGTTAATCATTGTGATGAGCTTTTGAAATCTATAAGCGAAGGAGAAAAAAATGATTAAGAGAATAACAATTTTTTTAATATGGTTTTTTTCATGCGTTCAAAAAACACAAGTAGATTTTAAGGAAAAACTCCTTGCCAAAATCCGAGCTGATGTGGATATATTAAACATAATATTCAGTCCTGACGGTAATAAAGTAGTATATGTTGGGAAAAAAGGCAACAAAGAATTTGTAGTTGTTAATGATAAAAAAGAAGAAGAATTTGACCTTATAGGTGACCCTGTATTTAGTCCTGATGGTAAAAAATTAGCATACCCTGCAAAAAAAGGAGACAAGTTTTTTGTTGTTATAAATGGTAAAAAGGGTAAGGGATTTGACCTGGTAGGAAATCCAATATTTAGTTCTAATGGAAAAAGGATCGCATATATAGCAGTAGAGAAAGATGAATGGTTTATGGTTGTAGATGGAGTAAGGGGTAAAAAATTTGATCTTGTAAATGATCCAGTATTTAATGCAGATGGAAGATTAATATATGTTGCATTGAAAAAAGGCAAATATTTTATTGTTTATGAAAATACTGAAGGAGAAGAAGGGTTTGATGAGGTAGGAACACTTGTGTTGAGTCCTGATGGAAAAAAATTGGCATACCGTGTAAGAAAGGGAAATAAAGAGTTTATCAATATGGAAAGCAGTATGGAATTTGACAAGGTCTCAGACCCTGTGTTTAGTCCTGATGGTAGGCATCTTGCATATATTGCAAGCGATTTAGAAAAAAGAAAAAGCTTTGTTGTGATAGATGGGGAAAAAGGAGAAGAATTTGATGATGTTGCCGGGCTCCTTTTCAGCCCTGATGGAAAACAATTCGCATATGTTGCAAAGAAAGAGAATAAATATTTCGTAGTTGTAAATGGGAAAAAAGGTGAAGAATTTGATTTTGTGTTTGATATAGTTTTCAGCCGTGACGGAAAACAATTGGCCTATGTTGCACAGAAAGAGAATAAATATTTCGTAGTTGTAAATGGGGAAAAAGGGGAAGAATTTGATTTTGTGTTTGATATAGTTTTCAGCCCTGATGGTAAAAGGGTTGCGTATAGAGCCAGAAAAGGAGACAAAGAATTTATTGTCATAGATGGGAAAAAGCAAGAAGAATTTGATGTTGTAGGGGATCCTGTATTTAGTCCTGATGGTAAACAAGTAGCATATATTGCATTAATAAAGAATGAAAAGTTTAAAAGGCTTATTGTGGTGGACGGAAAGAAGACGGAAGAATTTGATGATGTATGGCAACCTGTATTTAGCCCTGATGGGAAAAAAGTTATGTTTTATGCTTTAAAATCAAAAGAACTGTGGAAAAAGGTTATTGATGTTGAAAGCGAATATTAGAAAAAAGGAGGTTAGAAATGGAAACTTTTTTAAAATTATCCATATTTGTTTTATTATTTCCAGGGATGATGATTTTTAACAACTTATATTCAGAGAACTTTAATTCTTTTATAAAAGGGAATAATCAATTTGCGATTGACCTTTACAAACAAATGAGTAGAAGTAATGAAAATATATTCTTTTCCCCAATTAGTATATCAAATGCCTTTGCTATGCTCTATGC
>Ga0272445_1000988_pt1 | contig 23817 bp, 29 predicted proteins | sample YNPCB0031_FD_194404 | JGI IMG/M metagenome (GOLD analysis project Ga0272445, IMG submission 194404) | Hot spring sediment microbial communities from Yellowstone National Park, WY, United States - YNP-CB-003-1 | ecosystem: Environmental > Aquatic > Thermal springs > Hot (42-90C) > Sediment... | reverse complement strand
GATAAACAACGTGTCCAAGGTATACGACAGATGGCAAAAAGAAAAAGAATGGACCATGCGCGACGCCGCAATAGCCACCGCACTAGAAAGAATATACAAAGCCATGAAACTCAGAGGATGGATCTAGTCAACAGTAGGGGCAATCAGCTCTACCAAGTCTTTGGGGCATTCTTTTTCTAGGATTTCTGCGGCCTTTTCGCCGACTATTTGGGTTACTAGACCTTGTTTATACAGTTTATAGAGCTGGTACACAGTTCTGCACTTCAAAGTCAGCCCTACGGTGTACTTCTCCGCGGCGGTCTTCAGGCGCTGATCTGCAAGGTAATACACATGTGTAGGCTCCCCCAGGTTTATAACTCTGACCTCCTCCCCGCCCTAAAGGGCGGGGGTTACCCTTGGGCGGGGAGGCGCCCTCGCCCGACCTTCATCGGCGCCTTGGGCGGGGGTCATGGGGGCGGCCCGGGCCAGCACCGCGGGCCATTTGTTGCCGGCCCTCAGCGTCTTGAGCGAGACCCAGACGGTGCGCACGATGGGCCACGGGACAAGCGGATTTCTCTTCTTCGCTGCGTCCTTTGGTATAATTCCTTTCCTCAGCCTCTTCCCTACCTCCTTCACGTCCCACCAGACGCCCTTGGCCGCGCCCTCTGGCGTGATTTTCCACAGCATGTTTAACACCGCCGCCGCGTCTCTATCCACGACGTGGCCGCGGGGGCAGTGCAGTACATGCCAGTCACCCCCGTCCTCCAGCTTGGCGAAGTGGATTGGACACATCTTGCTGTTTCTAAAGCTGGAGACGTAGAAAACCACAGAGCCAGCCTCCCTCGCCTTATCCTCCACAGCTCTTACGAGCTTCTTAAACGGCGTCTGCTTAATACGATGCCTCAGCTCCCTCTTCCCCACCTTCTTCTTTGCGCCTTTTTTCGCCTTCTTCTCAACGCCGATCATCTCCCCCTGCGGGTTTTTGCCAAGCTCCTCGGTTACTATCACGGCGGGGCTTTTCGTCACCTCGCTGGCTATCTGCCTTACCCGGCCTTCCTTCCGCCTCCTCTCTCTAAGTCTCCTCGTGAATTTCTTGTACTCCCTGGTGTCCGCAACGTTCTGCCTCCTCTCCTCCTCGTCTCTGCCCGCGAAGGGGTATTTTCTCTTAAGCTCCTCAAGCTTTGCGTTTCTAACAGCCTCGTATCTCTTCGCAAGTCTGCCGAAGTCCGTCCTTATCGAGTATAGGACAGGGTTTATGTACTGTCTGTTCCAGCTGGCAACTCTGTCCACAGTCGCCAAGAGGCTCAACCTGGCGACTGCTACCGAGTTTTCGTTTATGTCGAAGGCGACAGCCTCCGCCGGAGGCTCACTCTTAGGCGCCACGTCGAACACGAATACGGCGTACCACCTGCCCCTCCGCCGCTTCAGCATCAGCGTGGAGGCAAGCTCGGCCTCTTTACGAAGAACTTTCCACCAATACAGCCAGAACCTCCTATGCGGCTTTATCCAAACCTCCCTCCTCCCGCCGGGGAGAGACAGCGCCAGCCTAACGGGGGTTACGGACCCGACTGCCTTCTTGTAGCTCCAGCTGTCTTTAGCGAATCTTATTGAAACCTGCCGAACCTCGGGGCGGGGTTTGTGGATGCGGCCGTCTCTCTTCAGCTCCAGAAAAGACTTGCCGGTCTCTACGCCTTGGTTTATAGCCTGCTGGATCAGCTGGGCGGGCAAGGGGTACAGCTCTCTGAAGCGGCGGTACAGCTCGTTGTACTTCTCCTTCTCCAGCGTCCCTCTCTCTGCGACGTAGGCGGCTACCTCCTCCACGATGCGGCGGTACGACTCCTCCACGGCGTAGAGCTCAGGCGGCGGGCTCTCCACCTCCACAGCCACTGCCCTCCTCACACACTCCATGCACCCACCACCCATAAAAACCTTGATGAACTACATCCCCGCCCTAAAGGGCGAGGCTTTCAATTATTTGTGAAACACGATACCGCGTATCGCCTCATTTCAGCGTCAGTTTTTGGAGTGAGGGAAAATCGCCGCAACCGAAGAGGCGGGAATACCGCCGGTAGTCCCTCCAGAAGGCCTTGTTGTGCGGCCTCAACGCCCCGCTTCCAGTGGCTGGGATATGCGCAAGCTCGTGCGCAAGCGTCTTGACGCGTTGTTCGCAGGTAAGTCTTGCAAAGGGTGCTAGAAGCTCTATTACGTAGGCAGGCCCCCATCCGTAGACAACTTGAAAGATCTTGTTGAGCCCCCAGATCCTCGCCACAGCCCTGGACTTGGAACGGGGGTTGTGGATAACCGCTATATCCACCCCCAGCAGATGATCCAGCCTGTATTTCGTCGCTACTTCCCTAATCTCATCCTCTATGGACACGAGCCGGGTGTACACCTACTGCGGAGTCTCGCATATTTATAAAAACCGCCTGGCGGTCTCTAAACAACTATAAAGATATAAATATTCGCTGTCTTGCGCAGTATGGCTCTAGAGCAGTATGTAGAGGCCTTGACATATGTGGTGTGGGGCATACCGACAACGCTATCGCTGGCGCTCCTCGCCTTCCTCATAGGAATAACCCTCGGCTCCATCCTCCTCCTCGTCAGGTTCTTCCTACCGAAGCCCCTGCCGTGGCTGGCCTCGGCGTATGTGGAGGCCTTCCGCGGAACTCCCCTGCTGGTCCAGATCTTTATAATCTACTTCGGCGTAGGCGGCTACCTCAAGAGCTACGGCATAAACATAGACCCCTTTACCGCCGGCGTGATAGCCCTCGGCCTAAACAGCGCCGCCTACCAGGCGGAGATCTTCCGATCTGCAGTCCAAGCAATACCGCTTGAGCAGTACCTAACTGCGGAGGCCTACGCGTTGACGAAGACGCAGACCTTCCGCCACATAATCCTCCCCCAGGCTCTGAGGATCGCCTTGCCGGCCTTGATGAACGAGCTGGTCCTCCTGATAAAGGACTCCTCCCTAGTTGCGGTGATAGGCGTAACGCCGCCCGACATATTCAGGAGGGCGGACTACTACTCGGCGTCGAAATTCGCCTACTTCGAGGCCTACCTCGCCGCCGCCACGGTTTACTTCGTGCTTTGCTACGCCATGATTAAGCTCAGCCACTACATAGAGCATAAATACGCCATACCTGGATATTTAAGAAGGGGAATAATCTAGGCCATGTCGGCCATAGTGTCTGTACGCGACTTGGAGGTGTCCTACGGAAACCTAGAGGTGGTGAAGGGGGTAAGCCTTGACGTCCACCAGGGGGAGAAGATAGTCATAATGGGGCCCTCGGGCTCTGGGAAATCCACCTTCTTGAGGTCGCTGATCTGGCTGGTGAAGCCGAGGCGGGGACGCATCGTGATAGACGGCGTTGAGGTTAAACACGACACGGTTAGGGAGGTGCGGAAGAAGGTGGGGTTCGTATTCCAAAGCTACAACCTATTCCCACACCTCAAGGTCATAGACAACATAGTCCTCCCCCTCGTCAAGGTACACGGCATCCCCCGCGACGAAGCCGTGGAGAGGGCCAGGGAGGCGTTGCAGATGGTGGGGCTACTGGAGAAGGCCAACGCATACCCCCTCCAGCTCTCCGGCGGCCAGCAACAGAGAGTCGCCATAGCCAGGGCGCTGGCCATAAGGCCCAGAGTTTTGATGCTCGACGAGCCCACCTCGGCGCTTGACCCAGAGCTGGTAGACGAGGTTCTGCGTGTGCTTGAGGAGATAGCCCGCCGCGGCACCACCATGTTGATTGTGACGCATGAGGTGGACTTCGCCGAAGACGTCGCTGACAAGGTGCTCTTCTTTGAAGGAGGCAAGATAGTGGAGGAGGGACCCCCCGAGATTCTCTACAGCCCCAAGACGGAGCGCCTCCGCCAATTCCTAAGGAGGCTTCACAGGCGGGTAACGGTTTAATAAACAGCTCGGAAGAGACGTGATTACAGCCTGCACGAGGGACTGCTACGACACCTGCATATTCAAGCCCATCTACAGCGGGGGGAGGCTGGAGAGGCTGGCCCCCGTTTCTTATTTCCCAACTCTCGGCTTCACCTGCGCCCGAGGCGCCGCGGACGTCAAGCGGCTCAGCTCGCCTAAGAGGATCAAAAGGCCGTTGCTAAGAGACGAGAGGCAGGTGGTTGAGACGTCTTGGGAGAGGGCCCTCGGCGAGTTGGCGGCCCGGATAAAGGAGGCAGAGCCCTCCCGGGTCCTCCACATAGACTACGACGGCAACCAAGGCCTCCTCACTTGGTACTACCCGGCGAGGTTGTTCAACCTGCTGAGCACAGCCTCCACGGACTACTCCATATGTAGCGCAGAGGGGAGCGAGGCGATAAAGCTACACTGGGGCAGGTCCTACGGCGCCATGCCGGAGGAGCTGTCGAAGAGGCCGGTGGTCTTCTGGGCCCTCGACGCGGCCACATCTTTTATCCACGGCTGGGCACTGGCGAAGAGGGCGAAAAACCCGGTGGCCGCGGTGGATGTGGTGTGGACAAAGACCATGAAGTCCGCCGACCTCCCCGTGGCGGTGAGGCCCGGCACCGACGTGGTCCTCGCCCTGGGCATCTCGCGGGAGATAATACAGCGCAAGTCCTACGACGCAGGTTTCGTCGAGAGGTACACCTACGGCTTCGATAAGTTCATGGAGTACGTCGACAAATTCACGCTGGAGTACGTAGAGGCGGAGACCGGCGTCCCCCGCACAGTCTTTTACAACCTTGTCGATTTCTACCTACGCCGTCCCATCACCGTGATAGGCTTCGCCATAGGCCGCACTGAAAACGGCGGCGACGCCGCCCGCGCCATATCGCTTATACACGCGTTGCTGGGCGACCCCGCCGGCTTCTACTACTCCAACTCCGGCGCCTGGGGCATAAACTTCGCCTACCTCCGCGGCCTCCACCTGGCTAAGCCCAGCAAGGTGGTGCCCATGGGCCTGGTGGGGGCCAGGATCTCCGAGTTCGACGTGGTGTATGTGTGGAACGCCAACCCCGTGCTCACCCTGCCCCAGGGCGACAGGATTGCGGCCGCGGCCGAGAGAGGCGACGTAACGCTCGCCGTCCACACGCCTTTCGTGGACGAAACCGCCGAAGCCGCACACATCGTGTTGCCCGCCCCCACCTACCTCGAGAAAGACGATGTGGTCTACAGCTACTGGCACAACTACTTGGTGTACAACTCGGCGGTGGCCGAGCCCCCCGGCGAGGCCGTGCGCGAGACGCATCTGGTGAGGAGGCTCGCGGAGATGCTGGGCGTATCCAGCCACCCGCTGATGAGGGAAGACCCCTGGGACGCCGTCGACGCCGCGGTAAGAGGGGCCGGGTTCACGCTTAAGGAGCTCAGAGAGCGGGGCGTGGTCAAGCTGAAGACGCCTGATTACTACACATACCCCACCGCCACGGGCAAGGTGGAGTTCTACAGCGAGACAGCCCTCAGACGCGGCTTGCCCCCGTTGCCTCAGTACAAGCCGCCGAGCAGAAGCCTACACGTGTTGACATTCCCCCCGAGCCCCCTCTACACCAACAGCCAGTTTCGCGACATCTACGGCGAGCCGCCCCCAGCCGTGCGCGTAAACCCGGCGGACTACGTCGGCGACTGCGTAGTCCTGCGCAACGAACACGGAGAGGTACATGTAAAGGCCGTGGCGGATCCGGAGGTGCCCCGCGGCGTGGTTGTCTACGTGGGCATAGGCAGAGACCTCAGGGGGATCCCGATAAACGCCGTGGCGAGGGGGGAGCCGGGGCCCTACGGCGGCACGCCGAAGCTCTACACCACATATGTCCAAGTCGAGCCTTGTAGAGATAAATACTAACAATCACAACTTTCCGTGTACGACAACCACGTCCACTGCCACGAGTTCCCCCGGGAGGAGCTTGAGGGCTACGTCAAGGAGTGGACCCTTGCCTGCGTCTCCGACGACCTCCAGTCCTCCAGAAAGACGCTGGAGCTTGAGGGTGTCATCAAGTGCCTCGGCATACATCCGTGGCAGGTGGAGAAGGCGGAGCCCGGGGACCTTGAAGCCGTTCTGCGCCTAATCGAGCGCTCGGAGGCGCCGTGTATAGGCGAGGTGGGGCTAGACAGGAGGTTCGTCCCCCACAGCTTCGACAAGCAACGGGAGTACTTCCGCGCCTTCCTTAAGCTGGCCCGGGAGCTGGACCTCGTGGTGAACGTGCACGCCCCCGACGCGTGGACAGACGCGGTGGAGGAGTTGCGGAGAGCCGACGTAGACAGGGCCTTGATACACTGGTACACGGGGCCCCTCGACCTGCTGGAGACAATCAGAGATCTTGGCTACTACATATCGATCAACCCGGCCGTGACGATACAGAAGAAACACCAGGAGGCGGCCAAGGCGGCGGACCGCCGCTTTGTGCTCGTGGAGAGCGACGGGCCGTATGAATACAGAGGCATGAGGCTGGCGCCTCCAGCCATAGGGAAGACCGTGGAGAAACTCGCCGAGCTTTGGGGGACAACGCAGGAATACGTGGTGGAGGTCGTGGAGAACAACGCCGCGAGGCTATGGCGTCGGTAGAACAGCTGACAGACCTGCTGGTCAAGGTCCGGGAGAAGTCGCCCGGCCTTGTGGCGACTCTGGAAGGCCGCTACGTGGCGGTGGGCGACCTACACGGCGACTACAAAACCCTCCAGCAGTTGCTGAAGGAGTGGGAGGGGCCCTACCTCTTCCTCGGCGACTACGTCGACAGGGGGGACAACGGGCTGGGGGTGGTGACCGAGGTGTTCCGCTTATTCGTCGAGGGGAAGGCGGTGGCGCTCCGCGGCAACCACGAGTCACCCACGATGAACATCGACGGCGGCTTCCTAGACGAGCTGTGCGACAAGCTGGGGAGGGGCAGATGCGGCGCAGTCTACAGGGAGTTCGAGAAGACGTTCGCAAGGCTTCCGCTCGCGGCGCTGGTCAACGGCAGGTTCGTGGCGCTCCACGGCGGGATCCCGCTGAGAGACGACATGACCCCGGCGACGCTGGAGGAGATAGGGAAGGCCTCGGGCGACTTGACGATCCCCACGGACCCCTTAGCCTTCCAGACCCTGTGGAACGACCCCTGCGCCTGCGAGGACTACGCCCCAAGCCCCAGGGGGCCCGGCACGTGGCTCTTCGGCCGCAGAATAACACAGCTCTTCCACAGAAAACACGGCACGGCGGCTCTCATAAGAGGACACACCTACATCCCGGAGGGATGCGCGGCACATCACGGAGGCGCAGTCATCACCATCTTCACGTCGTCGGCAGGCCCCTACCGAAAAACCAAGACCAGAATAGCTGTCGTAGATAAACAAATCGAAGTGCTAGACCTAGCCACAAAGCAACCAGCCAAATGCCCAGAAGACCTAGACCTATTTTAACACTCGCCCATGAGCCCTTTAGGCGGCGTGACGCCCCTCTGTCCTTGATACGTGCCGGCGTACGCGGCCCTCCCCTCTGCCTTAACGAGTATTAAGTGGAGGAACCTCATCCCCCTCTTCAGCACTATTGTGTTAGGCGACTCGTTGACCACCTCGATGGTTATGTTGCCCTCGAAGCCCACGTCGACTACGGTGGGCGGCACAGATAAACCGTACCGCGCCAGGGTTGAGCGGAGGTTCGCCAGCCCCGCCACGTCCTCCGGCATCTTGACGTACTCCTCCGTGGTCAGGAGCACGAAGCTCCTCGGCGGGATGACCACCTCCTCCGCCTTCACGACGCGGAAGAGATGCCTCGCGTCTTTAAGCTCGCAGGGCCGCACCACAGCCCCCTCGTAGGCGTATATGGCGTACTCCCCGCCGATGCGCAGGTCGAGGCCGTTCTCCCGCACGGTGTCGGGATACAGGGGGTCCACCTTGAGCCGGCCCAGCGAAATGAGCTTCTTCAGCTCGTCGTTTGCCAGAATCATGTGTTCACCTAGGCGGTTTAAAATCCGTAAACGTGCAAAATGAAACATTACTCTTATATTGCCCCCGGCGGAGAGAGAAGATGGACTTGAGACAACTCATAGAGCCGGTGTCGCAGTACATGAGCCACCCCGTGGCAGGGGGGTGGGTTTGGTTCATGATAATAGCCTTCGCGATAGCCTTCATAGCCTCGATGCCTCCGCGGCGTCCCCTGGCCGGCTGGTTCGGCGACTTCTTCATTAAGTGGGGTCTCTCGGGCATACTGGTCTGGTTCGTGGTAAACGGGCTGTGGGCAATTAGGGAGGTGATGGGGGAGAGGCTCATACTGCCCTTCTCGCCGCTTGAGGCGTATCTGGAATACGCCACAGTGTGGAGCGCCGTCCTCACCGGCATGGCAACCTTCCTCTTCTTCGGCTCTGCGTTGCTCCTAAGGGCTATATTTGTAAGAGAGGAATGGCCGCGCGGCGTGGTATACTATAGACAAGAGGTCGTCATCGCAGAGCCGGAGGCGGCGGCCGCCGCCCCCCAGGCTAAGGCTAAGAAGACCCCGGTCGTGGTAGTGGACAATAGGAAAAGGAAAAACTAGCCAGGATGGATGTAGGCCAGTAGGAGAACCATGTCCTCTTTTTTCACAGGCGTCAGTAGCCCGGAGAGGAGTCTCACGTCGACGTCGTTTACGGCTATGTATATGTCGGCGCGTGGCCTCCCGTCGGGGCCCACAACTCTCTCATAGAGCTTCTGCGACGCGGAGGCTAGGTTCCTCAGCACCTCCTTCACGGTGTCGCCCTCCACCTCCAGCTCCGACCTGCCCCCCGCCAGCGCTACCAACACGCCGGCAAGCTTGACCCTAGGCACTGCGGAATATGTGCTTTAATATTAAACCGTTTTTCCAGCGGTGCTCTGCACGCGCTACGGCCCCGTCGTGGTTGGGTGGGACGGCGTCAGAGCACGCGTCGCCCCCGCCACGTGTGGCAGGTGGGTTGACCTGGAGGCTTTTATGCACTCCATAGAGCTGGATAACGTCGATAGGCGGCTTCTGTACCTGCTCGGCGTGCCGCGGGGCTCCGTCACCACGTATAAGCTCTACGCCGAGGTGGTAGGCACGAGCCCCCGCCACGTGGGGCGGCTCATGGCGTCTAACCCGTTGCCGGTGGTGCTCCCCTGCCACCGGGTGGTGAGGAGCGACCTCTCCCTGGGGGGATACACCGGCGGCGTGGAGATCAAGAGGGCCCTATTGACGTATGAGGGGGCTCTCTGCGGCGGGAAGCCCTGCAGGGTGGTGAAGCCAAGCCCAGTCTCGGACGTATACTCCGCGGTGCTACAAAGCTTGGGAATACATAAATACTGACTTCGGGAGGTACGTAATGCCCTACAGAGTGAGGATAGACCGGTCGAAGTGTGTAGTGGCGCATTTCTGCCTATTCTACGCCCCCATGGTCTTCATCCCCGGCGACGGCGGCAAGCCTCTCATTTCTTCCGAATACGCCGCAAACGGCGTGGAGGAGGGCGTGGTGCCCGACGACCTCTACGACCAGGTCAAGGAGGCCGAGAGACATTGTCCGTCGCGTGCCATCCGGGTGTATAAAGAATGAGGTACCGCGCAGTGATTCTAGACGTTGACGGCGTCATTACGCCCTTCCGCTCCGCTTGGCAGAGGTTGCATGCGGTGTTAGGCACAGACGCCCAACTCAACAGAGAGCTCTACAAGCTGGGGGCCATAGACTACTACGAGTGGGCGCTCTACGACACGTTGCTCTGGCGCGGCGCCCCCCGGGGCATTGCGGAAGCCCGCTTCCAGACCAGGAGGGGGCTAGACGCTCTGTGTCGAGCTCTGCAGGAGGCCGGCGTATACGCCGTAGCCCTCTCCGCAGGCCTGGGCTACACCCGCCGGATATCCCACTGCTTCCACTTCTACGTCGTGAACGACCTGGTCTACAGAGACGGCGCGGTCTATACGGTTGCGGTGTCCGTAAGCGACAGAAACAAGGACGAGATAGCGGGGCAGATACTCAGCCTCCTCGGCCTCGACTGGGGCGAGGCGGTGGCCGTGGGAGACGGCGAGGCGGACCTCCCAATGCTGAAGAAGGCGGGCTACCCCATCGCCTTCAACCCGGCCACGGAGGAGGTGGCCAGAGCCGCCAAGGCCGTCATAAGGGCGGAGACGCTCCACCCCCTCGCCAAGTATTTAAAGGCGCTACTTAGGCAAGACGTGTGATGACCACATCCGATGTCGACATATGAGAAGGCCGTCCCAGGCTGATACCCACAACGCATTTTAACTAGTTGAACCAGAGTACACTATGGAGATGAGGAAAATTATCAGGGTAGGCGAGAGGTCCTTTGGGATTACTCTGCCCAAGGAGTGGGTAGAGCTACACGGCTTGGGGGTCGGCTCGCCTGTCCGCATCATCGTAGACAGAGACAAGGTCACTCTGCTTCCAGGCGCGGAGGCGGCCGGCGTCAGGCGCGCGAAAATCAAGGGGGACAACGTGGAGAAGCTCGTCCGAGACATCATAGCGTATTACATAGAGGGGGCCGACGAGCTGGAGGTGGAGACCAGAAACATCTCGGCCGTGGTGACTAAAATAGAGGGCAAGCTTCCAGGTGTTGTTTTGATGGAGGTCGGCGGGGTTCTGAAGCTTCGGATAGTGACGAGGGAGGACATAAACATCGACGAGGCCGTGCGGAGTATGTACACTACGGTAGACGCCATGTTTTCCCTATTTATACAAATGCTTACGCAAGAGAGGCGCAACTTAGCCGAGGAGATCCTGAGGCTGGACGACCAGCTTGACAGGCTATACTTCTTCTCCCTCAGGACGGTGAAGAGGAACATCGCCCAGAGACCCGAACACTATGTGGACTACGTCATAACGATAAAGAACCTTGAACATATAGGCGACGCCATAGACCGCGCCACGAACTACTACCTACAAAACGAGATAAAATGCGCCGCAGAGGCTACGGAGGTCTTCAAGAAGGTGTACCGCTTCATGCAAGACGCCTTCAACGCCTTCTACAGCAACGACGCGAACAAAGCGCTGGCCGTGCTGGTGCAACGCGCAGACTTGGCTAGAGAAACCCTGCAACAGATATGCCCCCAGGCCGCCGCGGTGATGCACGAAGCCGCCTCCATAGTGGGCTTCGCAGCAGACATAGCGGAGGCCGCGTATTCAAAAGCCACCCGTCAATGAGGATAATAATAGCGTTCCCCTTCTACGGCGTCTTGGGGATACTATACGCGGGGCTGGCGGTTCTGCTACTCCCCTTCTTCATGTTCTCCTTCGTAGACGTGCTGAGGTCAGCGGGTATGCATCCCATAGCCGCCCTGCTCCTCGGGAGCTCGGTCACCTTCCTCAGCCTCGCGACCAGCCCCATAAACGTCGTGGTGCACACGCTCTCCCGGAGGCAGTATGTGCCTGTGGTGGACTACGTGGTGGTATTCGGCATGCCCATCCCCATGCCGCGCATCGTCTTCCAGGAGGAGAGGTCCTACATAGCCGTAAACGTGGGGGGAGCCGCCGTACCGCTGGCCGTAGCCACATACCTCGCGGCACACGTCTTCAGTCCTGCCCTGCTGGCCGCGGTGGCCGTTGCGTCTATCCTCATCTACGCCGTGAGCCGGGTGGTGCCCAACGTCGGCGTAGTTACGCCGGCTCTAGCGCCGCCCATAATTGCCGCCTTGTCGGCCCTCATAGCGGGAGGCGGCCCCGTGGCGACGTATATAACTGCGGTCTACGGCACGATAATAGGAGCCGACGTGCTGAACATGAAAAAGGTGCTGAGACATAGGCCGCCTTTCGTCTCGATAGGAGGAGCCGGCGTATTCGACGGGATATTCCTAAGTGGGGTGCTTGCAGTACTGCTGTCAAGACTATTCTAGAGAGAGAAGGCGGAACTACGGCAACAGCGAGGGGCGTGGGGGTGGCGTTGCCGTAGCCGCCCTGGCACTAAATTGGCTTAGGTTTAAATAGATTTACTTAGGAAAACGAAAACTGCAGATAATTAATAAAATAATGGAAAATACAATAGTATTAGTTTTGGGGAAGCACGGCATCCTCTTTATTTATACATAGAAATTTTATATATGTTATATATCTGGGATTTGTCAAAACTTTATGTAATCTCCCCCGCGTGGGGGTAACCCTGCCTCAGTCCCTTCCCCGCATACCGCTCAAGCCCCCCTGTCAGCATCTGGACAAGGTTCCAGACGTGTTTCCTAGTCCTGTCAACGGCGATTTCCTTCAATTTCTTCTCGTCGCCGCCGCCCTCCTCCTCGTGGACCGTCACGTCGAGTACAAGCACGCCGGTGGCTATCTGCAACTGCATAAGCCCTACCGAAGTGGCTAAGTAGCTGTATTTATCCACCGGGGTGGGGCCCACCCACCCAAGCACAATCACCGCGTCGCATCCGTCCTTGACCAGCCTCAAGGCGCCCCACACGGTGTTTTTAATGCCGGGGACTGTGACCCTCTTAACCACGGCATTTGGCATCAAGCTCCTCAGCTCCTCAATGGCGACGCCGCCCATGTCTACCCTGGCGAAGGTGGTATCAACTACGCCTATACAGCCCATGACGAGGCCAACAACAGCTATATAAAGCTCTCTCCACAGACCTACGTGAAGCGCTTCGGCGTCTCGCTCCCGCAGGAGCTCGCAGAGGCCATCGACAAGATTTCACAAGAGACCGGCGCCACCCGGAGCGAGGTGGTCGCCGCCGCCCTCCAGGAGTATCTAGAGATGCAGAAAGACCACAAGAAGCCCGGCCATCAGTGCCTCGGCGTCGTTATGGCGGTCACAGACGCCTTTTCCGACGTGGGCGACGCCATAGAGGAAAACAGGGCCCACATAGTGGCCTACACGCACCTACACGTCGAGGGGAGGTGCCTAACAATCGTGGTGGTTAAAGGCGACGGCGACCAAATCGCGAAGCTTACGCTTGAGGTAGCCAAAAGGGCTAAGCTCACGCGTTACGTGCCGCTTCTGTGAAAATACCTGCAAGGCTCCTAGAAGAGGCGAGACGGAGGTGTTCCCCAAACGCCGAGTGCCCCGCCCTCCTCTTCGGCAGGAAAGAAACTGTTTTAACCTGGAGCTGGCTCCGCAACGTGCTGAACAGCCCCACAGCCTTTCTGCTTGACCCAGAGGAGATGTATAGAGCCATCACCGACGCGGAGTCATCTGGGCTGGAACTGGTGGCCATATTCCACACGCACCCAGGCCCCCCGGCCCCCAGTCCCATCGACATTAAATACATGAGGCTGTGGCCCGTCGCCTGGGTCATCTCCAACGTCTACACTTGGGAAACCGCAGCGTGGAGGCTTAAAGAGGGGAGGGCCGCGCCGGTGCACCTGGAGTGGATATGATAATCGCCACCACCACGGTGAACTTCGCGTATCTCACGGGGGTCTGGCTCGAGACGTATGAGCGGTTTAAAGCCGCCGTGAAGTGCGGCGACCGCCTAGCCGCCGTGGTGCCGGTCCTCGACGCAGGGAGGGTGCCCGGAGAGGTGTACAGCTACCGCGACGGCGAGGACCCCGCCGAGGCGCTTAGGCAGTCCGTGGCCGGATGCGACGCCTCCGTGATATACATAGACGGAGGCACCGCCCTCCGCCACTTCGAGATAGTCAAGAGGGCGTTCCCCGGGGCGGAGTACAGGCTGGGCGACCACATCTTCCGCGAGTGGCGCGCAGTCAAGCGGAGGGACGAGGTGGAGAAGATAAGAGCGGCCGCGTCGGCTATCCGGAGAGTCTTAGAGGAGCTGGAGCTCGCGCCCGGCGTCTCGGAGAGGCAGACGGCGGCGAGGATATACCTAGCGCTGTACGAGGCGGGGCTCTCGCCGGGGCCTATCCTCGTCTAGTTCGGCCCCAACACCGCCCTGCCCCATCAAGAGCCCACGGACAAGAGGCTCAGACGGGGAGACGCCGTGGTGATAGACGTCTCGGCGGCGTACCAGGGCTACTTCGGCGACTTGACGAAGTCGTTTTTCTACGGCGAGGCGCCAGAGGAGTACAAGGCGGCATACGCCGCGGTGGAGGAGGCGCAACGCGCCGCCCTGCAGAGCGCCAGGCCGGGCGCGTCGGCGGGGGCGGTGGACAGAGCCGCCCGCTCCGTTATAGAGACGAGGGGCTACGGCCCCTACTTCATCCACCGGACTGGACACGGGTTGGGGCTGGAGATACACGAGGCGCCCGACGTCTCTCCCGGCTCTAGAGACGTGTTGAAGCCCGGCGCGGTGTTCACCATAGAGCCCGGCATCTACCTCCCCGGCAAATTTGGCGTCAGGCTGGAAATCGACGTCCACATAACCGACCAAGGCGCCGAGGTCTTATAACAACGCCGCGGCCGCCCCCGCCGCCGCCCCAGCGCCAGCCAAGAAGTAAAGCAAGGTGCGCCTAGATACTATTGGATACACCTCGTTATAGACGTAGAGCATCAAGGCGTTCCAGACGTAGAACGCAACAACATCCCACGCCACGTCTCCCCAAAGACCGCGCTTAATAAAGATTCCACCGTCAGTTGCTCCAGTTCCTCCTTCTTACGCGTCGCTATGTAGTAGCAGACTTCACACGGCGAATAGAACTTAGGCGGATTAGCCCCACCCAGCCCCTTCAGCATCCCAAGAGGCCATCTAAGCGCTACTGCAAGCGCGGTTCTCCCCTCTCATAAACTATATCCACGAGAGACTCCCTGTCGAGATTCCCAAAAATGGTAAACTAACCCGCTTCAGGCAACGTGATTATGCGACAGCAAATTATGCAGATATTCGAGAGACATTTTTTTTCTTGCTAATTTTTTAAGCTTTATGTCCATGAGAAAGAGAAAGATTAAGGTTATCTTAGCCCTCTCTTTAGGTTACATAATCCTAGGAGGATCTCTTTTATTCGGTCTGTATATATTCGGCACAAATATGCCGCGAAATCTTCTGCTGATGCATATAGTATTATTCATAGTAATAACTCTTATACTTATCTTTCTTTTGCCTCGGCGCGTCTCTGTGGCGGGGCCTGGTGTTTTCGAGGTTTTGGTGGGCGTGAGGAGGGTGAGGATCTCTGGGCGTGTTGCGAAGGTGCTGTCTACGCGGGATGTCATTTTGCTGATGGATTTCTGTCCGGTGGGTTGGCGTGTTTCGTTTGACTACTCGTTCTACGGCATATGTTTTTCAGATGTGGGCAGGGTTACTGTGGTGTCTACGCTGGGGTGCTCCGGCGTGTGGCTCATGATAGAAAGCGACGGGAGGAAGTACTTCGTCTGTTGCGAGGAGGGAGACAGGGAGAAGTGCCATGTATAGGTTCTTGCTGGTGGCCTTCGGCGTCGGCTGGCTGTTCCAAGTGGCGTTTGGCCTTACTAAATCCACGTTGTGGCTTGCCGCGGCTATGTGGACGCCTGCGCTGGGCGCCTTAGCCGAGGGCCACAGGGTAATGCCCAAGTGGTGGTCTGGCCCAAAGACGACCCCGCCACGCACGAGGTTTCTCAAGCTTTTCATCGGCTCGACTTGGCCTGTCCTCCCTTGGCTGGCTCTCATGGTGCTTGCCACTCTTCCCGTTCACCTCCCCTCGCCGACGCTGGCCCCTTTTAGGCACCCGCTGTACCCGGCCGAGGTCGCCGCCGCGTTGTGGATGGCGCTGGCGCCGCTTCTGCCGCTTGGGGTGGCCCTTTTGGGAGCCTTCGGCGAGGAATACGGCTGGTACATGAGGCCTGAGGGAGTGCTCCTATTCGTCCCGGTCACGTGCGGAGTTGCGGTGATACACACGGCGGTGTATCTGCGCTGGGGGGTCTGGGGAGCCGCCCTCACCCACGGGGCCGTGAATTCGTGGGCCGTCATCTACTACGTGCTCTATCCACAGTTATTGCTTGATAGGTGGCTCTGGGGCCCCGTGGGGTTGCAAGGCGCCGCTACCGCCTGGCTCGTTGCGGCGTTGACGTGGATCTATACAAAGAGACAGGTGCGGAGTCTGCCAAAGGCGGAAGACGCCAGAGGCGCCTCCTCCAGCTCTTGTTGACGATGTAGCTCCCGCAGAGAAGGTCTCGACAAGAGTATACGAGCGCTCTAAAGCGGCGGCGACCCGGGACCGACGACGACCCCGGGCGGCGCCCGCCCGGGCGTCCCTCCCCCCGGCTCCCCGGCGAACGCGCCGGCTGCGGGTTAGGCGTGCTCCCTCCCGGACCTCCGCCGTTTCCCCGCATGCCCAGGTCCCCCCGGCCCTACGGCCGGAGTAGCCTGGGGACCGACGCCCCGCCGGACCGGGGTTCGTCGGTAAGCCCAGACGGCACGCCGCCGAAGCCGCCGCCCGGCCCCGGTTTCGGGCCCCCTAAGCCTAGGGCCGCCTTCCGGCGGCGCACGGCCGGCGCGCCGTGCAGCCCCCCGCCGGGTCTATATTTGTCCGTGTTTATAAAGGTGTTCCCCAGCCGCCGCCCCCTGGCGTCTCCACGACCGTCTCGTCGCCGGGTTCCAAGTCTGTGACTGCTTTGCTCTCCAGCTCGATTATTCTGCCGTCTGGCTTCTTCACATATGCCTTGCCGGGCTTCCCGGGGCCGCCTCCGTTGAGGCCCCAGGGCCCCAACCTGAACCTGTCTGCCAGGATGGCGAGTCTCGTGGGGGCGAGCACCTTAAACGCCCTTATTACCCCGTCGCCGCCCCGCCACCTGCCCGCGCCGCCGCTTCCCTCCCTTATTCTATACGCCGTAAAGAGCAACGGGTAGACCCTCTCTGCGATTTCAACCGGCGTGTTTAAGGTGTTTGTCATGTTGACATGGACGCCCGATACGCCGTCTTTCCCGGGCCGCCCCCCGGTCCCGCCGCCGATGGTCTCGTAGTAGCTCCAGTACCTGCCCCGGTATATCCCACCCATCATCACGTTCATCATGGTGCCCGACCCAGCCGCGGGCACCCCCTCCGTCATGGCCTCCGCCAGCGCCTTGAACACGACGTCGGCCACCCTCTGGCTCGTCTCCAGGTTCCCGCCAGCCACAGCCGCCGGCTTCTTCGGATTCAGCAGGGTGCCCTCCGGCGCCTCCACCTCGACGCAGCTGTAGAAGCCCTCGTTGGTGGGCACGTCGCCTACTAGGCACCGGATGGGGAACGCCGTCGCGGCGAAGGTGACGCCGAAAACGGCGTTTAGAGGCGCCTCCACCTGGGGGTCCGTGCCGTCGTAATCCGCCTTGATGCACCGCCCGATTTCCAGTCTTACGCGGATCTTTAGAAGCCTGTCCCCCAGCTCCAGGTAGTCCTCCGCCTCGTAGGCGCCCTTCGGCCACCTCTCCATCTCCCTCTCAGTCAGCTCTCTGCCGTATTTCACAGCCCTCCGCCACGCCTCCGCCACCTTGTCGCCGTATTTGTCAAAAAGCTCCGCCACGCGGCGCCCGCCCTCTCTGTTGGCCGCTATCTGAGCGTTTAGATCCCCGGTGGCCACCTCCGGCGTCTTGACGTTGGCCAGCCAGATGGAGAGAACCTCCTTGTTTAGCTCCCCCCGGCGCATGATCTTGACGGGCGGAAGCACGAAACCCTCCTCGTAGATCGTCCTGGCGCTGGGGTTTATGCTACCCGGCACGGGGCCGCCTATATCCACGTGATGCGCCTTGTTCACCACGTAGGCGACGAGCCTCCCGCGCCAGTATACAGGAGTGAGGACCATCACGTCGTTTAGATGAGTGCCCGAGATGTAGGGGTCGTTGGTGGCGACGACATCACCATCTTCTAGCTCCACGCCCTCTTTTTCAAGCGCCTTGAAGAGGTTCTTCACGCCGACGTAGAAGGAGCCCAGGTGGACAGGGATGTGCTCGGCCTGCGCGACGATCCTCCCCTCCGCGTCTAACACGGCGACGCTGTGGTCCATCCTCTCCCTGATGTTGGGGGAGAGGGCGGACTTCCTCAACGCAACGCCGGCCTCCTCAGCCACGAAAACCGTGGCCCTGTAGATAAGCTCCCAGCTCATAGCCTCCCCAGCGCCAGCACGCCCATGACGCCAACCTCGACGCGCCACCTAGGCGGCACCACTGTGACTGAATGCCTCTCCTCAATCACGGCGGGCCCCTCAAGCCTTAAGCCGCGGGGGAGGTCCTCCCGCCGATATACCGGCGCCTCAACCCACTCGCCGAAGTAAACCCTCCTATGCGAGACCGGCCTGGGCTCGCCTTCGGCAGGCGGCTCCCTCAGCTTTGGCTTCATGCGCGTAACCACGCCGAAGACGCGTATGGTCACGACCTCCACGGGCTTGTGTAACTTGAAGCCGTACGTCGCCACGTGCCTCTCCTCGAAGGTTCTCCTTATCTGTTCCAGATCCGCCGGCCTCCCCACTGGCACCACCAGCTCCCAGCCCTGCCCCACGTACCTCACGTCGGCCAGCCTGACGTAGTAGGTGGGGTTGTGCACCGACAAAGCCTCCTCAAGTCTCCGGTAACCTTCCTCGAGGTCGCGGGGGTAGGACGCCCTCGCCTCGAACTTGCCGTCGGCGAAGAGCATGCCAAGCGCCGTGAAGACCCCCGGCTCCGGCGGAATCACCACGGAGGATATGCCCAGCTCCTCCGCCAGCTCAGCCGCATGTTGGGGCCCCGCGCCGCCGAAGGCAAACAGCACGAACTCGCCGGGGTCCAGCCCCCTCTCCACCGTGACCAGCCTCACCGCCCGCGCCATCTCCATGTTAGCCAGCTGAACCGCCTGCCAAGCAGTCGCCACGGGGTCGCCCAGCTTCTTAAACGCCCTATGCGCCGCCTCGGCGTCCAGTCTCATCTCGCCGCCTAGGAGGGAGGCCACCCTGCCCAACACAACGTTTGCATCGGTTATTGTGGGCTCCATCCCCCCGCGGCCATAGCAGACGGGCCCGGGATCCGCCCCGGCGCTCACGGGCCCCACCCTCAGCGCCCCAGCGGCGTCTCTCCACACAATGGTGCCTCCGCCCGCCGACACCTCCGCCAGATCTATAAAGGGGAACCTAACGGGGTATCCGGACCCCTTGACCACGCGGCCGTGGTGGGAATCCCCGCCGACCTCGTACTCAGTGGCTATCTCAGGCTCGAAATCCACCACGGTGCCTGCCTTAGCCGTCGTGCCGCCCATGTCGAAACTTATGACGCGCCTCAAGCCAAGCGCCTTGGCGAACTCGGCGGCCGCCACGACGCCCCCCGCCGGGCCCGACTCGACGAGTTGCACAGGTCTCTTGGTCGCCTCCTCCAAGGTCACGAGACCGCCGGAGCTCGCCATCACGTACAGCCTACCGCCGCGCGAGTGGACGTATCTGCCGAGCTCCTCCAGGTAGCGCCCCACCAGCGGCATCAACGCCGCGTTGACCACCGCCGTGGAGGTGTGCTCGTACTCCCGAGGCTCCGGCGACACCTCGCTGGACAACGTCACGTAGCGGAAGTACCTCCCGAGGACAGCCCCCGCCGCCTCCTCGTTGGCTGGGTTGGCGTATGAATGCAGAAACGCCACCGCGACCGAGACAACGCCCCGCTCAAGCGCAACCTTGGCGTAGGCCTCAACCTCAGCGGGGTCCGCAGGCCTCGACACAGCGCCGTCTGGCAGAACCCTTTCCTCCACCTCGAAGCGCAAGCCGCGCGGCACAAGCGGCCGCGGCTTCTCGAAAAACAGATCATAGAGACGCGGCCTGTTCTGCCTCCCAATCTCCAACACGTCTCTAAAACCCTTCGTGGTGAAGAGAGCCACCCGGGGAAGCTCAAGCCCCACCTGGCCCAGAAGGGCGTTGGTGCCAATCGTCGATGCGTGGAGCACCTCTCCAAACTTCGCCACTTTAGAAAGACCCTCCAAAACAGCCCTCTCCGGCGCATGGGGCGTGCTCAGAAGCTTAAAGGTCAGCACGCGCCCCCCCTCGTCCACGACCACGAAGTCTGTAAAGGTTCCCCCAACGTCAACGGCGACGGACACAGAAGGAGTAACAAGTGGCTATAAAAATGGCGGGCCCGGTGGGATTTGTAGGCCGGCTCTCGCCGCGAACCCACGTCCTACGGCTCCGAAGGATCGGCGCCTTGCGGCCTACTGCGGCCAGCAAGCGCTCCGCCGCTCTGACCTGACTGAGCTACGGGCCCTTCCTCCTCCTACCTGCACTTTTTAAACCTTAGCGCCGCGGGCGCCGGCTCTGTCTAGGGAAAAGGTTAATAGGAGGGGGGTTAGTCATTCCGTGGATTTGGGTTTTGTGAGGAGGGAGTTTGGGGAGCGGTTCGTGGAGGATAAGGCTGTAGCTTCTCTCTACACCCGCGACGCGTCTATGGAGGGGGGTCAGGTGCTGGGCGTGGTGTTTCCAGTGGATGAGGAGGAGGTGGTGGAGCTTGTGCGTTGGGCTGTTAAGAACAGGGTGCCGCTTTTCCCGCAGGGGAGCGCCACAAGCCTCTCCGGCAACGCCGCGGCTACTGCGCCGGGTCTCGTGGTGAGCTTCGAGAGGATGACTAGGCTGGAGGTGGACCCGGCGGATGGGGTCGTTGCGGCTGAGCCTGGGGTTAGGCTTGAGGAGCTGAACCACGAGCTTGCGCGTTACGGCCTCTTCTTCCCGGTTGACCCCGGCTCTGTGAAAAGCGCCACTGTGGGCGGCGCGGTTGCCAACGGCGCAGGTGGGATGAGGGGCGCGAAATACGGCACGATGAGAGACTGGGTGCTTGGGCTGAGGGTGGTGACCGGCCGCGGTGACGTGTTGAAGCTGGGTTGCCGGACGTATAAATGCAGAAACGGCTACGACCTGGTTAGGCTTTTTGTGGGTAGCGAAGGCACCTTGGGGCTGGTGACCGAGGCGGTGCTTAAGCTCGCCCCAGTCCCTGAGTCCGCCGTGGCGTTGCTGGCGTATTACGACGACTTGGAGGCCCTTGTGGATGACGTGGTTAGGGTGAGGACGAGCCGGATATGGCCGCTCTTTGCCGAGTTCCTCGACGCGCCGACCTCGGCGCTTGTGGGCTTGGAGGAGAGGAACGCGCTGTTTCTCGGAGTAGACGTCAACGCAGGTGGCGAGGAGAGGCTGTTGCAGAGACTTACGTCGATAGTCCGCGGCGAGGTCGCGCAGAGGGCCGTGGGGTGGGAGGGCGCCATGAAGTTGCTGGAGCCCCGGAGGAGGCTGTTCTCAGGTCAGGTGGCCTCGGCTGAGAGGGAGGGAGGGGTCTTGGTTATTGAGGACGTGGCTGTGCCCATATCTAAGCTCCCGGAGGCCGTCCGCGGGCTGAAGGCGCTTGCGGCTAAACACGGCGTGCCGCTTCTGCTCGGCGGCCACATTGGGGACGGGAACCTCCACCCCGCCACCTGGTACAGGAGGGGCGAGGGGGCCGAGAAGGTGGAGAGGTTCCTCAGAGACATGGCCCAGCTCGTGCTGAGGCTCAACGGCACAGTTTCGGCGGAACACGGCATCGGGCTGTTGAAGAAGGACCTCGTGGCGCTTGAGCTGGGGGAGGCCGTGCTCAGCTACATGAGGGAGCTTAAACAGATCTTCGACCCCCACAACATCCTCAACCCCGGGAAGATCTTGTAGCGTAGACAAGCAACGCCGCCCCCGCCACCAGAAGCCCGGCGGCAACCGTCGCATCTAGCCTGGGGGCCGCATCTTTCAGGTAGAGGACTACGGCGGCGGGGGCCGCAGTGGCGGCGAGGTAGATCCCGTGTAGCCCCCTCGCGGAGGCCGCTACGAGCAGGAGGACCGCGGCCGCGCCGAGCCAGATGTCCGGCGCTGGTAGCTCCGGGAGGGGCAGAAGGGTTCTGAGGAGGGGGGACGCCAGCACCGCCTCCGCCAAGTAGAGCGTCGCCGTTGAGAAGGCGGCTGTGTAGGGGAAGCGCATGGCCACGGCGAGGTTCAGCGCCAGCAATACGGCGGCGAAGGCGCCCCCGCCCAGCGCCCCGTCGACTAGGCGGGGGTAGAGGGAAAGCACGGGGTGCCCCACAAACATGAGGTATTGGAGGACGGCGGCGGCCGCGCCTATAAATGGCCTCATAGCGCCCTCCCCAGCTCCTTCGCCTCCCTAAGCACCACCGCGCCCGCCGACCTGAGCTCCCGGTACACTCCCAGCCTTCTGACGGCCACAAGGGGGTTGGAGGCGGCCACGTCTATGTAATACGTCCTTGGGCACCTCAACACGGCGCAGACGTCGCGGAGGGAGCCGACGTATATCGTGACGTCGCCGCAGGCCGGGGAGCCGGAGCACGACGGCGTGAAGGACCTGGGCACCGCCTGGGCCGGGCCGTGGCCCAGCACGTAGAAGCTCACCGAGTAGCCCCGCTCGGCGAGGATCCCCGCCGCCTCGGCGGCCGCCGACAGCACAAGCCCCCGTAGCCGCCGCGCGTCCACCACGACAACCGCCGTCTTCGCCTCAGGCCCTAGGTATCTGTTGACGTAGAGCTCGCCCGTCTTGGCCAGGGCCCTCCAGTTTATAAACCGCATGGAATCCCCCGGCTGATACGGCCTCACCTCCTGGAACTCCTCGGCGCCGGGTCCCAGCGGCGCCGGCTCCGCGACGGCTCTGGGCTCCTCCAGATACGTGGCGACGCGCCGCTTGGTGAAGACGGGGTTGTAGGCCTCCACCACGAGAGGAAGCGGCTCAGCCCTCTCCGCGAGCCGGTACTTCAGCGTCAGCCTGCGCCTAAACGGCGGCTTAAACAGCCTCCACCTTGGAGGAGTTGCGGAGGACTCCACAGGCGTCGACTCGTAGATGTGGAAGACGCCGGGGCGCCAGTCCGACTCCACAACTATCTCCACCGCGCCTCCGACCCGCCGCCTAGACACGGCGAATCTGGGCGGCTCCAGGGTGGCGTTGAGGGCGTAGGCGGCAAGCGGCATGAGCGACAGCAACGCCACGTCTGTGCTCTCTACGAGTATCCCCGCGGCGAGGAGGACCGCGGCGGTGAGGAGGAGGGGGCGCACGGGGGGATAAACTTTATTGAATATATCGATTTTCCCCCGTGAAGAAGATACTGGAGGTGCTTACTCAGTTCTACGTGGCGTCGCCGGCGGCCCTGGAGCTCCTCCTCGCCGCCGTGGTCGCGCGGGGCCACGTGTTGTTCAACGACCCGCCGGGGCTGGGCAAGACCACCCTGGCGAAGCTACTGGCTAAGTCGCTGGGGCTCGCCTTCAGACGCGTCCAGTTTACCCCCGACATGTTGCCCAGCGATGTGATAGGCGTCAACGTGTGGCGGCCCCACGAAGCCCGCTTCGAGTTCGTGAGGGGGCCCGTCTTCACCAACGTCCTCCTCGCCGACGAGATAAACAGGGCCCCACCGAAGACGCAGGCGGCGCTTCTGGAGGCCATGGAGGAGAGGCAGGTCACGGTAGACGGCGTCACCTACAAACTCGACGAACCCTTCATAGTCCTCGCCACGCAGAACCCCGTGGAGTACAGGGGGGTGTACCCCCTCCCCGAGGCGGAGCTGGACCGATTCCTCATGCAACTCTCGGTGGGCTATCCGGGGCCTAGGGAGGAGGCCGAGATCTTGAGGAGGCGCATATCCTGGCGCGGCGACGACCCCTCCATATATGTCACGCCTGTCCTCACAAGGGAGGAGGTGTTGCAGTGGATGCGCTGGGCTGAGGAGGTGTATGTAGACGAGGCGGTGGTGCAGTACGTGGTCAACATCGTGCAGACCCTGAGGCGCCACCCCCTCAACACCTACGGCCCAAGCCCCAGAGGCTCCATAGCCCTCCTCAAGACGGCCAGGGCCCTCGCCCTCCTCGACGGCCGCAACTACGCCACGCCAGACGACGTCAAGAAGGCGGCGGTGGCCGTGCTGGCCCACAGAATCGCGCCGAAAGACGGTGACCCCCGCGACCTCGTGAGGGAGGCCCTCGCCAAAACCCCGATACCCTACAGATAGGCCCTGAGAGCCGCCTTAACCCTCTGGAGGTGGCGCGCCCGCCTCCTCCTGTTCACCCCCTCCACGAGCCTCACCACGAGGGGGGGCGCGAAGGGTGAGGGCTCCAGGTCGCGGTACGACACAGCTATCCTGACCGCCTCCACCACCTTCCCCTCCTCCACGCCTCCCC
>Ga0272445_1000986_pt1 | contig 23829 bp, 9 predicted proteins | sample YNPCB0031_FD_194404 | JGI IMG/M metagenome (GOLD analysis project Ga0272445, IMG submission 194404) | Hot spring sediment microbial communities from Yellowstone National Park, WY, United States - YNP-CB-003-1 | ecosystem: Environmental > Aquatic > Thermal springs > Hot (42-90C) > Sediment... | reverse complement strand
GTGAATTCGAGTGATGAGCCGTCTGGCCTGGTCAAAATTATTGTTGGTGCATTAATGTATTCCGCATTGATTGTTGAGGGTATGCCGAAAGCGTTTATTATAGCGTTTGGAATTTCAGAGCTTAACGTCGACAATGCTGAGCCAAGGGCGTATAGAATTTCGGAAGGCGGTGGTATAAGAAAGGCGAGGAAGGCGATTGGAAAGACCAATTGCCTCAATGTTTGAGCATTGAACAATATTAGGGTTAAGCCTCCCACAAATAAGGGTAAGGTTAACATATGGTTTTCTAAGGGAGTAAAAGTGTAAGAGCCATACCAGTAGAGAAGTATTGCAGTTAGGGTTAACAACGCGCCACACAATAGCGGTACATGCCTAGTCTCCTTCGGCTCGTTTGAATTATCAACCGAAACAGCTGCCTTCAACATTTTTCTTTTTCGGTAAATCAGGTAGGCAAATATGATCGGTATTAGAAGCATGTAGCTTGTTGTTTCGTTTTGCAGTGCGTCATTGAAAAGTATTGCTAAATCTTGGCTGAACAAAGCTATGGTTGAGCCTGCCAAAACTAAAATCTTTGCGGTTAAAAATAGGCTGTTTTTGTTTAGTTTGGTAAACACTTCTTCCACTTTCATTTTCCTCTCTGAGGTTTAGTAGTTCATCGCTGTTAATTTAGGGGCTAAAATATGGGCACCTATGTTTTTACTTGCCTAAAAATTCCTCTATAATGCACTACTGTTATTAATAGTAAAATTGCAGACAGCGTTATTAGCATTATCTGAGGTGACGGAAATTCTGGTATAACCGTGTTTGTGACTTCAATTATGCTAACTTGTACTTCGGATGGAAGCACATATTGAGGATAACATATTACTGCTATCTTTTCGCCATAACTTGGAACGTAGCCTTCGCCGTTTGCCAACGCGTCATTAATTATTTCCCAAGCAACTTCACTTGTAGGAGTGTAGGCGGTGTCTAGGTTAATAAAGTACCATATTGCCTGTTGAATGTCTGTTGCATTTCCCCGTTTATGGTTTAAAATATAGTTCACCATGTCCCAGCTTTCGTTTGCCAGATCACCTGGCGGATTAAGGCTTGAATATAATTTTACTAGATGTTGCGCTGGACTTCGTGCCATTTCAACCCGTGTATCTATACACCATCCCAAATATGTTCCATTCGAAACATCATAGCCCGCTGGGACATCCATTAGTTTTGTTATAAAGTAACTTTCAGTCCCATCAAAAACCTCAATTCTTACCAGTGTTTGGGGCAAATTCAAATTGGTATCAGTAGCATATACTACCACAATTACATTAGCTGCAAGAGTTATAAATGCCAATAAAAACGTAAAACCTATACTTTTTATGTTTTTCATGCTTCATCAGTCGCTTTTTAATGATAAATCTAAATAAATTTTATTTCGGTAATAAATAGCAGTTTAGGTGTATTGCTCTCCATAATGCATGGCTACAATAACAACGTCTCTCATATCTATATGCTCATCAGAGTTTATGTCGGCTGCAGGATTCCAATTGCTGGATTGTGGAGTTGAACCGAATGAAAAACAGACGATGCTTACATCGTACATATCGACTATACCGTCTTGATTTATGTCCCATCGTGGAAAAGGTCTTGGTCCATTATATGTTGTGCTTATTATGGCTGAGTCGAGGTAAACTGTGACTTTTTGTTGTGTGTTTATGCTGTTTGCTAGTCCGAAGCGTATGATGGCTACGTTGTCTAGGCTTGTGGTGTTTATGTTTGTGTAGGATATTTGTTCTATGCCGTTTATGTAGGCTTTTACCGCGCCTTCTGTGGGATGTATTCTGATATAAAGTTCTAGGCAGTACCATGTTTTTGGCTGTGGATAGATCGCGGTTGTTGTTCTTATATTGTTGTAGGCGTATAGGGTGAATCTATCTTCGCCTTGCACACGTCTTATTTGTAGGCCGGCCATTATGGCTCCCTTGCTGTTTAAGAATTGGATGAATGTAAATCGGTCATCATTGTCTACTAGTGGAAGCCCCTCATCTATGTAGAAGAAGCCTCGTGCATAAACTACTGGGCTTTCTCCTATGTTCTTGTATACGCATGCTCTTCTTGTACCTGATTCTATTGCTTCTGTTTCAAATTTTGCACTGTACATTCCTTCGTATGCTTTCCTGTTCGTTGTTGAGGCATTGGCTCCCGAAGTTACTGTTGTGCCTGTCCATGCGTTGAAGTTGGCGGATTCAAAGTTGTCTTCGAAATAATATGTTGCGATTTCGCATTCTTGGCTTAAGACTGCCATTATTGGTATGAATTTTGGCAGAAGCTCTGTTTCAATCTGTTCGAGCGTTATTTCCTGCCAGTCGACGATTTCAAGTAAGAAGCTTGTTATTCCAGCTTTTGCCGCGTCGCTCATTGCGAAGCCGTTGCCTGAAATTATTTGGAAGCTGTAGTAGGCGACTCCTCGTTCGTTGGCAAGCTGGATCATTTTTGAACGTAATAGTGAGTAATATGTGGAGTTGCAGTATTTGCTTCCATAAAGTATTGAACCTCCCCTGTGGAGGTTTATGTAAAAAGCTGGTTTCCATGCTTGAAAGACTTGGACCAGTGCCTGTGATTCTGGCTCGCTTAATGGTGCTGGTCCGCGGTAGTATTCGCTGGATGGATCTGTGCTTCCGGCGTATTGCCAGTTTGTGGCAAAGTTGCGGTTTAGGTCTACGCCGTTAGCGTTTTTCCTCCATTTTCCATATCCGTCAACATTTAAGGCCGGTATCAGCAGCATGTAGTTTCTTGTTCGGATTCGATTTGCCAAGGGATCACCGCTTGTAAGCAGCCAATTGGCATAAAAGTATAGGAGTTCTGAACCGAGGTTTTCAGCGCCGTGGATGGCACCGTCTACAAGGATTCTGCCGCCATTTGGGTTGCCGATCTTGAACATAATTATGTCTCTGTTTTGAACAGTCTTCCCAACAATTTCATAAGATACGAGAGAAGGATAGGCATTGACAAGATCTTTAAATAATTCTATAAGCGTGTCGTAATCGCGATAGCTGGCGAACGTGACATATGATGTAGTTGAGATTGCGGAAATTATCAAAATGAAAATTGCAAACGTTTCTAAATATTTAAGTTTGCACCTACTTTTCACAGCTGATCACAAACGACATATGTAAATAACTTCTAGTTATTTGTTATGTAATCTTGTTATAGAAGAAAGCTCTACACGTTTATATTTGCAACAAAAAATGAGGGGTTTAGTTGGCTTATTCTGATTTTGCGTTTTCTTTTGGATAAGATGGCAACTGCAAATATTAGTGGGAGCGTACTCGTTGCTAATAGATTCGTTGCTGAACCCGTATTTCCCGTTTGAACAGTGATTGGCGAACAATCTTCTAATAGGCTCACAGTTTGAAGATATGATTGGCTAATCTGGTTCGCTGTCAAAGCCTTAGGATAAATTCTAACTTCGTCGATTTTACCCTTGAAGTATCCTCCATCGAATCTGCAGCCAATGTACAGGGGTTTGTCTTGGCTGGCTTGGATGTTCCCTGACAAGGTGGATGAGCTTTGTGCCACTAGTTGCCCATTAAGGTACAATTTCAATCTATCCCCTGATTTGTATGTTAAAACTACGTGGTACCATACGCCGGTGCTGAGCGGTGTATTATAGCCTACTTCCTGGTAACTGTTACTACCTATTACTACAGCACCGTATAGCCTATTAGCTGGCAACGAACTTTGGAAGCCTATCTGGTAACTTCTTTTAGCCTCTGTGCTTGTAGACATCTTTCCAAGCACTCTTGTGCCGGTTTGATCAGCGGTCAGATAGATCCAAACTTCAATGGTTAGTTCAGACCATTGGCCGCCTCCGTCAAGGTCGTTTGAATGGGGAATGAGTATGTAGTCATCGATGCCGTCGAAAATGTAGCAGCCTCCTATTTTGCCGTCTGCTGTCCATGTTGCTCCATTAACTGTGCCGTTATTGTTGTAGCCTGCGTAGTCCACGACGGGAGTTGCGTTTGTGTCGAAGGGCATAACCAGGGTCGCATCTACCGTTAAGTACCATTTGCGGCTTGTTTGTGCTCCGTGAATGTCCTTTATGATTATTGTTATGGTATGTGCGCCTGACGTGCCAGACGTAGCATCAAACGCGTAGGTGTCGGTTGTTGATACTTGGTTGTTGTTTAGGTACCATTCATAAGTTATTGGGTCACCGTCAGGGTCTGAGGCTGTTACAGTGAATGTTTGTCGGTTTCCTTGGTTTATGCATGGATAGTCAATCGTTGGAGCGTAAGCCGTTATTGTCGGCGGGTTGTTTTCAAGGACTGTTACGTTCCATTCTATTTTGGCGTTTAACAACCCGTCGGAAACAACAAGTGTTACATTGTGGAAGCCTACTTCGCTGTTTGTTGGCTGATATGTCCAGCTTTGAGTATTGGCTTTCACAGTCCCGTCTAGTAGCCATGTATAGGTTAGCGGGTCATGTTCAGGATCTATTGAAGTGTGCGTGAACTGGAGGGTTCCGCCCGCCACTACTTGAGGTTGTAGGTTTTCTGGAGAATATGAAAGGATTATAGGCGCAGTGTTTACGTGGACATCTTTAGATTCGATATAATGTTTGACTATTTGGCTTTCGGGAAGCGCCTTAAAGTAGATTTTAACGTCGTCTATTAGGCCATTGAAGTTGCTGTTGGTTTTATCGTATCTCCTTCCGATTTCTAGTGGTGTTGTGCTGGCTCGGATTCTTCCCAAAACCGTTTCTGGATCTGTTACTGTTACTGGAACTTGGACGCCGTTTATGTAGATTTTTGCGCCTTCTCCGGCTTTGTATGTGCATACAATATGGTACCAGACGTATAGTTGGAGGGATGTTGAGTATTCAACTTCGTAATAGCCTGATGTCTCGTTCCATATGCCGAAGTATAAGGTGTTAGCTGGTTGCGAAGATTGGAAGCCCACTTGATAACTGTTGGCTTTTGCAATTATGCGTCTGCCTGTTTGTTCAGAGGTTATCCTAACCCAAAACTCAATTGTTATTTCAGACCATAATCCAGCTCCGTCCAGGCTGTCAGCGTCAGCTATCTCTATGTAGTCGTCCACTCCGTCGAAGTAGTATGAGCCGTTTCCAGCTGTTGTCCATGTTGCGCCCTGCACTGTTCCATTATTGCCGTAGCCTGAGTTGTCTGGTGTTGGATTTGCGTCTGTGTCGAAGGGCATGTCAAGCACTGGCCCCACGTCTAATACTGTTAGTGTCCATTGGTGGGTTGCTTGTTCTAGCCCATCTGAAACTTTTACGGTTATGTTGTATGTGCCGGATGATGTGTAGTTTGATGTGAATGTAAATGTGGTTGCATTAACCTCTACTAAGGAGTTGTTTAAATACCATTCAATTAGTAGGGCGTCTCCGTCGGGATCGTATGGTGTTATGCTGAATTCTTGATCGTCGCCTTCGAGGATTGTTGGATCCGTTGGCGGATTCGGCGAGGTTATTTGTGGCGGCTGGTTTGTGTATGTGAAGGTTGCAGTTATTGTTATGTTGGCTTCTATTGTTATGGTAAGTGGATTTTGAGTACTGTTTATGTAGCCGCTCCAGCCTGTGAAACTCCAGCCTGGTTTTGGCAGAGCTGTTAGATTTACTGTTTCGCCGTAGGTGTATATTTCTTTGTCCGGGGATTTGGTGACGTCCCCTTCTCCAACTATGTAGATTGTTACCATGTAGTAGTTTTGTGTAAAGACAGCTTTAACCGTTTTATTGCCGTTCATAAATATTTTTGTTGGGTTTTCGTTTCCGGACAGGTCTTCCTCCCAGTGGCTGAAGGACCATCCTGGGTCGGCTGTTGCGTTTAGTTGGACTGTTTCTCCATACACGTAATAGGGTTTGTCTGGATAGGTAATAACTGTGCCGTTGCCTACAATGATTATGGTTAGTGTGTACTGTTCTTGGATGAAGTGGGCTGTGATGTTCTTGTTCCCATCGATTATTATGGTTTTTTGCGGTTCTGTTCCTTCCAAGTCTCCTGACCAGTGGCTGAATTGCCAGCCGATGTCGGCTATTGCTGTTAGTTCAACGGAGTCTCCATATACGTATGTTGTCTGGTTGGGATTCTTAATTACTTGTCCTTGTCCATCAATAATTATGACTAGGGTGTATTGGTTTTGAGTGAAGTGGGCTGTTATAGTGGTGTTGCCTGTGATTGTGAAAATTAGCGGGTTGTCATAGCTTGAAATGTCGCCGCTCCAATAGCTGAAACTCCAGCCAAGACTGGGATTGGCTGTAAGGTTTATTCGTGTTCCATAGGTGTATGTTGGCTGTAATGGGTCTATTGCAACTGTTCCGCTGCCATCAATATCTACGGTTAATGTGTAATACTCTTGGATGAACGTGGCAATTATTGTTTTACTGCTGTCCATAGTTACGTTAACTGGGTTCTCGGTGCTTTCTATATCTCCGCTCCAACTATTGAATTTCCAGCCGGGATCAGCCATAGCGGTAAGCGTTACTGTTTCTCCATGGGCATAAACCGCGTAGTCTGGGTTTTTAGCCACCGTGCCGTTGCCCACGATAATTACTGTAAGAGTGTACTGGTTTTGCGAGAAGTGGGCTGTAACGGTTTTGTTTCCATCAATAGTTATGTTTACTGGGTTTAGACTTCCGGATAGGTCGCCAGTCCAGTGGGAAAATGTCCAGCCTTCATGTGGGATGGCCTCTAGCTGAACAATTATGCCGTATGTATATGTTGTTTGGTTTGGATATGCAGTTACTGTTCCGCTGCCTTCAATATGGATTGTTAGGGTGTATTGGTTTTGTTTGAAGTATGCTATGATTGTTAAGTTTTCAGTTATTGTCAAGTTTATTGGGTTAATTGATCCTGATAGGGCTCCGCCCCATTTGTCGAAGCTCCAGCCTAATGCTGGTGTTGCTGTTAATTCAACCTTTTCGCCGTAAAGATAGTATTGTTGGTCAGGTTTCTTAGTTACGTTTCCATTTCCGTCCGGTATTATGGTAATAGTGTATACATTTTGCTTGAATGTTGCGGTAATGGACTTGTTTCCGTTAATGGTTATTGTTATTGTTGTTTCAGAGCCGTGTGCGTCTCCACTCCAGCCTACGAAGGACCAGCCATGGTCGGCTGTTGCTGTTAATGTAACATTTTCGCCGTAAGTGTAGGTTTCCTTGTCAGGGTCTTTCGTTACTTGGCCATTTCCAATTATTGTTATGTTTAATGTGTACTGGTTTTGTGTGAATACTGCCGTTACCGTTTTGTTTCCGTCTATTACTATGACTGCTGGGTTTTGGTTTCCTGTAAGATTGCCACTCCAATAAGCAAATGACCATCCTAGTGTTGGAACTGCTGTCAACTCGACTACGTCGCCATAGTAGTACGGGGCTGTCTTGTTAGCGTAGACAGTTCCGCCTTCAATTGGCGAAACTTTAATGATGAGTGTGTACTGGTTGGGAGCAAAGAACGCAATTATCGTGTGATTTGCATTTACACAGCAGAACGTGTATGATTCTATCTGTCCTTGGGATACGTTGTCAACAATTACGTTTTCGATGTGGTAGCCCATGTCTGGCGTTACTGTGAAGGTTATGTTTTCGCCGTGATAAACTGTTATTAGGCCTGATGGCTGTATTGTTCCGCCTATTCCGCTTACTGTGGCGTTTATAATGTATTGTTTAAGCGTGAAGTTAGCTGTGATAAACGTGTTTTTGGTTATGGTTATTGTTATGTTGGTTTCTTGGCTTGTTATGTCTCCGCTCCAGCCTGCAAAATTGTAGCCTTCGTCTGGGATTGCCGTTAAGGTTACGTTTTCGCCTTGTTTGTAGGCTGTTTTTTGTGGGTTTATGTTGATTGTTCCTTTTCCTTCAACTGTTATGGTTAGCACGTATGCTTCTTCAAATTGTTCTTCGGGGCTTATGCTGTAAAATGCGGACGGGTTAAGCTGATTGTTGTATGTTGTTAATATCCAGTTAGCTGAACGCGCCGGGTTTGATATGGTAATCTCGTCTAGGTAACCCTTGAAGTATCTTGAATTGTCGTATTGGCATCTGCCAATCAGCAGTGGTACTCCAACGTTGTTGTGTATTTGTGGGATAGTGGCTGTTCCAACTGTTTGAACTTGGACGCCGTTTATGTAGAATCTGGGTATTGCGTTTGCTTCCCAGATTATGGTTATATGGTACCATACGCCTGCTGTTGGGACGAAGTTAGCGTACCATTCGCGGTAGTTTGTGCCATCCCATGAGGCATAAAATCCTAATGGTCTTGTTGGGCGATCTCTTGGGTTGTAGTCGACGAACCATCCGCGCTGGTTTGTTGCACTATTATATTTGCCAAGGATTGTTTGTCTGCGGCTTGTGTCTTCAAACTTTACCCAGAAACTTATTGTTAGGGCTTCAGTATAACCCGACAAGGTGCCGCTGTGGGGAATCTCTATATAATCGTCTATTCCGTCGAAGTAGTCTCCTCCGTCTATTTTGGCTGTTACGCCTTGTTGCACTCCGTTGCGGGGTGTTCCGTTGTTAGCGTTTATTGTTGAGTCGTAGTGAGTGCCTGTCTGCTCGTTGAGGTGTAATGCCAATTTGTAGCTTGTGTCCCACACGGCTGTTGGGTTTTGCTGGTTTCCGCAGTTTGGATTGCCATAGTACATGTAGAGGGCGGTGTCTTTTGTTTGCGAAAGTGTGGGTACTTTAACCCAAACAATTAGGTGGCCTGTGGCGCTGTCGTAGAATTCTATTTGGTGGTCGAGTTTAACGTTGTTTGCGTCTGTGAAGACGAAATCTTCGCCGTTTTGCTGGGTTTTTCCTACAAGGTTGCCGTCAAGTATCTCTATTAAGACTGGGAAGTTAGTGAGTTCTCCGCTTACTTTTGTGCGGTCTATGGTTATGGTTCGGCGATATTGCCAGTCGCGGTTCCACCAGTTGTTCAGGGTGAATGTTGCGGATACTGTTATGTTTTCTGTGATGGTTATGGTTGTTGGGTTTGTTAAGCCTGAAATTGGGCCGCTCCAACCGCTGAATGTCCAATCTTGGTCTGGTACGGCTGTTATGTTGACGGCTTCGCCGTGTGTGTAATAGTGTTTATCTGGGTTTTTAGATACTGTTCCGCCGCCTATGATGTTGATTGTTAGAGTGTACTGGTTTAGGGCAAATTTGGCCGTTATGATGTGGTTGTCGTTTATATTGTAGAATGTATACGATGAGACTGAACCGAATGATGTGCCGTCTACTATTACGTCTAAAATGTGATAACCTTCGTCGGGTGTGATTAGGAAAGTTTGGTTTTGACCATATAACACGGTTATTGTGCCTGAAGGCGTTATTTTTCCGCCTTCTCCAAGAACTTGAGCTGTTATTGTGAACTGTTTAAGAGTGAAGTTTGCTGTTACAGTTTTGTTTCCGTCAATTATCAGCATTTGCGGGTTATTCGTTCCGGTTAGGTCTCCACTCCATCCTGCGAAATCGTATTCCTCGTATGGTATAGCTGTTAAATTCACTTCTTCGCCATATGTATAGTATGCTTTCAGCGGGTCTATTTGTACTTGGCCGCCTCCAATTATGTTTACCGTGAGTGTGTATTGTCCCTGTGTGAATACGGCTGTTATGTTCATGTTTGATGTAATTGTGATGGTTGCTGGGTTTTGGATGCCTGTTAGGTTGCCTTCCCAGTAGCTGAAAACCCATCCGGGCTCTGGAACAGCGTTCAGTGTTACTGTGTCGCCTTTACCGTATGTGGATTCGCTTGGATTAACAGTTACAGAGCCGTTTCCCATTGTGGTTACTTTAAGCCTGTATCTGTTTTGGGCTGGGGAGTAAACATTATCTACGTAGAAGTCTCCTCTGCCATCACTATCAGACTGGAAGGATATGAAGGTAACAGAGGTTGGAGTGTAACCACTGTATTTTGGAATGTTGGCCATTTTTAGTTCGCCGTTCACGTAGACGTCATATTTGCCACTGGGCACATTGACTACAATTTTAATTGTGTACCACGTGTCGTAGCTTAGGTTTGCGGCTACTTTAGTCCATCTGGCTGTATTGTCATAGGCTTGGCTAGATGATGTCCGTGCCCTTATTTCAAGATCGTTACCGGAGTCGCCTGGTGTAGCGTCATAGAAGGCTAAAAATACGAAGCGTTCATTACTTGTGCCTGTTGGGCAGTTATTTTTGTCACGGTCGTCGCCGATATAGATGTGGCCCGTGCGATCATAATTGGCATTATCTTCGATTCTGTCTATATAAATGTCGAATGATATTGTGAGCGTTCCAGTTATTGCTATTCTAAATTCTTGTGTGAGGTAGGCGTCGCCGGCTATGCCGTAATTCTTTAAGGCAGCCTTCTTTCCGGTGTTCCCTCCTATATCATCGGTGTCGAGGGTTAGCAGGCTTGAGTTGCCTGTGCCGCCAAAGGCTCCCCGGCTTTCATACCAGTCTTGGCCTTGGCTGTTGGTTCTTAGGTCGGTGCTGTCTGTGCTTGCGTTAAAATCTGGATCTTTCAGCCACGGCTGGGCGTCTCCGAAGTATAGGTAGTTGCCTTTAGCCCATGCTGCGCCCCATGACATCCAGTCATAGACGGTTAGTTTTACGCCAGGGTTTGTGCTGAGTTCGTCGTGTGGGTTCTCCCACGATACCGACTCTTTTATACCTAGTGAGTTGTGGATGACTGTGCAGGCGTAGCTTGTTGTACCGGTTACTGTTTCAGGCCATCCTCCCTCTTTGAGTTTGGCTCTGAAGGCAATTACTGTCGAGTCTGTTGTGCTCCAAGAATAGGTTAGAGCTTCTTTTGGCGAGCCGACTTCCGTGTTTATCGTACTGTGCATGTCGTTGAAGGAGTGGGGTTTGAAGGCTTGAAGGTCTTGCCATATCCATTTTATTTCAGGCTGTAGATAGGAGCTTGTGCTTCCTGATGCTGCCAAGGACCATTGTCTGTTGAGGTCGTATTGGTAGCCGTTCCTTATTGGAGTGTACCTGCTTACGCCATAGTAGACGCCGTCAACGTTTACAATGGGAACTATTCTGAAGATGAAGCTTCTTCTTATGGCTGCAGCTGTTGGGTTGTCTGATAGTAGGAATCTTATTAGGCCTTCGGCTTCCCAGCTGGCTGGAACTTCTCCTGCATGTTGCTGGGCTATTACGTAGGATCTGAATTTATTCTCGTCCGGGTATGCGGGGTCGGTTATTGTTGCTACTAAGAGTTGTTGTCCGCCTGGAGTTGTGCCTAAAGACTCCACTTTCAAGTATGGGCTGTCTGCAAACTCTGCGAACAGTGCATTTCGCCTAGCTATGGTGTATGGTGGCAACGGTGCAAGCCAAACTTTGTCGTATTCGGGTGGAACTGTTATGTTGATTGTGAATACTTTTGCTGTTCGGTCATATGAAACACATGAGAGCGGCACCCTATACCAGTTGATGTTGTCGTAGCTGTATACAGGTTCGATTTCTGGCCATCTGTTTCCTGCCGTTTGGCTGGTAGACCAGTCAGAATCAGTGCCGTTAACTATGCTCACTGCTATTGTTTTGCCGGAGGCGTTTTCCATGCTGAAGTAGAACCACCAGTGTTTGTCGTTGTTTGTTCTATTAGCAACTGGGTCGTAGCCTATTGTGTAGTTTGTTGCTGCCTTGTAGTGTCTGTAGCCTGCTCTGCCTTCAATGTATGTGACGTTTATGAGGTTGCCCATGTCGAATTTGCTGTTGAAGATTATGTCGTCTGCTGGTGGTGCAGGTTCAACGGTGAATTTGAAGGTTTTTGTGGTCGTGTAGGTGCCGTCTGTGGCTGTAATAGTCCAAGTGTAGGTTTTAGCGTATTTTAGTCCGCTGATTGGCACAGTATATGTGTTGCTTTCCACGTTGTATTCTGTTCTTGAGCCTATATCTGGGTTTGTTGTAACTGTGAAGTTCATTGGGTCATGCTGGTAGTCTGTAAGTGTGAAGCTTAACTCGGTTAAGGTTATTGGCACGTTTGTGGCGTCTTTCGGCGGGTTTGGATTTGATATAATGGGTTCGCCTGGTAAGGATTCTTCTCGGCTTACGGTGTAGAATGCGGATGGGTTAAGCTGGTTATTATAGCTTGTGAGTATGTAGCCTGCTGAGCGGGCAGGGTTGGAGATGCGGATTTCGTCAAGGGAGCCCTTAAAGTAGCGTGCAGAATTATATGTACTTCTTGCAATGTGAAGTGGAACGCCCACATTGTTATATATTTGAGAAATTGTGGCTGTTCCAACCGTTGGAACTTGGACACCGTTTATGTAGAATATGGGAACCTTGTTTGCTTCCCAAACAACAGTGACGTAGTACCATGTGTTTGCGGCTGGAACAAAGGAGGCGTACCACTCACGGTAGTTTGTTCCGTCTGGCGATGCGTAAAATCCGAAGGGTTGGGTTGGGCGGTCTACAGGGTTGTATTCAACGAACCATCCGCGCTGGTTTGTGCCCGTGTTATATTTGTTTATTATGGCTTGTCTTCTGCCGGTGTCTTCCAGCCTAATCCAGAAGCTTACGGTTAGGGCTTCCTTATAGCCTGCTAAGGTGTCGCTGTGAGCAATTTCTATATAGTCGTTTGTTCCGTCGAATGCGTCGCCGCCGTCTATTTTGGCGTTTACTCCCTGCTGTACGCCGTTGATGGGTGTGCCATTATTGCCATAGGCTGTAGAGTCGTAATGGGTTCCTGACTTTTCGTTAAGGTGTAGTACCAGTTTGTAACTTGTGTCCCATACGGCTGTTGGGTTTTGCTGGTTTTCGCAGGCGGGGTTTCCGTAGTATAGGTAAATTAAAGTGTCTGCTGTTGAAGATAGGTATGGTATGTTCACCCAGGCTATTAGGCGTCCTATTGTATTGTCATAGTATTCTATTTGGTGGTTTAGTTTGTTGTTGTCTTGGTCTGTGAAGACGAAGTCATCTCCGTCTGGCTGAGCTTTAATAATGAAGCTTGAGTCTGTTATGTCTATTAGAACTGGGAAGTTTGTCTGGTCTTCGCTAACTTTTGTATGGTCTATGATTATGGTTCTGCGGTATTGCCAGTCCGTGTTGTACCATGGTGGAAGATCGCTCGTGGTAAATGTGAAGGTTTTTGTTGTTGTGTAAGTCCCGTCCGTAGCTGTAACAGTCCAAGTATAAGTTGTGGAGTAAGCTAAGCCGCTTATTGGAACTGTTATTTTTCCGTTGCGAACGTTTATGCCGTTCGCTGAGCCGATACCTGGAAAAGTTGTTACCGTATAGTTTATCAGATCACGCTGGAAATCTGTTAATTTAAAGGATAGTTGTGAAAGCGAAATTGGAACGTTTGCTGCGCCATCTGGAGGCGAAGGCTCAGTGATTTGCGGTGCTTTGGGACCTGGTGGAGGCACATATTCAGCTGCACCACAGTGATATTCGCTGTAGAATTGTATGTTTGTTCTTGGAGGAGGCTTTGGCGTTGGAGCAGGCGTATCATAGCAGCGGACAGTCCCTCCGCCAGTCGTAACTATTAATTCGTTAAGACCATCGCTATCAACGTCTGCTACAAGTGTAAAAGCGTTACCTCCGGGAGTAACGGAGTCTACAATTTTGTAGGTTCCAGTGGTTTGGTTGTAAGTGTAAATGTAAATTCCTGTTGCATTTACAGCAATGATGTCCATTTTACCGTCGCCAGTTACATCTCCAACTTTTGGTGGTTCAATAACTGTTGCGGGTAAGATTGCGTCGAGTTTCCAGTCGTATAAGTCCCATATGTAAATGCTTGAATTACGCGCAGTTATTATTTCTAGGTTCCCGTCATAGTCTATGTCGTAAACGGTTGGTTGCGAATGGCTACGGATTCCCAATTTAAGGCTTTTTCTGTATTTGTCTCCTGTAGTTAGGACTGCACCTGTGAAGGCATTGTACACTGCAAAACCACCACCTTGGTGAGCGACTATTACATCTAATATTCCATCTTTGTCAACATCGGCAAGCATAGGTGTATGACTACTGCACAATATATCAGAGTCATTCCATAACGGTTTGAGCGTGAGAGCGTCAAGAGCACGAACTCCCCAACCTCCATTTTTATATGGTTCTTCAGGATTAGAAAATGTGCTGCTTCTGTCACCTTGATACAATATGAATGTTCCGTTAAAAGCTGGATCAGCGATCGTTAATCCGCCGTAACATGGATGCCAACATAAGGTTTGGCGTAATATTTTACCGTCATGGCTTAGCATGGTTATATAATCATAGCCTTGCCATGGTCCTCTGCCACCGCTGACATATATTTCCATGTAACCATCACCATCCACGTCAAATATTGCATTATAGTGCCCGTCAGGTGGCGAATCAGAATTCGCGGCTGTATTTCGCCAGTATACGCTACCGTTTTTGGCATAAAGCACGAGTGTTCCCATGTTGAGAGTGGAGATAACTATTTCGAGTTCTCCGTCATTGTTCAAGTCAACAATGTCGAACGGAGCATGTATGTTGATACCTCCTGGAGAGACTTGCCAAATTATGTTCCCTGTCGCCCCGTCAAGTGCTGTTACAGTACCATCCGATGTGGATTGACCGGAACCTCCAGTTACAACTACTTCTATTTTTCCATCATTATTTATGTCGGCGGCAAGTGCACCTATGTAAGTTTTAGCATATTGTCCCAGATTTTTAGACCATTTAAGTCTAAGAATTGGCTGTGCCGAAATAAGATTAACGAATATAGTCGATATGCTTGCTAAAAGCAAAATTGTGAATGTTAAACTTAATATTCTTCGGAAAATGATTTTTTTAATTAAACTCATATTTTAGTTCCCCTTTCTCCGAAATTTTTAATTTTCGTTTCACTTTCTGCCCATTATTAATGGTTTTATCCATTATATAAAGGCGCATAGATTATTCGTCTAGAAGGTTTTTAGTTTTAATGATTTGTAGTTTTGTAGTTCTAGTGGACGGAAAGGTTTATTATTTATTGAATAGTGCGATACGTTATAGGGTTAAACGTGATTTCAAACAACGGAAAAAAAGTAGTGCTTGCTATATTCTTGGTTGCAGTAACGGTTATTTCTTCAATTTCGATTAGCTTTGGCTTGCAATCTTCGAACGTAATATCAGCTAGTGGTATGATCAATTATTGGATCCGTGTTGATATTGCAGTTAATGTAAGTAAAGTTATTGGTGTAAACAACTTAACGTTAGGTTTTCAGCTTGATTGGGGTCGATGGAAAACTTTTCTCGATCGACCAGTTCAGTGGCGGTTGGCTCAGGACGCAGGTTTTAGGCTTGTTCGTGTTTTTGACTTTAGGTCAACCAATCCCAGGCTTATGCCTTGCACTTATTGGAACGAATCTGCCAAGACTGGAACTTGGAATTGGACGTGGGTAGATTTGCTTACTCGAAAGATTTTTGAGATCGGCGCAGAACCGCTTTTCTGTTTAGGCTGGGCACGTGACAATATCCAGAATTATATTCCGCCTGGCATGGTCGTAGATCCTGTTACACAATTGCCTTATCCAGAAAGTTATGCTGCTTATGCAGCCGAATGGGTTAAGCATTTCAAACAGTTAGAATTGCCCGTTAGATTTTATCAAATAATGAATGAGCCCTTCTTTTATTTTGGGTGGAATGCGGAGAATATGACAAAATTGAGGTATTTTGTCGAGTTTTGGAATACTGTGGCTAGAGCCATGCGGGCAGAAAATCCGAGCATTTTACTAAGTCACGACGCCATCACGCAGAAGAAAGTTTTTGACTATTGGTTATTATATGGTGATGATGTTGACTTTTTAGATTTCCATAAATATGACGCAGACACTATTGGGCAGTACAATGACGCAGAAATGTTTAAACGAGCTGAAACAAGAGGATTTGAAGATATTTTAGGGTCAACTCTTCTGAGCGTAAATACTGCTAGACAAAGGTGGTTTGACGCACGTGGAAAATGGCTTCCTGTTATTATTTCTGAAAGCAATTTCAACAGTGCTTGGAAAAACGGAACTGATCCTAAAATTCAGCAAATGACCGGTGCTGTTTGGCTCGCTTTAACATTGAGAACGGGAATATTGAAGGGATTAGACTCTTATATTTACTTTGAGTTTACAAGTAGTAAATCTGGGATGGAGAAATCCAATATGACTGGTTGGGGGTTCGGTATGATAAACGCTGATGATAACCAGCCATGGTATCCATACTATGTTCTTCAAATGATTGGCTCAAATTTAAGTAGTGGCGATAAAATTGTAAAAACTGAAAGCAAATCGGATGACATAAGAACTCTGGCTTGGATTTGTGATGGAAAGTTAATTATCCTTTTAATTTCCAAAGTTGCCGAGCCTAGAGTTATCAAAATTCAAGGTATCACCGGTCAATTCAATATTATGTGGATAGACGATACCATTCCTTATATAAACCCGGAACTGCAGAAAAACACTATAAATATAGAACATCCAATAAAGCTAAATGGTTACACTGTAATGTTACTTAAAGAATTATAATTGACGTTTATACCGACCTCGATAGTATTCCCTTTGGAGGTTAGAAAGGTATGTTTATTACCTTAGTAGGACTAGCAACTCACAGCTTTTTCTATAACAAAAATGACTAAAGTACCGTACCGCAATAACAAGCCAAAAAACATGCCTTAAAATTTTCGTATGTAAAAGTCTTCTTCATTGAAGCGACAGTTTGCAGATTCTTGTCATCTAGTATTTGCGAATATTTCAAATAACATTGAATTAGAATAAATTTTATTATAGTTTACGTCCCTCTCTAAACTGTTCTTTAAAATAATGAATGAATTATTTTGAAAAGAAAGGTCATATCTCATTGAAATCGAGTAATAAGAATTTATTCGCAGCGCGATAAAATTAGGTTGAATAACGTTAGTATTTGGTGGAAATTTAAAAATTATAAGACCGTTTGAAATATTTGTATATGAAGCTAATTGTTGATCTGCACCCATACTTATTGAATATCTACATAAACATACATTCTTTGATAAAAAGCTTAATCCGGACCCAGCTGATGGTGTAAAACTGTTATAGGCCTCTTTACTGTAAGCTATAATAGGGAAGGAAGTGATAAGAAAGAAGATAAGGATTACGAATAGTCCAGATATAAGGAGATATTTGTATGTTTTCTCTTTACCAGCATTTATAAAACAAAGCATGCTAATGCAGATTGAACCAAACAGAATGAAGTAAAATAGACCTCTTCCTAGCAAAAAACGTTCGCCTGATGCAAGGAATAAAGCATAACCAAAAACAGCATATATAATCGATGTAAACGCCAGCATGAACTTCATGTAAGATATGTAATCTAATGATAGGCTTTTTCTCCATGCTTTTAAAATGTTTATAAAATTCGATAATACTAAAGATGAAACGACGAAAAGAAAAATGATGTATACTATTAGGTTTAATTTTAAAATATCTTCATAGATGAAACTTTTTCCACCTGCAGTCCACTCTGCAACGTAAATTAAACGTTCAAAAAATTTTAAGTTAAAAACATTAAGAACTGCGTTTCTAACACCAGTGTATACTAATATTGCCTGAAAGACGGTCCATAAAAACCAGACGATTGTTAAAAAGAGCAATACGAGCAAAGGCTGCTGTCTTGCTTCTAGATTGTAAAAATCAAGCTTAGATGGATAAAATCTACCATGACACTTATCAAATAATACAATGATCGACAGAAAGATTCCTAAAGATACTGGTGAGATGGGATGAGTTAGTGTTAAAGTTAAAATCAAAAAATAGCTTAAAGCTCTTGCCAGTCTGCTTTCCATCGTTATTAAAATGAATGACGCCAAGACAATTATCGTTCCTAAAGAGAGAGGCGATACATGCGGTTCAAAATAATGTAGAGCTGACGCAGCAATCAGCGTTGATGCAAACGCAATCTTGGGGTTAAGAATTCTAGCAACAAATACATAAGTTAGTGCTGTAACTGTAATTATATTTGCGAGCGGATATATGTAAAGAGTATAAGTAAACACATCCACACCTAGGATCTGTTCCACACAGTAAGTTGTAACAAAAGAAAGCGGATAGCTCCTTGCATAAGATGAAAGCGGTATGTCTTTCCCGGACAGTATTTCAGATATATAACTAGCCATACCACCATGCCATAAACTATCCGGACTCCAAGAAAAACCAGAAAGAAGAAAGGGAGTGTAATAAAGCATTATGTACAGTTGGAACAATAAAACAATGTGCAACCATTTTGTGTTAGCTTCAAAATATAGAGTTACGAGACATATCAAGACAAATCCGATAAGTATGATCCAAAAGGAAGGAGTTAACGTGTTAATCATTGCTAATGGATCAATACTCATGCGACCATAAAAAACTGATTTGGCATCATAAATAAGAACTATCCATATCAGGAAAAGGATTACTGAATTCAGCAATAGTAGGATTTTGTTTCTTATTAGACGCATCACTATTCACCCTTTAAAGCTCACTTCACTTTTGGGCTTCATATTTATTCGTTTCTAATTTCTGAAATGACGGTCATTAACTTACCAGACTTATCAATTTGCAAATCGTCAACAACATTAACAACAACTGCAATATTACTGCCAAAACTTAAAACACTTCTTAAATATCCAACAATTTCACTTTTTAACGCATCTTCGCAGGTTTTTTCTTTCAATTGAATATTAATCTCAAACAAGTCAACTTTTTTCTGCACAACTCTATATTGCACAATTTTCTCAAAAAATTTGCTCATCGCGTTAGTAAAAACCCTAGGCGAGAGTAAACGTCCATTAGGCATGGCCAAAAAGGAATCCTTGCGTCCCTCAACAACCTTCATCAAAGGAAGACTTCTTTTACAAGGACATTCATCATTTGATGGGACACCAACATCCCCTATCGCGTAACGGATAAAAGGCATAGCATAATTAAACAAACTGGTATAAACTATCTCGCCCCGTTCGCCTGCTGCTACCTGATTCCCGTTTTCGTCAACAAATTCCATAACGACACTATCAATATCCATGTGATAACCTACTTTTTCAGGGCATTGCCAAGCACTTCGGTCAATTTCAGCGCAACCAAACTGATCTAAATAGGGTGCGCCAAATACTCTTTCTAAAAATTTTATTGAAGCTTCATCTATGAGTTCAGCTGTGCCAAAAACGATTCTAGGATTGATCGGAGTTACACCCGATTCTTCGAATTCCTTTGCAATTAAAAATAAAGAGCCAGAATATCCGTCTAAAATATCGGGTTTTAACTTACTAATAACCTTAGCTTGCTCATGAACGGGCATAAAAACAGAGACACATGTTTGAGCGTAAATGCCAAGCCTGCGTTGAATGTCAGTAGTATCATGAAAATGATGAGGTGCCGTAACAACAACCCATTTATCACGGGGTCTTTGACCGCAACTGATGTTTGCCCGCATATAAATTGCCTTGCGCCAGTCATCTTCACGACCACAAATATAAGTGGTGAAGGGCTCGCCAGTGGACCCGCTAGTTCTGATAGCTTTTAACTTTTCAACTTCAAATTCGGTAGAAACGCGCTTACGTGGAGGTACCATTTTCAACTCGCTTTTTCTGGTGATCGGCAGCTTTGGCAAATCATCTAAACTTCTGATGTCGTCAGGACTTATCCCAGCCTTTCTAAACTTTCTATGATAAAATGGAACATAATCATAAGCATACTTTACAACAGCCCTAAGCCTTTTTTCCTGATAGCGTCGAAGCTTGCCTTTATCCCAATAAAGTCTTCGCATAGCTGTAGCAAGATAGTACATCAACCTAGCAAAATTTACCATAAATTAACCCTAACCGACGGCTTCATCTATCATGTGACAAATAGTTTCAACAATTCTAACATTTTCCCTGGCTTCTTCCTCGCTTACCGGCATTTTGCCATCCGTTCTCAAAGCTTCGAAAAAAGCTTTTAAAAAACCATAATGAGCACTAACTTTCTCGCCTTCCAAAACAGTAACAACTGAATTAGAAAGGGTTGTTCCAATCAATGACAAAAACTGTGAAGCTAAACTTAGGTTAGCTTTGCCGACAGAAAGTGGCTGCTCAGTTCTTGGCTTATACTTTATAATGCTGCGTCCCCATAGATCGACTTGTAGACACATTTTACTTCCAAAAATAAATAATGAGTCTCCATGGAAAGGAGAATTACAAGAAGCTACAATTAAGCCAATACCATCATCGCCATCCACTAAAACCCTCAGCTCGTCGGCTTTCATCCACGAGTAGCCACTTAAATGCTTAGCTAAAACAGACGAAGGCCTAATATTTCTTAAAAAAGCCTGCAACAAATAAACAGGATGAGGTAAGATCTCAAAGAAAATGCCCCCGGGCAACTTATGACACCAATGCTCACTATTTAAACACATGTAATTGTCCCGGCGGACATAGGTTCCAACGTCGACGCCTAATATTTCGCCAATATCACCTTTTCTAACTATGTGCAAGGCTTTCTTAACAGCTGAATTGAAAAGATTCTGATGAACAACGCACAGCTTAACATTCTTCCGTCTTGCGACTTGATACATTTCGTCAACTTCTTTAACAGTCATTCCTAGAGGTTTTTCACAAAGCACATGACAACCTGCTTCCATGGCTTCTACAGCCAAAGAAAAATGCGTCATAGGGGGAGTGCAAATATCAACCACCTCTACACCAGCCTTTATCATATCTGAAAGATTTGTAAAGTAATGCTTAATGTCGAATTCTGTGGCAACGCTTCGCGCCACTCTCTCAATTTTATCACAAACAGCAAAAACCTCAACACTTTTAATCTTCTTTAAAATAGGAATATGCCTATGTTTTACAATATGGCCGCCGCCAACAACACCAACCTTAAACATAATTACCAGCTGACCTCCATAAACGCTCATGCAAGCTTTAAGGATTATTCCCCTATCTAAAACTCTTTAGCAACTTGCCGACAAGGAAGCCCCCTACAACTGCGCAGGAAGAGCAAAGCATAGAAGCTAAATGGCAGACACTTTCAAGCTTATAAAAACTTTTAAGCCTAGACGGAACAGCCGTCCCAATCAGGTATCTCAAATATTGATTTTCGGTGGTTAATGCATAATTCAAGTTTCGTCCAGAATTAACGATTAAGGCCTTTGACAAGCCTTCGCCAAAAGACCTTTTCAATAAATAACTAAAACTAACCCTGTCGGGGCTAACTCGATGATATACTACGGCTGAAGGCTCATACACAATCTTTAAACGCGGTTTATTTTCCAAAATTCTAATAGAGAACTCTGTTTCTTCACTTCCAAGAAGGAGTTTCCCAAACCTGCCAATATCAGACCTGAAAAAGCCAACTTCATCAAAAATTTCCCTTCTAAAAGACATATTACAGCCGATGGGGTTTCTAACAAATGCCCTATGTTCTGGCAGACCCTTATATGAACATCCAACAACCCAATCTAACTCTTCAGGAAGCCATACGGGGCGATAACCTTCCCAAAGAGGTTTAATTAACCCACCCACACCAACAACTTCTGGGTCCTCATAATTTTTCAAAATATTTTTAAGCCAATTCCCATCAGCTACTGCATCATCGTCAATAAACGCAACAATATCCCCCCTCGAATTCTTTACACCAGCGTTTCTAGCATTAGATAAACCGAAACCATCACCAACAACAACCCTAACATCGCCACTTAACCTAACCCTATAAAAATCGATTAAATCAGGATCAGGATCCAAAACCACAATAACCTCAAAAGGCTTAACCGACTGCCTCCTAAGAGAATCAATACAATCCAGAAGATACCGCAATCTGCCCTTAGAATACACCGAAACAACAGCTGAAACTCTCCACATCGCCTTCATGGCCAAACCCAACAAAACCTAAAACGTAATGAAAATACTCGAGAACAAAAAATCAACATATCTTTAAAGTTGTTTTAAATGTTGCTGTTCAACAGAAAAGCCGACGACAACACAAAAGCACAGAATCAGCTCCAACATTCCGGCACCCATCATACATGAGTTAACCATCCTAAGTCTTTATGGCAACTAAAAAATGGACAGTCAAAACAGCAACAAATAAAGCCTGAAACAAATCTTCAACAAAATCTAAAGCATACAAAAAACTGTCTGTCCAATCCGACGGCGAAAGACAGACAGTTAAGCAAAAGTCAGTTCACGGTTTTGCTTTAAGTCGAAAGCCCACACAGCCATACTTACTAAGTCTTTTTCAAATGTTGTTGTTGCTGTTTCTGCGCCACAACAACATTTAAGCACGCCAGCTCTAACTGTTCCTAATCTGGCGATTTATGCGTGAAATTACTTTTCTTAGTTTACCAGAACTGTCTAGCGGAATATTCTCCATGAATTCAAACTCCACTTCCACGTCGCCAAAAAGTTCGCAAAGTTTACGCTTAGCCCTTTCAACTATTTCATCCCGATCTTCAAGGGCCTTTTTAGGAACCACTTGCACTATAAGCTTTTTCCGGCTTTCTTGAATTATCCTAAACTGCCTTATCCATTCAACACTTTCGAAAGGGTATGGGAAGAAAACTGTTGGGGAAACCTTTTTGCCGTCAGCTGTAATAAGGAAGTCGTCTGCCCGCCCCTCCACGGACCTGATTAGGGGCAATGTTATGCCGCATGGGCAGTCATCGTTAACCGGGACAGCAACATCCCCCAACTCATACCTTATTAGAGGCATAACATCGTTGAAGAGGCTTGTGCCGACAACCTTTCCCTTTTCGCCCGGGGCTACACTTTCACCGTCATCGTCGAGAAACTCTAGTAAAACGCTATCAGCGTTAACATGATACCCATTATGGGCTTTACACTCCCAAGCCAGCCATCCAAGCTCCGTGCAAGCATAAAAGTCGAACAATTCAGCATCAAATGCTGAGCTTATTAGTTGCCTATCCGTTTCGTTGAGAAGCTCTGCACCGCTAAAAACCATGCGTGCTCCCACATCTTTTAGGGCTTTGCCGAACTCTTCAGCCAAAATAATTAGGCTTGAAGTGTAGCCCTTAACCGCATCCGGCCTAAACTCCTTAAGCAACGCCAACTGCCTCTCTGCCGGGTCAAAAATGGAAAGATATTTTCGTTCTGCAACGCCTAAACGCTGGAGAAAAGTCTTGCTCTTAGGAAAAGTTCGAGGGTCAGCGATTATAGCCATCTTATCCCTAACTCGGAGCCCACACTCAAACATGGCCCTCATCCAAACAGCCGTATAAAAGTCCTCAACCCTTCCATCTGTGTATATTGTTAACGGAACACCTGTAGAGCCGCTGGTTGTCCGCTTAATTAAAGAGTTTAAATCAACATTAAAGCCAACCAAATCTTTAGGATTGCAGGCTTGAATCTCAAACTTACAAGTAGTCGGAATCCTGCCTAAATCATCAAACCCTTTAACATCCTCTGGCTTAACGCCAGCAGACCTAAAATTCCGACGATAAAAAGGAACATTCTCATAAGCATACCTAACCAAAAACCTGAACCTCTCCAACTGCAAACGCCGCAACTCAGAAGGCTTCAACCGAAGATTACGTCTAAGCTTATACAAATAAAAAAGCATTCTAGGAAGCACCAAAACCACACTCCTTCAAAATTTTCCTACAGCCCAGCCTAATTGCTTCTTCGCTGTTCAACCTAGGCTTCCAACCTAAACCTATAAGCTTGTCTATCCCAATCCGACAGCAAAAGACAGACACTTAAACAGAAAATGCCCTAAGAATAATTAACCTTAACTTCAGTTATGCGCTAACGGGTTCCGCTATCAGCCATCTCCACAACGGGGTAAATTTTATGGTTCTATCGTCTATTTTATCTATGCCTTCATAGTTCCATGTTATTATCCTCAAATTTTTGCATCCCGTTTCCTTAGAAGCTTTCAACAAGGATTTAACTTCCCTTTCATCTATTTCATCCCTTCCAGAAGCAT
>Ga0272445_1000985_pt1 | contig 23829 bp, 27 predicted proteins | sample YNPCB0031_FD_194404 | JGI IMG/M metagenome (GOLD analysis project Ga0272445, IMG submission 194404) | Hot spring sediment microbial communities from Yellowstone National Park, WY, United States - YNP-CB-003-1 | ecosystem: Environmental > Aquatic > Thermal springs > Hot (42-90C) > Sediment... | reverse complement strand
TGCCGCCCGCCGAAGGCGGGCGGCAGCCCCATAAAATACCACCAAATCGTACTCCGAAACTCTTCGCATCGAGTTGGGATTACCTTTGTTCCAACTTCCCATCTACCTGCCACCCTCTTAGGAGGGCGTGTGGTCCCTCTCTCAGCGCAGGTAGCTTCCTATTAGCCAAATGGAGGTCGTCGGCTCGGAAGAAATGCGATGACATTCCCGTCTTACCTTTGCTCAGATGTCCCTTCTACCTGCGATCCTCTTAGGTGGGTGTGTAGTTCTTCTTCCAGCGCAGGTAGCTTCCTACTATCGGCAGCTTCACCTACGGCTCTTCCCCCTCGTGAATGACACCACCCAGCGCAGCTGGCTCCCTAAGCTCCGCACCGAAATGGAAAACCTCCGAAAAGTGGAGTGGAATGACCGCTTCTTTCGGGAAGTAGCTACCCTTTACTTAGAAGCGCCCGACGAAGTCCCTGCCCTCTGGGATAGCATTCAGTACGAAACAGGCCTCTCCACCGTCTATCTTCGCCAGCTGTGGCAAACCCTAAGGGACCCGGAGGCCTCTCCCGACTATCTCATCAGCAGCTGGAAAACCCTCCTTAGCACCGCCAAAACCGACACCACATTGGAGGGGGCTATTCTACGAGACTTAGTATCGCTGGGCGAAGTCGCTATAGAGGTGTGGCTTCCTGCAGGTGCGAGGTTGGTCCCGATTGTAGAGGCCACCTGGATAGGGTATCTTCGGGGGCTTTGGGCGGCTTATCGCTTCATGGGCTTTCGGGAATCGCCCGAAACCTGGCAGCAAAAGTATGGGATCATCACCGCTATTGGCCTCTTGGAGTATTATGCTTACGGAGAGGCGGCTAACCGCTATCGCGCATGGAAACGAGGGTATTGGCATTAGTCGAAGGCATCCTAAAGCAAGATCGGGTGGCTCTGGGACGAGCGCTTTCGCTGATTGAGAGTCAGCGTCCTGAGGATATTCCGGCTCGGGCCGCCCTCCTCAATAGCCTCCCACTGCGAACGCTGAGCTTTCGGATTGGCTTTACAGGTGCTCCCGGCGCCGGCAAAAGCACCCTCATAGATGTCCTCGGCGCTTACCTCCTTCAGGCCGAACCCGAAGCCACCCTCGCTATCCTCACCGTAGACCCCAGCAGCTGGCGCAGCGGAGGCAGCCTATTAGCCGACCAAACCCGCATGCGCCGACTCTCTACTCATCCCAGAGTCTTCGCGCGTACCTTCGCCTCGGGAGGGCACCTCGGCGGCCTCCACCCCCGCATCCGCGAAGCCGTCCACCTGTGCGAAAGCGCCAGCTTCACCTATATCTTCTTAGAAAGCGTGGGCACCGGCCAAAGCGAAATAGAACTGCGCTACGTTTGCGACTTTCTCCTGTATGTAGCCCTGCCGAACATGGGTGACGAAGTACAGGGCCTCAAGCGCGGCCTCATGGAAGCCTTAGACGGCATCGCCCTCAATAAGTCCGACACCGTCAGCCCCGAAGTCCTACGCCGCGTCCTCTTCCAGTTAGAGACGGCCCTGCACCTCCTGAGACCCCATGACTCGCTTTTCGTCCTCCCCGTCTCCGCCCTACGAGAAGAACATATCCCTGACCTTTACCAAGCGCTCCTCAGCCATCGCCCACCAGAAGCTACCCTCCTTTCCCAGCGCCAAGCCCAAGAAAGCTACTGGCTGGAACGTTACTGGCAAGAAACCCTCGCCATCTGGCTCCAAAACTCTCCCCACGGCGCCTTCTACCAAGACCTCAAAACCCGTCTCTCCCAAGGCGACTCCCTCTGGAACCTCATGCATGCCATTGCCCATCACTTCGGCCTCACGCCCTAACTTCCTATGCGCATCGTGGGCTTTACTATCCTACGCAACGGCCTCCTCTTAGATTATCCCTTCCGAGAGTCTATTCTTTCGGCCCTTCCCCTATGCGACCGCTTTATCGTCTCCGTGGGGCAAAGCGAAGATGGCACCTACGAGGCCATTCAAGAGTTAGCCCAGGCCCATCCCACCATAGAGGTGCGCCAAAGTACTTGGGACCTCTCTAACCGCCAAGGCGGAAGCGTCTTAGCCATAGAAACCAATAAAGTCCTGCAGGACCTTCCCCCCGCCGACTGGGTGCTTTACCTTCAAGCCGACGAAGTGCTTCACGAAGACGACTACCCCGCCATCAGACAAGCCATGCAAGAAAATCTAACCGACCTGCGAGTGGAAGGGCTGGTGTTTGAGTATCTTCACTTTTATGGGAGCTATGAGTGGGTGGGGGCATCTCGGCGCTGGTATCGGCGGGAAGTGCGGGTGATTCGTCCTTGGACGGAGATTCGGGCCTATCGGGATGCTCAGGGTTTTCGCCGGGGAAGGAAAAAACTTCGGGTGCGTCCCGCTGGCGCCCGTATCTTTCACTACGGGTGGGTGCGCCCACCTCAGAATCAGCTCCAAAAAGTTCGCCAAATAAGCCGTTACTGGCATGACGATGCCTGGATTGAGAAGACCTTCCAAGCGGGTTTCTCGTACGACCCGAATCAGCCCCTTCAGCGCTTTACCGGGACCCATCCCGCCGTTATGCAGGCCCGCATCGCCGCCGCCTGCTGGGATTTCCCTTATGATCCCACCCAAGTTCGGCCCCCCCTCAAAGAACGTATCCTCAACTGGATAGAGCACCACACCGGCTGGCGCATAGGAGAATTTCGCAACTACCGCTTTATCTGACCTCCGCCCGCCAAAATGTGCGTATGGCAAAGAATTTGTTAATTTTACCAGCATGATGCGGCCAGAGCCTAACACGTTACTTGTAGCCCAGCCGCTATTACGGGACCCGAACTTCGCCCGAACGGTCGTGCTTCTGGTTGCGCACGATAGCGGCGGTAGCCTCGGTTTCGTCCTGAATCGCCCAGCTCCCGTCCGCGTGCAAGAAGTGACCGACTACTTCGGCGACATAGACTATCCCCTCTTCATTGGCGGCCCCGTCCAGCGAAATACCCTTCACATCATCCACACCTTAGGCGATATCCTACCTGAGAGCCAACCCATCGGAAAATCCATCTATTGGAGCGGAAGCTGGAAACACTTGCGCTCTCTCTTAGCTGTGCGGGACCTGCCGCCTAATACCATTCGCTTCTTTGCGGGCTATGCCGGCTGGGCCCCCGGCCAGTTAGAAGCCGAAATCGCCCATAAAGCCTGGCTCGTCTTCCCCGCGAAACCCGACTATGTCTTCTCCGACCAGCCCGAAACCCTCTGGGAAAAAGTCCTCTTAGACCAGGGCGGCCCTTATGCCCAGCTTACCCGATACCCCATAGACCCCCGCCTCAACTAACACCCCCCCCGTGTCTCCATTCCCCCTAAGCCCGAAACTCTCTACGCTCCTTGCCAACCTCACCCTACTCTCCGCCCAGCTTCCCCAGCTCACCTGGCAAAACCTCAAAAAACACCTTCACGCTGCTGACACTCTCTATGTGCTGAACTTTTGGTCTACGTGGTGCCGACCGTGCATCGCAGAGCTGCCCTACTTCCAGAAAGCCGCCGATAGCCTTCAGCCCAAGTATCCCATTCGCTTCTATCTCATCAGCCTAGACTTTCCGCCTGATGGCGCTCATGCGGCGCAGCGCCTTCTGCGGCAAAAAAACATTTCCCTTTCGGCCGTGTGGCTCGCAGAAAACGACCCTAATACCTGGATACCCGACGTGGACAGTGCCTGGGATGGCAGTATCCCATTCTCCATTCTTTGGCCCAGCAGAAAAAGTAAACTGGGCGGTTTCCACAGCGCCGAAGAGGTCATTGAATTTGTTTTACAAGGATATGAGACTCCTCGCAATAAGTAGCTTGGCCCTGCTTAGCAGCGGGGTAAAAGTGGGCGACAAGGCGCCCGCATTCAGCCTGAAAAATGTAGATGGCCAGACCGTCAGCCTCAGCGATTACAAGGAGGCAAAGGGACTTATCGTGATTTTTACCTGTAACCACTGCCCCTATGCCAAACTGTACGAGGAACGTATCATTGCCCTCCATAAAAAGCTGGCCCCTAAGGGGTTTCCCGTCGTCGCCATCAATCCCAATGCCCCCGAAATCGTCCCCGAAGATAGCTACGAAAACATGCAAAAGCGCGCCAAGGAAAAGGGATACCCTTTCCCTTATCTCTTTGACGAGACGCAGGAGGTAGCCAAAGCGTACGGCGCCACGAAAACACCCCACGTATTTCTTCTTAGGCGAGAGGGGGAAGATTTTGTGGTGGCGTACATTGGAGCCATTGACGACAGCCCCAATGACCCGAAGAAAGTCCAGCGCCGTTATGTGGAGGAAGCGGTGGAGGCTATTTTAGCTGGTAAGCCTGTCCCCACCCCGGAAACCCGAGGTATTGGCTGCAGCATCAAATATCGCCAATAGAGACTTTGGGGGGAAGGGGAGTTTGAAGGGTCCGCTCCCTCCCTGCCCATCCCCATTTACGCGCCTCGGGGTTTTGGATGTCGCCTTTCCAAGGTGAGAAGGGCAAATCTTTATTGCAGGGGCACGAATCGGAAGCGGCCGTGGTAGCTTTTGTGAAGCTGGCCGTCTTTTTTGATGAGGAGGATCATCTCTTGGGGTGCTTGGGGTGGGCCGATGGGAGCAACGAGGCGGCCGCCTTCTGCCAGCTGCTGAAGGAGAGGATCGGGCACCTCGGGCGCTGCGGCCGTAAGCAAGATACGATCGTAGGGAGCATGCGTCGGCCAGCCCAAACGCCCATCCCCCCAGCGCAGATGCACCGAATAGCCCAACCCATGCAAAAGCGCCTTAGCCCGCTGATAGAGCTCCCGCACCCGCTCAATAGAGTACACCTGCGCCCCCATCTCGGCTAAGATAGCCGCCTGATAACCCGAACCCGTACCTATCTCCAACACCCTACACCCCGGCTCCACCGCTAAAAGCTGCGTCTGAAAAGCCACCGTATAGGGCTGGCTAATCGTTTGGCCCCCCGCTATCGGCAAAGCCCGATCCTCATACGCATGCTCCCACAGCCCACTCTCCAAAAATAGATGCCGCGGCACCTTCCCTATAGCGGCCAGCACCCGCTCATCCGTAATCCCCTGCAAACGCAAATGCTCTACCAACTTCCGCCGCAAACCCTGATATTTCGGCAAGTCCGAAAAAATCACCACCCCCCTACGAAATTTTATAAAACCACCTCCACCTACGGGATCCCTTTGGCCTCTTGTATAAACTATTGTAAAAATAAATCCCTGCCTGCAAAGGATGAACATTATCTGGGCCTTTACTGCTATTCCAAAGGGAAGAAAGGTTATAGTTCGCAAAAACCCCTATGCCTCGATACCCCAGCCGTGCACCTACCCCGTACTGAAATGCCTCCGTTCCAAAGTTTTTATTTCCAGATTGGATTTGCTTGATAGACTCCCCACTTGTACTGTACTTTCTTTTTTGCCTTGCCCAGATTAGAAGTTCGCCATATCCATAAGCAGCTAAATGAAAGCCCTTGTAGAGAATCCCTACTTCCAGAGGGAGGCGGAGATAGCCTAACTGAAACTTACTCTTGGCTGAATAGCCCTGAGTCGTGACCAGCGTATCAAAAGTGTAAGTGAGGAAGCCGGTGGTGTCTCGGTAGAGAATAGCATTTTTCTCAAAGCGAACTTCTCGGATGACCAGGCCTAAACCCGAACCCACATAGAAGAGCCTCCCGATCCGGAGCATCTCCATAGGCTGAAAGTTGAGCTTGACAGAGCCTAGGCCGCGAATAGTTGTAGCTAAATCAGCAGGCATACCGAGGAAACGGTTATAGCCTACTTCCCAATAAGTATTACTTTTCCAGCGGATTTTTCGGGTGGGAGAGGGAGGAGTATCTTGGGGCATCTCTTGGCTCCACACCCACCCCCCAGTGTCTTGGGGCGTCTCTTGGCCCCACCACCACCCCAGAGTGTCTTGGGGCGTCTCCTGAGCCAGAGTGTCTTGGGGCGTCTCCTGAGCCCACGCCAAACCCAGAAAAACTAAGCCTCTCCATATCCAGCGCATAGCACAAAAGTAAGCAATTACGTGAGGTCAGCCGGAGGTCTTCGGAGACTTTTTACAAAGGCTGCTCGGTCCGAAGCCTGGAAAAAGGCCTGTCCCGCCACCAAAACATCCGCCCAAGGCACCTGTCCTACCGTCTGTAAAGAGATTCCCCCATCCACCTCAATTAGCGCCCTACTCTTTAGCTCCTCTCTCAAACGAGCCAGCCTATACCCCTTCTGGGCTATGTAGGGAATGAACTTCTGCCCACCAAAGCCGGGATTGACGCTCATCACACATACCAGCTCTATCTCTGGCAAAATATCTCGTAAAACTTCTACCGGCGTAGCAGGATTGATGGCAATGCCAGCCTTTTTGCCTAAACGGTGAATCTCCTGCACAAGCCGGTCAGGATGAGACGTCGCCTCCCAGTGAAAAGTCAAAATATCCGCACCGGCTTCCGCAAACGCCGCTAAATACCGCTCCGGATGTACAATCATCAGATGCACATCCAGGGGCTTTTGCGTAAGGCGCCGAATCGCCGCCACCACAGGAAGCCCAAAAGAAATATTCGGCACAAAAACGCCGTCCATCACATCGCAGTGTATCCAATCTACAGGTAGGGCTTCAAGCTGGGCGATCTCCTCTGCCAGCCGCCCAAAGTCCGCCGAGAGAATAGAAGGAGCTATCAGCCTTGCCACGCCGGTAAAGGTATGCTAACCTATGGGCGCTTTAAGCTGGGGTTCGGGGTATCTTTCCGGGGCTATCCCCACTTTATCCAGGATCAGCCAATCAAAAAAACCCAGCCACGAAGCTATATCGGTAACCGCTATGAGCAAGGGCACTACCTTCAGCAGATAGCCCCATGACAGGCTTCTTCTGAAGGCAAGAGCTTGACGGATAATACCACGTTTACGCCACAAATGCCAGGTACTACGGGCACCGATTAGCCCCACCCACAAAAGGACGCCTGCTAAAAGACCTCTTCCCCAACTCCACAAGAGCCCGACCAATAGAACCACGAGTAAGAGCCCTGCATAGTACCCATACAGCTGCCTAAACCACCGTAGCGGATCGCCAGCGATAAGATTATGCCGGGCATACAACCGAGTCTTCCGAAAAAGACCCCTGGCAGTCACCTGAGGAGACCACCACGAGATAGCCTCTGGCTCTTCTACGATACGGGCCCCGCTTCGTTCCACCGCCCAACGAAATATATGATCCTCCGAAGCCCGATACGGAGGACAGCCCCCCACCTGCACATATAAGGACTTCTTCATAGCACAGCATGCCACAGGAGGTAGGCCATAAATGCCTTTCTCATCCGCTATAAAACTTCCCAGAAGAATTGTGGCATACACCCAGAAAACATCACTTCCTTCCCGCAGATACAATCGCCCCTGTGCAAAGTCCGCCTTACCCGATAAAATAGGCTCACAAAGATGCTTTAACGTCTGCGGGGCTACGCGCATTTCGCCATCCCAAAAAGCAATGATAGGATATTGGGCATAAGCTACCCCGATGTTGCGGGCCTGACCCGGGTAAGCCCGATCCACTTGAATTACCCGCACCCAGGGCGCATAAGCCCGAGCTACCTCCGCCGTCCGGTCCGTAGAACCCGCATCCACGACAATCACCTCTGCCGGCGGCCGCTCCTGCATACGCAGGTCCTCCAGAAGCAACCCTAAGGAAACCTCCTCATTATACGCCGGAATAATCACCGAAACCGGCAGTCCCTCAGACGAGGCTGGCATAGAGCTGTTCATATTTTTTGTTGACTTGCGTGTAGGGAAATGCCTCCCGTACGAAAGCTTGACCCCTTTGGGCTATGGCAAGGCGAACATCGGGATGCTGATAAAGGTAAAGAAGCGCTTCCGCGAGGGCCGCTACATCTTCTCTGGGTACCAACCATGCCGTTTCTCCATGCCTTAGATAATCAACAGCTCCCGATACAGGCGTAATCACCAAGGGCACGCCTAAGCTCAGACTTTCTACCATCACTTGCGGGAAAGCCTCGCTAAAAGTAGGATGGACGAAGAGGTCCGAAGCCGCTATCAGGTCTCGCACCTCCAAACCCCGCCGCCACCCCAGAAACCGACACGGCGCCTCCACCCCCCCCCGCAAAAGACCTAACTCCTCCGCTAAAGCCTTCAACATCGGCGTCTCCGGCCCCTCCCCCACTAGCCACAAACGCCCCTGCGGCATAACCCCATAAAACTTCTGAAAAGCCCGCAGTAAAATATGCTGCCCTTTCTGCAAACGATGCGTAGCTACATTTATGATCACAAAGTGCCCATCCGAAGCCCCATATTGGGCCCGCACCGCCTGTCGCCGCTCCTCTGATGGCCGCTGATACTTCTCCGCCGAAAACGCAAAACCATACGGAATCACTTCTACATGTCCCACGTTGGGATGTAGTTGTCTCACAAGCCGAGCCATAAAATCTGTCGGAACCACTAACCTATCCGCCTGCTTGTACATCCACCGCTCAAGCCCCAGTAAAACACGCCGTTTGAGGAGCGGCAAACGCACAACATCCTCTGTGTAATGCCGATGTAAAACCAGCCGCACACGCGGGTATAGTTTTTTAGCTAAGGCCGCTATAAACCCCTCCCAGTAATGATGCGCATGTAAAATCTGTACCCCTTCTTGGCGAAGCATCTGCCCCAGCCGCCAAGCCGCCCTCCAGTAGGCCCCATAAGCCCTATACGACGAGACAGGTATCATCCGATGAGGAATACCCACCTCCTTATACTGAGGCGACTCTATGTTACTCTCCCAAGAGAAGGTTACCACCCCCACCTCAAACCGCTCCCGATCTAAGTACCGAACTATCGTATCAATGAAGTCATGCCGATTGATGGTACCTGCGAAATGCCAGACTCGGATGCGGGCCACTCAGGGCAAAAGTGGGGTTTTCTCTACATTTGCGCTCATGCGGGCTGCCTTGTGGCGGGAGAATCCCTCAGAGCGCCGACTCCCCATCCTGCCGGAATACATCCCCAAGCTGAAAGAGTTGGGCTTAGAGGTCCTGATAGAGCGCGGCCTAGGGGCAAGTATCTTCCTTTCCGACGAAGCCTATCAAGAAGCTGGGGCTGAGATTGTCCCGGATAAGGCCCAGCTCTTAGCTCAGGCAGACATTCTTCTTTCCTTGGAAATGCCGGATCTGACGGCTTTCCCTACGGCCACGGGCAAAGTGCTGATAGGTCATCTCAATGCTTGGCGCTATCCTGAGCGGCTGGCTTGGCTTCAAAGGCAGGGTTGGACCGTCTATGCTTTGGAGAAGCTTCCTCGCATTACTCGGGCGCAGAGTATGGATGTGCTTTCGTCCATGGCGGCCCTCGCTGGATACAAAGCGGTACTTTTGGCAGCAGTAGAATATGGTCGGGTGATGCCCATGCTCACGACGGCGGCGGGGACTTTGGCGCCGGCTCGGGTGCTGGTGATTGGTGCGGGGGTAGCGGGCCTTCAAGCCATTGCTACAGCGCGTCGCCTCGGCGCCCGCGTGGAAGCCTACGATGTACGGCCCGCCGCCCGAGAACAGGTAGAAAGCCTTGGAGCTAAATTCTTAGACCTCCTGCCCCATCTAAAAGCCGAAGGCACCGGCGGCTACGCCCGCGAGCTCACCCCAGAAGAACAAGCTCAACAGCAGGCCGCCCTGGAAGAAGTTATCGCCCAAGCCGACATCCTCATCACTACCGCCGCCCTGCCCAGCCGCCCCGCCCCCAAAATCATCACCCGCCAAGCCCTCCGCCGTATGAAGCCCGGAAGCGTAGTCGTAGACCTGGCTGCCGAGACCGGCGGCAACTGCGAAGACACCATCCCCGGCCAAACCCAATCCATCCAAGGCATCACCCTCATCGCCCCCCTCAACCTCCCCTCCACACTCCCCCTCCACGCCTCCCAAATGCTCGCCAGAAACTTCTACGAATTCCTCCGCCTCTTCCATCAAAATGGCTCCTTCACCTCCCACCTCAACGACGAAATCCTCCAAGCCACCTGCCTCCTCTATCAGGGCCAACCCACAGAAACTAAACAACCCGCCTAACCTATGACCGAATTGCTTTTCGCCTTATTCGTATTCATGCTGTCTATATTTTTGGGTTTTGAGCTCATCAGCAAAGTGCCACCTACTCTGCACACCCCGCTCATGTCTGGCTCCAATGCCATTTCGGGTATTACCCTCATAGGCTCTCTCATCGCCGCCGGCAGCGAAGAAAACCCCCTCTCCGTGAGCCTGGCCGTAGCCGCCGTAGCCTTAGCCACGATCAATGTAGTTGGAGGATTTCTCGTTACTGACCGCATGCTCAAAATGTTCCGCCGACAATGAGAGATACTCTTATCCAAGCTACTTACCTGGTCGCCTCCGCCTTATTCATTATCGCTATTAAACTGCTCAACTCTCCTCGTACGGCCCGCTTAGGGAATGGGCTGGGGGCTCTGGGCATGCTGATGGGGGCTATAGCCACGCTCTTTTACCAGGAGATTGTGCGGTATGAGTGGATTCTGCTGGGGGTGGTGCTGGGAGGGGCGCTGGGCGCCTGGATGGCTTTGCGGGTCCGAATGACGGCTATGCCTCAAATGGTAGCTCTCCTCAATGGATTTGGCGGGGGAGCTTCCACCCTCGTGGGCCTGGTAGAAGTGCTGAGAAGAGTCCCCCAAGGTGAAGATTCTCCGGTTTGGCTCCTGACAGTGGGACTTAGTATCCTCATTGGAGCGGCGACGCTTTCGGGCAGTCTAATTGCCGCAGGCAAACTGCATGAGGTCATCACAGGGCGGCCTATCGTCTTTCCGGGGCATCATTATCAGACTGGCTTGTGGCTGGTCGCCAGTCTTATCCTCCTTGTCTGGACAATAATTGCACCCGCCCAAGGGCTTTTCGGGCTTCTCACAGCCATCGCTACTATCTTAGGCGTGTGGATGGTTTTACCGGTGGGAGGGGCCGATATGCCCGTCATCGTGTCCTTTCTGAATTCCCTCTCGGGTTTGGCAGCAGCAGCAACGGGCTTCGTGCTCCAAAACTACCTTCTCATCATTGCGGGGACTTTGGTAGGGGCCTCGGGCTTCATTCTCACCACTATCATGTCTAAGGCTATGAATCGGTCGCTTTGGAGTGTGCTTTTTGAGGCGGTGGGGGGGCAGGTGAGCACAGCTTCCGCAGAAGGCCGCACGGTCCGACAAACTTCAGCGGAGGATGTGGCTCTGATGCTGAGTTATGCCCGGTCCGTCGTGATCGTGCCCGGCTACGGTATGGCCGTCTCTCAGGCCCAACATGCCGTCAAGAAACTCCTGGATGCCCTCCAGAAAAAAGGCGTAGATGTACGTTTCGCTATCCATCCCGTAGCTGGCCGTATGCCCGGCCATATGAATGTCCTCTTAGCTGAAGCCGATGTACCCTATGACCTCCTGTGGGAAATGGAACGTATTAATCCCGACTTCCCGCAAGTGGATGTAGCCCTCGTCATCGGCGCCAACGACGTCGTCAACCCCGCCGCCAAAACCGACCGCTCCAGCCCCCTCTACGGTATGCCCATCTTAGAAGTAGAAAAAGCCCGCACCGTCGTCGTGCTCAAACGCTCCATGAACCCCGGCTTCGCCGGCGTGGAAAACGAACTCTTCTACAAGCCAAATACTTACATGCTCTTCGGAGATGCCAAGAAGTCATTGGAGGCCATCACCCAAGCACTCATGGAAATCTAAGCCGATAGCCCCTCCACTCTTCACAAAAAAACCTTTCTTTGCCTTAGCTCTATGAAGCGCAGTGAACTCCCTCTCAACCCTGACGGTTCTATCTACCATTTAGCTATGCGTCCTGATCAGGCGGCTCCTTGTTGCCTCCTCGTAGGGGATCCGCAGCGCGTGGAGCTGGCCCGCCCTTTCTTCTCCCAAATCCTCCATGAAGGCCAACATCGGGAATTTCGCTGGATTACCGGCCTGTATCGGGGGCATCTGCTCTCCGTCATTGGCACAGGCATCGGTCCCGACAACACAGAAATCACCCTCTTAGAGCTGGAGGCCCTCCACAATATTGACCTCAGCCGAGGGATCCCTTTCCCCACTCGGAAAAAACTCTACTTTCTGCGGATTGGCACCAGCGGACTCCTGCAATCCCAAACCCCCGTCGGCACAGTCGTCTTTACCGACTGGGCCATCGGGATTGACCCCCTGCCCTTCTTCTATGAAAACTTTACGGACGAGGCGCTCTCCACCGCCTTTCAGGATTACTGGGCCTCCCGAAAACGAGCCAAACTCCCCTGGTATGGCGTGCATAGCGGCCCCACCTTCAAAGCTCTGGCCGAAAAAGTCTCATGGGAAGGCCACTTCGTACGGGGAGGAACCTATAGTGCGCCCGGCTTTTATGGGCCTCAGGGTCGTTCCCTGGTCGGAAAAGTTCGGCATCCCGACATCCCTGCTCTCATGGCCGGTTTCTCCTACCAAGGGCAAACTATCCAAAATATAGAGATGGAAGCGGCGGCTCTCCTTGGGCTGGCTAAAAGTCTGGGGCATGAGGCCGCCGCTTTATGTCTGGGTATTGCGCAGCGGGAGGAAGGAGCCTTCGGTTATACTAATGGCGGCCCTTCCTTGGAGGAGCTGATGAAACGTCTTTTGCACTTAGGACTGGAGTGGCTCTCTCGTGTAAAGTAGCCCAGAGTTGATTGGCCTTCTCAAAGAGACGGGCAAACTGATCGGGTGTGAGCTGCTGCTGGGCATCGGACTTAGCCGCAGAAGGCTCGGGATGAACCTCCACGATGAGGCCTTCGGCGCCTGCGCCAATGGCCGCCAACGTAAGCGCCTCCACATAGGCCGCTTCGCCCGCCGCATGAGACGGGTCCGCTATCACCGGCAAACCCACCTCCGACCGCAAGACCGCTATACCCCCCACATCCAAAGTATACCTCAGCCGCCGCTCATATGTCCGTATCCCCCGCTCGCACAATATCACCACCGGCGCCCCATACAAGAGCACATACTCTGCGGCAAATAAAAACTCTGTCAGCGTGGCTTGCGGATTGCGTTTGAGTAAGACGGGCTTACCCATCTTGCCTACGGCCTTCAAAAGCTCGTAGTGGTCCATATTGCGGGCACCCACCTGCAAAATGTCTATGGGTTCATATAGAGGCAAGTGGGTCTCGGATAAGACTTCTACGCAGAGGGGGAGGCCGGTCTCGGCTTTAGCTTCCAAAAGGAGGTCTATGGCTTCGACTCCCAAGCCCTGAAAACTGTAAGGAGAGGTCCGGGCTTTGAAGGCGCCGCCCCGCAGGGCTGTAACGCCTAAGTCCCGAAGGGCCCGAGCCGTACTTAGAAGCTGGCTACGGCTCTCCACGCTACAAGGCCCCGCTATCCAGAGAAGCCTTTCCCCCCGGCGCCACGACCCCATAGACCACTCCCCTTTCGCCGCATAAACCAGCGCCGGCTGACCCTCACCCTCCCCAATCACCCGCTCCACCCCCTCCCATGAAGCTACCTCTTCCAACGCCTGCCCATTCACCGGCAGCACAATAACCTCCCGCTCTCCTATCTTCCGAACCTCATACGGCCAGCCCCGCGCCCGCAAAACCCACTCTATCTCCCCAGCCGAAGCTTCTGGCTTCAGAAGTAGCCACATACTTTCATTCAAAACAAAAACAAAGGTACTCCGAAAAACCTGTACTTCCGTTCATGCGGCTTTTTTTGGTGGGGTGGGGGCGCATGGGGCGCCTGATAGCCACCCCTCGCTCACGAAAAAGGCTATCCCGTGTGGGGTCAGATGGGCCGACGCTCCCATCAGCCCCGCAAACCCCTCCCCCATCTCAGAGCCCTCCACAGCGTGGGGGTGGGAAAGCACCGCCTCCCTCTCAGCGGCCTCTATGAGAGCATAGAGATAGGGCATCAGGCCTGGGATCGGCGGGCCTTTGCCGGAGGGGCTCCTCTGGGCCGCCACCTGGTTCCCCCGCCCAAATGCCTATGTCAGCCCCCTCCCATGAAAAATAAAAAAAGGGGCAGACCGATCCCGGCCTGCCCCCATAAAATCATCGGCTATCTAACCCTTATGGACGAGCGACCTTGACAGAGAGCGTGGCTCCGGCGACACTTTGCGTCGCAGCATCCACTCGGATAAGGCCATAGATATTCCCCTGCTTGAAGGCCAGGATGCGGCCAGTCGTGCATTCCGCTCGCTGATCAGCATTATTGGGGAATTCATTATTGATAGGAGCTCCATTATTGTAGGCACTAATAATGTCCGCATACCCTGCAGTAGCAAAGTTTACAATGTTAGTAGCATCTTTGAAATAAGTGGTCTGAGTAGAGGGATTATCCCACTCTGGAGGAGTGCCGTCATATATGGGATCTCTCAAAATGGCAGGCGATATGACGCTATGCCGTACCCCACCAAACCAGTAAACAAACAGAATTTCGCTGGGATTGCCATTAGCCTGAGTACGAGTTTGAAGCGTAAGCGTACCTGAGCCTACCTGATAACGCAGATGAGTGCCTTTGTTGTCGGATTGATTGGTGTAGGATGCATTTAGGAGACTATCCACGTACCGCGGAGGGGGGTTGTTTCCTCCTCCAGAACCCGTAGTATCCTGGAAGCTGATCGTAAACTTCCTGCTGACTGACTTATCATTTTTATCGGTGAGGGTGAAGGTTATAGTGTAGGATTGGCTATTTGCTCCCGTGATTTCCATGGTGGTGTCGATCGTAAAGTTTTGTCCATTAGGAGCTGGACGGCGGACATTTACGATGTTGTTGGTTCCCGTTATGGTGTATTCCTTTAGGTCGGCGTCATCTTTACCCGAACCTTTTTGCGCAATTAGCTTGAAGCGAAGAGCGTAAGTGCCAGGGGGGAGAGTCTGATCACCAGTGACTACACCAGAATCGGCGGCTACTGTGAGACTCGGTCCATACTGCTCTTTTTCTTTCTTACAGCCCACGAAGAGAGCTGCGCTGAGGGCCATGAGAAGGCCTCCATTGCGCACGAAACTTGCGTACCGCATATCGGGCACAAAGGTAAGGAGAAACTCCCAACCCAAACTCGCTCCCTCCAAATACCAAAGGGAGTATGGGATTTGGAGCTTTTGAGATAGAGGGATAAAAGCCAGAAAGGCTCTTTTACCCCTTTTTGCTTTCTTACAGAGACCCCCTCCTTATTCCCGAAGCAATTCGCCCATTGGGATAAGGGCTTGGTCCATGCGGGTCCCAAGCTTTATCTACTTTTGAGGGATGCCGGGGATGAAATGGGGCCTGATGCTCTCCTTCTTAATCTTAACTGCGCAGTCCACGGAGCCTAAGCTTTATACCCCTAAGGGGAAAGCCACCACCTATAAAGCTCTTTTGGCCCGAGCCGTCAAGGCCGATGTGATTTTCTTTGGGGAATTACACAACAGCGAAGCCGCCCACAACTTACAGCTGCGACTTTTAGAAGACCTCATCAAGGCCAAGAATGAGAAAGTCCTCTTAGGGCTTGAAATGTTTGAGCGGGATCAGCAGGAGGTGCTTTTAGCGTATCAGCGGCGGGAGATTCCTACGGCTGAGGCGCTTGCTGAAAAAACCCGGGTATGGCCTAACTTTCTCTCGGATTATGCGCCGCTTTTGGAGGTGGCCCGGCGGCATGGAGTGCGTATTTATGGCACGAATGCCCCCCGAGAAATCGCCCGGGCTGTCTCCAAGGAGGGGCTGAAGGCCTTAGAGGCTCTACCGCCTGCGCATCGGGGTTGGATAGCTCCCTTACCCCTTTTACGACTGGATAGTCTCCCCTCCTACCAGGCCATGAACGACATGGCTATCCAGCATGGCTTGTCTCCTGAGTACTTTCGCCTCGCCCAAATGCTGAAAGACGCCACCATGGCTTATGCGATCTTGCAAGCGTATCAGCCCAGTTATACCTTCCTACACATCAACGGCAGCTATCATTCCGACTATGGAGAAGGGATCGTAGCTTATCTCCGTGCCTATTGGGGCCCCAAAGTCGCTAAGACAAAGAAAGTCCTCCTCATTAGCACTGTAGCCCTTCCCTCGGGACAAACCTACACACCCGAAGCACGCAAGCGCGCGGACTTCATTTTAGTAGTGCCACCAGCTTCTACCAGTCAAATGCCATGAAGGGAGTCGTACATGTAACGTTAAGGGTGCCGCCGGCTCCTACCAGTGAGATGCCATGAAGGGAGTCGTAGATATAACGATCGTTGGGGCGGGGATTGTGGGGGCTGCCACCGCTTATCGCCTTCGGGAAAAGTGGCCCGATGCCCAGATGCTCCTATTAGAGAAGGAGCCTGCGCCTGCTACCCATCAGACAGGCCGAAACTCCGGCGTGATTCACTCGGGGATTTATTACAAGCCCGGGTCGCTCAAGGCCGAGCTATGTCGCACAGGCCGAGAAATGCTCTACGCCTTTGCCCAGGCCGAAGACCTACCCCATGAGCGCTGCGGCAAGATTATCCTCGCTGTGGAAGAGGAGGAAGTCCCTCGCTTAGAAAAACTCTTCACTCGGGGGCAAGAAAATCAAATTCCGGGCATCACCTGGCTCCACGAAGCGGATATTCCGCATTATGAGCCTTATGCACGGGGCAAAGCCGCCATCCATGTGCCCGTAACCGGGATTATTGACTATGCTGCGGTTACCCAAAGGCTTTTAGCTCGCAGCCGAGCTGAAGTGCGATACCACACCCCCGTCATCGGCCTGACAGAAAACCCCCAAGGCTTCCTGGAAGTTCATACGCCCTCGGAGCGGTTTCGCACGCAGTACCTCATTGTTTGCGGGGGACTTCAAGCGGACCGATTAGCCCGCATGCAGGGGCTAAATCCTCCCTTGCGCATTGTGCCTTTTCGGGGGGATTATTATGAGCTGGTGCCAGCGGCTCGGCATAAGGTGCGTAACCTCATTTATCCTTTGCCGCATCCCACCTATCCTGTGCTGGGGGTGCATTTGACCCGCATGGTAGACGGTCGGGTGGAGGCCGGCCCCAATGCCGTCTTTGCATGGGCCCGAGAAGGATATTCTCGCACGGCGTTTCACCTGCGGGATGCCTGGGAGGCCCTGACCTTTCGAGGAACCTGGGCCTTCTTCCAGAAGCACTGGCGCATCGGAATAGAAGAGTACCGCCGCGCCTTTTCTAAGAGGCTCTTTTACGAGTCGTTGCGGCGGCTGGTACCCGCCTTAGAAATAGACGATCTCATTCCTGCTCGCAGTGGCGTACGGGCCTTAGCCTTGACCCCCGAAGGCACCTTCTGGGATGATTTTTACTTTGTCCCGGGCCCTCGCAGTCTCCATGTACTCAATGCCCCTTCGCCCGCCGCCACCGCCGCCCTCGCCCTCGCCGAAGCCATCATCCAAAAAGCCTTCTCCACATGGAACCTCTCTACCTCGGCCCTCGCTACTGGCCTATAACGCCCCCCCTTGAAACCCTCCAAGCTCACGGGAACCAAGTAGGCATCCTCCTCTCAGCCCCCGACCTCACCCCCGAAAATACCCAGCTCTTAGAAAAAATCCTGGCTGCCGTTCGCTGGAGCTTTTCCGATGCCACGTTCTTTCGGTCGCATATTCCGCTCTCGTGGGGGCGCTTGGCTCTGCTGCCTTATCCATATCTCTGGGTCTTCGGAAAGACGCTCCTGCCCGTACCCGTCGGCGTGTATGACGTAAGCTCAGGGCAAAAACTGGTTCAGCTTCCCCCGCAGAAAGCCGGCTTAGTTTGGCGCCTCCCGACCCTCACCGAAATGCAAAAGAACACCTCAGCTAAACACGAAGCCTGGCAATGGCTGAAATTCCTGACTTTGAGGTCATAGCGCGGGACGGGGCGGCTCGGGCCGGAATCCTCCGACTGCCGCATGGCGAAGTGCCTACCCCCGCCTTTATGCCTGTGGCCACCCATGGGGCCTTGCGCGCCTTTCCCCATCACCTCCTTGTGGAGGCCCCTATCCTTTTGGCCAATACTTATCACCTCTACCTGCGCCCCGGCTTAGAAGTCCTTCGGGAGGCGGGGGGCCTTCACCGCTTTATGCAATGGCCGAAACCCATCCTCACCGATAGCGGCGGTTACCAGGTTTTTAGTCTCGCCCCCCTGCGCCAAATCACCCCCGAAGGCGTCTCCTTCCGCTCCCACATAGACGGCTCCACCCACTTCCTCTCCCCCGAAAAAGCCGTAGAGATTCAGCTGGTCATTGGCTCGGACATTCAGATGGTTTTGGATGTATGTCCGCCTTATCCTGCGAGTCGGGAGGAGGTTAGGCAGGCTATGGACTATACGACGCAATGGGCTTATCGGGCCAGGGCAGCCTTTTTGCGGTCGCCTACCTGCTACGGGTATCGGCCTTTGCAGTTTGGGATTGTGCAAGGGGGGGTTCATCCTGATCTGAGGGAAGCGCATTTTGAGGCTCTTCGGGAGATACCTTTTGAGGGGTGGGCGGTGGGGGGCTTAGCGGTTGGGGAACCGTTTGAGCTGCGGCGGCCTATTCTCCATCAGATGGGTGCTTTGCTCCCCCCCGACAAACCTCGCTATGTGATGGGCTTTGGCTCCCCGCAGGACATCTTAGAGGCCATCGCCGCCGGCATGGACATGATGGACTGCGTCTTGCCTACCCGCAATGCCCGCCACGGCCTTCTCTATGGCTGGGACGGCATCCGTAACCTCCGCAATGCCCGCTACCGAAGCGACTTCACTCCCGTCCCGCCCCACGCCTACAGCCGCGCTTACCTCTATCATCTATTTCGGGTGGGGGACCCGCTCGCCTTAGTGCTAACGACCGAAGCCAACCTCCACTTTTTCCTTTCCTTAGTAGCGGCCGCTCGGAAAGCTATTTTAGAGGGCCGCTTCGCAGAATGGCGCTCCACTATAGAACCCCAACTCCTTTACCGTCACCTACCTAATCCCCCTTACGCACCCTCCCCAACGGAAGCCACACCTGAAGCCGACTCTTAGGAAAACTCCTCACCTCCCGCCGTACCAACCACACATTATGCGGATGATACAGGGGTATGACGGGCCATTCGGAGAGCACCCGACGCTCTATCTCGGCATACAAAGCTTTTCGGTGCTCCGCATCCAGCGTCTGCCGAGCCAACCGAAGCAGACTATCCACCACTGGGTCCTGAAAACGAGTCGTATTAGGCCCCTGCGGAATCACCTTATCCCCCTCAAAGAGAATGAGAAAGTTTTCCGCATCGGGAAAGTCCGCAATCCAGCTGGCCTTCCAGAGGGGGAGAGAGGCCTTTTGCAGGCGCTCCCGCAAAGAAGGGCCTAATAGATACTCTATGCGAAGCATAATTCCCTCCCGAGCCAGCCGACTCTGGATGTATTCACACAATTCCCGAAATCCCGGAGAGGAATATAGGTATAACGTCGTATGCCGAAGTTTTTCCCAGGCTGTGTCATCAGGGGGCTCGGGCAAAATAGGTTCCCCCGCTCTCAGCGAAGGCGGAACGAAACTTCGGGCTGGCGTGGCATGTCCTTGATAGACCACTTCTGTGAGAGGAAGCTGGGTTATCGCCCATGCGAGGGCTTGCCGAAGGGCCCGATCCCCCAGCGGCGAAGCTGGGCGGATATCCATGCCTAAGTACTCCGTTCCCAAAGCAGGCTCCGAAACCAGAATAGCCCAGCGCATCCAAGCACTATCGGAGCGGAGGATGTGGGCAAGGTTGCGGTCTAAGCCATCTAAGGCATCTATTTCGCCGCGCTTTAGGGCCTCGTAGGCCCAGAGGCGATTCCCGAACCATCGGAAGGCGATGCCCGGCACCCCAGCACTGTCAAAGCCCCCCCAATACCCCTCCCACCGCCGAAACACTACCAGACGCCCCTTCTCCTCGTACTGAAAAGCAAAAGGCCCTGTTCCTACGGGATGCTCCGAAAAGCCCCGCCCCCGCACCTCCACACTTTCTGGAAGGGCAATATAAGTATAGGGCAACGTCAAAAGATACGGGAAGAGGGCATAAGGTTTCTCTAAATGCACTTCTACGACAGAGTCGCCGATGGCGCGCAGTCCCGAGATAGTAGAAGCTTTCCCCTGGCGATAGGCGCCCCAGCCCTCAATAAGGCCATCAAAGAGGTAGCTTCCGGGCGAAGCCCAAGCGGGATTAGCCAGCCGATGCCAATTGTATAACACATCGGAGGCCCGCACCCACCGCTCCGGCCGATGATGATACGCCGCCCGCCGTAAATAAAATCGGTACCTTCTCCCCCCTTCCAGAACCTCATACCGCTCCGCCAATGCCGGGATAAGCCGCAAACTATCATCATAAGTGAGCAGGCCCTCAAAGAGCTGCTGGGTCAGCCATACACTCACTATATCACGCGCATACAAGGGGTCCAAGCTCGTGTAGGGGCTAAATAGCGCCACCCGTAAGTACTTCCCTTTCGGGGGTTTTGAAGTGCAACTCCATGCCCATAAACTTAGAGCTGTCAGCAGGGGCAGCCAGCGCATAAAGTGAAAGTACAGAGGAAATCCAGAGACGGACTGAGGCGGGGGGCGAAATTTCTTTTCCCCACTCCATGCACGCAAGCTATCAGCATAAGCAGCCAGCGCATAGAGTATTTCCTGGCACAGACTTTCTTTGCGAAGAGTTCCTGAATGCGAGTTGGTGGTATTTTGTGGGGCCGCCGCCCGCCTGCGGCGGGCGGCGGCCCCATGCTGAGGCGGCGGCCAGCCCCCTACGGGGGCTGGCCGCCGCCCAAAAAGAAACTCTATATCAGTATGTAAAAGAAATCCAGAGTCGTGCTGAGATAGGTGTCCGACTTTCTTTTCCCCATTCTATGCACGCGGGCGGAAGCGGATGCTTAGGGTCTTTTCGTAGCTTTGCACAGAAGTATGGGCAAAGTGATCGCCATAGCCAACCAGAAGGGAGGGGTAGGCAAAACTACGACTGCTATCAACTTAGCGGCCGCTTTGGCGGTGTACGAACTAAAAGTGCTGCTCATAGATGTAGACCCTCAAGCAAATGCGACGTCGGGACTGGGCTTTGACCCCAGAAATGTGCGGCAGACCATTTACGATGTGATTACGGGGCAGGTGGCAGACCCCCACGATTGCATCCTCAAAGTGCCGGACTTTGAGACGTTTTTCCTCATCCCGGCTCATATTGACCTGGTGGGCGCCGAAGTGGATATGATCAACCTCCCCCGGCGAGAGTACAAGCTGCGGGAAGCCATCCAGCCTCTCCGTCCAGAGTACGATTTTATCATTTTGGATTGTGCTCCTTCGCTGGGACTCATCACCGTCAATGCCTTAGTAGCAGCTGATAGCGTCCTGATTCCAGTGCAGTGTGAATACTTTGCCATGGAAGGACTGGGCAAACTGCTCAACACTATCAAGATCGTTCAGCAGCGGCTCAACAGTACCCTCACGATTGAGGGTATTCTCCTAACGATGTATGATGCGCGGCTGCGGCTCTCTAAGCAAGTCGTAGAAGAAGTGCAGCGCCACTTCGGAAAGGTCGTTTTCACCACGGTCATTCAACGCAATGCTCGTCTAAGCGAAGCCCCCAGCCATGGAAAGCCTGTTATTCGGTATGACATCCACAGCCGCGGTGCTGCGGACTACCTCAATCTCGCTCGGGAAATCCTTCAACGTAACAACCTTCCGGTGCCCGCATGAAGCCGCCGCGTGGTCTGGGACGAGGTTTAGGCGCTATCCTCCCCGTAGACGAAGAAACCATCCAAAAGTCCCATGCGGTGGAGGAAATTCCGATTGACCGCATTGAGCCTAACCCCTATCAGCCTCGGCTGAACTTTGACGAGGAGGAGCTGACCCAGCTGGCAGAATCTATCCGACAGCATGGGCTCATTCAGCCCATCACGGTGCGGCAGGTGGGAGAACGTTATCAGATTATTTCTGGGGAGCGGCGCTGGCGGGCCGCCCAAGCAGCAGGCCTAAAGACTATCCCCGCCTATGTACGGGCCGCCGATAACACCCAACTCCTCACCTTCGCCCTCGTAGAAAATGTTCAGCGCCAAGACCTTAACCCTATTGAATTAGCTCTGGCCTACAAGCGCCTGATAGAAGAATGCGGCCTAACCCAAGAAGAAGTAGCGCAGGCCGTAGGCCGCAGCCGAGCCACCATCGCTAATACGCTTCGCCTGCTGCGCCTACCCCCCGAAATCCAAAAAGCCCTCAAAGCCGGCACCATCACCGAAGGCCACGCCCGCCCCCTCCTCGCCATAGACGACCCCAACACCCAAATCGCCCTCTTCCACCGCATCCTCCAAGAAAACCTCACCGTCCGAGAAGTAGAAGGCCTCGTCCATAAGCTCCTCAACCCCCCACAAAATACCCCCTCCAAACCTAAACCCCCCTCCCTCTTAGAAGCCCAACTCAAAACCCTGGAAACCCAACTCATGCAGTCCCTCCATGCCACCGTCCGCATTGCCCCCAAACGCGATGGCAGCGGCGAAATCCGCATCCGCTACACCTCCACCGAAGACTTAGAAAGACTTCTGGAAAAACTCACAAAACCATGACATCAATCCAGCTCAAGCACACTTATACCCTTCGGACCCTTCCCAATGGTCTGCGCCTCTTTCACATTCCCGCCGAAGAAAGCCCCTTCACAGCGGTAGTTCTGGCCTACGGCGTGGGCGCCGCCCACGAACGCCCCGAAGAAGCCGGCCTCGCCCACCTCTTAGAACATCTCCTCTTTGAAGACGAACAGATTGCCTACGATCAGCGCCTGCAAGCCGTCGGAGGCACCACCAACGCCTATACAGGCCAAGACTACACCGTCTACTATGCCCGCGTGCCCCAAGAAGCCGCAAACTTAACGTTAGAACTGGAAGCAGAAAGATTATATCGCCTCACCCTCAGCCCCGATAAAATAGAAACTCAGCGACGCGTCGTGGCCGAAGAGTTTCGTCAGCGCTACCTAAATCCCCCTTATGCCGATAGGTTCTTTCATATTCAGCGGATGCTCTTTCCAGGGCATCCATACGCTATTCCAGTGATTGGTCGTACGCCAGAAGAGATTTTGCAGCTCCCCGACCAAGCCTTGAAAAGTTTTTACGAGCGCTACTACACTCCTGATAAGGCCGTACTGGTAGTGGCTGGTGAGGCGGACATGAATCGGGCGGTGGAGCTCTTCTCCGGGACAAAGGAAGGTGCTCCTTTGCCGGCAGTGCCATCGGCAGAGGGGCTTCCTTTGCCGCAGGATGCTCTGGTGGTGCGGGAGGGACGTTATCCGCAGGCGGCGATCTTTTGGGCGTATCGCCTACCGCCTCTGGAAGACCCGGCCATCCCCGCCATAGACCTCTTAGACGATTATCTGGGTGGCGGCTCCGAAAGCCTCCTGCCCCAAAAGCTCGTCTATCAGAAGGGTTTAGCTACCCGCTTGCACACTTACACTTGGGCTATGCATGCGGCCCCGCTGTGGGTCGTGGAAGCCTATTTAGCCCCTGGAGTGTCGGTGGGGAGGTTTGAGCAAGCGCTGGAAGAGACCTTGGGGGAAGCCCTAAGCAGTGACTTAGCCATAGCCCTGCAACGATACCGTCCCATGCGCTACTTAGAAATGCTCAGAGAATGGGAGGGAGTCTTAGGCAGGGCGCTTGCCTTAGCTCATGACGTCTTAGCGGGCCACCCCGAATGGTATGAGGACCCTCTCGCCCCCTACGAAGCCCTCACCCCCGCCGACCTCACCCAAACCGCACAAACCTTCCTCCGCCCAGAAAGACGCATCCGCCTCCATTATCTACCCACCTCCTAAGGGAGCTTCTTCGCCCCCACCTTTCATGCCCTCTTAAGAGTTTTACCCTCTCCGATGATCAGGAATGGGAGTTTGCATCTTTACTCTCCCAGCACGCATCTATAAACTTCCCGCACAGCTATCATCTCGCCTAGTAAGCTTATACCAACTTGATGCAAAGAGTTTGATATTTTGTGGGGCCGCCGCCCGCCTTCGGCGGGCGGCGG
>Ga0272445_1000983_pt1 | contig 23884 bp, 20 predicted proteins | sample YNPCB0031_FD_194404 | JGI IMG/M metagenome (GOLD analysis project Ga0272445, IMG submission 194404) | Hot spring sediment microbial communities from Yellowstone National Park, WY, United States - YNP-CB-003-1 | ecosystem: Environmental > Aquatic > Thermal springs > Hot (42-90C) > Sediment... | reverse complement strand
TTCTTATGATAGGTATGGGAGTAGATGCAAACATTTTGATTTTAGAAAGAATTAAAGAAGAATTAAGAAATGGTAAAACATTACGTGTTGCTGTGGATTTAGGTTATCAACGTGCGTTAACAACTATTATAGATTCTAATTTAACAACTTTGTTAACAACAGTGTTTTTATTTGGTTTTGGTACAGGTCCTATAAAAGGATTTGGGTTAACAATGTTTATAGGTCTTATTGCAAACATATACACAGCGGTATTTATGACAAAAATATTTTATGATTATATATTATCAAAAACAACTTTAGAACAAAAAGTTTGGTTTTAATCTAAATACTAAGGAGAAAAAAATGAAAGAGATAGAATTCATACGACTAAGACGAATTTTTATGGGATTATCAGGAATATGTATTATTTTGACAATAATAATTTTAATCATTAACAAAGGATTGAACCTTGGGTTAGATTTTACTGGTGGTACAATTATTCAAATAAAATGTTTTGATAAAAATTTTAGCATAGAGAACTTAAGAAACATTTTAGCTGAGATAGGATTTACAAAAGGTATTGAATTACAAAGTATTGTATCATCAGAAGAGCAAACAAAGGAGTTTTTAATAAAAATAAAATCAACTGAAGAAGAACAGTCAAAAAAAATTTTGGATAGTCTAAAAGAAAAAAACATTCAATATGAAGTTGTAAGAATAGAATATGTTGGTCCTACTATTGGTAAACATCTTACAAAAAAAGCGTTGTATGCTATCATATTTTCATTGTTAGGTATAATAGTATATGTTGGAATAAGATTTGGTTCTTCAGTATGGGGAGTAGCAGGAGTTCTTGCATTAGCACATGATGTATTTTTAACACTTGGATTTTTAACTTTGTTAGGTAAAGAAATAACAATTACTGTTATAGCAGCTCTGCTTACTTTAGCAGGATATTCTATAAATGATACAATAGTTGTTTTTGACAGAATCAGAGAAAACATAAAACTTATACGAAAAGAATCGTTAGACAGAATTATGAATATAAGTATTAACCAAACTCTAACAAGAACATTACTTACTTCAGGAACAACATTAGCAGCTGTGTTGTCGTTATACATTTTTGGTAATCAAGTAATAAAAGATTTTGCGTTATCATTAGTATTTGGCATTATAGTGGGGACATATTCGTCAATATTTGTTGCTTCAGCGTTAGTTTTGGAATATAACTTAGCTAAACAGAAATGAAGATAAAAAAGTTTAAATTAGAATTAAAGTTAAAGAACATTTATGATAGTTTAAAAGAGAAAGAAATTAAAATAACACCTGAAGTTGAGACATTGGTTACATTAGTTAAAAAAAATCTTGAAGAAATTATTGAACCATCGGTTATTTTTGAAAGTTATAGTCCTAAAGATAACAAAATTACTGGAATTGTTAAACATTTGCAATTGCCAAAAAATGTTGTTGAGATAACCTTTTGTGTAGCTACATTAGGAAGTAAAGTAGAAGAATTTATTTCTTCTTGCAATGAAGAAATTGAAAAAAATATTGCAAATGTTATTTTATACGAGTATCTTAACTCAGCCGCTGAGTTTGTAATAAAATTACTTAAAGAAAAATCTGAAGAAAATGTTGAACCAGGAAGTATTTTTCTTGTTCAACAGGAGTTGTATAAAGATATATTAGAGCTTCTTTCTGCAGAAAAAATTGGTGTTTCGTTTGACTTACAAAAAAATCAGCTCTTACCTTTTTATACTACCATAATTTATTGTTTATGGTTTAAAACAAAAAAATAAATGAATTTTGTCAAAAACTTTTTTAGAAAAATCAGAAATACAAAAATAATAAATTTTTTTGAACTAAATTTTTTTAGTTTTTTTGCTTGGTTAGTAATCCAACTTGTCAGCAGAACACTGAAAATAAAACAAATAAATTTTAACAAAATTAAAAGTTTAGAAAAAAATGTTATCTATGCTTTTTTTCACGGAGAACAATTTATATTAGTATTTACTCACAAATGGCAAAATGTTGGGATAATGACAAGTTATTCACCTGACGGAGAGTTACAAACAAGGATATTAAAAAAGTTTGGATACGATATTGTCCGTGGATCAACCTCTAAAAAAGGTGCTACATCAGGAACACTTGGGTTATTAGATAAGATCTCTAAAAGACAAAATATTGCAGTAGCAGTAGATGGTCCTCATGGACCTGGGTTTAAAGTAAAACCTGGAGTAGTATTTTTAGCACAAAAAACAGCACTTCCTATTATACCAGTCCGTGTAGTAGCAAAAAATGCAATAAAACTAAACAATTGGGATAAATACATCATCCCATTACCTTTTTCTATGGTATATATTATATACGGAGAACCTTTTTATGTAAAAGAACATGATAACATAAAACACAAAATTTTAGAGTTAGAAAAAATAATGTATAACCTCACAAATCAGTTAAATGGAAAAAATTACAAATTGTAAAACAGCGCTTAATATTTCAATAAACCGTTATACAAACGGAATAGAAGCGTCAATAAATCCATATCTTGGATGTTTCCATAGATGTAATTATTGTTATGTCCAAGCAGAAAAATATTCTAAAGAAAAAAATATTGATGAAGTAGAAATAAAAGTTAATATTATTGATGTTTTAATAAAACAACTTAATAATTTATTACCAAAATACTCATCTGGTATTATTTATCTTGGCACATCTTCCGATCCATTCCAACCAGTTGAGAGAAAATATAAACTTTCACACAAAATACTTTCTTTGTTGTTAGAACATACACCTTATAATATACATATATTCACAAAATCCGTACTCATTCTTGACGAACTTGAACTGATAAAAAAGTTTAAAGAACGAGTTAATATATCAATAACAATAATCACAACAGACGAAAAAATAAAAGATATTTTTGAACCATATTCGTCGTCAATAGAAGAACGATTGTATTGTATGAAAGAATTTAATTCTAACAACATATCCTGTGGCTGTTCAATAATGCCAATTTTGCCATATATTACTGATACTAAAGATAATATTGAAAAACTGTTTTCTACATTAAAAGAAGCATACTGTAGTTATGTTTGGTGGGGATATTTAACATTGCGAGAAAATATCACTCATATAAATAAAATAAGTCAAAAAGAAAAATATTTTGCTATTTTATCACAACACTTTCCAGAATTGGTAGAGAAATATAAAATTTTGTATAAAAATAAAATTTCACCAAATTTAGAATATCAAAAAATTATAGATACAAGATTGAAATTTTATGCAAAAAAATATAAAATTTCATTTTGCGGTCCAAAATGGACTAAACAAGTTTATCAACAGCTGTTTTAGTATGTTGTTATCTTCTACAAAATTAATCAAACTTAGAGGTAATTATTATGAAAGTATTAGTTTTAGGTTCAGGTGGAAGAGAACACGCAATTGTATGGAAATTAAAACAATCAAAAAATTTAACTTCGTTGTATTGTATCCCAGGTAATGGTGGTATTTCAAAAGATGCTATATGTGAACCAAATATAAAACTTACAGAGTTTGACAAAATATACGAGTTTATAAAACAAAACAAAATTGATTTTGTTGTGGTGGGACCTGAACAACCGTCAGTTGATGGAATAAAAGATTTTTTACAACAAAAAAATGTATCTGTTTTCTCACCATCAAAAAACCAAGCGTTGCTTGAAGGAAGTAAAGTTTTTGCAAAACAGTTTATGAAAAAATATAATATACCAACAGCTGATTTTGTCATATCTGAAAATTATGAAGATGCAAAATCTAAGTTAGATGAAATGTTTAAAAAATATCCCGAAGGGGTGGTAATAAAAGCAGATGGTCTTGCTGCTGGTAAAGGTGCTGTAGTATGTGATAGTCTTGAAGAAGCACAACAAACTTTATACAATATGATGGTAAAGAAAATTTTTGGTAAATCAGGAGAAAAAGTTGTGATTGAAAAAAAACTTAAAGGTATAGAAATCTCAGTTATAGCATTTTGTGATGGTGAAACAATTCTTCCTTTGACACATTCTCAAGATCATAAACAAGTTTATGACAGTGATAAAGGTCCAAATACAGGTGGTATGGGTGCGTATTCACCAGTACCGTTTGTATCAAGAAAGTTAGAAGAAAAAATTTATGAACAGATAATAAAAAACTTTTTATTCGGTGTGAAAGATTCTGGCCTTGGTTATTGTGGAGTAATATATTTTGGTTTAATGATTGAAAACTTAAACAAAGATAATGAACAACCTTATGTTTTAGAATTTAATTGTAGATTCGGTGATCCAGAAACACAAGCAATCCTTCCTTTGTTGCAAAACGATTTGCTTGAGGTGTTTATAAACACAGTAGATAGGAAACTTAAAAATTTAAAACTTAACTTTGAAAATAGCTACACATGCTGTGTTGTTTTAGCATCAAAAGGTTATCCTGGCGAATATGAGACAGGAAAAGAAATTTTTGGTTTAGAAGAAGTTGCTAAACTTGACAATGTCCATATATTCCACGCTGGGACAAAACTTGTAGATAACAAATTTTTTACTTCAGGTGGTAGAGTACTAAATGTTGTAGGTAAAAATAAAACTTTAAAACAAGCTATTGAAACAGCATATAATGCAGTAGAAAAAATATATTTTGAAAACAAATATAACAGAACAGATATCGGAAAGAAAGGATTGGTATATGATAACATATAAAAAAGCAGGAGTTGATATTGATAAAGCAAACAAGTTTGTAGAATGGATAAAAAAACAATTTCCAAAAATAGGTTTCTTTAGCGGGTTTTACAAAATTGAAAAAACAAAACTTCTTGTTGCAACAACTGATGGTGTAGGAACAAAAATTAAACTTGCACAAATTCTAAACAAACATGACACTGTTGGTATAGACCTTGTAGCAATGAATGTCAACGACATAATAACCTGTGGTGCAAAACCTATCTTTTTTTTGGACTATATCGCTTGTGGGAAAATAAATCTTAAGTTGTTAAAAGATATAATGAAAGGTATAATTAAAGGATGTAAAACAGCACAATGTGAACTTTTAGGTGGGGAAACAGCAGAACTTCCTGGTATGTATAAAGACGAAGAGTATGACTTAGCAGGATTTGCTTGCGGTATTGTCGAAGAAAAAAATTTGATTACTGGAAAATATGTAAAACCTGGAGATAAACTTATAGGACTTTATTCCTCTGGATTACATTCTAACGGGTATTCATTAGTAAGGAAAGTTTTTTCAGAAGAAGAAATCAAAAGATATGGAAAAGTTTTGTTAACACCAACAAAAATTTATGTTAAAGAAATACTAAATCTTTTAAAAGAGTTTAAACCAAATAAAGAAATAAAAGCAATTGTTAACATCACAGGTGGCGGATTCTACGACAATATCATCCGTGCACTTCCTAAGGATTGTTCTTGTATAATAGATAAGGATAGTTGGCAACCTTATCAGATATTCAAACTTATCCAACAAAAAGGTAATGTACCTGACAAAGAAATGTACCGCACGTTCAATATGGGTATAGGAATAGTTTTGGTAGTAGACAAAAAAATTTATAATAAAATATTAAACTTTTTTGACAACCAAGCAGCTCTCATCGGCGAAGTTTATGAAGATAAAGAACATAAAGTAAAAATTACAGGTATAGATATTTAAAATTTATGAAAAAACTACAACTTGGATGGTTTGCTACATCAAGGGGGACAACTTCGTTAAAAATTTTTAATTATATCTATGACGCTATAAAAACTAACGAACTTAACGCTGAGATAAAATTTGTTTTTATAAATCGTGAGTTAGGTGAAGCAGAGAATTCTGATAGGTTCATAAATACTATACAGAGTTACAATATACCTCTTATTTCTTTTTCATCATCAAAATTTATGCCTGAACTAAGGAAAACAAAAATTGAAGAATGGCGAACTTTGTTTGATAAAGAAGTGTATGAAAGAATAAAAAATTTTGATGTTGACATTGTAATGCTTGCTGGTTATATGTTAATTTTAAGCAAATTTTTGTGTAACAAATTTACTTTTATAAACCTACATCCAGCACTGCCTTGGGGACCAAAAGGTACTTGGCAGGAAGTTATAAACCAAATTATAAACGAAAAACATAAAGAACATGGTGTTATGATACATCTAGTAACTGAAGATTTAGACCGTGGCCCTGTTTTAACATATTGCAAGTTTATAATAAAAGAATATGATTTTGACAAAATCAGACAAGAAGGCGTGCAATACGAACTCCCTTTAATTAAAAAAACCTTGCAACTTTTATCTGAAGAAAAGTTGAAAATTTTTGGAAGAGAAATTTTTTACAATGGACAACCTATAACACAAGGGTTAGAAATATCTACTGAAGAATTACTAAGGATTTAAAGACAAAATTTTTTGTTCTTGGTCAATATAAGTTTTACTTCTTTTCAAAACTTCATCCCAATCAACTTTGTGTCCATCAAATTCAGGTCCATCACAACATACATATTTTATTTTACCATCATAAGTGATCCTACATGAGCCACACATCCCTGTACCGTCCACCATTATTGTGTTTAACGAAACAACAGTTGGAATATTAAAATTTTTTGTAAGCTGGGAAACTGCTTTCATCATAACAACAGGGCCCACTGCGTATACTATATCTATTTTTTCTTTATTTATTACTTCTTGTAAAACATCTGTTACTAAACCTTTTCTACCATAACTACCATCATCTGTTGTAATGAAAAGTTCATATGAGATCTTCCTAAATTCGTCTTCAAGAATAACTAAATTTTTATTCCTTGCTCCAATAATAGTAATAATTTTATTATTTTTTTCTTTTAACGCTTTTGCTACAGGATATATCTCAGCAGTACCAACACCACCACCAACTAATACTACTGTACCATAAAACTTTATTTCTGTAGGTTTACCCAATGGACCAACAATATGGTATAAGTTATCTCCGATATTTAGTTTATTTAGAAGTCTTGTTGTAAACCCAACTTCTTGGAAAATTAAAGTAATTGTTCCTGATGACAAATCAGTTTCTGTGATAGTTAATGGTATACGTTCACCATTTTCAACTACCATCAAAATCACAAACTGTCCTGGTTGGTAATGTTGTGCAATTATAGGAGCTAAAATTTTTATTTCTATAATTTTTGTATTAGCAAATTCACCTAAAAATTTTTTATCAACTATTTTTGGTAATGTTATTTCAAATCTGTTCATAATATTGGTAAATATCTTTTAATTTCATAATCTGTAACCTTTGTTCTGTAGTTATCCCATTCAATTTTTTTATTTTCTAAAAATTTTGTATAAATATGTTCTCCAAGAGTTTCTTTTAACAATTGTGAATTTTCTGCTATTTCTATTGCTTCTATTAACGAGCCGGGTAACTCTTCAATTTTTCTTGCTTTACGTTCAATTTCTTCCATTTCATAAGCAGAAACTTCTAATGGTTCTGGAAGAGGATATTTATTCTTTATTCCTTCAAGACCTGCTCTCAACATTACAGCAAAAGCTAAATATGGATTACATGCAGGATCAGGGAAACGTACTTCAATACGTGTTGCTTTTTCTTTACCTGGTTTATATTCTGGGACACGAATTAAAGCAGACCTGTTTCTTGTAGCCCAACAAATATAAACCGGTGCTTCATATCCTGGAACTAACCTTTTATACGAATTAACCCATTGATTAGTTACAATACATATTTCTCTTGAATGTTTTAAAATTCCTGCTATATAATATTTTGCTATATCAGATAAATGATACTTATCATTTTCTGAGAAAAACATGTTTTTACCATTAGCAAACAAACTTTGATGTACATGCATTCCAGAACCGTTTACTCCAGCTATAGGTTTAGGCATAAATGTTGCATATAAACCAAACTCTCTGGCTACTTCTTTTACTACAACTTTATAAGCGATAACTTTGTCAGCCATCTTTAAAGCTGAGTCATATCTTAAATCAATCTCGTGTTGACTTGGTGCTACTTCATGATGAGCATATTCAGCATCAATGCCCATTGCAGATAAATATTCCATTGTTCTAACTCTTAAGTTACTTCCTAAATCTTCACCAGGCATAGAATCAAAATATCCAGCATTGTCAACTAATTCTGGGATTTTATCAGATTTAAAATAAAAATACTCAAGTTCTGGCCCAACATAAAATTCTGTAAACCCATATTTTTTAAGTTCTTCTAAATTTCTTTTTAAACAATATCTTGGATCTCCTTCGTAAGGTTTACCGTCAGGTGTGTAAATATCACATACCATTTTTGCAGTATCTTGTTTGTATGGAAGAATTTTAAAACTATCAGGATCTGGTTTTGCAATAAGGTCAGATTCGTATATTCTTGCAAAACCTTCTACAGATGAACCATCAAACCCCATGCCGCTTTCTAACGCTTCAGGAAGTTCAGAAGATGTTATCGTAAACATTTTTATTCTGCCAAGAATATCTGTAAACCACATTTCTATAAACCTAATATTTTTTGTTGCAACAATTTCTAAAACTTCTTTTTTATCCATAAAAATTACCTCCTTGTATTTGAAATTAAAATTCAGTTTTTATTATAAAATATTGATTTATTTTACAATATCTTATATATAAAAAGTTATGAAAATAGATTTTTCAAAATATGAACTAATTTTTTTTGATTTTGATGGTGTAATAGTTGACACTGAATGGCAACATTTTTTAGCGTTCAACGAAGTTCTTTCAAAATATGGGATAAAAATTACAAAAAAAGAATATATGGATGAATATCTTGCATACGATGATAAAGGTTGTTTTATAAAAGTATTCAAAAACAAGTTAAACAAAAACTTGTCAAACACAGAAGTACAAAATTTAATAAAACAAAAAACTAAAATACTTATGGAAAAGATTAGACAAAAAATAAAAGTTTATTCTGACGCTGTAGAGTTTATAAATTTTTTGTCAGAAAATTTTAAAAATATAAAGTTATGTATTGTTTCAGGCGCGTTAAAACAAGAAATTTTGTATATTTTAAAAAAACTAAAGCTTGATAAAAAATTTTTTTTAATTATATCCGCAGAAGATGTCGACAATGGCAAACCTTCTCCAGAACCGTTTTTAATAGCAAAAAAGAAAACAGAAAATTTGTTAAACAAAAAATTCAAAAAAGACAAAATTCTTGTAATTGAAGATTCTATAAACGGTGTTAAAGCAGCAAAAAAAGCAGGTTTTGATGTTTTAGCAGTGGCTCATACTTATTCTGTTAGGAAACTAAAATTATTAAATCCTAATTATGTAGTAAAAAATTTGACTACAGTAATTTAGTTTGGGAAGGGAAAAATGGTTTGGTGGATATTAAGAGTAATTATTTTAATAATTGGCGGTATAATTGGATTTTTAATCCAAAATAATTTTTATGGAGTACTAATTGGGATAGGTTTTTGTTTATTAGTTATTCTTATTGAACTTCTGCTTTCAAAAATAAAATTGGATACATTATTGTTTGCTGTGATTGGTATTGTATTAGGGTTAATAACAGCACAAATTATTGATTATATCATATTTTTGTTAGAAGAGCCAAAGATTACAGAACTTTTTAGAAAATTTTTGTGGTTAGTAAGAATTGCTTTAGCTTATCTTGGATTAGTCGTCGCTTTACAAAAAAAATCTGAAGTTGAATTGTTAGATAAAGATATTATTCAAAAAAGTAAAAAATCAAAAAATAATTTAATTTTAGTTGATACATCTATCGTTATAGATGGACGTATTGCAGATATTATAGCAACAAAGTTTATTGATACTCCATTGTTGGTACCAAAATTTGTGTTAAAAGAATTACAAACCTTAGCTGATTCTCAAGAACATATAAAACGTGCTCGTGCAAAACGTGGTCTTGAGATACTTACAAAATTGAAAGAGGAAAATGCAATAAGTATTATTGAAATAGATTATCCTGAAATTAGAGATACAGATGCTAAACTTATAAAACTTGCGAAAGAAATAAATGCTAAAATTCTTACTGTGGATTATAATTTAAATCGTGTAGCTAATCTTGAAGGGATTACTGTACTTAATATAAATGAATTAGTTATAGCATTGAAACCTGTTTTCTTGCCAGGAGAAAGTTTTTCTATATATGTAGTTAAAGAAGGGAAAGAGCCAAACCAAGGTGTTGGGTATCTTGATGATGGCACAATGGTCGTTGTTGAAGATGGAAGGAAGTTTATAAACAAAAAAGTTGATGTTATTGTTACTTCAACTTTGCAAACACCTTCAGGAAGGATTGTCTTTACAAAACCTCTCTAAATGAACAACAAATCTTGTTGCGTTATTCTACTTGCAGCAGGTAAAAGTACAAGGTTTAAAAATAAAGTTAAGAAACAATTTTATAAAATAAAAAACAAAACTTTGTTAGAACATAATTTAGATGTCTTTTTACCAATAAAATTTGTAAAGCAGATTGTAATTGTAGCAGCAAAAGAAGATTTAAACTATGTCGATAAGATCATTAAAAAATATGAAACTGACAAAATAGTCATAGTCAAAGGTGGGAAAGAAAGATATGAATCTGTATACAATGCAATTCAGACCATTGATACGGATAAATTTAAATACATAATAATTCATGATGTTGCACGTCCTTTAGTTTCAAAAAAACTTATAAATACTTGTTTAAACAATATTAAAAATTACGATGGTGTAATCCCAGTTATCCAACCAGTAGATACGGTAAAAATTGTCAATAAAAAATTTGAAGTAGAAAAAACTTTGAATAGAGATTATGTTGTTCTTGTACAAACTCCACAAGTGTTTAAATCAAATGTAGCAAAACATATATATTCGAAACCAGTGTTGAACAAATGGGTAAAAAAATATAAAATTACTGATGACGCACAATTAGCAGAACTTGAAGGATTTAAAATAAAAGTTGCCCCTGGAGAGAGAAAAAATCTTAAAATCACAACAAAAGAAGATCTTAATCTTTTAGATTATTTTTTAAAAACTGGTTTTTAAATGAAATACTTGATAGGTTTTGGATACGACTGTCACAAAATTATTAAAAACAGGCCACTTTTTTTAGGTGGAGTTAAGATTGATGTACCTTTCGGACTAAAAGGTCATTCTGATGCTGATGTTGTTTTACACTCAATATGTGACGCTATACTTTCAGGCTGTGGAGCTCCGGACATTGGAGAACTTTTCCCTGACAATTTGAAAGAAACAAAAAATATGTCAAGTAAGGTGATTGTAGAAAAAGTATTGAAGTTGTTAAAAGAAAAAAAGGGGAAAATTATAAACATTGATGTAACACTTATATGTGATAAACCAAAAATTACAGAATATAAAACACAAATTTTGTCCTCGCTTAAGAATTTGTTTAAAACAAAAAACATTAATATAAAAGGTAAAACAACAGAAGGGATGAAATCTTTCAAAAATTATATTCAATGTTTTAGTATAGTTTTTTTAAATGTTAAATAAAAATGAGAATACACAATACTTTAGCATCCAAAATAGAAGAGTTTAATCCTCAACATAACAACATTGTAAAGATGTATGTGTGTGGTATCACACCTTATGATGATACACATTTAGGTCATGGAAGGTGTTATGTAGTTTTTGATATATTACGTAGGTATTTACAATATAAAGGATTTAAAGTTGAATATGTGCAAAATTTTACAGATGTAGATGATAAAATTTTAAACAAATCAAAAGAGTTGTCTATCCATCCAAAAGAACTATCTCAAAAGTATATAGAATCATATTTTGATGTTGAAAAAAAATTAAATATACAACCAGCTAAAATTTATCCAAAAGTTACAGAACATATAGACGATATAATTGTAGCTATTGAAAAACTTGTTAAAAAAGAAATAGCTTATGTAACTCCAACAGGAGTTTACTTTGATGTTGAAAAATACCAACAATTAATAACTAACAAAAACAACTTAGTAAAATATGGTGAGTTATCTAAAAAAAATCTTGACGAGTTAATTGCTGGAGCAAGAGTTGAAATTGATGAAACAAAGAAATCACCGTTAGATTTTGCTTTATGGAAATTTGCTAAAAATGATGACCCTATATTTTGGGAATCACCATGGGGTGATGGTAGACCCGGCTGGCATATAGAATGTTCAGTAATGAGTATGAAATATCTCGGAGAAACTTTAGATATTCATGGCGGTGGGATGGATTTAATTTTTCCACATCATGAAAACGAAATTGCCCAATCACAAGCAATAACAGAAAAACAGTTTGTCAAATTTTGGGTCCATAATGGTTTTGTTACAGTAAACAAAGAAAAAATGTCTAAATCGTTAAAAAACATTTTTGCTTTAAAAGATTTGTTTACAATCTATGATCCAATGGTTGTAAGATTGTTTCTTTTATCTCAACATTACAGAAAACCATTAGATTTTTCTTTACAAGAAATGGATCAGTTTAAAAGCGTGTTTGAAAGATTTGTGAATGTTAAAGAAAATGCAGAATTGTGGATAAAAAATTTAAAAGATGGACTGCCTTCAGAAGTTACGAAAAATATTGTAGATAACGCAGTAAAAAAATTTGAAGAAAGTATGGAAGATGATTTGAATACATCTTCAGCTTTATCAGCATTGCATTTAATAATAAATCATTTATATACATTAGAAAAAAATTTGACTCAGGGAATAACAAAAGGTGATATTGAATATTCGTTAAACAAATTTTTACAATTATCCGAAGATGTTTTAGGTTTGAAATTCCCAAAATATAATATACCTCAAGAAATACAAGAGTTAGTAAAACAGCGAGAATTAGCAAGAAAAAATCGTGATTTCGCTACTGCTGATAAAATTAGACAACAAATAATTTTGTTAGGATGGATAGTAGAAGATACACCTTTTGGTACAAAAATAAGAAAAAGAATATAACTTATGACTAATTATATTACATCTATAAAATTAATAAAAGAAATAATTAAACAAACTCCACAACAAATTTCAAAATTGTATATATCACAAAATGCAGCCGGTGAAGAAATAAAAAATATTGTTGAACTTGCAAAAAAGAAAGGTGTTTCTTTTCAGGCAGTACCAAAACAAAAATTGCTGGAAATATTCAACCAAGGGTACAGCGGAGTACTTTTAGTGTTATCCCCTGTTAGATTTTTATCATTGGAAGAGTTGCTTAAAAAAAATCAAAATAAAGAAAAATCTATGTTTTTAGTATTAGATGAAATCAATGATCCACAAAATTTTGGTGCGATAATACGTACAGCAGTAGCGTTTGAAGTAAATGGTATAATAATTCAACAATGGAACCAAGTTATGCCAACACAAACTGTAGTTGAGGTATCACGAGGAGGAGTGTATAAAATAGATATTGCTAAAGTTAAAAATGTATACAACGCTGTGAAAAAACTAAAAGAATTAAATTACTGGGTTTATGCAACAGTACCACCAAACAGTGTCCTAACTTACTCAATAATAGATGATTTGTCATCTTTAAAAGATTTTAATAAAATGGCGTTAGTTTTAGGAAATGAAAACAAAGGTGTAAGAAAAAATATTATCTCTGAATGCGATGGAGTTATAACAATTAAACATTCAGAGAAAATGGAATCTCTTAATGTGAGTGTAACATGTGGAATTATCCTGTATGAAATCTATAAAAATTTGAAGGGTTAAATTGAAATAAAAAACAAATTTTTGTAGTAAAATTTTTATGAAAAAACTTTTATATTTTAGTTTCATATTTTTCTTTTGTTCTCTTTATTCTCAGCAGACTAAACTTACTCAAAAACAACTTGATTCAGACCTACAGTATTACTATAAGACAGTACAAAAACAAAATCTTTCAGCAAATGATAGATTATACATTCTTAACAAACTTTATGATAAATATAAAAACTCTGGGCTTGATCTTTCAAAACTTGAACAAGAAATAAACTTAGTAAAAAACGAATTAGAAAAACAAAAACAACAATCACAAGAAGTTGAACAAAAAACTTCGCAACAGAACGAACAAAAAATTAAATCAGTTGATGATGACTACAAAATTTCTGCTGGAGATATACTTTTTGTTCGTGTAAGTCCTGCTGAAGAGTTATCTAAAGAAGTTGTTGTCTCTCCTGACGGTAAAATAGTACTTCCTCTTATTGGTACAGTAAAAGTTGAAGGTTATACAATAAAGGAAGCAGAACAGATTATACAAAAAAATTTTGCTGTATACATAACACAACCAAAGGTTAATATAACTATTAGACTTTTTTCAAAAAAACAAGTATTTATTTTAGGCGAGGTTAAATCGCCTGGAGGATATTCGTACAAAGAAGGAATGAAACTTTTTGAACTAATTTCCCAAGCAGGTGGGTTAACTAAGTATGCTGGGACAAGAAATATAAAAATTTATCGTAGTGAAAAAAAAGAACAAAAGTTTATCACAGTAAACCTTGACGAAATAATAGCTGATACAACAAAAGATGTGTTATTATTACCTGGTGACATTATTGAAGTTCCAAGACAGCCAAAATCTATATCTGTTATTGGCGAGGTTAATTCTCCTGGGATATATGATTGGCATGAACAACTTGATATTATTGAAGCATTAAGTTTAGCAAAAGGATATACACCTATTGCAAAACTTGGTTCAGTAAAAATTTTTAGGCAATTACCTAATGGAGAAAAAAAAGTAATACCTGTTAACGTAGCAGAAATTTTAAAAGGTAAATTACATAAAAATATTGTTCTTGAACCAGGCGATGTTGTTTATGTTCCAAAAAAACCGTTAGTGTCAGGTTCATGGTTTGTAAACACAGTTTTACCTTGGATTACTTTAATCACAAGCGTACTTTTGTTAATGGCTTATCTTAGTAAGTAAGATTGAGTATAAAAACATGAATTCTAATGAACTAAGAAAAAAATTTATAGATTATTTTGTATCATTAGAACATAAACATTTTCCATCTGACTCGCTCATACCATCCTCAGACCCATCTCTTTTATTTACCACAGCTGGAATGGTACAATTTAAAGATTATTTCTTAGGTAAAAAAACAGGACTCAAACGTGCATGTTCTGTCCAAAAATGTCTTCGTACATCGGATATAGAAAAAGTTGGTCATACCATAAGACATCTTACATTTTTTGAAATGTTAGGCAACTTTTCGTTTGGAGATTATTTTAAAAAAGAGGCAATAGAATGGGCGTGGGAGTTTATAACCAAAGTTGTCAACCTTGAAGTTGATAGGTTATATATCACAGTTTATAAAGATGATGACGAAGCTTATGACTTATGGTCTAAAATTGTTAAAAAAGACAGAATTTATAAACTTTCTGAAGAAACAAACTTCTGGCAGATGGGGGACACGGGACCATGTGGCCCTTGTTCTGAAATAATTTATGATTTAGGCAAAGAATTTGGCTGTGGGAAACCAACGTGTGGTGTTACTTGTGATTGTAATAGATTTTTAGAAGTTTGGAATTTAGTGTTTACACAATTTGACCGCCAACCTGATGGTAAATTAATACCATTAAAACAAAAAAATATTGATACAGGGATGGGTTTAGAAAGGTTAAATCTTGTAGTAAACGGCTTAAAAAATGTATTTGAGACGGATCTTTTTCAACCAATCATTTCTGAATTTCTTAAAAACTTTGATGTTGACTACAATAACAAACAAAACCAACCTTACATTCACGCTATAGCAGATCACGTTCGTGCTGCTACATTTGCTATATCTGAAGGTGTTATACCTAGCACTGAAGGAAGGGGGTATGTCATAAGAAAAATTATCCGTCGTGCAGTACGATACTTAAAATTGTTAGGTTGCAACCAACCATTTCTTTACAAACTTGTTCCAATTGTTATAAAAATTATGAAAGATACATATCCAGAGTTAGAGTTACATAGAGAAAAAGTTGCTGTAATAATTAAAACTGAAGAAGAAAAATTCTTAGAAACATTAGATGAAGGTTTAAAGATTATTAATGAAATAATCAACTCAAATAAAAAACAGGTTTCAGGTGAATTAGTTTTTAAATTATATGACACATACGGTTTTCCAAAAGAACTTGTAGACGAAATTTTTAAAGAAGCGAATATCATATATAACGAAAAAGAATTTTTAGAAGCAGAAGAAAAAGCGAAAGAAATATCTCGTGCTTCATGGAAAGGTGTAAAAGCTGTGGACACTTATATATATACTAGTTTTCCTCAAACAAACTTTGTTGGCTATACACAATTTTCTTGTAAAGCCAAACTTTTAGGTATTATAAAAAACAAAGGAAAGCTTAATTCTATAACAAAAACTACAGATACACTAGAACTTATTTTTGACCAAACTCCATTTTATGGCGAATCTGGTGGACAAGTAGGAGATACAGGTGAGATATTTGTTGAAAAAAAACTTGTTGCAAAAGTTTTAGATACTAAAAAGATTGAAGGGAGAATCGTTCATATAGCAAAAGTATACGAAGAACTAAAAACAAACGATGAAGTAGAACTTAAAGTAGATATAGACCGAAGAAAAGATATAATGAGACATCACACAGCAACTCATCTTTTACACAAAGCTTTAAAAGAAACACTTGGTGAACATGCGGTACAATCAGGCTCGTTAGTTAGTGATGAATATTTTAGATTTGATTTTGTCCATTGGGAAAAACTTACTAAAGAACAACTTAAAAAGATTGAAGAAATTGTCAACCAAAAAATACTTGAATGTTTACCTGTCAATATATTCTATACAACATTAGATAAAGCTAAGCAATTAGGTGCTACAGCACTTTTTGAAGAAAAATATGGTCAAGAAGTACGTGTAGTAGCAATTGGTCACGAACCTAACTATTATAGTATAGAACTCTGTGGAGGAACACATTGCAGTAATACTGGAGAAATAGGTATATTTAAAATCATATCCGAGAGTTCTGTTGGAACAAATCTTAGAAGAATAGAAGCCATATGTGGAAGAAAAGTTTATAAATATATAACAGAACTTGAATCAAAAATAAATTCAATTGGAGAAATTTTAGAAGTAAACACAATTGACGAAATAAAAACTAAACTTGAAAAGCTACTTCAACAAAACAAAAAACTTCAACAAGAAATCGAAAATATAAAAACAAAACTTTTTGTCCAGAAGGGAGAAGAAATAGAAAAAGAAATAAACGGAATAAAACTTATAGTAAAACATATCCCGTCAACAGAACTTAAAATATTACGGTCTTTATCAGACGAAATTATTAAAAATTACAACAATATCCCAGCAATATTACTATTGTATTCTTTGGAGAATAAAAAAATTTCACTTGTTCTAAGAACAAACAATATCGCAACAAACAAAGGTGTAAATTTAAAACAAATTGCAGAAAAGATAAATAATGTATTAAAAATAAAATGTGGTGGTAGAGAAGATTTTTTACAAGGCGGTGGTAATATAGAAAAAAACATTACTCCCAACGATTTTATTGAAATCTTATTATGAGATTCTCATTTTTTACTAATCACTTATTTAACAGTGCTGAAAAGCTATCTTTTTTGGCATCGCGGGTCCACCAAAGTTAAGCATGACAATCCCGCATTCTGCGCATTCTGGTGACTGAAAAATGATTACGTAGAAACAAAGTAAATCTTTGCACTATACGATAATAAAGTAGAGCTTTGACTCTCTACAGCTACAAAAATACGGATTTTTCAATATTCTCCATTCTGCTTTATAGAGATTTTGATATAAACTATGAACTATTGACTATGAACTAATATGCCCCTATAGCTTAACGGATAAAGCATCCCGCTCCGGACGGGATGATGGAGGTTCAATTCCTCCTAGGGGCAAGTAAGAAAAATAAATGTGTGTATGCGTGAATGGGTTAATTGAGTTTATTGAGTTAATGAGTTCATAGTTCGTCCCACAACTTGCGAGATAGTTCATAGTTAAAAACCCAATAAACTTTATTATATGTAGGGCAATGCTTCAGCATTGCAAAAAAATTATTTACCCAAACCTAGATATCGCAGTACCAATCTACTACTACGGCGACATCGTCGGTAGTAAACAAAATACAGAAAATTTTGCAAATGTTGTAAATTCGCAAACAAAAATTGTAATATTGTGTTAATATTTTTTAATCTATGAAGGAGGAATAATTACTATGGCTTTACTAAACAAAACCGTCAGTGAATTGCTAATTGATATAGAACGTAGTCGAATAGCTTTGCCAGATATGCAACGCGAATTTATTTGGGAGAACACCCAGATTCGGGACCTTGTAGATTCACTTTATAAAAACCACCCAATTGGCATGATTTTGCTGTGGCAAACAAATTCAGATGATAATGTTCCTATAACAGCAATTGATGACACCACGAAAGAAATTAGTAATTATACTGAGTTGGTGATAGATGGACAGCAGAGATTAACCTCACTATTACTAGTCAAAAAAGGTGTTATATTTAGAGGTGGAAAAGAGAGAACTATAAAGTTATTATTTAATCCTTTTGAAGAAAAATTTGAATTAGAAATTCCACCATTAAAGAATAAACCTGAGTGGTTTGATGTCACAAGAGTTATTAAAGATGGAGAATATTCCGTAGTTGATAGAGAATATCTAAAACAAATTGGATGGAGCGATGAAAAGATTTATGAATGTCTACGAAAATTGGGGGAAGTTAGAAATATTTTTATGGGCGCGAGAAATAATATTCCAGTTTTTATAATTCCTTCTAATATGGACTATGAAGAAGTAGTTGATATTTTTGTCAAGATTAATTCAAAAGGGACACGAATTAGAATAACTGAACTTTTGTTAGCATTACTTGCTTCAAAAATACCTGGCGAGTTCCGTAATGATTTCCGGAACTATATTGAAGAATTAGAGGATGATGGATGGTGTATTGATGCTGGAGTAGTTATAAGGTCTTTAGTGGCGATTTCGGTAAAACAAGGACGACTTGCCTATTTTAGAAGTATAGCACGAAGCATTTCTGAAGAAGATTTACGTAACAAATGGGATATAACTAAAAAATCTTTAAGAGAATGCTTGAAGATTCTTGAAGAAAATTTAGGCATTAGAAATTCAGATATTTTACCATCTCAATATGTTTTAATTCCATTAACATTTTATATTTCTCAAAAGAATGATGCTTTTTCTGAAAGAGACACTAAAGAATTTGTTTTGTGGTTTCTCCTTGCCTCTTTTTGGGGACGATATGCCGGCTCGCCGGAAACAAGATTAGATGAAGATATCAAATCAATTACGGAAAATAAGAATCTACGCAAACTTTTTCATTTGCTAAAGAGTCAAGTTGGGCGTCTTTTAATAGATGAAGAAAGATTCGCAGGCAAGAGCAAAAATTCTAAATTACTACTCTATGTTGTTGCTCGCAATGAAGGAGCCGAGGACTGGTGGAAAGGACATAAAATTACTACTTCTGACTATGAAGAACATCATATCATCCCACGCTCACTTTTAAAAAAAGCGAATTATCCCTATTCCTTAATTGATGATACATCTAATATTGCCTTTTTGACTGAAAAAGCTAATCGCAGAATTTCTAATACTACACCAGAAAAATATTTAGCAGAAATTGATGCGGCAAAACTTGAAAAGCAATTTGTTCCTTTGGATAAAAATTTATGGCGGATTGAAAATTACGAACTCTTTTTACAGCAGCGTCGTAAGATCATAGTAGAAAAAGTAAATGCTTATCTTAAATCATTAGGGGATGAGGAATATCTATGAAAAAAAATAATTATAAACCTAAAAAAGAATATAAACTAAGTGAAGAACTTGAATCAAAAGAAGGATATGTAAGGGATTACATAACTAATCAATTAGTAAGGATAGGGGTTAAAGAACATAGAGAAGCGGTAAATGTTTTTGCAAAAAGATTGGTAGAAGAATTGGGTTATTCAAAGGATCAAATTCAAACTATTCCTCAATTTAGAGTAAAAACTTCACCTTCTGGACAAGAAAAATATCCTGTAGATATTGTAGTTTTTAAAGATGAAAAGAAAACCTATGATAATGTTTATATGTTAGTAGAATGTAAACAACCGAATCGAAAAGATGGTAAGAAACAATTAGATATTTATCTTAACCTTGTTCCATCTGTTGAGTTAGGTGTTTGGTTTAACGGTAAAGAACATCTCTATTTGTGGAAAGTACGAGATCCTAAAACTAAAAGATGGATATGGAAAGAAATCCCAGAGTTACCTAAGAAAGGAGAAAGAGTAGAAGATATCGGTCTATATAAAAGAAAAGATTTAGAAAAACCAAAAGATCTCAAATCCAAATTTGAGGATATAAGAAATTACTTAGCAGCTAATGCAATTGGAATTACTAACGATATTGAATTTGCTCAACAAATAATCAATCTTCTTTTTTGTAAGATTTATGACGAAATTCAAACTCCACTTGAAGAACAAGTAAGATTTAGAGTAGGAATTAACGAATCTCCACAGTCTGTTAAAGAGAGGATTGTAAAACTTTTTAACGAAGTGAAAAAAGAATATGGTGAAGATGGTATTTTTGATGAGAGTGATGTAATAAAACTTGATGAAGATTCTATTGTCTATGTTGTCGGTGAGCTCCAGAGATATTTAATTACTGAAGCAGAAAGAGATGCGGTAGGTGATGCATTCGAAGTATTTATTGGTCCTGCTTTAAGAGGCGCCGAAGGGCAATTTTTTACACCGAGAAATGTTGTAAGAATGGCTGTTGAGATGTTAGACCCCAAACCTAATGAGTATATTATTGATCCTGCTTGTGGGTCGGGAGGATTTTTAATTGTAGCATTAGAATATGTGTGGAGAAAATTAGACGAAGAAGCAAAACGGAAAGGTTGGTCAAAAGAATTCTTAGCAGGAAAAAAAGAAAGAATTGGCTTCAAAATATATTTTCGGAATAGATAAAGATGCGTTTCTGTCAAAAGTTACTAAAGCTTATATGGCAATAATTGGAGATGGAAGAGGAGGAATATTTTGTGCAAATTCTTTAGTTCCACCAGAACAATGGAGTACAAAAATCAGACAAAAGATTGAGTTAGGCAAATTTGATGTCCTTTTAACTAATCCTCCTTTTGGAGCAAAAATACCCGTAAAAGGAGAGGAAATTCTCTCACAATATGAATTAGGGTTTAAATGGAAATTTAACAAAGAGACAAAACAATGGGAGAGAACAAATAAGCTTCAGGATGCACAACCACCGCAGATTTTATTTGTTGAGAGATGTTTGCAGTTACTTAAACCTGGTGGTAGAATGGCGATAGTTTTGCCAGAAGGGATTTTAGGTAATATTGAAGATGGTTATATAAGAGAGTTTATATTGAGTAAAGCTGATATTTTGGGAGTTATAGATTTACCATTAGAAACTTTTCAACCAAGTACAGGAACCAAAACCTGCATATTATTCTTAAGAAAGAAAAACGAAGAAAAGATTTCTAATAAAATATTTATGGCTATAGCCCACAAAGTAGGACATAATAGAAGAGGTAAGGCGATAAAAGAAGATGATTTACCACTAATTGCAGAGGCTTACAAAAGGAAAAGTAATAGTAATAAAACCTTTTGGATAGATCGACATGAGATTACAGATTTTAACAATCTTATTCCGCGGAGATACGATCCTGTATTAAATAAACCACTTGAAGAAATAAAAAATAGAGGAATCACAACTGTTAGTTTAAGACAATTATTAAAGGAAAAAATAATTTCAATTCAAAAAGGAGATGAAGTTGGTTCAGAAAATTACGTAAATGAAGGAATTCCTTTTATTAGGACAAATGATATCGTAAATGGCATCATAAATCGTAATTCTAAACAAATGGTAGATGAAGATTTGTATAATGAAATTTATAAACAAAAACAAGATTTAAAGCCGGGTGATATTCTTTTTACAAAGGATGGGAAAATTGGTATTGTGGGTATGATTAAAGAAGGTGACCGATGTATTATTTCTTCAGGAATTTTGAAAATTAGAGTAACAGATACTAACAAATTAAATCCATTCTATCTATTTGCTGTGTTAAATAGTAAAATAGTTTATTTGCAAGCCATGGCGAGATATGTAACTGCTGCTACTATAATGCATTTGCACATTGAACGATTTTTAGATATTGAGATACCGTTTTTACCTATCGAAAAGCAAAATAAATTAGGGAGGGAAATTGAAAACATTTTTAAACTTAAAAGCGAGGCCGATAATAGATTAGATAAACTAAAAGAAGAATTTTTTAATAAGTTAATTTAACAAAAGATTAACAAAAAGTTGAAAAATTTTTTTAAGATTAAATTGAAAAAACAAAAAAAGAAATCTCTAATTTGATTAAAGAAGCCTTTGAAATTAAAAGCGAAAAAGAAAAAACTGATAAGAGAAGCAATAAATGAAGTTGAAAAAATAATATTGTAGATAATAACACACCTTACATTATGCGTAAAGAAAAACAAAGATTGAAAGTTGGTCAAGATTTGTTAAAAAATATGAAAGAAGATTGAAGAAGTATGAAAAACAAGAATAAATGTTTGGATTAAACAATTGTGGAATTGAAACACAATTAGCCTATTCTCATTATCTTAAATCTCTTCTTATAGATTCCAATTTTTCCTCACCTATTGATAACTCTAAATTTATTAAGTATAAAAAGTTAACAAAACTGTTTAACTTTTGTTTTTGTCAAATGAAATTTAGAAGATGTAAGAAAAGTGTGATTTTTGTCACATCCTATTGACATTTGTAATTTATTAATGTAATAATAAAGTAGAGAATTGAAAATTCTTTCTATATGGACAACAGACCTATATTGTGGCTTTCCATTTGTGACTCATCTGTATCCATATAGAGTATTCGCAAAAATATAGTGTCTTTAAATATCAAAAATTTTTTGAGGAGGGTTCTTCTTTATGAAAAATAAATTATGTAAAAGTAATTTACTAATCTCTATTTTAGCATCAGTATTTCTTTTAAATAGTTATCTTTATTCTGTTGGTTCAATTTCAGGGACGATTTCTTATAGTGGTGAGCAAACTGGTTTAGTTGTTATAGCTTTATGGACAACACAAGATATTTTTCATACCAGTCCTTCAACTTATACTTCTCTTACTTCAACAGGTTCTTATACATGGTCTGGTATTGAAGATGGGACATACTATGCTGCTGCAGTTATATTTACACAAGGGAAGATACAGAAATATGACCCATGGGGTGTTTATGGCTCAACATCTAATCTTCTTCCAATAAACATTTCAGGGAACAATGTATCTGGGGTTGATATAACACTTGTTGACGGTACTGATGAATATCCGAACCCGTTTTGGAAACCTGAAGAACCTTTAGCTCAGTCACAACATTGGCAACAAGGTTGGCGTGGGGATGGGTACTATGTTCATTTTCAGGTACCTGGATATCAAAACGCTGTTTCTGTTATTGTTGAAGGACCTGGGATAGTTGGTGATAGTATAACACTTGTTTACGACGAGGATTATAACGGCTGGGTTTCCTGGAAAGAACCTGCAGTTTCTTCTGCACCGTACTGGGCAGATAATCCGCCAGAACCACCGTTGACTTATTATTTCACAATAGTTTTTAATACGGATCCTTACGAAGTAGAATATACAACATCTATTGTATATAGCTGGGTAGATTTTGCTACAAACCTTTCTCCTTCTGGTGTAGTAACAAGTACACCAACATTTTCTTGGACACCACCTCAAGGAAATTATACCTACGGTATTGAGGTGAACGATTATAACATGAATCGTGTATGGAATGTATATGGTCTTACACAAACTTCTATAGAGTATGGAGGACCACAGTTAGTTGCAGGGACAACTTATTATTACTATGTTATAGTACGTGACGAATACCAAAATTTATCTTTTGCAAGAGGTTCTTTTTTATATCAACCAGCTCCACCACCAATACAACCTC
>Ga0272445_1000982_pt1 | contig 23884 bp, 22 predicted proteins | sample YNPCB0031_FD_194404 | JGI IMG/M metagenome (GOLD analysis project Ga0272445, IMG submission 194404) | Hot spring sediment microbial communities from Yellowstone National Park, WY, United States - YNP-CB-003-1 | ecosystem: Environmental > Aquatic > Thermal springs > Hot (42-90C) > Sediment... | reverse complement strand
GTGGGTTCAAATCCCACCCCCTGCACCACAACTGAAACCTACGACTCTAAAGCTTTCAGACAAGCCATAGAAGCCGCAATGAATAGGATCCCCCGGAGCAGTATGCCGAGCGGCATCCAGAACTGAAAGCCGTCATAAAAGCTGGAAGGCTGGTCCTGTCTCGCTGCTCCTTGAATAGGCAACTTCAAATGTTGCATTGCGCCAAACCAGCGCTGTATAGGCATTCGTTGCATGTTGGCGCATTTGTATAGCAGTCAACGTCGTTGGTTCTTGTGTAGAAGCATCCTAAAGCCGAGTATGGACAGTCTCCACACCAAGGCACGTTTCTAGCCATGTCTTGCCTAATCTCTCTGAAAGTGGCGTAGGGCTTCCGCTGCCAAATTTCTTCAATGCTCTCTTTTGCCGCGTCTCCAAATATTACTTCACGAATGTCTTTTTTGTGGGCGTTGACGTAAACTGGATGAGTGTACATGAATTCTTGGCACGGAGAGACTCCCCCATCACTTCTTATGACTAAAGTTTCCTTCTCAATGTAGGGGCACCTTCTTTCTTTGGCATCGGGGTAAAGGTTTGGCAGCTTCAAATCAATTTGATATTCATGGGCGATTTTCTCGCTTCCACGGAAAACCTCTTCTAAACGGGTTAACGCATCAAGCTTTTTTGTGGAGCTTAAAAGCAAGGGCAAATTAATCCAGTATCCTTTCTTTTCGGCTTCGGTCCAAAAGCTTCTGATGAGCTCTGTTGAGGCCGTCTCCATTTTCACGCCGTAGGCTTTGCCGAAAAGCTCTAGGGTGGACTCGCGTATAAGGCGCCATCCATGCCTTAAGGAGGGCTTTAATATTTCAATGGTTGGTCTGCTCAAAGGTAGATACATGGTTTTGGCAAAAATCTCTTGTGTGTGTGGCACGACATGGGACGCTATTATATGATCAACGTTTTTCTCGGCTGCAAACTTGACGAGTTCCGGAAGGTCTGAAAAGTTGTCTTCCACGATGACGGTTTCCAAACCTAGCCTAAAATCTCTTTTAGCTTCATACTTGCATTTTGCCAGCGTTTCAATGTTGCTGGCTATTAATTTGAAGTCGGAGCCTTCTCTTAAACGGCTTAGTTTGGCTTGGCTGATGGTATCTACAGAAAAGGATATGGAGTCTACACCTATTGCTTTTGTAATTTTTTCGGCAATTTCTGGGGTTAATAGCGAGCCGTTTGTGCTTATGAGGATTTCTCCATCGTCTGGAAGAAGTTTTCTGGCTATTCGGAGCATTTCAAGAATCTGCGGATGGATAAAGGGTTCACCAAAACCGTAGAGCACAAGCCTCTTCAGAAATGGGAAACACTCTTCTGCAATTTTTCTATATAGGGCTAGGTCTATGTCTAAGGGTTTTGCGTTCCAAACACGCCTAATGCACATTTGACAGTTGAAGTTGCACCTGTTTGTAACTTCTATCTGCAGTGCTTGTGGGAACTCACCACCCATATGGACGCTTTCCTTGCAATTTAGCCCCCGGCTAGTGGTGGGAATATGGCTATTACATCATTGTCTTTTAGGGTTATCTCTCCTTCCAAGTCTTTGATGTTTCTCCCATTCACCATAATAATCATGTCGTCCCTAACTTTTCCTCGCTTTTTGTCGTAAACATCGTCAACAAATTCTGGTCCTAAAATTTTAGAAGCGTTCTCAATCATGTTTGGAAGGGTTCCATCACAAGTGACGGTAAGCTCTCTAGTTTTGTATTTGCTGCGCAGGGTTGCGAAAAGCATTATTTTTACTGATGCCAAAGCCAAGCGCTTCCAACAAAAATGGAGAAAAAGGAGGAATTTTTGCTTTTCTAAAGTTCTATTTCAAGCTCAGCCAACTTCTCTCTTGTTGGGACTCCGTTAACCCAGCCGCGAAGCTTGTAATACTCTTCCTTCATTTTTTCAAGCTCTGTTACGTGGCCCTTTGCGGGACCTTCAGGCATGGGCTCTTCCAGTAGGCGCCTTGGCAACGTGTCATCTTTTCCGTCGAATCCAAACTTGTTGATTATGACCCTTTCTAGGTTGTAGATGCGCTCTCCAATTCTCAGAATTTCATCCTCCGTTAAGTCCCAACCAGTAACAGCTGACAAAAGCTCTGCATAATCCTTCGCGCCTAAAGCGAATGTTGTGAACAAGCAGTTTACGGTTGAGTTAACCACGCATGTGAAGTCTTGGAATATTTTAACCCACTTAGCTTTTCCCTCAGCTTTCAATGGGTCGATTTTTTCAGGAATTCCAAGGACTTCTGGTGAGACTGTGTATCCGGTTACGTGGCATCCGCCTCTGTTGGCGGTTGCATAGTTCAGCCCAATGCCTTTAATGGCTCTTGAGTCGTAGGCTGGCATTTCAAGGCCCTTAACACTCATGGAAAGTTCCGGATGCCCATAAATTTCGCAGAGCTTCTTTGAACCTAAAGCCAAGTATTTTCCAAATCCAGCTTTATAGGCTGTTCGCCAAACAGCCTCCACGAGGGCTGCGGCATTGCCAAAGCGCAAGTCTAAGCCTTGCAAGTCTTCTTGTGGAATGTATCCCCTTTCGTTAAGTTCCATGGCTGCGGCTATTGTGGAGCCCATGCTTATTGGATCCAGCCCAAACTCGTCGCAGTAGTGGTTGGCCTTAACAACTGCGTCTAAGTCTTTTACTGCTGTGCTGCTTCCCAACGCCCAAATAGACTCGTATTCAGGGCCTTCTGAAGCTAAAACTTGGAACGGGCCAGATTTGACGCTTGTAACCCTTCCACACCCGATTGGGCAGCCCCAGCACGACCTCCGACTTGTCAAATATTTTTCTGCAAGAGTTTCACCGCTTATTTTCTCCGCGTCCGGATTCACACCCGTCTGCCAGTTCTTGTAGGGCAACCCGCCGGCAGTGTTAATTATGTTTATGAGGATGGCTGTGCCGTATGTTGGCAGTCCAACACCCGTAACGGCGTTATTCTTCATCGCGTCTAAGCATCTTCTTGAAACATCAGCAAATTTTTTAGGCTCAGCCACCGGAACCTTCTCTTCTCCGGAAACAACAATGGCCTTAAGCTTTTTCGAGCCCATAACGGCTCCTAAGCCTGTCCTACCAGCAGCCCTATGCTCGTCATTGACTATGCACGCCATATACGTCAAATTCTCGCCGGCAGGCCCAATGCAAGCGACACTCGTATTTTTGCCGCCAACCTTATCCCTCAATATTCTGCAAGTGTCAAAAACGTTTTTGCCCCATAGGCCTCTTGCATCCCTTAACTCAGCCTCCCCGTTCACAACAGCCAAGTATACGGGAGTTTCTGAAGCACCTTCAATTATAACGGCGTCAAACCCTGAAAACTTAAGGAAAGGCCCAAACTCCCCACCAGAATTTGCGCTTCCAATGGAACCAGTCAGAGGCGATTTCAACGCCATCACATGGTATCTTCCAGAAGACGGAAAGCCCGGAACACCTGTTCCTGGGCCTGTTGCAAATATTAAGACGTTTTCTGGGCCTAATGCGTCAATATCTTTTGGCGAAATCCCAGCCTTTTCGTACTCCTTCAAATACTTGTATAGTAGGTATACGGCGTAACCCTTGCCACCTAGGTACTTTCTGGCCACTTCCTCAGAAGTTGGCTCAACCTTCAAGCTTTTGGTGGTCAGGTTTACTCTTAGAATTTTCCCCATATAACCCCTTGGCACTGGAACCACCAGCAGTAAATTTTCTATGGTGAAGCAGATTTAATACTTGCCCCAGTCCCGCTTTGTTTTGAAAATATTTTGTACAGCTTTGTAACTGGCAGTGAAGTTTTTGGAACACTGTCTAGAAGTCTACCGTTTTCCCTTCATATGCATAGACAAACAGTCTTCGATAATCTTCTGCTGTTGGAACCCTCGGGCTTGCTATCGTGCCAGTGGAACCCATGGCTCTTTCCACAAGATTGTCAAGCTCGCCTTGGAAATCATTCCAGCCGATTCCCAGCTCTCTTATTGAAGTGGGCTCGTCAACATCCTTCAAAAGCCGTTTTAAGGCTTGAACAAACTTTTCCAAGGCTTCCCTGTCTGTTTCCGCTTTGATTCCAACAGCGTCGGCAAGGTCTCCAAACCTTTCCATAGCCTCCTTCGCCATATACTCAACCGCAAATTTTAAGACTGCTGCCACACTTCTGCCGTGGGGAATCTTGAATAGGGCGCCTAGGGCGTGGCCCATGGCGTGGGCAACGCATATCTGGGAGTTGCTGAAGGCGAGTCCCGCCATAGTGGCCGCATAATGCATATTCTCCTTTGCTTCCTTGTCTTGGCTGTTGTTGTAAGACCTTGGAAGATACTTGAAGATGGCTTGCACGGCGTTTATGGCTGGAAGGTCTGAAAAATAGTTGTGCCACTGTGAGATGTAGGCTTCCAGCGCATTCACAAGCGCATCAACACCAGTGTCAGCCACAAGCCTCTTCGGCATGGTTAGGGGAAGCTGGGGGTCAAGGATTACTATGTCGGCAACAAGCTCTTTTGAAGCAAGCTCCATCTTCCTCTTCTCCTTTGTATCGGTGATAACTATTGCCCATGTGGCTTCAGAGCCCGTTCCACTCGTTGTCGGAATTGCTATAAGCTTTGCCTTCTTCCTCAAACCAAGTTTTAACAACGGGCTTATCTCGTCAATTTGAATGTCCGGCCTCTCGTATAACGCCCATGAAGCTTTAGCCGCATCAATACAACTTCCACCACCCAACCCAACAATCCAATCCGGCTCAAAAAGTTCAGCGCGTTCTGCACATTTAGTTACGGTTTCCTTTGAAGGCTCGGGCTCCACTTCATCGAAGATTTCTACGCTTAATCCTGCCTCTCTAATGTAGCTTGCAACTTTTTCGACGAAGCCCAAATTGCGGATAACCTTGTCTGTGATTATTAGTGCCCTTTTTCCTTCAATTTCCCTCAAATATTCTAGTGCGCCCTCACCGAAAACTATGGATTTTGGGGATGTAAACTCCCACATGAGATTTAGGACTCCTAAATAAACTCGGTTGGGACTTTGCTTGCAGTTTTCACAAGTTCCGAAGCCGCCTTAGTGTATCGCATAATCTTAGCCATGTTCCCCTTCAACTTAAACTTCCGCATAAGCAAACTCTGAATGGGGTCTAGCTGCCCCATTATCAGCTTCTTCCAGTTCGAGTATGGCCCCTCATAGATAAATTCTGCAGCCTTAGCCTCCCTGCTGGGCACCATGTAGGCGTCGCGGCACTTCCCATGCCAGAGGTCCACATAAAAAACCATCTCCTTGTCTAAGCCTTCGTCTGGGGTTACTATGAAGAGGAAGTCGCCTTCCCAGTCCTTTGCGGCTTCGGCATAAGCCTCGTTTTTGTTAAGCTCTTCTTTGTAGGCTTTAATCCACTCTTCGCTTGGAAATTTAAATTTCTCCATGCGAACCACGAAAACACTTCCAGAGAAACATCTATAAGAATTTTAGCATCTTCGGTTCAAACGTTCCAGCTTAACTTCTAAATCTAACTCTTCAATTTTATTATATTATTTGCCGTCTTTTCTTAGCAATTTCGGTAGAATTATAAATATGTGGACCGGCACCTTATTAGGTCTGTTAAGGGTTTGTGATGTTTGAGTGGACGGCTGATGGTGTAAGAACTTATGGGAATGCTCTTTCTTACACTTTAGCTTTTGTTTTTTGTATTTTGCTTGTTTTAGTATTGTTGGGTAGGCTGAGGTTTCAATCGGTCCGCAAGAGTTTTTTGCTTCTTTTCGGTTTGGTTTGTTTTTCATTTTTTGTGCGTTTACCATTTGCTTGGATGAATGAGCTTTCTTATGATGAGCCATTGTATATTTCTGCGAGCCTACTTTATATGGAAGGGTTCGGTGAGGGAATTGGAAGCAACAAGTTTATGGCAAACTATGAGCATCCACCACTAGTTAAGTATTTGTTGGGAGCATACCTGAAAATCTGGTGTCCTAATGCGCACTTAGATTATGGCTCCGAAATAAATGATTTTAACTTGCTTTTCTACGCACGCCTATTCTCGGTTTTTATGGGGTCAATTTCCATAATCCCACTTTACCTCCTAGCCGAGAAAACCGCTCCCCACCTCGGGATACCAGCCTCAGTTTTCTTTGCGTTAAACCCAAGCCATGCTAGATTGTCCGGTTTGGCCTATCTAGATGTTTCAATGATATTTTTTGGTTTATGTTCAATTTTGGCAACTTTATATTTGTTGGAGAAGACGACCTTAAAGAAGATAATACTATGTGGAGTTTTTAACGGTTTGCTTATTGGAACGAAATGGATTCAACCAGTTCTGTTTGTGATACCAATGTTAGTGTTCATTGCCATATTTCATCGAAGGAAGTTTCCAATATATGTTTTAACATGGGTTATTAGCCTAACGACGCTCATGTTGTTGTGGCTTCCCCTTATATACCGGTTAGGTTTGAATTTAATCCCCCTTATCAATAGCCACTGGATTGGTCAGATGCACGTCACTGAAAGAAGTTTTCTCGAGATGATTCTATGGAATGTGACCATAGTGGAATTAGCCATTTACATTTCATGCTTTGTTGCGACAGCAATTATCTTAGCATTAAAGTTTAAAGTCAACGGGGAGACAGCGAAAGGCTTTCTCCCAATAATTTCAGTATCAACAATTTTGATATTGTTGTATTTGGAGTCTAGAAAAGCCGTTTATTATTGGACTCCAATAACCCCATTCACCAGTTTGTTGCTTGCGCAAACCCCCTTTCTATGTTCTGAGTTTCATCAAAAATATAACTTTAAAAAATAGCTCCAACATAGCTTTTACAATTTTTATTCTACTCCCACTTTTGTGTTCCCATTGAACCGACAGCTCTTTCACCCTCCCCCCATTTTTGATAACCCGCAGGACAAGTTCGATGTCAAACGCATACCCCTTATTCTCAACATCCTTCAGCGTTTTACCTAAAATTTCTGATGATAAACATTTTGCCCCCGACTGAGTGTCATATAATCTTAGTTTTAACATTTTCCTCACGTAAATGTTAAACATTCGTCCAAGAATAAACCTTATTTTTGGACATTTGCCTCTCGATTTTGGATGATACCTTGACGCAATAACTAGATCATTTTCCCCCGTCGCACTTATCAGCTCTATAATGTCGTTTGTTGAAATGGGCAAATCTGCGTCAAGGAACATGATTTTTCTCCCCCTAGCCTTCAAGCTGCCAATTATGAGGGATTCGCCTTTAGGGAGAAATCGTGAACTTCTAAGCACAATAACCTCTTTAGCCTTTGGAACACGCATTATCGTTTTATCGGTGCTTCCACCATCACTGATGATGATTTCAAAACTAATTCCATGTCTGGAAAAAGTCTTCCGCAATATATCTACAGTTTTTGCGATTCTATTCTCCTCATTGAAAGTTGGAATGACAACAGAAACTTCCGGTTCCATAACTAAAAATGAGAGGAGGATGACTTTAAGAGATTTTACTTTCTTTTTATTTCCCCTTTTGAAATATTATGAAAAACGTAGTTATGCGTAAAACAAAAAAGCTGAATCATAAATCTAGTTTCGGGGACATGCAAATGTACGGTGAGGAAAGCGGCGGCAAATGTGATTCTAATGGTAAGAGAATTAGCGTTTTCATACCTGTCTATGAAAAATCAGAGTTGTTGGAGGAACTTCTCGAGGGACTGGTCGGCGACCCTTACCAAAATAAGGAGATCTTCGTTACTATAGATAAGCCCGTTAATGAGACGTATAAGATTATTAAGCGTTTTCAAGGATGGGTGCATTTCATTTTAAGCGATCATAGAAGGGGTAAGGTTGAGGCCCTAAACGAGGCTGTGAAATTTTCCAGTGGGGAAATTCTCGTTTTTCTGGACGCGGATGTTAAACTTGGCGAATGTAGGAACTTTTTGGGAACAATAGCTTCGGAGATGAAGGATACAGACATTCTCGATATAAAGAAGAAAATCGTTAAAGATTCTTTCATATCTAGAATGGTAAATTATGAGTTTGTTGGCTCAAACTTTTCAAGTTACCTGTACTCGAAACTTTTGCGGAGATGTTTTGCTGTTGGCGGCACAGCCTTCGCCATTAGGAGAGAGGTCTTCGAAGAGGTTGGCGGGTTTGCCAAGGTGGTTTCTGAAGACCTTGATTTAGCCATTAAAGCATTTTTAAGGAATAGACGTTTTAAATACTCAGGTGAGGTTGAGGTTTACACAAAGGCTCCCTCAAACTGGAGAAATTGGTTAGCCCAAAGGAAAAGGTGGGGCATCGGGACAGGTTTATGGATTAAAATCCACGGAGGAAAGGTAATAAAACACGTTTTGAAGTATCCTTACATGGCTTTCCCATGCGCCCTAATGCTCTTCCCAACTGTTGTTTTAATGCTCTTTAACTATGCGGTTTCCCTTTTCCCAGAAACCGAGCTTTTCAGGTTTGCCCCTAGGGCGTTGGCGTCACAATTGAACATTTCATTCACACAAATGCTTCCACCATCATTAACCTCAATCTTTTTCACAACTTCCATGAACCTTTTTTTAGGATGCATCACCTTTTCCGTAATCTTCTTTCTAGCTTCTAAAAAGCTGAAATTTCAATTCAGCTTGCCTGAGTTTGTGGCTTATTACTTCTTTTATCAGCCATTGTCCTTCATTGTCTTTTTTGCTGGTATACTTTCTGGGATTTTCTTGAAAAATCATAATTTGGACTGGAAAGTGTAACCTTTCATAGTCAGTAATTTTGGCAAAATAATTTTATTTATGTTCGGCAAGCTACTTGTGAGGCTTAAAATGTTGGCTGTTGAAGCTTATAATGTGACTAAAGTTTTCGGCAACATCCGCGCCTTAGACGGCTTAAGTTTCAGTGTTAAGTCAGGCGAGATTTTCGGGCTAATTGGTCCAAATGGGGCTGGAAAAACAACTGCATTGCGAATAGTTTCAACACTGCTTTTGCCGACTTCTGGCAATGTTAAGGTTTTTGGATGTGACGTGGTGCAGAGTGCGGCTGATGTTCGTAAAATGATTTCCTACCTGCCAGAAGAGGCTGGCGCTTACCGTTATCTTTCCGGCTGGGAGTATCTTGAGTTTATGGCTAAGTTTTACACAAAGGACAAAGCTGAAGCACGTGAAATGGTTATGGAGGCCGCCGAAATATCCGGCCTCGGGGATAGGCTGAAGGATAAAACTAAAACTTATAGTAAGGGGATGAAGCGCCGCCTTCTGGTTGCCAGAGCTTTGATGATTAAGCCAAAGCTGGCCGTTCTCGATGAGCCGACAAGCGGTTTAGATGTGCTTCACTCCTACCATGTTAGGGAGATAATAAAAAGTTATGTCAAGAGGCACGGCGTAACCGTTCTCCTTTCAAGCCACAACATGCTTGAAGTTGAATACTTATGCGATAGGGTTGCCCTAATAAATAGGGGTAAAGTGGTTGCCGAAGGGGAGCCCCAAGAATTAAAAGAGAAGTTTGGGGGCACAAATTTGGAAGAGGTTTTTGCAAGGGTGGTGAAGCTTGCTTAAAGGGTTCGGCAACTTTCTGCTAAAGGAGCTCAAAGAGCTTGTAAGAGATCCCAAAATCCTCTTGGGAATGATTGTTGTCCCATTGGTGATGTTTCCAGTTCTAGGCGCCGTCATGAACTATGCAATGAAAACAGCTCAGGAAAGGATGGAAAAAGCCACCCTAATAGTTGTGAACAATGATGGTGGATACTGGGCTAAAAATTTCACAAACACGCTTAAAATGGTGGGCATTAACATCTTCGAAGAAAACAACATTGTATTAAGCAATGAAAATGTAACAAGGCTGCTTTCTAAATACAATGCTACGCAAATTCTCGAAATCCCTAAAGGTTTTAACGACACTATTAACGCGTATCTTAGCGGGCGAAACGCTAACATCAATTTGAAGTTTTATGGGGTGCTCTCCACGGTTGGCGCCTTCGAAGGTTTCGGTTCATCAATGGTTGATGCCTTAATTGAACGGTTTAATAGGCAAGTTGCCCCAAACGTTGTGACGGTTGAAAAGTCAGCGATCATTAAGGGCGAGGTTAAGCCCGGCCTAGACCCAGCTATGCTTTCCGGTTTGCTCGTGTCCCAGTCCATCGCCTTACCCATCACAATCATGATTTTGCTCACCTACTCCGTGCAGATAGCCGCCACTTCAGTGGCTATGGAAAAGGAGGAGAAAACCCTTGAAACACTGTTAACACTGCCTATGGACCGCCTCTCAATTCTTTTGGGGAAACTTTCCAGTTCAATTATTGTTGCTGCCGTTGGCGCCGTCGCCTATATGGCTGGCTATAACTATCTGTTAAGCTCCGCCATGTCTGGAGTTCAGGCTGGTGTGAACTTGGATTTGGCTGCTTTGGGACTTGCGCCTTCTTTATATGGCTATCTGCTCTTGGGTTTATCCCTCTTTGTCACAATGCTTTCAGCTTTGGCGTTGGCTGTTATAATGTCGGCTTTCGCTGAAGACGTTAGAAGCGCCCAATCCTTTGTTGGCTACATTTACCCGCTTATATTCCTACCATCCTTCGCCCTAATATATCTGGACATTAACACGTTGCCACTAGCAATAAGAATTCTTTTTTACGCTATCCCGTTCGGCCACCCAATAATAGCTTCAAAAGCCATCTTAATGGGTGACTACCGGACTGCAGTGTTTGGCATAATCTATGTTTCAGCCTTCACAATGATAGTTATGTATGCAGCCTCAAGACTTTTTGCAACAGAGAAAATTCTAACAGCGAAATTAAAGTTTAAGAAGATGGGAAGGCGCGGCGAAAAAACGGCTGGAGAGCTTCAGTAAAGCTTTTTCTAGGAAATGCGCAATAAACTATCAGCTGGTGACAGCAGTTTGGGAATTCAAAAAATAGAGATTTATCCTGTTACCTTGGCTTATCGCGAGCCTTTCCGGATTGCGCCAGGCGCTAGCACTGAAAGCCATAATGTCGTCGTCAAGATAGTTACGGATTATGGCGTTTATGGGTGGGGTGAATCATCCCCTTCAAAGTGGGTCACCGGCGAAACGGTGGAAACGGTTTTAAAAACCTTGGACAAAATTGCGCCGAAGCTTATTGGCATGTGCCCGTTAAGAATTGAGCAAAACGTTGAGCTTATGGATAATCTTGTGGCTGGAAATCCAGCGGCGAAGGCGGCCATAGACATAGCCCTCCATGACATTTTCGGCAAAACTGTTAGAAAGGAGCTTTACCGTGTGCTGGGCGGCTATCGAACAGAGGTCTTAACGGACATCACACTGGGGATAAAGTCTCCAAAAGAAATGGCTAAGGATGCCGTCAAAGCCGTTAAGAAGGGGTTTAAAGCCCTAAAGGTTAAAGTTGGTGTAAACCCGGAGGAGGACATTGAGCGGATTAGGCTTATCCGCGAGGCAGTTGGCAAAAAAGTAGATATAAGGATTGATGCAAACCAAGGTTGGACGCCGAAACAAGCCATAGAGGTTCTAAACAAAATTGAAAAGTTTAATATTCAGTTTGCAGAGCAACCGGTCCCAGCGGAAGACTTGAAAGGCTTAATAGAGGTTAAGCGAAACTCGCCCATACCAATAATGGCGGATGAAAGCGTCCACTCGCCAGAAGACGCCCTCCGCCTAATAAGGGCTGAAGCCGTAGACTTAATAAACATAAAATTGATGAAAAGCGGGGGCATCCACAAGGCCAAGAAAATAGCGGCCATAGCAGAAGCCGCTGGGATACCGTGCATGATAGGATGTATGGGAGAATCAGAGATAGGCATAGCCGCCGGAGCCCACCTAGCCGCAGCAGTAAAAAACATTCAATATGCGGATCTAGACTCAGATTTGCTGCTTAAAGACAAACTGGTCACAAAAGGTGGGACAAAGGTAAAAAATTCAATGCGCACATTTCCAAAACAACATGGCTTAGGAATAAGAGAGCTGAACAGCAAAATTCTTGGAAAGCCAATAAAGGTTTACCAGTAAATGAAGCCAAGAAGGTTTAGCTAAGTTCTTGAAGGGCTTTTAGGCGTTTCACTATGTTTGGATGCGTAGAGAAAATTTCAACTATCCTATCTAGTGTTGTCAGCTTTGTTGACAGAAGTTCTTGAACCAACTTTTGGTCGCTGGAGGTTGCCGCTGACAACGCCATCGAGTCTGTTTCTACACGGTCTGGATCTGTTATGAATAGGGCTTTGAAGGCGTTTAGGTGTTGTGTCTGCTTCCTTACTCTCCCCATATTTCTTGTTGCATGGACAATTTTGGCTAAGCCCACCGAGAGTTTTTGAGCACCATTTTCAACTATTTGGGCGCTGTGTCGGTCAGCATAATACTCCCTGAGGCGGCTTAGGTAGAGTATAAACATGTTTAGAATCCATGAGAATGCCATGAAACCAAAGCCTAATGCGGCTGTTCCTCCGCCCTCTTCCCTTTGCCTTCCATACATTGATGAGATTATTAGCGAATAGCCAATGTAGTAAAACAGCGCTGGCAAGAGTGAAACAAACATCATTATTTGCACATCTTTGTGCTTTAGGTGGCCCAACTCATGGCCTATGACGGCTTCAACCTCCCCCTCATTGAGGGTTTTTAGAAGCCCACTGGTCACGGCTACGCGGTTTCCAGCGATGGGCGAGCCATAGGCAAAGGCGTTTGGAATTGGAATTTGGGCAAGCATAAGCCGAGGCTTTTTTAAGCCGCTTTTTCTGCTTAAATCTTCGACTATCTGGTGGAGTTTTGGGTTTTCGTCTTCTGGTATCTCGCGTGTGCGGTAAAGGGCGTCGATGATGTATGGAGAAATGAGCCACTGTCCAATATTGAAAGCCACAACTAAAACTCCTAAAACTAGTATGTTTACAACGCCAATTAGGCTGAGGATTAGCGTAAACACTAGCGTGGACAAGCCTATTATTATGGCTAGTGTTCCAATCATGGATAAGCGGAGTTTCCATACACTTGGCATTTCTATCACCAGTCAATGTTCACAAAAAGGAACATGCTTATATCCGTTGCTCTTTAAGTTTAGGCTTTAAGATTAACTTTTATTGCTGAAAGACGTAATAAACTCCTCTTATGGAAGTATTAATTGACGACATAGGAAGTTTTCCTCTACCCCAATCTGTCGAAAGAAAAGTGTTTGATGAAGCCTACAGACTGGCGAGGGAAAAAATCGCCAATGGAAAAAACTTGAAGGAAGACACATTCTTACTTAGAAACTTCTATGAGGTTGTGGTAGACTCCTTTCTGAAAAAGCTTAAAACCGGGCTGGATGTTACCAACTACCCACAACACTATAACATCCACAAGCAGTTTACCGAACCCATTCACAAGGCAATGGAGAGGGGCACATACATTGTTGAGGAGAAAGACGCCATCATACCAGAAGTGCACGTTATCAATGAAGAGGCAAAAAGAATCTATGAAAGCTTTGGGAAGAAAGTAACTCTCCGCGTTTGTGTTACAGGCCCCTTGGAGCTTTACCTAAAAGAAGTTGGAACAACATTGTACAAGGACGTGCTGTTTATGTTTGCGGAAACCGTGAGGAGATTCGCCGAAAACGCCATCCTAAACTCAAAATACGTCAAGACAGAGGTTGTTTCCCTAGATGAGCCAAGCTTTGGCTTTTATGAAATATCGGCAGACAAAGATATCATCGTGGAAGTTTTAGAAAAAGCCTTAAATTTTGAGGGAGACGTGCAAAAGCACATTCACATGCACTCTCCAACCAGAATAATAGACGTTTTAGAAGTTAAAAATCTTGATGTAGTATCCATAGAATATGCGGCTTCTCCACGTAGTCTTGAACACATTTCAAAAAGTATGCTTGAAAAAATGGACAAGTATATCCGTGTGGGAATATCCCGGACAGACATAGACTCCGTCATCGCTGAACTTTACGAGAGGGGTATAACAAAACCAGAAACATGGCAGCTTGTCGAAAATGAAGAAACCATTAGAAAAAGATTTGAAAAGGCAAGGGAAAAGTTTGGGGAAAGAATGTCCTTCACTGGACCGGACTGCGGGCTCGGCGGTTGGCCGACACAAGAGGTGGCCCAACTTCTCCTAGAAAGAACTGTTAGGGCTGTAAAATCTGTAGTTGAATAGAAAAGCTTTTATATTAGCGCTTCTCTTTCCCTTTTCCGTTGAATGAAGGGAGGAGCCAAAAACGGGTTCGGTGGTTCCTATTTTTGAGGAACTCCCTTCTCTCCTTTCTCCCCTCTAGAAACTCGCCGGGCCCGTGGGTAAATCCCCTCCAATTTTAAAGAAGTAAACCGTGTTTGGCTATTGAGTTTGCAGAAGCCTCTGAATTTTTGAATAGCACATGTTGCAAAATACGCCTTTCTTTCTGTCGGTTTCAAAGATGGAGTTGGAAAAATACATAACGCAATAGGGGTTTTTGCAATGCGACAAACCAAAAGTATGTCCAAGCTCATGTACAGCCTCCTTTGTGCCTCTCTCAATGAAAAGCTCAAAATTTGATGGAGCACCGTAAAATTCTGGTTTTAGTCTCCAAAGGGATATTAGGGCGGCTTTTCCTGAGCATTCAGCCTCTCCGAAAACAAAGTTTAATCCTGTAACATAAATGTCGGCGTCCACCACGCCTAAAACACGGTTTAGGTTTTTAGCTTTCTCCGCGTAACCCGCCACCATGCCCAAAATCATGTCTGAACGATACTGCCTTCTCGCTTTGTCGAAGGCTTCCTGCGGCAGAGTCAAGGTTTCCGGGATTATGTGGCACTTTGCTTTGGGGAAAGCCATGTTCAGGTTTTCACAAATCCTTTTAAGGACATCTAAGTCAACTTGACCTATGCGTAAAATTCCTATTCTCATGGTTCATTAAACCTTGAAGGTGTCTCCGGGTCTAGGCGCGATAGCCTCCAGTCCCGCTTCCTTCTCTATCCACTTTGCAAGAAGTTCGCAGTTTCCCTCAGCGCCGTGGATTACATAAAACTTTGCTTTTCCATCAATCCTCTTTACCGCTTCTCTTAACTCTTTTGCGCCACAATGGGATGAGAAGTCAAAGTGCTTAACGGTTGCCTTAACCTTCCGCATTTTTCCATCGATCACACAGACACCCTTCTCCAGGAGTTCCCTTCCAGGCGTGCCTGGAATTTGATAACTCACGAGGAAAACGGCATTATTCGCCTTTTTACCAACTTTCGATATATAGAATGCGGCTGGACCGCCCTTCAGCATACCAGCTGGCGAAATTATTACACATGGAATTTTTGTCGCCTTTCTGCGGTCCCGCCAACCCTCAACCCAGTTGACTGAGTGGATGGCGTCCATGAAAAGTTTTGGATCCCTTAAGAACTGTACGTAGTTCATCATCATCCTGCTGGCTTCCCGCGCCATCCCGTCAAGGTAAACTGGATGCTCAAAATGGTGGGCAGCTAGGATGCACGCGATTTCTTGGGATCTTCCAATGCTGAAGGCTGGTATGAGAACTGTTCCGCCTCGCTCCACAACTTCTGTCACTTCCTCAACGAAGCTTTTTTCAAGTTCTGAACGCTCCGGATGGTCTTCGTCGGCATATGTGCTCTCTATTATGACTGCGTCCAAGTCGCCGTAATCCATCTTCGCCCCTTCCAGAAGCCTCGTGTTTATCAGATTGAAGTCGCCAGTGTATAGAAGCCTCCTTCCCTCAGCCTCTATTAGGACTTGGGCGCTTCCAGGAATATGTCCAGCGTTGCGGAGTTCAAAGGTTATGTCTCCAACGGTTTCTTTTACGCCGAAATCCAGATGTTTAATGTGCCTCATCATTGTTCGGAGCTCAAGATACTCGTATGGAAGGTAATAGCTTGAGAGGTGTATGAAGTCTGAAATTAGTAGTTGGCTGAGCTCTGCTGTAAGCCTATTCGCGTAAACGGTTTTCTTCCCCTGAATGAAGAATATAGGAATTGCGCCGGAATGGTCAAGGTGGCTGTGCCCCAAAATTATTGCGTCCACCTCTTTTGGAGGGACATGCATTGGGAAGCCGGGCTCATGGTTTAGCATTACACCGTAGTCTAGCAAAACCTGTGTTTTTTCGGTTTTCACGGATATGGCTGCCCTACCCACCTCGTGGGTTGCGCCTAGAAACCTTATTTGAAGGGGACTCATGCTTTTCAACCATTAACGCACATAAAATTGGCGTAGCTATTTTAAAAATGTATTGACTTTTCGGTATGGGCGACCCTAACAAATCCACGTTTAATAGACCTCAAAATTTCATCCAAATCTGTTGAAGCTTGAATTTCCGTATAAACCGCCCAAAGCTCCTCCGCCCTATGCGCGTCGCTTCCAGCCACACCGGGCAAAGCCATAGTCCTTGCCAACCTTTCAGCAAGCATGTTAAGTTGGCGGGAACATCCACCATTCAAAACCTCAACAGCGTCAATCTCATAGTTTTTGGCGGAATCGCCTAAACCATAAACTCTGTAGGGGTGGGCTGCAACCACCAAGCCACCTCTCTCATGTGCAAAGTCTATGACGTTTTCAACGGTCCATGGCTGAGGTGGAATTTCAGTTATTCCTAAGAGGATTAGGTCGCCGCCGAAAGAGCTGATTTCGACGCCTGGAATGATAAGTATGTCTGGGTAGGCTTTGGCTAACTCTGATACTTTTTGGTATCCCCTAACGGTGTTGTGGTCTGTTATGGCAGCCGCCTTTATATGGGGGTGGGCGAAAAGCTGCTCCACTATAGTTTTTGGATGTATTGAGGCATCTGGCGAAAATATTGTGTGGATGTGTAGGTCTGCGCGAATCAAGACCGATCGCCTAGCCCAAATGCCTTCCTTAAAAAGTTTGGAAGAGATTTAATCCATTCCCTGTCCATTTTGAAGGATTTAAAGGCTATGCCCTTGGCCGCACACGCCTTTTTGCACGATTTAAGGACTTCTTTGCCCCAATCCTCAACGTTGTGGAGCAGCAAAACCGCCCTGTAATTGCTCCTGTTTATATAGTCTGCCACTTGGGAAGCCACATACGCTACGGTCTCTTTGTCGGGCGGCATGGCTGTTTCATGCTGGGAAAGCGGATAAACCTCGTCAAGCTCTAATGGAATAACTCCAAAAGGCGCCTCATAAAAACAAACGTGAAGCCTCTGCAGATGCCCTTCTGGAAATTCCCGAAGCATCTTCACCAGCATTTTATACTCCTCAGATCTGTGGTAGGGCTTAGTTCTGGTTTGAGGCATTAATATGAGAATTTCAGCTTCCCTTGGGGGAGCATATCTCTCGGACAACTTAATTCTGTGGCGCACAACCTCTGGACGGGTTAAACCAACAGAATCAAAGAAGAAAAGTCCACTACACTTTACGGTGGGGCTATGCTTCTCAATGAACTCCTCATATTTCTTCAGCTTTTTCAGCGCTTGTAAAAGTGCGGGGTGCCCATGAGCCCTAAACTCCAAATGCTCCCAAAGTCTCCCCTCCTTTATTGCCTGTTTTATTCGCTTGATTTCCGCTGAGCAAGCGTAGAGGTTGTGTTCTGCAATGAAAGCTTGCCTCTCTTTCTGTGGCAGTTCCGCCACCTCTCTTGGGTTTTTATCCGAGCATTTGGGGCATGCACATGGGAAGAATTCAAGTTCCTTAAGCCTAACAGTTCCGGTTTCCGTCATGTAGCGGTTTTCTCTAGCGTATATGGCGTAGGCTGCAGAGTCGAAAAAGTCGCATCCCAAGGCGACAGCCAAAGAGAACATGAAGGGGTGTCCAGCGCCAAAAAGGTGGAAGGGGCGCTCAATGGGCAAGTTCATTTTAGCCGTTAAAATCATGTCCACCAAAACGTCGAAGCGGTAGTTTTCCATAACCTCGGTTGGGCTTCCCAAGGCGTGGATGTCAAATGGAAGCTTAGCCATCTCAGAGGCTGACCAAGCCACCAAATCCAGATAACGTCCACCTTGAACAGGTCCAACCCATAGGATGTCCTCCCGCTTTTTAACCTTGAAGAGTTCAGCAGCCCTTTTCAGCGTCTCATTTACGGTTTGCTCTGCATGTCTTCTTGAAACCCTCCATCCCGTCGGCCAATCCAGTATTGTGGCTATGTCTGTGTCTATCCGCTCTTGATAATCTACAATTTCTTCTGGGGTTATTTCCACATCTCCATAAACCAGAATTTGGTAGGCTCCGGAGTCCGTCATTATCACACCTTTAAAGTCCAGAAAATCGTGTAAGCCCTTTTCGGCTGGCTGGTTTTGGAAGCGCCTTTTTAGTATGTAGGCATTCGTTATTAGGGCTTCGAAGCCAAACTCCTCGCGGATTCGCTTTGGTGGAATTGGCTGTATAGCCGGATTTATAACTGGGAAAAGGAGGGGGGTCTCCACTGTGCCGCTTTTGGTTTTCAGTCTCCCAATTCTCGCGAGTAAGTCCCTTTCTCTTACTTCGAAGCTCATTATGAGTCTAAACAAAATCGGTTAAACATACTTATAAAATGTAGAGCCGCAAACTTATATTGTAACACGCGTTTCTATTATTGCCAAAATAGGAGATATGCCAATGGCTTTAACAGTTCAGATGGAGGAGAAGCCAAAACTTGAAAACCCAGTCCTAATCGAGGGATTGCCCGGAATAGGCTTCGTAGCCAACATAGTGGCATTGCACCTTATCCACGAGCTGGGGGCAAAACGCTTTGCCAGAATCTTTTCGGCGTCCTTCCAAGACTTGGCAGTAACAACAGAAACTGGAGGCACCCGCTCCCCAATAAACGAGCTATACTACTACAAGAGTAAAGGGGAAAGTCGGGACTTGATTATTTGGTATGGCAACACCCAAGCCCTAACAACCTTTGGGCAGTATGAGCTTTGCGGAAAAGTTCTCGACATTGCTGAGGAGCTGGGATGCCGATTCCTCATAACCATTGGGGGATTCAAGCAGGAGGAGGTTAAAGAGACGCCGCAAATCTACTGTGCAGCCTCAGACCCAGAAACTCTGAAGGAGGCTTTAAACTTGGGTGCAAAAATTATGGTTGGAAACATCTTCGGTGTGGCCGGCATACTGATAGGGCTTGGAAGCCTCAGAGGTTTCAGAGGCTTCTCGCTTTTAGTTGAGACTTTGGGCACTTATCCGGATGCTAATGCTGCCCGTTACGCGCTTTCAGCCCTAAACAAGTATCTAAACCTAAAAGTTGACTTGTCAAGGCTTGATGCTGCAGCGGAGAAGACAACGAAAATTTTGGAGTCCTTCGGCTGGGTTAGAACCGTTAAGGAAGAAAAGAAAAGGGAAGAGCAATTCCGCTGGTTTGTCTAGCCCCTAGTTTCGCTGATAAACTGTTCATACACTTTTTGCACTCTTTCTGCAGCCGGACCTGAACCCTCAACAACACCTTTCTCGGTTACTTTAACCTTGTCCATAACCCAGATGAAACCCTTATCCTCATAAAGCTTAACCATTGTTGGGAAAACCCTTTCAAGGCGTTCAGCCAAAGCCTTCAAGTCGAAGGGTTTTTCAACGCTTAAAATTTGGGCGACAACATTACCGTTTAAGAAAACTCTATGAAGCTTTTTGCCCTCCTCGTCTTTGGCGTCTGCCAAGCATAGGCTTAAATTGTCCGGATTAATCCCTATCAGTGTTCCGTTATATGTTTTGCCAGCCGTTGTTGTGACAATTACAGTTTTGTCTATGAGAGCCGAAACCTCTGTGAAGAACCTCCTCTGAGCCACTGACAATGCTCATCCTCCTCTACGTACACGTTATATGAACACATATTTTAGGGTTTAACCGCGCACAAGCATTATTTAGGGTAAACGGCAAAATAGTTTTGGCGAAATGGGATGGCGCAGGTTGATAGGGAAAGGGAAGCCCTATACTCGAGGCTTAGGTCCATAGAGTCCGACCTTTCAAGCGCTTTGGCTGCAATAAGTGAAGTGGAAAGCAAATTCGCCCGCATTGACGGAGCCACGGCTTCTCTTCCAAGCAGACTCACAACTGTTCGTGGGCGCGGCTATGCTGCCATGGGGCATCTTGAAAAAAGCATAGAGCTTTTCACCAAAAAATGGATGGAGGTTTCCCCGGCAATAAAGCAGAACTTTTACAGCAACGTCCAACCATTGACAGGCCAGATTCGCGCACTCCAAGCCGAGGTCCAGAGGCTGAAGGCTGGGGCGAGTTTTGGCGGCGCGGCTTTCGGTTGGGCTTCGGTAGGGCGTCTTTCAGCCGAAGCCTCAACTTTAAGGGCAAGGGTTGCCGCTGAAACAGCCAAGATTAACGCCTCCCTTGGCGAGTTTCTGGGAAGCATAGACGCCATAGACAGAGACTTAAAAATAGCTGAAAAAACCATGGAGCTCTTTTCCTTCGCGTGTTTTCCACTAAAGCCAGAGGAAAGCCCAGTACTAGCCATTGAAGGAAAAATTATGACGAAGGACAAATGCGATGGAACATTATACTTCACAAATCAGAGGTTCATTTTCGAGGGGAAGAAGGAAGTTGTCCTTGAAAAGAAGCTTTTCATCGCCACTAAAAAGAAGACCGAACGCACAGTGCTAATAGAACAGCCCATAGGGGCACTTCAAGAAATCTCAAAAGGGAGGGTAGGGCTAATAGCATGGACAGGGGTTTACATCCGCTTCAAGCCGGAACGCGGATTGGAGGAAACCCCCTTCGACGTTAAGGACTGGGAGGCCGACGTGATAACAAGGTTCTTCCAATACATTATAGGCGGCGAAGCAGACAGAGACATAGCAACGATACGAGGAATAACACCAAAAGAAGCGCCAACAATAATGGTTATCCGATGTCCAAACTGTGGGGCACCCTACACAAAAGAAATCTATAAGGGGCAAACAACTGTTCAGTGCGAATACTGTGGAACTGCAATAATGGTTGGCTAAATCCTTTCAAATCAGCCCATTTTCCTTTCTTCTAGGCTTTGCTTTAGAAATACGGCTGTATTCGGCGGTAAATCGCGATGGACTATTACGTTTGGGCCTATCCAACAGTTGTTCCCAACTTTTACGCCGGGCATTAAGAGCGCTCCTATCCCTGTTTTAACGTTGTCCCCCAAAACTGCGCCCAGCTTCGTTCTGCCAGTGTCCACAAGCCTATCCTTAACCATCATTTTTATTGTTCCAGCGTCAAGCCGATAGTTGGCTGTTATTGTTCCAGCGCCCAAGTTGCATTTTTCGCCAATTATGCTGTCTCCAACATATGACAAATGCCCAATGTGCACGCCATCCATAATTATGCTGTTCTTTATCTCACAAGCATTCCCAATCCGAACGTTTCTGCCTATGCTTGTGCATGGACGTATATAACAGTTGGGTCCCACATCGCTATGCTCACCTATATAGGCTGGGCCTTCAATGTAAGCTCCCGAACGTATGCATGCACTTTCAGCAACAGTTACTGGGCCGATTATGTGGGCGCCCTCCTCAACTTTTCCAAGAACAGAAGGCTCCATCTTTGTAAGTGCCCAACGATTAGCTTCAAGCAAATCCCAAGGTCTACCTACGTCGAACCACTCATCCTTTGAAATTTCAACAGCAAAGACTGTTTTTTCCTCCTTAATGAGGAGTCCGATGGCGTCTGTTATTTCCCATTCGCCCCTTGAAGAAGCCGATATCCGCTTAACTTTTTCAAAAATTTCAGGGGAAAAAACGTAGAGCCCAGCATTAGCCAAGTTTGTTGGCGCTTCCTCCCGACGGGGCTTTTCAATTATGCGCTTCACCCTTCCATCATCCTTAAGCTCAACTATGCCATAATCCTCTGGGCGCTCAACATGCACCACAGAAAGTGTTGCCGAAGGCTTCTTACGGTTGTGGGTTTCCAGAACCTTTTTGAGGGCTTCTGCTGTGAATAGTAAGTCGCCATAGACTAGCAGAAAGTCTCCATCAACATATGGCTCGGCAACACCCGCAGCGTTCCCGGTCCCAAGAACGCCTTTTTGATAAGCATATTCAATTTTTAACCCCAGTTTTTCTCCAGAGCCAAAATATTCGCGGATGGCTTCAGCCATATAATGCACAACTATTACGATTTCGCTTATTCCACAAGCCTTAATGGCGGTTAAACAGTGCTCAAGAATAGGTTTTCCGCCAATGCTGATTAGGTGTTTTGGACGGGTTAAAGTGATGGGCTGAAGTCTCGCGCCCTCGCCGGCAGCCAAAACAACAGCCTTCACTTTGCCAAATCCTCCAAAGCCCTTTTAACAGCGGCTAAAGCCCTATCCATTATTGCCTCAGCAGTCTTTAAAGATTCACCCTCTGCAGTCAGCCTTATAAGTGGCTCTGTGCCAGAAGCCCTAACCAAAACCCAACCATCCCTAAGGGATAAGCGGACACCATCAACAGTTGAAATCTGATTATAATCGGGAAATGCCCTTTTCAGCAAATCCTCAGCCCTTTTGACGGCCAAATGCTTAACCTCGTTCCTACAGTGGATGTTCTTTCTAACAATTGGATATGACGGAGCATCCGCAACAAATTCTGAAAGGCTTTTACCTTCATCCTCTAATGCCTGCAAAAGAAGCACCGAGGAGAGGATTCCGTCCGGACAATAGTGATGTTTTGGGTGTATCCATGCGCCACAAGGTTCTCCGCCAAAAACCGCCCCAAACTTTTTCACAGCCTCGGCAACGTAAACATCCCCAACCCTTGTTCTGACAACTTTCCCGCCAAAAGGCTCAACAACCTTCTCAAGGCACATGGAAGCCTCAACATTTGTAACAACAGCCCCACCCCCACTCCTCTTTAGGACGTAAGCCGCATACGCCGCCAAAACCCTATCAAAATCCACAAAAACGCCTCTCTCATCTATGAAGGCAGCCCTATCCCCATCCCCATCATAAGCCACGCCCAAATCAGCACTAAGCCCTTTAACAATTTTTGACAAGGGCTTCAAGGATTCAGCATTCGGCTCTGGGCTTCTGCACGGGAAGAAGCCGTCTGGTTGACTGTTTATAGCCTTAACATCGCATCCCAGCTTTTGGAAAATTTTTGGCGCGATGTGGCTTGTGGCTCCACAGCCAGGGTCAACCACCACCCGCCACTTCTTGCCAAGCTTTATGCTTTTTAAAACCATGTCCACGTACAGTTGGCTTTCATCGCCATACTCAACTCTGCCTAGGTTCCGCCAATCAGCCAGCCTAAAATCCCCACTTTCAATAATTTTTTCAAGTTTCCCTTGACGCTCTTCATCATATGCCATGCCATCCATGTCGAAGATTTTTATCCCATTATATTGGGGTGGGTTATGGGATGCAGTAACCATCAAACCAGCATTAGCCCCAAGCTTCACAGTCAAATAAGCCAAAACGGGAGTGGGCAAAATACCACAACAATAAGTGTCTACCCCACAAGCCATTAAACCAGAAACCAAAGCATCCTCAAGCATTAAACCAGAAACCCGGCCGTCCCTCGCCACAAAAACCTTGCCAGTTCCGATGAAGGTTCCCAAAGCCATTCCAACCCTAACAGCCAGACAAGGGGTTAAATCTACATTAACCAAACCCCTTAAGCCAGAAGTGCCAAACAGCCCCATAAAACACACCTAACATGAGCGTTTAAACTTCTAACCATAATTGACCAGAGCAACTATAAAAGTTTAACAAAGCTTAGAAGTGGGCCGGACCGGATTTGAACCGGTGACCTTCGCCGCGTGAGGGCGACGTCCCTTGGCCTCAAACATTTTCGCTTATCATTGTTAGCCAGCTAGACTACCGGCCCAAAATTCAAAATGTCCCATCTAATCCATAAATCTTTCTAAATCTTAAAAGGCGAATAGGGAGGCGATTAAACAGCTTATTCTTTCGCTATTATCCTACTGTCCTTCCTGGATAACTATGCTTTTAAGCTCTTTAACCCAGGGAATTGAAACAGCATCCTCTTGAAACCACTCAGCAAGCTGTTGCTTAATAATACTGTCCTTTTCTTCGGCCGCCTCATCCACCAACTCTGCAACTATAACGACTAATTTACGCTTCATCCCTTTTAACACCCTCTTATAGCCAAAGAGCCTTATGCTTTTAAGGGATGCTCCT
>Ga0272445_1000981_pt1 | contig 23891 bp, 24 predicted proteins | sample YNPCB0031_FD_194404 | JGI IMG/M metagenome (GOLD analysis project Ga0272445, IMG submission 194404) | Hot spring sediment microbial communities from Yellowstone National Park, WY, United States - YNP-CB-003-1 | ecosystem: Environmental > Aquatic > Thermal springs > Hot (42-90C) > Sediment... | reverse complement strand
ATTTAATATTATTCAAACAAAAAAGAGGTAAAAACATATGAAAAAACAAAAGATACCATCTGATATAAAAATAGGAATTATTGGAGGAAGCGGTGTATATAATATAGAAGGATTACAGAATGTCAAAGAATATAGTATCACAACACCTTTTGGAAAACCATCTGATAATATAATAGTAGGAGAACTTGAAGGTAAAAAAGTTGCCTTTTTACCACGACATGGCCGTGGGCATACTATATCACCAACAGAGATAAATGTTCATGCTAACATTTACGCGTTGAAACTTTTAGGTGTAGAGTTTTTGATAAGTATTTCTGCTTGTGGTTCATTGAAAGAAGAGATAAAACCACGAGATTTTATCTTGCCTGATCAAATATACGATAGGACAAAATTTAGAAAACCAACATTTTTTGGTGACAGTATTGTATGCCATATTTCTTTTGCGGAACCGTTTTGCAAAAATTTGCGTGAGTTAGTTTACAACTGTTGTAAAGAATTAAATATAGAAGTTCATTATGGTGGAACCTATGTTTGTATAGAAGGACCACAGTTTTCAACAAAAGCTGAGTCACAGGTTTATCGTAAGTTAGGATTTGATATAATAGGTATGACAGCAATACCTGAAGCAAAACTTGCCCGCGAAGCAGAGATGTGTTATGTAACAATAGGTCTTGTGACGGATTATGATGTGTGGAAAGAAGACCACGAGGTTACTATTGAAGAAGTTTTAGAGAATATGAGAATAAACACAGAAAAATGTAAAAAGTTGATAAAATTAGTTGTTAAAAAAATAGATGTTTCACAACGACAATGTTTTTGTAAAGATGCATTGAAATATGCTATTTTGACAAAGAAAGAAAATATCAAAAAACAAGCATACCAAAAATTAAAGTTGTTAATTGGTAAGTATTTATAGTGTGTAATCTTTTTGCAATATATAGATTTTTTTAAAAACTATGTATGTTCTAACAATATGGAAGAAAAAAACTCTGTTGTTGCAGAAGGAGTTTTCAAACTCTGACAATCCCGTAGAATGTGGAATTCATCGGGACTAGAAAGTGCCTCTTACATGTTTTTAAAAAAATATACTACTTTTTTAGTATTCTGCTAAAGCAGGACAATTTGCGAGATTTGACAGTTAAGTATCTTAGTAGTAAAAAATTTCTCTTTGGGGCAAATTTATGGATTTGTTGATTGTAGGGTCAATAGCGTTTGATAATATTAAAACACCTTTTGGTAAAGTGAACAAAATTTTAGGTGGTTCAGCTATATATTCGTCAATTGCAGCAAGTAATTTTGTCCGTCCAATAATAGTTGGTGTAGTAGGTGAAGATTTTGAAAGAAAATATTTTGATTTGTTAAAAAAACATAATATAGACGTTTCTAATATCAAAATTGAAAAAGGGAAAACGTTTCATTGGGAAGGATATTACGACTATGATTTAAATATTGCACATACTGTTGATACACAACTTAATGTTTTCTTAAAATTTAATCCACAATTATCTTCAGAAGCAAAGGATGTAAAATTTGTGTTTTTAGGCAATATAGATCCGGTTCTTCAATTGAGTGTTTATCAACAGGTTAAGAATCCAAAAATAGTTGCTTGTGATACAATGAATTATTGGATAGAAAAAAAATTTGTTCAGTTGAAAAAGTTGTTAAAAAAGATAGATATATTGTTTATCAACGAAGCTGAAATACGACAATTAACTAAAGAGTATAATGTTATAAAATCAGCAAGAAAAGTTTTAAGTTGGGGGACAAAAATTGTTATTGTTAAACGTGGTGAATATGGAGTTATGTGTTTTTATAAAAACAAAATTTTTGTATTACCAGCATATCCGTTAGAGAAAGTTTTTGATCCAACAGGCGCTGGAGATAGTTTTGCAGGTGGTGTAATGGGATTTTTAGCATATAAGTTAAAAAACAATAATGTTCTTACAGAACAAATTTTGAGACAATCAATAGTTTTTGGTACTGTAACAGCATCGTTTTGTGTAGAAGATTTTGGAATAAAAAAACTTTATAAAATTACATACAAAGATATTTTGCAAAGATACAGAGAAATAAAACATTTAGTACACTTTGAGATGATTTGAAGATGAAAAGAGAAACAATACCTGTTAAAGTTGGCAATATTGTTATTGGAGGTGGGAGTCCTATTGTTGTACAAACTATGACTAAAACTTTAACTACTGATGTAGAAAAAACTGTTCAACAGATAAAACAAGTTGAACAAGTTGGTGGTAAACTTATACGTTTAGCAGTGCCTGATGAAAAAGCAGTTTTAGCATTGAAAAAAATTAAACAACAAGTTAATATTCCTCTTGTCGCTGACATACATTTTGATTACAAATTAGCAATTGCAGCAATAAAAGTTGGTGTAGATAAAATAAGGATTAATCCTGCTAATATAGGTTCTAACCAAAAAGTTTCTGAAATAATCAAAGTTGCAAAAGAATATAATGTACCTATAAGAATAGGTTTAAATGCAGGGTCGTATAAAAAAAAGTTAAGTGATACAAAAAAATTGTTGTTGTCACAACTTGATGATGTTATTGAACTTTTTGATAAATACAATTTTAACAAAATTGTTATTTCTGCAAAAACAGTTGATGTGTTATCAACAGTAGAGATCTACGAAGAGATATCAAAAAGATATAATTATCCATTACATATTGGTATTACAGAAGCAGGTCCTTTACTTTGGGGTAGTATAAAATCTGCTATGGGTATAGGTATCCTTTTATGGCAAGGTATCGGTGATACAATACGTGTTTCGTTATCTTCATCACCAGTTGATGAAATTAAAGTTGGGTATTATATTTTACAATGTCTTGATTTAGCAAAATATGGTATTGAGATTGTTTCATGTCCGACCTGTGGTAGATGTAAGGTTGACCTTTTAAAAATTATTTCAGAATTTGAAGATGAAATAGAAAAAGAAAATTTGGAACAAAAAAATCTTAAAGTAGCGATAATGGGTTGTGAAGTAAACGGTCCCGGAGAAGCATCTTCAGCTGATATAGGTATAGCGATGGGTAAAACTTCTGGTGTTTTGTTTATAAAAGGTAAAATTGTGAAAAAAGTTTTTATAAACGATTGTGTTAAAGAGTTAGTTGAACAAATTAAAAAACTGTAAATTATTCTTTCCTTCTGCTAAACAAAAGAAAGAAAATACTTCCTATTAGAACAATACCTGCAAGTTCTAATAATACAATTTCTTCTTCTGAAAGAAAATGTAATACTTTACCACAATCAGAACAATAAAACTTTGATTTTGACAATCGTGAGACATTTTTATGTTGACAATATTTTTGTTTGTTTTCTGCAATAATGTTAATGTATTCCTTTCCTTTTTTCTTAGAAAACAATTTGGAAAACAAATTGTTCATAATATAATCAACAGTTTTTTTATAAATCAACAATTTTGTTAAAATTATTTTTGAAAATGTATTCATTGGAGATTAATAATACAAATTATTTACATTTTTTGCAACAAATAAGAAAAATTTATTTCAAAGGATAATCTGAAAGTTTAACAAATTTGTATCCTAATTGTTTAAGTTGGGGTATTGCTAACATCACACCTTCAGCAGTTTCTTTTTCAGGATGGTTCATATGTAGAAGAATAATATCACCGTTTTTTGCTTTAAGCAAATTGTTCATTACTTGTTCTTTTGAAGCTGTAGCACCATAGTCGCCATTGATTGTAAAATTAACAATTTCGTATCCTAAATAATTTGCAATTTTTACTGCTACATCGTCATAATGTGCAGTACCGCTACGGAAAAACTTTGGTTTCTTTTTCGTTAAAAGTTCAATTTTTCTACTATTAAGTTCTATTTCATCAAAAACTTCTTCAACATTTTTCGTCCCTTTAATTCCATAAGCTGATCGTCCATCAACAGAACATGGTTTATGTTCAGTACCATGGTTTCCTATTTCAAACAATGGGTTATTAATAAGCTGTTCTACAATTGGTAAGTTAGCGTCAATCCATTTACTGTTTAAAAACAAAGTTGCAGGTATGTTTTCTTTGATCAAAAAATCAATAAGTTCCGCATCATAACCAAAACTACCTGGGTTCCCACAAGCATCAAATGTTAATGCAATAACTTTATCGTTTGTATCAAGTTGTGTTTTAACACCGGGAATAAACATTCCCCATTGTGTTGGTTTTGTTTTTGAAAATTTTTTAACAACTTTTTTCTTAAGTTTGATATAATCTTTGTTTTGAACAATAGTTTCATTAGATAACAATTTTTTGATGTTTTCTTCATCTAAATTTTGTTGGTTGTATACAGATGTAGAGAACAAAATTAAACACAAAGTAAAAATAACAAAACCTGTTCTTTTTATTTTCATTTATGTTGTTCTAACAAACTGATAAGTTCTTTAATGATAAACAGAAAATCTAAATTTTTAGTCTTTATTTTACATTCAGCAGCCAACGGATGTCCACCGCCAGACGATGTGTTTTCTCCAAAATATACATTACTTTTGTCAGCTAAAGAAGATGCTATTTTACCTAAATGTATTTTATCTGTTGTTCCTCGGAAAGATATATGTAAACTGTCTTCATTTTCAAAGTTGTACATAATAATTGCAGCATCGCTGCCTTTTGCATATTCATAAAGTTTTTTAGAACCAACCATTGGCATAAGTTTTATTTTTTTTCCAAAAAAGAAAAATATTTTTATGTTGTCAATCTGTTTTGCTAAAAAAGTTTGGTTATCAAATTGTTGTTCTACTTTTGTCCAATCAGATAAAAAATAGTTATAAATAAGTCTTATTATTTCTTTGTTAGGAAGAGTATCTATAAACTCATCTATGCTGGAAACTTTTTTAATCTTTATTTCATTGACAAAATTTTCAAAACAAAATTTTGGTTGGTCAATGTCTTTTAATTTTTCGTTATAAGAATTATAAAAATACTGAAAACCACCACCTGTTATTGCAAAAAACAGTTCCCCAATTTGGTTTAATAAACAACTGAAATCTTTGTTTTTTATATCAAACATTGTTGGCCGTAAACTATAATTTTTTTCTACAAGCCAGCTAAAACGAGGTAAGATTCTTTCATTATAAAATGTTGATACAAATTCTGGTATATCATTATTTAACGGGTCTATTGCCCAGTCACATTTCATTCCTATAAGACATATAAAATCGTCATACATATTTGTGTTGTTGAAAAGTGTAGAGATAATGTGTACTAAAAAACTTCCAGATGTACGAACATAAGTTTGTAATGCAGGATTGAAAACAGTTATGTTGTCAAACTTTGTTCCAATTTTAGGATGATGGTCTATAACAACAACTTCTGGATAAAATTTGATAAAATCGTTATATTCATCAATAGTTCCTTTGTCTATTATAAAAAGAACTTCTGTATCAGACAAAGATGTTTTAACATTTTCAACTTCTTGTTTTGATAAAGGGAATTTGTATGGGAAAAACAAGGTATTTTTTATACCAAGTTTATCAGTTAATCTTTTAAACAAAATTCCGCTTGTAACACCGTCGGGATCGTCATGACAAAACGTAACAATATGTTTCCCTTTAAATTTTGGTAAAAAACTATAAATTTTTTTAAGACCATCATTCTTCTCTAATAAATATTTAATGAAGTTTAAATATGTGTTATTCATAATTGTTAAATTACAGGTTGTAAATCGAGTAATACAAAACACAATTCATTTTTTTCATCTAATTCAAGTTCACCTACTATATTAAAATATAAAAAATTTTTCAACAAATCACAAATATCAGGATTGTCCCAACATATTGCTTTTACAATCTTTTGTTTTGATGTAAACTCAAAAGTTATTATTGTATGGATATTATTTTCGCCGACAGATTTCCAATCAACTAATTTAAGGTTTTTTATTATAAAAACAGGGTATGGATTTTCAGGACCACAAGGTTCTAATAAGTAAAGGAATTTATATGTGTTAAAATTAAAATCTTCAGATGTAAGTTCTGTATCAATTTCAATCGTTTGTGGCAAAATTTCAAGTTCTTGTTGAAGTATTTTAAGTTGTTGATGGAACAAAGGAATATTTTCTTTTTTTATTGTTAACCCACAAGCGTTTTCATGACCACCAAATTTTTCAAACAAAGTTTCACATTTTTTAAGCAAGTTGTAAATATTCACACCTTTAGGCGATCTTGCTGTGCCTATCGCTATTTCATTGTTTAATATTAACAATATTACAGGACGATTAAATTCTTTCAACATATGGTTTGCTATGATCCCTGTGACACCATGTTCTATGTTTTCTGCTACTACAAGAAGTATTAAATCTTCTTTTAAGTTACACTGTTGTTCAACTAAATCGTAAAATATAGTAAGATTATAATTTTGCAAATTTTTTCTTTTTTGATTAAGTTTTAAAAGTTGTTCAAAATATTTTTCTGCATCAGAAATTTTTTCTGATAACAAAAAATTTATTGCTGTATCAACTTGTTGCATACGGCCAGCTGAATTTAATAATGGAATAAGATACCAGGAAATAGTTTCAGCAGAAAATTCATTTTTTGATAAAGTGTTCTTTAAATATTTTAAAAAAACTTTGTATGACGGTTGATTTGAGGATTCAATATTTTCAATACCTTTTTTTACAATAATTCTGTTATCTTTTACTAATGGAACAATATCTGAAATTGTCCCTAAGGATGCTAATGTTATAATATCTTCAATAAATAGTCGTAACCTTGGATTTGAAAAAAAATAAAGATAATAAAAAAGTTCTAAAGTTGCTAAAGCATCGTCTAACGCACGATGTGTCGGTTTTGCTTTAAGGAACAAGTCGTTACATAAAGCAGATAAGCTGTGAGAAGATAATGGGAAATAAGTTTTTGCTATTTTTAGAGTGTCTATAGTTTGGGAAACAGGAATCCGTGGTAAAGAAAGTTTTTTTAAGTAGTAATTAATAAAAGATAAATCAAAATCTACATTATGTATTACTAAAGTGTCATCTTTTATAAACTCCAATAATTTTGGTAAAACTTCTTCAATTGCAGGTGCGTCTTTTACCATATCATCTGTTATACCGTGTATTTTTATAACTTCTGGCGGTATTTTGTTTTTAGGTTTTACTAAAGTATGGAATATTTCTTGTACAACAAAATTTTTTGTTTTAACAGCACAAATTTCACATATCTCGTCAGTAAAAGGTGATAATCCTGTTGTTTCAATATCTAAAATTATAAAATTTTTATTAAAATAATTTTTGTCATAAGAAAACATCAAAGCGATTGCAAATTTTAATGCAACTCCTACACCTGCTAAATCTTTCATACCAGTATATTCTGGTAAGTAAGGATCAATTATAGGAATATCTAATGATCTGATAGTTTCTACAGAAGACAATGTTGGTTCGTGATGATCTGTTATCACAACATCTATTTTGTTTTCTTTAAGATATTTGACTTCGTCAACTGCTGTAATACCACAATCTACTGTAATCACAAGTTTTACTTCGTCTCTGAATTTTTCTAACACATTTTTATGCAACCCATATCCTTCATTCTGGGGTATATACCAACAAACATTTGCACCAAGATTCTTAAGTGTTCTTAACAACAAACAAGTTGATGTTATACCATCAACATCACGGTCGCCCCAGATTAAAATTTTGTTTTTTTGTTCGACATGTTTTTTGACAATTTCAACTGCTTTTACCATGTCAGAAAACAGAAATGGATTGTCAAGATAAATTATATCTGGGTAAATAAACCTTTTTATTTTATCTTCAGTATCATACCCGCGTGTCAAAAGAATTTTTGTTAACACTTTAGGAAAATTAAATTTTAATGAAATCTGATTAACTTTATCTTCTTCAGGTTGTGGTTGTATAACCCATTTATAAGGTAAGCGAAAATTCATGTTTTTAATAGATTTCTCTGTATATAAGTTTTGGTTGGACTGATTTTTTTGACGAAATTCTGTATGAGTTTAAAATCATATTTTTTGCTTGTTCAAACTTTGTTTCATCATTGAAATACAGATAAACTAAAGGTTCATTTTTTTCAACATAATCATTTAATTTTTTAATAATCCGTATACCAACAGAATAGTCAATTTTATCACCAAGTTTTTGTCGTCCTGCACCTAAAACACAACATGCTGTACCTACAAATTTTGTGTCTATAAAAGAAACATATCCTTCTTTTTGAGATAACACAGGTTCACAATATTTTGCTTGTGGTAAAAGTTTTGGTTCATCAATTATTTTAGGATTACCGTGTTGAAATTCAACAAGTTGTTTAAACTTTTCCAACGCTTTACCTGAGATAATTTGTTGTTCAACTTTTTTCTTTGCTGAAACAAAATTTTTTTCTACCCCAGCTAATTGCAACATTTTTGCTGATTCAAAAATAACAAGTTCTGTTATATCTTTTGGCCCTTCATTTTTTAAAATTTTTATTGTTTGATAAATCTCTAATGAATTACCAATATACTCTCCTAATGGTTGGTTCATATCTGTTATTAATGCAACAACTTTTTTGTTAAACTTTTTGCCAATACCAACCATTGTTTTTGCAAGTTTTACTGCATCAACCATTTTTTCCATAAACGCGCCATTGCCTGTTTTCACATCTAATAGTAACCCGTCAATACCTTCGGCAAGTTTTTTGCTCATAATAGATGAAGCGATTAATGGTATAGAATCAACTGTTGCAGTAGTATCACGTAATGCATAAAGTTTTTTATCTGCGGGGACAAGATCGTCAGTTTGGCTTGCTATAACAACACCAATTTTTTTAAGTTGGGTAATAAATTCTTGTTCAGTAAGATTAACTTTAAATCCAGGTATTGATTCAAGTTTATCCAAAGTACCGCCTGTATGTCCTAACCCACGACCTGAAATCATTGGGACACAAATATCACAACTTGCAACAATCGGTGCTAAAGATAACGAGATACCGTCGCCAACACCGCCTGTTGAATGTTTATCAATTTTTGGTTTATCAATTGATGAAAGGTCAAAAACTTTACCTGAAAAAGTCATACTTTGTGTAAGATACAAAAGTTCGTCTGGTTCTAACCCGTTGAAATACACAGCCATTAAGAATGCAGATATTTGGTAGTCAGGTAAATCACCATTTGTATAACCGTTGATGATAAACTCAATTTCTTCTTTGGTAAGTTTTTGTTTATTACGTTTTTTAAGTATCAAATCATACATTCTCATAATGTTTGAGACCAATATATAAAATTTTTAGTTAAGTTTCAATTAAAAATAGAGAAGATAATACTATTGCAGCAGAAAAAAATAATAAAGTTATCTGTGGAGTTATTAAATCTGCTAAACTACCACATACGATTGCACCAAACGGCATCATTCCCATAAACATCCATACAAAATTGCTCATCACACGACCACGATATTGTTCATCAATAGATTCTTGTATAGAGGTGTTGATTGAAGAAATCATGTTGAGATACAAAAATGCTGCAAAGTATAACGATATTGAAGAAAGTACCAAATTTTTAGAAAATGCAAAGATAGACAGAAAAATTCCGTAAAGTATCATACCATATTTTATAATTTTAATTTTTGGTATGTACAGATTTATTAAAGAAACCAACAATGCACCAGTTAACGCTCCTAACCCGCTTGCTGACATTAACGTACCTAAAGTTTTTATATTACCTACTAAAATATTTTTTGCATATATCGGTATTAAAACAACATATCCCATACCGAAAAAACTTATTATCCCTGCTAATAGAATGTATTTAATTAAATACTTTTTTCCTTTAATATACTTCCATGCGTCTATAATATCGTCATATAAATTGTTAGAATTTTTAGATAAATTATATTGCGGGGTTAATTTTATAAGTAACAAACTTATGACTACAAATAAGAAACTTAAACCGTTAAAATAAAAACACCAAACAAGACCTAATTGGCTAACAATAAATGTTGCAACAACAGGTCCTACAAAACGTGCAAGGTTAAACTGAGCAGAATTTAATGCAATTGCGGACAACAACAAGTTTTTGTCAACAAGTTGTGGAATGATAGCTTGCCATGCGGGCGAGGTAAATGTATTTCCTAACCCAAACAATAGTGTGATAACAAAAATCCAAACAATTGTGTTGTTATGTACAAACTGTATTATTAATCCCAACGATATTGCAGCAAAACACAGTAATAAATGTGTAGTAATAATAATTTTTTTTCTGTCAACTCTATCTGCTATAACACCAGCAATGTGTGTTAAAAACACAACTGGTAACGAAGAGACAAAGTTTAGTATACCTAAATAAAAAGCAGAGTTAAGTTTGGTCACAAGATACCAGTTTAACGCAACTGTTTGTACCCAACTGCCAATGTTTGACAAAAATGCACCACACCATAGATATAAATATTGTTTTGTTCTAAATGGAGAAAATATAAAAAAAATTTTCTCAAAAAATCTTTTCATTTTTGTTTGTATAAAGTTTTAAGGTTGTTTAATAATAACATAAAAATTTCTGTAAAATCAATAACTTGGTATTGAAAACAAACTTTTGATTTGTTATTTTTGTTTATAACTGGTGATTAAAGGAGAAAAAAACATATGAAAGAACAAATTGTAAATCTGTTAAACGAAAGTATAAAAACGAAACAGTTGTTAGTCGAAGATGAAAAACAGATGGAGATTATTTCAAAAGTTGTTAAATGTATAATTGACGCATATAAAAATAACAAAAAAGTAATAGTTTTTGGCAATGGTGGTTCCGCTGCTGATGCACAACATATGGTTGCTGAACTTGTGGGGAGATATAAAAAAGAACGGCCACCGTTAGATGCTGTGTCGTTGAATACAAATGTGTCAACACTTACTGCTTTAGGTAATGATTATGGCTACGAGATGGTTTTTAGTAGACAGCTTGAATCTTGTGCTAAACAAGGTGATGTTGTAATTGGTATTACAACAAGTGGGAAATCACCTAATGTTATAAAAGCAATAGAAGTTGCAAAAAAAATTGGTTGTGTAACAGTTGCGTTAACAGGGAAAGATGGTGGAACAATAAAAAATTTAGTTGATTATTGTATTTGTGCCCCATCTAATGATACTCCAAGGATACAAGAAGTTCACATAACAATTATACATATTATATGCGATTTAGTAGAACAAACAGTTTTTGGCTAAAGTTATGATAGTATCTTTAAAAAAGTTAAAAAGTATTGTAAAAAAACTGAAACAACAAGGTAAAAAAATCGTCTTCACAAATGGATGTTTTGATATACTTCACAAAGGCCATATTAGTTTGTTAAAAAAAGCAAAAAAATATGGCGATGTTTTAATTGTAGGGTTAAATACTGATGATTCTGTAAAAAGATTAAAAGGTAAAGATAGACCTATCAATCCACAAAATGTACGGGCAGAAATTTTGGATAGTATAAAATATGTTGATTATGTTGTTTTGTTTAATGAAGATACTCCATATAAACTTATAACAGAACTGAGACCCGATGTTGTTGTAAAAGGTAAAGATTATAAACCTAAAGAAATCGTAGGTTGGGGAATTGTACCAAAAGTTGTAAGGGTTGATATTGTAGAGAGTTTTTCAACAACAGGGTTGATCAAAAAAATAAAAGGTATAAAATGAAAAAAGAAATACTAAGATTAATTGATGCAAATATAAATCGTATCACTGAAGGATTACGTGTAGTTGAAGAGGTCTTAAGATTTGTTTATAAAGAAGATAAAATTTATAAAATATTAAGAAGTATAAGACATAAAATTGTAAAACTTTTTATTGAATTTTATCCACAAAGTGTATTACAACGTGCGAGTAGTATTGATCCTGGAAGGACAGCAGAAGAAAAGTCGTATAAAGATATTAGGCAACTTGTAGTATCAAACTTCCATAGAGTAACGGAATCTTTCCGCGTGTTAGAAGAAATTGCAAAACTTGTAAATACAAAAAAAATTTCTGAAGTAAAAAAGTTAAGATATAAAGTATACGATATTGAAAAATATGTGGTTGAAAAAATTTTATGGCAAAAATAAAAGGGTTGTATTGTATCTTACCAGAGTTTGGCACAATCAAAGAATATAAAAAGTTTGTAGAAAAATTATGTAAATTTAGACCTGATATCGTCCAACTTAGAATTAAAAACAAACCTGATAAATTTTTTTATAATACAGCAGTTGAGATAAAAAAAATTTTAGCAAAACATAAAATAACTTTTATTATAAACGATCGTTTAGATATAGCTATATCAATAAATGCTGACGGTGTACATTTAGGCCAGGACGACTTACCTATTATTGAAGCAAGAAGGATAGTCCAAAGTTTAAAATTAAAAAATTTTATCATAGGACATTCTACACATTCTGTAGAACAAGCAAAAAAAGCGTTGAACCTTCCTGTTGACTATATTGCTATAGGACCAGTGTTTGAAACAACTACAAAATCTGAATATAAACCTATAGGTTTAGTAGTAGTAAGAAAAGTTAAACTTATGGCTAAAGAAAAAAATATCCCTGTTGTAGCAATAGGTGGGATAAACCATGAAAATATAGAACTTGTGAAAAACACAAATGTTGACGCAGTAGCAGTTATAAGTGTATTAAAAGATTTAAACAAAAAAGTTATAGAGAAACTTAAATGGTAACATTATATTTTTATTTCAATTTATTTTTGATATTTTTATCTGCGTATATAGAATACATTTTGGGGAAATACTCATGGGCAAGGTATGTTTATTATTCAAAAAAAATTCTTAAGTTAGTAGAAAAATGTGGGACAAAAGTTAAAATAGAAGGAATAGAAGAACTTGAAAAAATTGTCCCACCAGTAATTTTTGTCTCAAACCATATGAGTAGTTTGGAAACATTTATCTTTGCTGGTATATTAGGTGAATATTTAAGGTTTACTTTTGTTGTAAAAAAAAGTTTACTTTATTACCCAATTTTTGGTAAACTAATAAAGTTTACAAATCCAATAGCTGTAAGTAGAAAACAACCAAAAAAAGATTATTTTGTTGTAGTTAACCAAGCAGAAAAATTGTTTTCAAACAAAATTTCTCTTGTTGTTTTCCCACAAGCAACACGAAGTAAAGAAATAGATGAAAATAAGTTTAGTTCATTAGCAATAAAACTTGCAGAAAAGTTTAAATTAAATATTATCCCAATTTGTGTTAAAACAGATTTTTTAAGTGTTGGTAAAGTTGTAAGAGATTTTGGTAAAGTTGTGCCACAAAATGATGTAAGAATAAAGATTTTTCCTGAAATAAAATATCAAGAAATAAATAAACAAACAAACAAAAAAATAATAGGGTTGTTTAAAACAAAACTTGCTGAATGGTATGCTGAGTAAACAAATTATAGTTTTTATTGAATTTATACATAGGTTTTTAGTATAAAAAACTTTAAACTTTTCAAAATAAGGATATTGTTATGACTATCATTGAATTAATCAAATCTAAAGATAAAGATACATTAAAAATGTTAAAAAAAATTGCTGAAGAAGAAAAAGTTAATTTTCAGGAATTGTTAGATAACATTGTATTAGGCAAAGTTGTTGTTTTAAAAAACATAAAATCTTCAGTGAAACCAGTTGCTGTAGGAAAAAATTTAAGAACAAAAGTTAATGCTAACATAGGTACATCGCCTGATTTAGTAGATATTAAATTTGAACTTGAAAAACTTAATGCTGCAGTAAAAGCTAAAACTGATGCTATAATGGATTTATCAACAGGTGGAGATCTTGATTATATAAGAAAAACAATCTTACAACATTCACCAGTTCCAGTAGGTACTGTGCCGATATACCAGGTTGTTTGTGAAACATTAAGGAAAAAGAAAACAATTAAAGATATTTCTGTAGAACATATTTTTGAAGTTATAGAAAAACATGCTGAAGATGGAGTTGATTTCATAACAGTTCATTGTGGAGTTACTAAAAAGAACATTGAGATTTTGAAAAAACATAAACGTGTAACTGGTATTGTTAGTCGTGGTGGCGCGTTTTTAGCAGAATGGGTTATAAGAAATAATAAAGAAAATCCGTTATATGAACATTTTGATAGATTATTAAAAATTGCAAAGAAGTATAATTTAACTTTAAGTTTAGGTGATGGGTTAAGACCAGGCTGTATTGCTGATGCAAATGATGAAGCACAAATTGCTGAACTTAAAACTTTAGCTGAACTTTCAAAAATAGCAAATAAAGAAGCAGCCCAGGTTATGATAGAAGGGCCAGGACATATGCCAATGGATACTATAGAAGAACATGTGAAATTAGAAAAGAAACTTACTGGTGAAAAACCATATTATCTTTTAGGTCCGCTTGTTACAGACATTGCAGCAGGGTATGACCATATAACTTCTGCAATAGGTGCTGCTATAGCAGCGAAATCAGGTGCTGATTTTATTTGTTATGTAACACCAGCGGAACATTTGAGATTGCCAGAACCTGAAGATGTTTACCTTGGTGTGATATCGGCAAGGATTGCTGCACATGCTGCTGATATTGTTAAAAGAAAGAAATATAAAGAAGATTTAGTTGATTTTAAATTATCAAAAGCAAGAAAAGAACTTGATTGGAAAACACAACAAAAGTATGCTTTAGATAAAATTAAATTTTCAGAAGAACGAAAGAAAATTTTAAGTAAGACAAAAAAAGTTTGTTCAATGTGTGGCTCATATTGTGCAATGAGAGAATCGACAAAGATAGGGATCTAATCTATGAAAATAAAAGTTCCAGCAACAACAGCTAATTTAGGGCCAGGTTTTGATTGTTTAGGTGCAGCGTTATCGTTATATAACGAATTTGAAATAAATGTTGTACCTAATTCTAAATACAAACTTAAGATAGAAACTGAAGGTGTAGATGTTGAAGATATACCTAAGGATGAAAAAAATCATGTTTACAAAGCAATAAAAAAAGTTTTTGATCTTTGTAAAACAGAAGTGTATCCGTTAGAAATTTATATAAAAAATAATATACCATTACAACGTGGGTTAGGTTCGTCTGCAACAGCGTATCTTGCTGGTATTATAGCAGGGAATATATTATGTGGTGAAGTTTTGTCTGAATACGAGTTGTTAAACCTTGCAGTAGAACTTGAAGGACATCCAGACAATATTGTCCCAGCGATGTACGGCGGGTTATGTGTGAGCAGTATTTATGACGGAAAAATTAAATTTATAAAACTTGACACACCAAAAGATTTAGTTGTTTTAACAATTATACCTAACAAAAAAGTTTCTACTGAAAAAGCAAGGAAAGTTTTACCAAAAAATGTAGAGTTTAAAAAAGCAGTAAAAAATGTTTCCAATGTAGCATTATTAGTTTCTTCAATAATAACAAAAAAATATGAGTTTTTAAAATTTGCGACAGAAGATTTCCTACATCAGCCATATAGAAAAAAACTTATGCCGTATATGGACAAAGTTTTTGATGTTTGTTTAAAAAACAAAGCGTTATGTTGTATGTTAAGCGGTTCTGGTTCAACAATAGTTGCGTTTTATAAAAATTCAGAACTTGATGAAGTTTTAGTAGAGAAAATTAAGTTTGAAATTGAAAGATTTCTAACTTGTGAATATAAAATCTTAAAATTTTCAAACAAAGGTGTTGTGATAAAAACATGAACTTAATAAGTATAAAAGATTTAACTAAGACACAAATAAAAGAGATTTATAATCTTGTTCCAAAATATACATCACGGAAAAAAACAGATGAGTTAAAAGATAAATATATTGGACTTATATTTGAGAAACCATCTACAAGGACAAGAATCTCGTTTGAAGTCGGAATACAACAACTTGGTGGAGTAGCAATAGAATTAGATGAAAAACAACTTCAGTTATCCCGTGGAGAAACAATAAAAGATACTGCAAACATATTTAATTGTTATTTAGACGGAATAATCTTACGGGTTGTTAAACATGAAACAATATTAGAGTTTGCAAAACATTCAAAGATACCTGTAATAAACGCACTAAGTGATAAAGAACATCCATGCCAAATTTTGTCTGATATTTACACAATTATACAACAAAAAAATCTAAGAATTGATGAATTAAACAAAATAAAGTTTGTATATATCGGCGATGCAAACAATGTATGTTTTTCTTTAATCTACATCTCAGAAATTTTGGGGATCGACTCATATTTTATCATCCCTAAAAAATATCAACCAAAAGAAAAATTTAAAGAAAATATAAAAATTACAGATGATATATCTTTAGTAAAAGATGCTGATGTTATTTACACAGATGTTTGGGTTTCAATGGGGCAAGAAAAAGAAAAAAATAAAAGAATAAAAATTTTTAAACCATATCAGGTAAACTCAAAACTTTTATCATTAGCAAAGACAGATTGTATTGTTATGCATTGCCTTCCAGCGAACCGTGGACAAGAAATTACTGACGATGTCCTTGATGGTAAAAACTCGGCTGTTTTAAAACAAGCTGAGAACCGTCTCTATGTACAAAAAGCGTTGTTAGTATATTTGTTTTCACAAAAGTAAAGTTATCCTATTATTTCAAAAATTTTATTTCTTTCTTTAGCGCCTTTTATCAACCTGATTTTGTTTTTTGGAAGATTAAAATAAGATGAGAGCAACTCAATAACTCTTTGGTTTGCTAATCCATTTTCTGGCTTTTCTTTAACCTTGATTTCAAACCTATCCTCTGCCTTTTTTATTATTTCTTCTTCTTTTTCATCCGGCAAAACTTTTACTTTGAGAAACATACAAATACCTTGGTTTCTATATTTTGAAACTTCTTATAATACTAAATAAGTTTTATATTTGTAGTCGGAGCTTAAGCTCCGACTACTTTCTTTCTATTCTTTGTCTGAGGACCATTTCGTCCATACCTGCCTACAAAAATTAAAGTTTTTTGCAAACTTCTTTATAAATTCTTCTAATAATAAAGCACTGAAACAAAACTTATCTTCTTTAAGTTTTTCAAGTGTTGATTTCATCTCTCCACTCAACCAGGCAACACCATCAATAACAGCAACTTTTATTACATTTAATGGACATCTTGTTTCTTTTACTAAACTTATTGCCTCTTTAAATTGGTTATCTTGTGAACCTCCAAAATCTGTAATAAATTTAGCTGTTCTTTTACATATTTTTTGTTATTAATTTTTGCTACAAAATCCCGAGTTTTTTCTCCAATTCTATCCAAGACTTCTTCCTTTCAAAAAGTTCTTCAATATCTTTAGAAGAAATAATTTTAACTTTATCCTTTATTTCATGAAAAGTTCCACTTAATAATTGGTGAGCTTTGTTTCTGTCTTCAGGAGAATATATAACTAAAAAAATATTACTATTCCATAAGTCAAAAGCATGTTTCAACTTACTAATAGCATGATAAATATCTCCACCAACTTGAATTTCAAAAACATATGTTGGTGAACCTTTTTCAATTCTTCTCCATACTACATCCAATAACATATTATCTACGCTGTACTCTTTTTGGCTTATTAATTTATTCATTATTCCGATACTATATATTAAATCTTTTAAGTAATTATGTAAGTTATCTTTTCTTGGCTCTTTTTCTTCTTTAAATTCTACATATTGTTTTTTTCCAGTTGAATTGTATAATTAAATTTTCTTTTAAACTCTTTGTATAAAAAATCTATTATTTCCGTGTATCTAATAAAATTAATTCCTCCACGAAATAAATCTGCAAATATCCCTTTCCCAAAATTTTTATTTATGTAGTTAATAATATCAATACCACTTGCTGTCCAATCTTTTTCATTTAATAAATATTTGATAGTAAATTCAAACCTAAGAGGATATTTTACTCTATTTTCTTCTATTTCGTCAGGCCATAAAGGTTCTCTTTGGATGAATTTGTTCCCTATTTCTCCTACTCCAATGACTTTTTTTATTTTGTTGGATATATAAAAAAGATAATATCTCCTTTTTCTAATGCTTTCCATTGTGGGTACCATTTATCTTGTACTCCCCAAACTTGCCTATATCTCATTGATAATTCAAAATTTTCCTGGTTTGCTGACAAAAGCCAATGAGGATTGGCGTATATATCTGGTTTCATATTTCTCCATTTCTCCATTTTATAAAACACTTTTTGCAAAAGTGTAAGTTTTCATCACCTATAGCACTATCTATATCGTATAATAATTCATGCCTTTTTGGAATATTTACCGGTTTTAGAGTTGTATTTCCATTTTATCCAAACCTTCTGAACATTAATATTAGCAGGTTTTCCACAATTTTCGCATTTTATCTCAAATTTTTTCATGTGAGTTCTACTTATTCTCCAATAACTATTTCTAAAAAATTTTTTTAGGTCTGTAAATTATTTTCGTCATAATAAATTTTTATTTTAAACTACGGAGGGGGAGGGATTCGAACCCCCGGTGGCCTGTTAAGACCACACTGGTTTTCAAGACCAGCCCCATAAACCACTCGGGCACCCCTCCGATAAGTGTGGATGTGTATATGTGTAAATGTGTTAATGCATTAATGTGTGAATGTGTTTATGTGTTATTATATCAAAAATTATAAATTAAATTCAACAATTGTTGAAAAAGAACAAAATTTTTAGTAAAAACAAATTTCATTTATGAAAATATCAGTTTCTACAGGTTTCGCTGAAAGGTTTAATTTAGATGTTTATTCTGCAATAGAATTAGTTTCAAAAACGTCCATAAGAACAATTGAACTATGGAGTTTATATTATGGTAAGAAAAAACATTTTGACTGGTCTAACAAAAAAGTTGTTGAAGATATAAAAAATTTTTTAAAAAAATATGAGATTGAAGTATATTCAATACACGCACCGTTTTCTTCAGAATATGAATTCCCAGCTGAAGACAAAAATATTGTTTCACAACTTGTGAAAGATACAAAAGATATTATTGAAACAGCAGTAGTGTTAGGTGCAAAATGTGTAGTTGTCCATCCAGCATCAAAACCTGATACAAGCAAAAATCATGTTCCTCAACAAATTTATCAAAAAAGGTTTGATAATACTAAGGTAGTGTTAGAAGAAATTGCTGAGTTTGTAGTTAAAAACAATTTGTCAATAAAAATTGCGTTAGAAAACCAGCTGCCTCATATAATGTTTGGCTATTTCGACGAACTTGTTGAACTTATAGAGAAGATAAATTACAAAGAACTTTTTGGTATTTGTATTGATACAAGCCATGCTGAAATGTCGTATAACACTGACTTACCACAAAAATTGTTAAGTATTACAAAATATATTATTTCTACTCATCTTTCAGATACTGATGGTGTTACAGATGCACATTTATTACCGTTGGAAGGAAAAATTTTGTGGAATAAAATTGTGCCAGTGTTAGAGCAGATACCAAAAGATATTCCATTGACACTTGAAGTTCTTACATCGTTAAAGAATAAAACTATTGAGGAAACAATTAAAGAAGGTTATAGAAGATTAAATTTGTTGTTTAAACATTGGTAAAAAAACAAATTTTTATGAAATTTAGAAAAGTTCGTGGTGTAAAAGATATACTGCCTGAAGAAGTAGAAAAAATAAATTTTGTAGTTAACACCTGCCGTCAAATAGTTGAATCTTATGGATTTAAAGAAGTTATACTTCCCGTGTTGGAAAGAATGGAGTTGTACCAACATAGTATTGGTGAAGCAACAGATATTGTTGAGAAACAAATGTTTAAAATTGTAAGTAGAAATTCTGCTGAAGAACAAACTGAAACAATAGTTCTTCGTCCTGAAGGAACTGCTGGCGTTGTACGAATGTTTGTAGAAAATAATTTTAAAGATAAATACCCACTTAAACGGTTTTATTATTTTGGTCCAATGTTTAGGTATGAACGTCCTCAAAAAGGTAGATATAGAGAGTTTTACCAGTTTGGTATAGAAATTTTTGGCGAACCTGCAGCATCAAGCGATTTTTTGTTAATAAAAATTGTAAATAGTGTTTTTGAAAAACTTAAAATAAAAGCTGACCTTGAGATAAATTCTATCGGATGTAAAAACTGTAGGAAAAATTATGTTGTAGTACTTAAGGGAGAACTTGAGAAAATTAAAGAATCTTTATGTGATGTGTGTAAAAACAGAGTTGAGAGAAATCCGTTACGTGTGTTTGATTGTAAAACAGATGTTGATAAAGTTAAGAAGTTAGCAGAAAAAGTTAATATAAAAAACTATCTTTGTGAATCTTGTAAAAAAAGTTTTCTTAGTTTAGTAAAACTTTTAGATGAAAACAAAATTAGTTATAAAATAGTACCAACACTTGTCCGCGGGTTGGATTATTATAACGGTACTGTGTTTGAATACAAAACACAAATTTTAGATGCAGCACAGAATACTATATGTGCTGGTGGTAGGTATGACGAGTTTTTCTCACAAGTTGAACCTCAGGTGAACTATGCATGTGGGTTAGCATTTGGTATTGACCGTATTGTAGAAGTCCTTAAAGATTATAAAGAAAAAAATGGTAAAATAAAAGTTGGTATCGCAATAGTGGATGATAAATTTTTATCTGTAGGTTTCAAAGTATTAGATAAATTTTTGGAAAGTAAAGAGAATGTTCAAATTGTTGGCCCTTTCACTGAGAAAAGTTTGAAATCGCAATTAAGATTGTTTAATAACGAGAATTGTAAATATGTAGTCATTATTGGTGAAGAAACAGAACAAAATAAAGTTGTATTAAAAAATTTTTATAACAACTCACAACAAATTGTAGAACTACAAGATTTAGATAAATTTATCGTATGAAAAAAATTTTGGTACTACTATTATTTTTATCAACAAAAATGTTTTGTTCATATTTTGACATAGGTGTTACTTATTTTATAGACAAAAAATATGATCTTGCAGAATACTGGTTGAAAAAAAGTTATTTGTTTGAAGAGAAAGATAATAAAGATGTTTTACTTTTGTTAGGCAATGTGTATTATTTAGACAAAAAATATGACCTTGCAGAAAAAACATATAGAACACTTTTCAAAAATTGTTTGTTAGATACGCAGACAGAAAATTTTGTTAAGTTTATGCTTGCAGAATGTAATATATATTTAGGTAAATATGACGAAACTATTAAATTTTGTGACCAAATTGATATCCAAAATTTTGATAAAATTTTGCTACCATATTTGTATTATACAAAAATTTTTGCGTTATACAAAACTGGTGAGTACAATTCTGTATTAACAAACATCTCATTATTAAAAACATATCTAAAGACCGAAAATTTAGTTTTAGAAAAAAATATAGTTGAACAGATAGATTATATTTTAGCAGAGAGTTGGTATGCTAAAGGAGATTATAAAAACGCAGTTGAAAATTTTAAAAAAGTAGCGTCAGAAAAAGATGTACCAGAACTGTCTATTTATGCGAACTTACGTCTTGCTGCTATATATGAAGAACAAAAAAAGTTTCAACAAGCAGAGACAAGTTTGAAAAATATTGATCTTGAACATATCTCATCTGAGGAAATAAAATTTTTAGTAAAATATAACACAGCAAAATTGTTTGTTAAACAAAATAAATTTCAAGACGCAATAAAAATATATAACCAACTTGTTAAAGAAACAAAAAATAATGAACTTGTTAAAAATATTAATCTTGAACTTGCATATTGTTATTTCCAACTTAAAAATTATGATAAAACAATATCTGTACTTTCACAATTGAAGTCTAATGAAAAAGAAGAATTAAATTTTAACACTGCATACCTGTTAGGTTTAGCTTATTATAACAACAAAAACTATACTGAAGCAATAAAAATTTTCTCACGATTAATTAAAGAACAGTCAGAAGAAAACAAATGGTATGATGACGCTTGGTATCTGTTAGGTATGTCTTATTTTAATTTGAAAGAATATAAGAAAGCAATAAAAGTTCTGTCAGAATTGAGTAAGAAAAAAAGTTCTGTGTATTGTATTTCTTCACAGATATATATCTCAAGGATATATAAAGAACTTAAAGAATATGAACTTGCAAAAAATATGTTGTCAAAACTTTTAGAAAACAAAAGTTTAGATAACGAAATTAAATCTATGGTTTTGTACGAACTTGCTGAATGTTATAAGTTATCTGCAGAATATCAATTTGCATTACAGTATTATGGACAAATACTTTCATTAAAACCTTCTGCTAAGATACAACATCTTGCTAAATTTTCTATTGCTGAGATAAATTCTTACCTAGGTAAATATTCTGAAAGTGAGCAAATTTTATCTGAATTGTTAAATGTGAAAGGGGTAGATGATGAAATAATAACAAAAAGTAAATTGTTGTATGTAAAATTAAAATATATCTCTGCTGATTATACAACAGTAGAAAAAATTGTTTCTGAACTATTGGAAACAATTTCTGGCAATGAGGAAAAAAAATATTTGTTATCTTTGTTAGTAAATATGTATATAAAAACTAAGGATTTGGATAAAACATTACAGTATTCTGAAAAACTTTTAACACTTGTTAAGGATAATAACGAAAAATTTTTGTTACAACTAAAAATTTTGAGGTTGTTTTTAGCAAACAATATGTATCAACAAATGTTTGACAAAGTTTTAAGTTTGCAAAAAGAATTTGTGGCACAAGAACAAAAATGTATATTATCATATTTTTTAATAAAATATTACCAAAATTTTCAACAAGAAAAAAATGTGGCAAGTGTTGTATCTAAACTAAAAACTTTTTTACCTCAAGATTTTAGTTTGTATACTAAAAACGAAATATCAGATTTGTTAAACCTATGTTCTTTGTATAACACAGATGTATTTGTTTATCTTGCAGAATATGTTATTGCATCATCAAAAATTTTTACTGAAAATGATAAAGTTGAATTACTTAAAAAATCTGTTGAATATTTAATAAACAACAAAAATTTTTCTTCTGCAACACGTATCGCTGCGTTGATGAAAAAAATTACTTCTGATATTGACACAATTGTTTATTCAGAATTTGTGATAGGAAAAATTTATGAATTGATGAACAAAAAAACACTTGCTGAAAATATTTATAGAAGTATAGTTGAAAAATATCCTAATTCACAGTACATACCTAAAGTTTGTGTTTCTTTATTAAACTATTATTCTGAGAAAAGAGATAAAGAACGAGTAAGTTTTTATAAAGAATTTTTGTTATCAAAATATCCTGATTCTGACGAAACTTGCGAATATTTGTATAACGAATCGTTAAACTTGGTTAAAGAGAATAAGTTTGAAGAAGCAATAAAAAATCTTTCAATAGCAGTTAATTCAAAAAACAAAGATATAGCTGTAAAATCACAAAAACTTATTGCTGACTGTTATTATAATATGGGGAAATATAAAGAAGCAGCAGTAGAATATTTACAAGTTATATATCTTTATCCGGACAAACCTGAGTTTTGTGCAGAGGCACAGTATATGGTAGGGGTTTGCGCTGAGAAACTTAATTTATATGACGAAGCAAAAAAAGCTTATAAAAAACTTAAAGAAAATTATCCTAACACTTTATGGGCACAAGAATCTGAGTTAAGGTTAAAAAAAATCAAATAATACTTTTCTTTAATACAAGTGAAACATTGTTTTGTTACCAGAATAATATTTTTGTTGTATTTAACTGTTCAATTTTTGTATGCTGAAAATATTTCTGTTAGCAGTGAACCTGTGACATCACAAGATGAGATACAAACACCTATGTTCTTCAAGTTTTATTATCTTCCCGACTATTTTAATCCTTCGTTATCAATTGATTACGATGATATTATCTCGTCTTATAAATACAATATATCACCACAAGTAAAAAAAATTGGGTTATCAGAAACTATTTTTTCTACCCAACAGCAAGAAAAAAACAAGTTTAACTTATATTTAGGAGAAAACATCACTGTTTTTTTAACAACAAAAAATGTTTTTGAAAACAAAAATATGAGTTTCGACTTACAGTTTGACAAATTTAGAG
>Ga0272445_1000980_pt1 | contig 23894 bp, 20 predicted proteins | sample YNPCB0031_FD_194404 | JGI IMG/M metagenome (GOLD analysis project Ga0272445, IMG submission 194404) | Hot spring sediment microbial communities from Yellowstone National Park, WY, United States - YNP-CB-003-1 | ecosystem: Environmental > Aquatic > Thermal springs > Hot (42-90C) > Sediment... | reverse complement strand
GTCTTCTATGTGACCTTCCTACAGGACTTCTTAAATAGATTCCTAGACCGCTACAGGGAGAAGGCGGTGTTGCTGGTGCCCGAGGTCCGGCAAGACGGGACAAGGACGTTCAGACTGGTGAGAGGAAGGCCGACGCCGGGATACGCCATCGATATATGGAGAAAGTACATGGCCGCGTAGCAGACGCGTCAGATCGAGCCTAAATGTATTTTTAGGCGATCAGGAGGAATGGAGCCATTCTTGCTGATCGTCAGTTTCCTACCGATTCTACTCCGGCTCGGTGGGTGTCAAGGATAGCGTCATGTACTTCATACCGTCACAGACGGGCTCTGTAGCGAGAGTCGAACAACCTAGAGATGACCGCCAAGGCGGTACCAAGCTCGCCGAACCGCCGCGAGAGCAACTTATATGTTTTTACACCTATTAGTATTATCTATCATTCTCCGATTTTATTGAAAATTCTAATTAGAATATATAATAATCAAATATATTAATATCTAATCATTCAAAGGAAAAAATTAAATATCATTATAGTGCAATACAACCCATGCCTAAATATGATCTCCAGATAAAAAATGTGACTATAGTGACCGAAAACACTATATTTAAGGGTAACATAGTAGTAAAATCAGGAAAAATAGTTGGAATTTATAAGGATTCTACTCATGATTCATATGAAACAATTGATGCAGAAGGATATTATTTATTACCTGGAATGATAGATGAACATGTACATTTTATGGAGCCATGTGAAAACGAGAGAGAGGACTGGATTCATGGAACAGCTAGCGCTGCGGTAGCCGGAGTAACAACTGTAGTCGAACACACACATCGTTGCCCTGTAAGGTCTGTTGAAGAACTTGAGAAAAAGAAGGAATATGTAAAGGGAAGATCATATATCGATTTCGGCTTAGCTGCGCATGTATGGCCTGGATATTATAAAGAGATACCTAAGTTATGGGAAAAAGGGGTATTCTTCTTTAAAATATTTACACTTAATTTACATGACGTTCCTGGCCATAATAATTATATGTTATTCAAAGTTCTTTCACTAATAGCCTCTGTTAACGGTCTTTCTCTTATACACGCCGAAGATGAAAGCATTATTAGAGGCGTGCAGGAAGAACTTAGAACGGAAGGAGTGAACATATTACAAAGATGGCGAAATAAAGTAGCGGAGGAGGTTGCCGTCTCAAATGTAATTAAAATCGCCGAAATAACAAGAGCCAAAGTTACTATAGCCCATGCGAGTCATCCGAAGGTCGTTCAGATGGTACATGAAGCCAGAAGCAGAGGCGTCGACGTATGGGTGGAAAGCTGTCCTCAGTATCTATTCTTAGATGAAAATATTCTGGCGCAGGATGAGCGACTATTTAAATTTACACCTCCTGCTAGATCTAAAGAGGAAGCACAGAATATGGTGGAATTACTACAACAGGAAAAGATCGATATAGTAGCCTCAGATCATGCGCCCGCCACTAAGGAGATGAAGACTAGAGGTGATATATGGACCGGCATCTTCGGTATTCCGGGCATCCAGACAACCCTCCCCTTGCTCTTAAAGCTTGTAAGTGAAAATAAACTATCTCTCACAACCATTGTTAAAGTTTATTCAAGAAACCCTGCAATACGATTAGGATTATATCCAAAAAAAGGTACTATTATGATAGGATCTGATGCAGATTTTGTTATAATAGATCCAGAGAAAAAATGGACTATAACCGATGAATGGATTATATCAAAAGCTAAATGGACCCCTTATGCCGGATTTTCTGTAACAGGGAAGCCTATTATGACCATTGTAAGGGGAAAGAAAGTAGTTGAGAATGATAAAATCGCAATAGAACCTGGCTGGGGAGAATATATTGAAAGAAATCGATGAAAGCCGCAGTCCTATATAAACCAGGAAAACCGTTGGTGTTAGAAGAAAGAAACATTCCTAAAATTGAAAAAGGTGAGGCACTAATACGGGTTGTCAGAACTTGTTTATGTGGAACTGATTTAAAAATCTGGGATGGAACAATAAATACACCATTGCCTCTCGTGCCCGGTCACGAGATCGCTGGAAAGATAGTCGATGCTGCGCCGGCTAATGATCATGAAAAGGAAATTATAGAAACAGTAAAAAAAGAATATAATGAAAATGTACTTATTTATATGTATATTGGATGCAATCAATGCTATTATTGCAGAAGTGGTGAAAAACAACTTTGTCCAAGAGTAAAAAGAATCGGCTTTGATGTAGACGGCGGATTCGCGGAATATATAAAAGTACCCATTATTAACCTAGTACCACTTCCTAATTCTTTAGACTATGACGCGGCAATCTTAGCCGATGCTGGCGAAACTGTTTACCGAGCGTTCAAAAAAATGCCGCAACGACCTGGAGCAACGATAGTTATCATGGGGGCTGGCGGCTTAGGAAGTTTTGCTATACTTCTTGCCAAATTATTGGGATATCAAGTAGTTACAATCGATGTTATAGATGAAAAATTATTATATGCAAAAGAACTAGGTTCTGACTATATATTCAAAGCACAAGACAAGGAGAATGCTGGAATCTTAGCGGATGAAATACTACAAACAATTGGAGAAAGAGTATATGCTTTTATTGACTTTGTAGGTAATGCATATAGCCAAGAAATTGCAATGAACGTATTAGATAAAAAAGGATATATACTTCAAATAGGTTATTCGCCAAAAGAGACCTACAATAGAATCAGCTTACAAAAACTTGTGTGGAGCGAATATAATATTTTAGGGTCGGTAGGAGGCAGTATAAATGATTTATACGAAGTTATCAATTTAGTCTCGAAACGAAAAATAAAGCTTCCAGTTTCTAAAATTTTTAAACTAGATGAAATAAATATTGCATTGCAGACATTAAAGGAGGGAAAAACGCTAGGAAGGATTTGTATCTCACCTGAATAGATCCTCCATCATTGTAAAGTCTGTTAATATCTCAGCGGTTCCCTCTTCTGTAATGAGTATATCGTGTTCGAGCCTTACCCCGTGTCTTCGCCCAGGCTTCCCGACATAAGTCTCGACTGCTAGAACCATATTCGGCTCTAGTCTTTCAGGGTATTCTAATGAATGTCCCCTTGATACCCATACACCTTCATATAGACTTAAGCCTATACTATGGGCAAATTGAAATAAACTCGTAGTTTTATACTTGTCATCATCATAGATAGGAAACTTTTCGGCAATATCCTTAGTAGTCGCTCCGGGCTTTATTGCTTTTATTGCGTCGTATAATGAGTTATAAGCTTCCCAATATGTTTCTTTATCTTCCTCAGTAGGTTTTGCTTTACCTGCGATAAAGGTTCTCGTGAAATCGCACCAATATCCGCCAGGGCCAGGTCCTGCTATATCTATTATTACGAGATCGCCTTCCTTAGTTATTTTGCTGGTAGTCCACCTCCTATAAGGATTGGTGTTGCGGCCTGACGCCACAATCAACTGAGGTATTGCCTCGAAGCCGTGTGCTATCATCCACTCACTGAATTTCGCAGAAAGCTCTATTTCCGATATGCCGGGCCTCAACCACTCGTCCCGTATCTTTGCGAATAAAGCATTAACCATATTTATCGTTCTCTTAATAAGTTCAATCTCGTCGCGGGTCTTTATTTTCCTAGCTTCAACAACCGCGGGCCAGGCATTATCGATCTTAAGGCCGGCTTCGTTAAACGCTTTAAAGGCATTCCATTCAAGTACATCAACCCCTATATTGCCACTAGCTACTCCATGCTCCTTCAATACTTCTTTTATACTCTCAGCCATTCTACGCGCCTGAACTTGAGTCGCAGGACCATGCCAGACCCATGTGATCGCCGGCTTTATTCTGTCCCGCAACCAGGGTGCATCTACTATTGCATTTAACATATCAGCACCAGCGGTTTCAAATAACACGGGATCGCCGTTTATGGGAACTACGGCGTACCGTACAAATATATTAGACTTCCAATTACCCTGCCATACACCAGTGGCATACCTTATATTTTCGCCATTGAATAATACCAATGCATCAAATCCGAACTCTTTCATCTTTTGTTTTAATTTTTCCAAACGCTCTTTTCTTAGTCGTTCAAGATTTATACCCTCTTGCCAATCATGGCTTATGAGCCCATAAAATGCACTAGGGTTGTAGATAAATGGTCTATAACCTATTTGCGACTCAATGTAGCCATGCTCGGAGAACGGGTCTAGCCCATCCATCGAGGATTCATTTAATTTCACTTTTTAAATGTTATATTCGCTTCTTGCCGATAACTCCCCTATTAACAAGATTTTTAGGTATTTCACCCCTTAATATTCTGATGGCCTCTTCGACGGCCGTGAATTCTAGCCTCTTTACGGCTTCCTCGGTATACCACGCTATGTGTGGAGTAAGAATAACATTATCAAACATAAATAAATCACTATCTATAGGTAATGGTTCTATTTCATATACATCGAGGGCACAGCCCGCTATCTTGTTTGTTTTTAAGTTCTGAATCAACGCCTTTTCATCAATAACGGGACCGCGTGAAGTATTGACGATAAATACGCCGTCTTTCATTTTTCTAAACTTATTCTCATCAATTAGATGATAGGTTTCTTTAGTTAAGCTAACATGTATAGTTATTATGTCTGAATTTTCCAATAATGTATCTAAATCCACTAGTTTTATGTCTAATCCACTGACCATGTCCTCAGTTACGTAGGGATCGTGGCCAAGTAATTTTACAGAGAAAATTTTTAACCGCTTTGCTACTTCTCTGCCTATTCTTCCCAAACCGATTATACCAACAGTTTTTCCCTCTAAGTCGATTCCCCTTAAGAATAAAGGCGGCGATGTCCATTTATCTAAATAGCTTTTACTTCTCATATATCTGTCGGCGAAAACAATTTTTTTGGTTAATGCGAGGATTAAACCAACAGTAAATTCGGCAACCGTAGTTATGCCATAATCGGGTACGTTCGCCACCATGACGCCATGCTGAGTTGCGCTATCCAGGTCAATATTATCAACCCCAATACCATATCTCACGATTCCTTTTAATCGTGGGGCGCTCTCTATGATGTCTTTGGTTATCTTTGCATACACTACCATAATTATATCTACATCAGCGACTTTATTTTTAAGTATATCATGATCGGTAGTATTTGCAAGAATAATTTCACCATATTTACTTAAGACCTTGATCTCTTCATCGACGTAAGGCATCGGTTCCGTTATCAATATTTTCGGTCTATCCATATTATTTCTCAATCACTGATATTTATAAACTTTATTATATTAAAATTAAAATAATTAATATATTTGATAAAAGCAGTTTTTGCTATTTAATATATATAATAGTTTTCAAATTTAGCTTTAATCTATTGAAAATAGTCGTCGCATTATCTAATGGAACACGACCTCCTATAAGTGCTCTTAAATTTATTTTATTTGATGTAGCGATCTTAATAGCTTCGACAAAATCTATAGGATTAGAAGATCTAGGCGCAATAAGTACAAGCTCTTTAATATAAAGAGAATATTGAGGAATATATATTTCTTTTTTACTTGTTCCAAATGATATGATGGTGCCACCTGGCTTAACAAGATCAATATATTTCATTATTGACTCACCGTCATTGGTTGCATCTATTAATATATCTACCCCAGCCTGATCTGTTAATTTATATATTTCGCTTTTTATATCATCTAATGTATAATCCAGTATACTATAACTAAAATCAGCACCTAGACTCCTTGCTAATGCGACTTTGGCCTTATCCCTACCAATAGCGATAACAGTAGCTCCTCTCAGCTTGGCGACTTGAACGTGCATCAGACCTGTGTTCCCGGTCCCGACTATCAATACAATGCTATCAGGAGTAATTCTGGCCTTATTCTGAGCATGAATTACTGTGGAAAGAGGCTGAAGCAATGGTCCTATTTCTAAGTCCAGATTTTTAGGCAATTTATACAATTGCCTACCACTAATTTCTATATATTCTCTAATCAAACCATCATAGTCCCTTCCCATAAGTCCACCGTTTAAACATAAATTAAATTTACCAGCTCTGCACATTGGACAAACATAATCGATAATATTAGGATCTATTAACACCTTATCGCCTATTTCAAAGTTTTTAGTTATTTGATCTTTACGCCTTATATCGACGATTTCGCCCACACCTTCATGTCCCATCACTATAGGCAATTTTCTAGTTGGTATTTCTTCGGAAAAAATCTCAATATCAGTACCACATATACTTGCCGCCAACATACGTACAACGATATTAGCATCAGGAAAAACATCAACCCTTTCGGTGTCAATATACTCGACAGAGACGTCACCAGGTTTTTTTAGAACAAGAGCCTTAAATTTCATATTATTTGGGACGTAATTTTATTATGGTATTAATAATAGCTTTTTCACATTCCTTATATGTTCCACATCTACATATATTACCTACAAGCATTTTCGCTACCTCTTTCTTTATTAGGTCTATATTATTAATGTTATTTTTTAACATATATTCCTTTATAACGACATACGAAGTTATTAAGAAGCCTGGAGTGCAAATGCCGCATTGCGCGGCAAATTCCTTCACAAATTCTTCTTGAAGGAATTTCATTATAGGATTGTTCTGTAGACCTTCAAGCGTCATAATGGTTTTATTATTCACTTTACCTATTGGAATGAGACAGGAGACCACGGGCTTACCTTCTAATAATACAGTACAAGCCCCGCACTGTCCTTCATCGCAACCTCTTTTTACACTTACAATATTTAATTTTTCTTTTAATACATTCAATAACGTATCCCTAGTATCAGCAATTACAGTAACATCATCGCCATTAAGTTTAAAAGTTACAGTTATTGTTCCCATATCCTAAGTAATGCTTTTCTCAGCGCTCTGCAAGTTAGTGTAACAGCCATTTCATTTCTATACCACTTTGAGGATCTATGATCATCGATAGGCAGAATATCTCTTTTCACAGAATGACACACATTCGAGAATTTTTCCCTAAACATGTCGTAATTTAATATTTCTGATTTATAGATATTTATATTTGTTATTTCTTTTTCCGCCGAAAAGGCTCTTATTGGTGTTGGCGCGACGCTTCCTAAGGCAATCCGCGCCTCATTTATAATGATGTTTTCATCGGAGCGTTTGATAGTTAATGCGGCGGCAGAACTCACTATGGGGATAATATTACCTATTCTCTTACCTATCTCTTCGTAAGCACTTGTACTATTCGGTATTTGTTTAATATATATATTTAAAATAATTTCATAAGGCTTCAGCGAATTCTTTTTGGGTCCTACAAAGAACTGCTCCAGCTTAAGTCTCCTCAAACTATCTGGACCGAGCAGTTCTATCTCTGCATCATAAATTAATAACGGAGGAGCTAACGAAGATGCCGGAGAAGCAGTCCCTATATTCCCGCCGATGGTCGCCATATTCCTTATCTGCAATGTAGCAAAATGTTCTGCGGCATCGTGAATAGCAGGGAATAACCTCTTTAGACCATGGTGTTTCCTTATTTCTTCTATTGTGGTCGCAGCCCCTATCTTGACAAAGCCATCTTCTATATTTATACCTCTAATTTCATCTACCTCTGAAATATCAAGCATATGTTCAATTCCATCAAACCTTGAAGGGAATTTCTTTAAGTCATTCATAAGATCTGTTCCACCTGCAATAACTATATATTTTTTATAATTATCTGATAGTTCTTTTAATATACTCTTTATTTCATTAATATTATGTAATTTTATATATTTCATATACCTTGTTGCCTTAGGAGATTATAGAGCTTTTCACTAGTTATCGGTGTGAAATTTACAAGTCGGCCAGTAGCGAAATGTATTGCGTTCGCAATTGCTGGCGCTACTGGTATCATGGGCGCCTCTCCCAACCCTTTTGCCCCATATGGCCCGTATTTACTTGGAAGCTCTATAAATAGAGGGGATTCTATGGCAGTATCTATTATTTCCATAGTTGTAGGTACAAGATAATCCATAAACGACGTGGTTTTTATACGACCCTTATCGTCAAAAACGATTTCTTCATGTAGTGTAACTCCTATGCCCATTATTATACTGCCATGTATTTGCTGAGTCGCTAGCGCCGGATTTATTATTCTACCGGCATCGATGGCTGGCCATATCCTTGTCACTTTAACTTGACCTGTCTCTAAGTCAATATCAGTTTCTACTACCATACATACAGAGGAATATGTCGGATAGATTTTTCCACCTTTAGCATAGGAGCCCATGCCCGGTATAGCAAATGAGGCAGTGGCGCTCAAGTCTATATTTCTATTATATGCCTCTATAACTAAGGTACTCCAATCTATGAATTTATTATTCTTTAAACAATATATAATATTATTTTTATATTCTAAATCTGATTTGGTGCAATACAATAACGATGATGCAATGTCATCAAGCTTCTCCTTTAACTTCATCGCCGCTAAGTATACCCCCATGGCACCTAAATTTGAGCCCCGTGAACCGTAGGTACCTCCTGTCTCAGGAGCGTCGGCAGAAGAAATATGAACATTTACCAGGTTTATATTAATACCAAATATTTCAGCAACTACTTGTGCAATACCTGTTTTAGTACCCTGTCCAACCTCTGTTATCCCAGTATAAACATCTACAGAACCATCTTTGCGGATAGTTACATAACCCTGGGATAGTTCATGAGCAACACCGTGCCACCCACAAGCAACACCTATTCCTTTGGCAGAGTATCTTTGAGTTAGATTATATTCTTTATATTCTTTCCGTTTAATATCCCAATTGCTAATAGCTCTAATCTCTTTTAGCATTTTATCAACTCCAATAGTGTCGTCATATACTGAGCCATCAAGGAGCACATCGCCGGTTTTTAGGGCATTTTTGATCCTGAGTTCTAATGGATCTAACCCTATTTTTTCAGCTAATATATCTAGTGTTACTTCCAGTCCAAATTGTATCTCGGGATTTCCGTAGCCTCTGAAGGCCGATCTCGGAACTGTATTTGTAAAGACAAAATAGGCATCAACTCTTGCATTAGGCACACTGTACGGCCCCGTAGCATGTATCGCGGGTCTCAGAATTAAAGTTGATGATCTTATAGCATAAGCTCCTGTGTTGTAGTAAAAAGTCGCTTCCAGCGCTTGAAGTTTTCCATCATATGTTGCACCAATCCTATATTTGACATAAGCATCTACTCTCTTTGGCATGACCTGAATGCTATCATCTCTACTGTATAATAGAAATACAGGCCTTTTAATTTTATAAGCTGCAACAGCCGCCTGAGTAGCTACTATAGGCCCTATATCCGTCTTGGGGCCAAAACTTCCGCCTATATATGGCACTATTACTTCGACTTTGCTTTCCGGAAGTCTAAGTGCCCACGATATAAAACGTCGAACTACATGTGGCGTCTGTGCGCCTACGATTACAGAAACCTTGTCATGATACGGCACTACCAATGCCGCCTCCGGTTCTATATACGCAGGATAACTAGTTCCTATTCTGAAGCTCTGTTCAACTACAATATCCGACGTCTTGAAACCCACTTCTGTATCACCCTTTTTCAGATGCACCTCATATGCTATGTTTGAAGCTCTTTCAGGATGGACCTTGGGCGCATCAGGTTTAATAGCGTCCAGGAGATCATAAACGCCTTTTTGTTCTTCATATTCTATTTTTATCTTGTCTCTAAGCATATCTGCAGCTATTAGAGATTTAGCAACAACAAGACCTAGCGGTTCGGCATGAAACTTAACAATATTATTATAAGCAAATATAGGAAACTCTGGAGCGAATATTCCAAAAAACTTATCACCAGGTATATCAGCATCAGTTACCACATCAACAAAACTACTATCATTCCGAATATCAGAATAATCTATTCGTTTTATAATTCCATGGGATATAGGAGATTTAATAATTCTAGCAAATAACGCATTGGACTGAATAAAATCTTCGACATATTTAGCAGTACCTAAAACTTTATCCCACGCATCTAGCCTAGAAACTGATTTTCCAACAACTAATAACTTCCCCGAGCTCCAAGTATGTAAAATACGCTCGAAATCAGCTTCTACGCTGTTGACCATGGACACATAGTAACAAATCTTCTACGTATTTCTCATCAACAAGGCTTTTCTTCTGCAACGCTAAACTTTTTATTTTCAACAATATTTCTTTTGCAATATTTTCATCAATATTTATATTCATCTTCCTTGCTTTATATAACACACTATCGACTCCACTTTTTTTGCCATATACTATCTTTATAGGATCATGACCTACAATCTCAGGCCTATAGGGAAACATTTCTGTAACAAGATCTTGTCCTTCCAACCGACTCCACCATCCGACAAGGATCCCCGATTCAACAGTGAATATGCCGTCGCCCACAACTGGCTTCTGCGGCGGAGGCCTTACCCCAGATAATTCAGCCACTATTTTTGAAAGCTTTCTTAACTTTGTTGTATCGACATTAGTACTTATCCCGAAGAGATATTTCATAGCCATTACAACCTCTTCAAGGGGTGTATTTCCCGTCCTCTCCCCTATTCCATTAATACTTGTATGAATCACTTCAGCACCGGCCAATACTGCGAAGATAGAATTAGCGACGGCCATGCCGAAGTCGTTATGGGCGTGGATTTCTATTGGTTTATGTATTACTTGCTTAATTTGTTTGATAAGATGATACATTGCAAGCGGATTCATGACACCAAACGTATCCGCTAATGTTAGAGAATCCATATATCCTTCAGTCTCTACAGCCTTAATGATCTTAGTAAATATATCAAGGTTTGCCCGCGTAGCATCTATCGTAAAGAAGATAACCTGTAACCCGTGCTCATGCGCATAACGCGTTGCCTCAGTTGCTAATTTTACCGCTTTCTCTACAGTCCAACCATACCCGAGTTCGATAAGGTGATCACTGGACGGAATTTCCATGACTACGCCATCTACATCTGCCTTTCTTGCCAATTCTGCATCATACGTCATACATCTTGCAAACGCAAAAACCTTAGGTCCGAGCCTCATACTGGCTATTTCCTTAACGGCAAGAAAGTCCTCCTCCGAAACTGTCGGCATACCAGCTTCAATCCTATCCACTTTAGCCTCAGCCAATGCCTGTGCAATTTTTATCTTATCATCTTTCCTAAAGACAATACCTGCTTGTTGCTCTCCATCTCTTAAAGTTACATCATGAATTAAGACTCTTTTAGGTATATCTATCTTCGGTAATATATTCCAAACCTCTTGTAAATAGTTATAGTGACTCACGAACCAACCATCGCCTTTATGTTTATTTCCGTTCATTAAGTAAACCAGAAATTTATCATTTAAAAATTTTTCGATCCCTTAGATGATGAATTTACATATAAAATATATTTTTAAGCATGATCTTTGTGATGACGTAATGATTGATAGTAATCGTTAAGAGCATTATAAATTCCACGTCCTTTTAGAAGTGATATAACCATCAGCATTGTAAGTCCTAGTGTAACTTCCCACGGAACCGGAAGCCAGCCTAGGTACAGCTTAACAACGGAAAATATTGTTGCACCTAGTAGCGCACCATATAGGTTACCAGGTCCGCCGATTAGATTAGCGAGCAATATCTCAGCACTTAAATTAGGATCCAAGAAGTATATATTAATATATTGCTGCGCGAGGACTAGATAGGCGCCAGCCAGCGCGCTTATACCTGTTGACATCGTAAAAACTAGTGTTTTATATCGAAATACATTATATCCAAGAAATCTTAGTCTAATTTCATTATTATTTAAGGCTCTTATCAGTGTACCAAAAAATGACTCAGTAAATATTATATATATCATTACAGTTAAAGTAAATATGATAATCCCAAATATAGATATAGATATAGGATTACTATGATTCAAAAAAGTTGTACTATAAAATATCATATATCCATCGAATCCGCCGCTTATCGATTTTAATGGAATTAAGAATAAATAATAAAAGACAGCGTTAAACGCTAGATTGACTAGCGCAAAATATGCCCCACGTTGTCTTAAGAAAATAGGGGCAAATATAACACCCGCTAATAGGCCAGCGGCGACACCTGCTACTAATGCAAGATAAGGATTTGGATTTATAAATTTTATAAAGAGAGCTGTAACATAACCGCCAATGCCAAAATATAGTGCATGACCGAACGACAGCCAACCCATTACGCCATAGAGTAAATCATATCCTATGATCCATATAGAGTACACTATTAATAACTGAAATAATCCTGATGGTAATAGAAACATCGCTAATATATATAAAAAAAGTAATATTATTACTTTTAACAATGTAGTATTGATATTCATCGTTCTCCAAATAACCCTTCCGGTTTGATTATAAGTATGAGTGCCATCACTAGAAATATTGAGACATAGCTTAGTGATGTATGTATAATACTAATTAGAGCATATACAATACCAAAAATATATGATGTTACAAGTGATCCTATAAAGCTTCCAAGACCGCCGGTTACTACAATCGCGAAGGCTATGAGAATCATGTCGTATGCCATATAGGGATATACCGTATGGATTGGCGCATGTAAAACGCCTGCAAGAGATGCCAGCGCGGTTCCTAGCATAAAGACAATTACAACCGGTCTGCGTGGATTTATCCCTAACATTTCTAGTTCTTCACTGTTTTCAACAAAAGCTACTATAATTTTACCAATATTAGTATATCTATATATTATAATTACTAATATAAAAACTATAAGAGAAACTAAAATAATCAATATCCGGTAAATATCGATTGATATATTGAATGGTAGATTTACTGTACCGGAGATAGGCGGATTAATTTGTTTATAATCAGCACTCCATATAAATTTTATAATACCAATTCCAGTAACTGTTATAGCATATGTGGCTAATAATGTATAATCAATATTCCCACCATACATACGTCTTAGGAAAACTCGTTCATATATATATCCAAATATGGTAATTAAAAGTACAGCTAATAATGCAGATACTGAGAAATTCGGTCCATTCATAATTAACGCATAAAGAATATAGGCGGCTAAACCATAAAAAAGACCATGCGCGAAGTTCAGAATACGTAACGCGCCAAATGTTAATGATAAACCTATCGATATCATGCCGAAGATTCCACCGATAGCTAATCCATTGATGAACTCCCAGATTATTAGTTCTAGTGCCATTAGAACAATACCACTTATTAGGTTATTTAAGCATTATGAGAAATGTTTAAATATACAGGGTTTCTCTAGTTAGTATGAGGGGAATAAGCAGGACGACAGCTTTAATAACTGTAGTAATAGTAGTAATAGTTGCTATAGGTCTTGTCTTCTTACTAAGATATTTTGCACCAACGCAAACAACTACTATATCACAAACAACAACTTATCTGTCACAAACTTCACCAAGCACAACTACATCGACATCGACAACTACTACAACCGTAACGAAACCTATTTCAATAAAAATGGGGATTTTATTAGATTATACGGGTAATTTTGCTACATGCGCGCAACAACAAGAAAAAGGGATATTACTAGCGATACAGGAGGCCAATAGTTGGGGCAACGTCAGTGTGAGCTATATCACAATGGATTCTCAATCGCGTCCCGACGTCGCATTAAGTCTTGCTAGACAGTTGGCATCGCAAGGAGTAGATGTTATTACGGGTACATGTATAGCTGGAGCGCAGGCGGCTCTTGCAAATTTAAGTAAAATATTAGGAATTCCATATGAGCCTGCTGCTGTTTTGGCCCTTAGTGTCTTTAGAAACGGCGTTAGACCAGGCTGGACATTTGCTATTATGGCGAATCCTTGGAGCATAGGATATGCTGCCTGTAGATATGCCGTGACTCAGCTACATGCACAAAGGATATTTTTTGTGGAGAGAGCAGATGTATGGGGTTCTGATCATCTAGAGGGTTGTCAAGCCGCTCTTAAAAAATATGGAGGAGAGATCATCGATATCGGAACATTCGTAGCAGGCACTCCAGACTTTACTCCATTAATAACCAAGGCGCTATCGGAAAAACCCGATATAGTGATATCGACAACATTCGGAGCTGACCAAGTATTATTTGTGAAACAATTCTACGAGTTAGGAGGTCTCACTAAAACTAAGCTCTTTATAACTTGGTGGCAGAATATAGCCGCAGCGGCAGTCCCGCCAGAAGCTCTGGCTGGGGTATATGGACTACATTTCTACTATTGGAACGTAAAGCCGCCGATTATAGATAATGAAACTTATAAATATATCCAACAGATAAATATGAAGTTCATGCAAGCATACAACGAACCTCCCGATGCCTATAGCTTACAAACTTACCTACAAACATTACTAACAATTAAAGTTATTGGTATTTTGAAAAGCCGTGGGTTGCCTATTACACAGGAGAATTTCCAAAAAGTTCTAAGCGACATTACGATGATGACGCCAAAAGGACCCTTAAAAATTAGGATTGATGGTGAGGCCGAATTTAAATATGGCGCGTTTGTGGTTGTCGGAAAACCGCCAAGCGAGAGGACCGAGAAATGGGACCTATTTAAGGTCGTTGATGTAATTTCCGGAAGTGAATGGCTACCTCCGCTCTCGATGCTTGGGTACACCGGTACCTGATGTTAATAACAATAAATTTACAGAAATTTTTTGGTGGTATTATTGCTGCGAATAATATTAATCTTAAAATTCCGGCTTCTAATGAAAAATTTATTGGAATAATTGGACCGAATGGTGCCGGAAAAACTACGCTTATAAATCTTCTAACGGGTTTTTTAAGACCTAATGGTGGTCGAGTTATCTTTATGAATAAAGATATTACAAAAACATCGCCCGAAGTACGAACTCGGATGGGTATTGTTAGAACTTTTCAAATTCCTATGTTATTTGAAAATCTTACAGTAAAAGAAATTCTGAGCTTAAGTGTTGTTAAAAAGTATATAAATAACGATTTTAAATTATTTAAAAATTTAGTATCTAATAATTATGTTTCAGCTAAAGTAGAACATCTACTTGGTCTTTTTGATTTAGCGAAGTATAGCAACGTCAAAGTGAAAGAATTACCATTTGGGATTAAACGGCTTTTAGAGATAGCTGCAGCCTTTGCTCTGGAGCCTGTCATACTATTCTTAGATGAGCCATTTGCAGGATTAAATGATCAAGAAATAGAGGATCTTATTAACATACTTACGAAATTCTCTCAGCAAATATCAAATATTGTTATAGTAGAGCATAAAGTATCACATTTACAAAAAATAATTGACAGACTGATTGTAATGGCATCTGGGACCATAGTTGCCGATGGTAACCCCGATGTTGTCATCAATTCTGATATAGTTAGAAAAGTGTATTGGGGATAATGATAACACCAATACTAGATCTTAGGCATATATTTGCTGGATATGGTGATCTGATGGTATTATTTGATATTAATATTTCCGTATATCCGCATCAAACATTGATACTTTTTGGTCGTAACGGTGCAGGAAAGACTACTCTTTTAAAGACCATAGCTGGGTATATTCAGCCGAAACAAGGAGAAATCCTATGGAATGGAAAGAATATTACCAAGCTTAAACCCTTTGAACGTAGCAGACTTGGCATAAGATATATAAATCAAGAAAAGAAAATTTTTGATAGTTTGACTGTACGTGATGCATTTATCTTAGCCAAATATTCATATAAAATAACTAGTGATAATATAGAAGAAATACTTAGTTATTTCCCAAGATTACGTCAACTTAGTAATAGTAAGATCAAATATCTCAGCGGTGGCGAACGGCAGATGCTGAACATAGCTCTTGGGATGCTGGGCAATCCGCAGTTACTACTTCTTGATGAACCTATGGAGGGGCTTTCGCCGACTGTTGTTAATACATTAATTTCAACATTAAAGGAGATAAAAGAAAATAAAAAAACCACTATATTGATTGCTGAACAATCCATTCATATTGTACAAGAGCTAGCGGATAAAGTAGCTCTAATCGCTTCAGGTAAAATTATAGATATAATCTCTCGCGAAAAACTGACTAAAGAGGTTCTTACTAAATTTATATAGTGACTATTTTCCTTATAATTTATTTTAATATACTAATAATATAAGGTGCGATCTATATGCACCCCGCGTCAGGAGGATAGAACGCTCTCGTACGGCAAATTGGAGGAGGTCAAGAGGCTCAAAACCACGAACGTCCTCCATGCGTTTTCGGATCCCTCCTGGCGTTCATAAAGAGCCATTCTCCTCGTCGAGGTTTTGGACAATCTAGGTAATAGACTGGGAACCTAGTCTCTTTACGCGCCATCATCGACTGGAATATCGTTTGAGCCACCAGGCGCCGGACCTCTAAATGGGCTTATCGGACCCAAGGCCGCAACTCTCTACGACCTCAGAACCATTAGGTTAATTAGATTGCTAAATAAATGAGCGACGAAATTGTTCCTCAATAGGGCAGAGGTCCGGCGGCGGCCGCGCTGGGGCACTTCATGACGAGGCGTGGGAATTCTCTGCCGTAGAGGATCTTCAGCGCGGCGCGGGCCCTCGCCTTGGCCTCCTCGGCGGTGGAGGCTACTATGTTTATGTGGCCCATCTTGCGCCTTGGCCTCGCCTCTGCCTTGCCGTACCAATACACTTTGCCGAGCCGCTCCAGCTCTTTTATAGGCGGCGCCGCCAGGCCTAATATGTTGACCATAGCCGTCGGCGCGATAGCCAGCGGCCTTTTTATGGGCAGGCCCATGACGGCCCTCACGTGGTTTTCAAACTGGGAGGCGTCGGTCTCCAACGTCCAGTGGCCGGTGTTGTGGACACGCGGCGCAATCTCGTTGACGAGGATGCGGCCCTCCCTATCCTCAAAGAACTCGACGGCAAGGACCCCCACGTATTTACGCCACCCGAGGATCTTCTCGACGTATCTATACGCCTCGGGGGGCGCATCAGTGGGCGCGTAGTTCCACACCAGAATGCCGTCGACGTAGTAGTTCTCGGCGGGCGGGTAGAAGTAGACGTCGCCGTCCTCCCCCCTGACGGCGACTATGGAGAACTCCCGCCTGATCTCTACATACTCCTCCACGAGGAGAGTCCCTCCCTCCGGCGTCTCCCGGGGAAGGAGGTACTGGCCCCTCCCGTCGTATCCCCCCGCCGGCCACTTGGCCACGGCTCTGCCGAACTTCTCCGCTATTGCGAGAGTCTCTGCTGGGTTCCTCGCCACGGACCACCGGGGCACCGGGACGCCCAGGCTCTGCAGCGTCTCCCTCTCCGCGATTCTGTTCTTCTTAAGCCTGAGGTAGTCTATGTGGGGTCTGAGCTTTCCTTGCCGCTGGGCGTAGTCGGCCACCGCCTCGTCTATGTTTTCAAACTCGTAGGTCACGTAGTCCGCCTCGTCGACTGCGTGGAAGGGGTCCTCCGCCTTCTTTGCGCATCTATACGCCGGGGCCCGCGGGTCGGGGTCATGCACAAAGAACTCCATCGGCATCCTCGCGGCGGCCCAGCACATCATCAAGGCCAGCTGACCCCCGCCGAGCACCAGCAGACGCATGCCATTTAAAACATGTGTTTAAAAAATCTTTACGAATCCCGAGGCAGTTGCTTATGTTTTTAAGCTATGGCTTAAAAGACTTTATGAAGCTTTTCGAGAGGACGTCGTCTCGCATCTGCGCCATGTGTCTCTTCACTTTTTCTCTCACCTCGGGGTACTTGACGCCTAGTATCCTGGCGGCCAGGTAGGCGGCGTTGGCGGCGCCTCCTATGGCCACGGTGGCGACTGGGGTGCCTCTCGGCATCTGGACTATGGAGAGAAGCGAGTCGAGGCCTCCGAGGTGCCGCGTGGGTATGGGGACGCCTATCACCGGCAGGGGTGTGTGGGAGGCGGTCATGCCGGGGAGGTGCGCCGCGCCGCCCGCCCCAGCGATTACGACCTCGAACCCCTCCTCCTCAGCCCTCTTGGCGAACTCCGCCATGAAGTCCGGCGTCCTGTGGGCGCTGACCACCCTAGCCTCGTAGGGTATCCCCAGCGTCTCCAACACCTCCAACGCCTCTTTCATGACCTCCAAGTCGTTTATAGACCCCATAATCACGGCAACCTTCATAACTCCCGCAAGTCGTGTAGATATAAGGTAAACACGCGAAAATGCTGGTTGCTGATGTTTACTTTCCGGCTACACGGCGACGTGGAGCGGCGATGCGCGTCTAGTACCTCGGGTAATCGGCTAGGAGCGAGGCGAAGGGGGCGAGGATCAGAGTTCCGCCGAATGTCGATGCGGGATCCCAGACGACTTTATCTTTAAACAACACGCCGCTGAGCGCCACGGGTCACTTACAGAAGCGTCTGAGGGGGTCTAGCCGCGAGGGACCCCGCCGGAGGGCCACCGCCCACCACATGTTAAGGTCTAGTTCCGGTCTTAAAAAGTGATGAGCTCGGAGGTGGGGCGGCTCTCGCCGCATGGGCTGTATACGTCTCTGTGTTTATTTAAGTGAATGAGTAAAATGTGGCGGAGTTATTCGCCGGTTTTCCATCATGTTTTTAATTAATCAGCTAAATTTTTATAGTCTACAGGTTTCGAGGTCCATGGGCCTTACTCAACAGGAGATTGTCTTGATCAAGTCTTCTCTCGGCCGGGAGCCGACCGGCGCCGAGCTTGTCTTCTTCACGTCGCATTGGTCTGAGCACTGCTCCTATAAGTCCACCAGGCGCTGGTTGAGGAGGCTTCCGGGGCGGGCGCCTTGGGTGGTGAGGGGGAGGGGCACAGACGCGCCTCTGGTCGAGGTGGTGCGTGGGCTCTACGTCAGCTTCAAGATCGAGTCGCACAACCACCCCAGCGCGGTGGATCCCTACAACGGCGCGGCGACGGGGGTGGGCGGCATAATACGCGACATATTGACCGTGGGGGCCGTCCCCGTGGCTCTTCTGGTTAATCTGCACTTCGGGCCGCCTGACGACCCCCACGCCAGGTGGATTATGGACAACATCGTCAGGGGGATAGCTGACTACGGCAACAGGGTAGGCGTGCCTGTGGTGGGGGGCGAGACTTGGTTCGACGAAGATTTCACCCACACGCCAATTGTCTTGGCCACTTGTGTAGGCGTCGTGGAGAAAGACGCGGTGCCTCCCGGCGGGGTGGAGCCCGGCGATTTGATCGTGGTGGCGGGACTCGGCGCCGATAGGAGCGGCCTTGGGGGCTCGGCCTTCGCCAGCAAGGTCCTGGAGGGCGGGGAGGACCCCGGCGCCGTACAGGTGGCGGATCCGCTTACGGGGAAGAAGCTCATCGACGCGGTGCGGGAGGCTAGGCGTTGCGTCAAGTACATAAAGGACCTAGGCGGCGGCGGGCTGGCCACCGCGCTTGCCGAGCTGGCCCACTGGTTCTCCCTAGGCGTCGAGTTCCACCTAGACAAGCTCCACCTCCGCGACTCCTCGATGACGCCTGAGGAGCTCCTGGTATCGGAGACGCAGGAGCGGCTCATCTTCGTCGTGGCGCCTGACAAGCTTCCCTGCCTCCTCTCGGCGCTGGAGAAGTATGAACTGCCCTATTCTGTGCCCGGCAGATTCGTGGAGGGGGGCCGCGTGAGGGCGTTTTGGCGGGGCGCCGCCGTGGTTGACGTGCCGGTGGAGCTGGCGGACGGCGCGCCCGACCTCGAGTGGCCGCGCAAGGCGTATGAGCCCCCTCCTCTGCCTGACATACCCGAGCCTCCTCTAGACAAGGCCGTTGAAGTCGTCCTCTCGTCGCCTAACGTGGCGTCTAAGGAGAGGATATACATGCGCTTCGACTTCGACGTGGGCGTCAGGACTGCGGTCAAGCCGGGCGAGGGCGACGCGGCGGTGCTTAAGCTCTATGAGTACGGCCAGCTGGGGCTTGTGGTTAAGGGCGACGCCAACCCCCGCTACGCCTACCTCAACCCCAGACTGGGGGCCGCCAACGCTTTCGTCAAGGCGTATAGAAACGTGGCGGTGACAGGCGGCGTGCCCCTCGCAGCGGTTGACTCCATCAACGTGGGGAGCCCCGAGAGGCCCCACGTCTATTGGCAGTTCGTAGAGGCGGTGGAGGGGCTTAGGGAGGCGGCCGAGGCCCTGGAGGTGCCGATCGTAGGCGGGAAGGTGAGCCTCTACAACGAATACAGCGGCCGCCCCGTGAAGCCCACAGTGGCCGTGGTGGTGCTGGGCAAAATCTCCGACGTCTCCAAGGCCAACAAGGCGGCTTGGCGCCCCGGCGACAAAATATTCCTCTGGGGCGTCACCAAAGCAGAGGTGGGGGGTAGCGAATATCTCAAGAGGGTGTACGGAGTCGTGGCGGGGGCTCCGCCCTCGGTAGACTACGGCGCGGAGCGCGAGATCGTCGGCGTGATCCAGAGCTGGCTCGGCAGGATCAGCGGCGCCACCGACGTCGGCCTTGGGGGCCTTGCGGCCGCCCTCGCCAAGATAGCTGTTAACAGCGGGGTGGGGGCCGAGGTCGACGTGTGCAAGGCGCCTTCGGAGACGTCGAGACTTGACTTTCTGCTGTTCAGCGAGTCTAACGGCAGGTTTTTAGCCGCGGGGGAGGAGGGGCCCGGCGTGCAGACAGGCGAGGCGCACGGCGACGAGCTCGTGTTGCGTTGCGGCGGCTCTGTTTTATACCGCCGCGGGGTGGAGGACCTCAAGAGCATCATGAGGCTTTGATATGTGCGGCGTCGGAGGCGCTTGGGGCGAGGCGGCGGGAAGCGCCGTAGTGAGGATGACGCCTTGGCTCATGCACAGGGGGCAGGAGGGGGTGGGCTACGTCTATCTAGACGGCGGCTCTGTAAAGATCGGCACGCCCCCAGACGACGCGCCAGCCGCCATGCTCCACACGCGGTACTCCACCACGGGGGCTTACGGCGTCCAGCCCCAGCCTGTATACGCCAAGTATAGAGACTTGGAGCTAGCCGTCGCCTTTAACGGCACGATCGTCAACTACAGACAGCTGGACCCCTCCGCCTCTTTCGACGGCGAGGCCCTTGCCAAAGGACTCGCAAGGGCGATTTGGGAGCTGGGGCTGGAGGCCGGCGTCGCCGAGATCTACAGAAGGATCGTGGGAGCCGCCTCCCTCGTGGCGCTTCTGCCCTGGGGTCTTCTGGCGGTGAGAGACCCCCGCGGCGTTAGGCCGCTGGCAGTAAGCAATGAAGGCGGCTTGTTCAAGGCGGCCTCTGAGACCATAGCGCTCGACGGCGACGGCGTGGAGCTGGCACCCGGCGTCGCGGCTCTCTACGGCAAGAGGATCTCCACCTGGAAGGTGGACCCCCAGCCGCCTCGCCTCTGCGCCCTGGAGCACGTCTACTTCGCCCACCCGGCCTCCAGCATGGGGGGCCGGCTGGTGGCAGAGGTGAGGCGGCTCCTGGGCAGAGCCCTGGCGGAGGAGGAGACCGAGCGGGCGGACGTGGTGGCCTACGTGCCGGAGACGGCGAGACACGCGGCGGCCGGCTTCGCCGAGAGGCTGGGCCTCGAAGTGGTAGACGCCGTGGTGAAGAGCCGCTACGCCGGCCGCGTCTTTCTGAAGCCGCCCGGCGAAAGAGACGCAGAGGCCGTCTTCCGCGTGGTGGAGAAGCTGGTGGCTGGGCGTCGCGTGTTTCTGATAGACGACACGTTGATACGAGGCACAAACCTAAAGTCTATAGTGCCCATGCTGAAGGCCGCCGGAGCCACAGCAGTTCATGTGAGGATCGTATCGCCGCCGGTGAGGTGGCCGTGTTTCTACGGCATGGACTTCCAGACGCGGAGAGAGCTGGCGATGTGGGGCAGAGATGTGGAGGACGTAAGAGCCATGATAGGCGCCGACACCCTCCGCTACATGTCTATGGAGAGGTTCGTCCAAATCCTTGGGGAGGGCGTCTGCTACGCGTGCTTCACCGGCAAATATCTACACGACATAGACGTGGCTTGGGCTGAGAGAGAGGTGACGAGCGGACGCGCCGTCACAGCGGTGAGGCCATGAGGCTCGCGGTTCTCGCCTCGTGGAGAGGCACCAACGCCAAGGCTATCTTCGACCACGTGAGGTTGGGCGTCTTGAGGGGTGTCGAGCCGGTTCTGCTCATCTACAGCGACGCCGAGGCCCCCGTGAGGAAGATAGCAGAGGCCTACGGCGTAGATGCCCTCTTTATCCCCCACCGGGGAGTTCCCCGCGCGGCTCGTGAGAGGGAGATTCTAGAAGCGCTTAGGCGCTACGGCGTGGACCTAGTGGCGTTGGCGGGGTACGACTACGTGCTCAGCGCCTCGTTCATAGAGCAGTACCGCTGGAGGATCCTCAACATACACCCCTCCCTCCTCCCCTTCGCCGGCGGCAAGGGCATGTACGGCATGCGGGTACACGCCGAGGTGTACAGGGCGGGGGCGAAGGTGACGGGTCCCACGGTGCACCTAGTGGACGAGTCGGTGGACGGGGGCCCCATAGTAGACCAGTGGCCCGTCTACGTCGGCGACATCTACGCGTTGAATCTGCCCTACGAGGAGAAGTTGGGCATAATGGCCGACCGCGTCTTGATGTATGAACATAGGCTGTACTCCCGCGTAATCCAGGCGGTGGCGGAGGGGAAGCTGGAGGTGCGGACGGAGAAAGTGAAGGCGCCGCGCGTGGCTGAGGAGGGGGGACGCATTAGGTACGTAGAGGAGGAGGTTGAGAGGACCTACGCCATTTTAAACATCGACGGGGCCTGGATGCAACAGTGGAGAGAGAGGCAGAGGGCGTATGTGGAGTTTCAACTAAAAGAGTGGCGGGACTCCGGGAAGCCCTTGCACCTCATCTGTCCCCATGGTTGTCTGGATTAGGGGCGACGGCCTTCACAAAGAGGCTAAGCAGTGGGCCGCGGAGCACGTGAGGCGGCTGGAGGAGAGGTACGGCATCACGCCGAAACTCGCCGTCCTGCTCCTCAACGACGACCCTGTAGAGTTGGAGACGCAGCGGCGCTACGTGTCGCTAAAGGCGAAAGACGTGGGGGAGGTGGGCGGGGAGGTTGAGGTCTATGAGCTGTATAGGGAGCCGCCGGAGGTTAGGGAGGCCGCGGCGTTGAGGCTTATCGAGAGACTAAACAACGCCGACGACGTGACGGGGATCATCATCCAGAAGCCCCTCCCGCCCTACATCAACGAGGCCAAGCTATTCGAGCGCCTGAGCCCCATGAAGGACGTAGACGGCCTCACGCCGGAGAACAAGAAACGCCTCGTGGCGGGCTTCGACCTCGACAGAGACGTACTGCCCTGCACGCCCGCCGGCATTCTGGAGCTGTTTAGGCAATACGGTGTTGAGGTGCGAGGGGCTGACGTGGCTGTGGTAGGCAAAGGGACGCTTGTGGGCTTCCCCTTGGCCATCATGCTCATGCAGATGGACGCCACGGTGACGGTTCTTCACGCCCTCTCCAAAGACAAGCTCTACTACGTCCGCAACGCAGACGTCGTCATATCCGCCGTCGGCCGCCCCCCGGAGCTCTACCGCGACAACCCCTGGCGCCTCACCGGCGACATGGTCAAGGAGGGCGCCGTGGTGGTGGGCGTAGGCGGCAAGGTCGACCCAGCAACAAAGAAGTGGTATTTCGACGTGGACGATAACTCGGTGGCACAGAGAGCCTCCTACCTCACCCCCAACATAGGCGGAGTCGGCCTAGCCACTAGAGCGCGTATACTCAAAAACCTCATATTGACCACCTACATGGTTGCAACACAGACCACCTCGCCGAGGCTCTTAACGCTCTAACAGCTGGAGGGGCCGATTAGACAAGATGAGGCTGCCGACGAGCCAGGAGGCGTCCGCCGCTCAGATTAGGAAGGAGGTCAGAGACCCCAGAGGGCTAGGAGCTATTGCGATGATCTCTATCCTTACCTTTTTCCACGCCACTGATGTAGAACTTAGCATAGCTTAACAAAAACGTCTCTTAAACTACTCTGGAGGAGA
>Ga0272445_1000979_pt1 | contig 23900 bp, 25 predicted proteins | sample YNPCB0031_FD_194404 | JGI IMG/M metagenome (GOLD analysis project Ga0272445, IMG submission 194404) | Hot spring sediment microbial communities from Yellowstone National Park, WY, United States - YNP-CB-003-1 | ecosystem: Environmental > Aquatic > Thermal springs > Hot (42-90C) > Sediment... | reverse complement strand
CTAGACCAAGCTAGACGACTACCCCATTGGAATAGTCGAGTGCCCTCTTGCTTATTTGCGTTTCCAGAGAAGGGGTTTAATTATGATTTTGGGATTTTCCACTCTAGCAAGGTGGTGACGCATCAACACTAGAGGTTTAAAAATTATATGGGAAATGCGAGACAATAGGCTAGGATGTTGCCGGTGATGGAAATGGGTTTGGATAAAATTGAACCTTTTCTACGTATTATTGTGATTGCGATGATTTTTTCAACCCTTTCTCTAGTTAAGTTGGAGTTGACTCAAAATCTAGTTGATGACGGTTCTAATTCGGTGCTCGATTTTCCGCCAGCATATGCTGGGCATGTAGATTTTTTTGTTGAAACGGATGGGGAGCGTATATGGAGCGTTAACGTTTCATCTAATGAAATTATCTTGGAATCTGAAGATTTTGGCGAAGTTTTAGAAAATATCACATGTGTAGCATCGGAAGCTGACGGTGGGGTCATTTTAATAAAATCCGGAACCTACATTATTGCGCAACGCCATGTTATATTTCGACCCTATTCAGACTGGGTTTATTTCGCAGGCGCCTTAATTTATAAGCCTCGCAATATAATGATTGTCGGCGAGGGAAATTCCACAGTCCTCATTTCAGGTGCCAATGTGACCAATCCAATATATGTTTATAATGCCATCAACTTTACGTTTGCAAATTTTGTTGTCGATGGCGCTAAACACTTGCAAAACAGACCATACTATGACTGTTACAGCTTAATATTCAACGACGGCGGCGGAGAAAACATAACATACCATGATTTACTATTAAAAAATGGCAAATATATGGGAATTTATGTTGGCAACAATGACTTCTTATGCGATGTAGTTCCCCCAAGAATTGGCATGGTATTGCCCAACCAAAAACATCACAATATATAGTGTTGTGACATGGGAGTGCGGAACAGGCGTCTTTCTAGACCATGTTTTCAATGGAAAAGCATTCAACATAACTTCTGTCCATGATTGGGCTGCAATAGGATTTGCGGACTGCAGCTGGAGTACACAGATAAAACTTTTCAAAATGTAACCGTCGTTGATCCAGTCGGCTGTGTTTTCACGGGATGGTATCCGCAAGGCAGACTTAAAAATATAGACGTTTATCTATCCAGCTCGTCTTACTGGAGGCTTTTCAACTTTGAACACGCCACAACAATAGAAATAGAAAATGTCGTCATATACGCTAGGACGCCGTTAACCGGCTGCCTCTTCTATGCGAATGGCGGCGAAATAAAGCTTAATGGCGAAATAAAGGTATGCGAGTGGAAAGAGCCACCCCTACAATTTCCGTTTAAAGAAAGATGATGGCGTTCAACATCCTAACAGAAAAGGTTCCAGAACCGCAGGTTCTGAATTGGCGGGCCCGCCGGGAATTGAACCCGGGACCTACGGGTTAAGAGCCTCAACCCATCCCGTGCAGCGGTTTGGTCCGCCGCTCTACCTTACTGAGCTACGGGCCCGGCATTTTTCTAGATTATGCAATTTAGAGGCTGTTAATAAGCTTTCATATGAGCTTTGTGAACTTATCCCTCCTTGAAGTTGCTGGTTTTTGTTGTTTCTTTTAGCATTATGCCGAGGATGACGTCGACTTCTGTTAATGCGACGCATAAAATTAATGCTGGGTAGAAGGAGTTTGTGACTGCTTTGAGGTGGCCTGCCAGCCATGGGGCTACCATTGCGCCGAGGTATCCGCCCGTTAGCATGAACCCGCCAGCAGTTGCCGAGTACCGTGGACCTACGATTTCTACGGGCATGGCCAGAACTATTGGCGCCATACCACCTATCAGAAAGCCGTAGACGATGACCGAGGCCCATAAAGCGATGTCGGTTGTGGTTCCAACAATGTAGAGCGTCAAGCCCGCCATAAGAGATAAAGCCCAAATGAAGGGTTTCTTTAAGCCTATTTTGTCGGAGATTATTGGTATTATGAAGCTTCCGGGGATCATAAACCATGAAATTAGCGATGTTATTATGCCCGCTGTTGTTGGCTCCAACCCTTTCAGTGTAAGCATAGATTGGAGGAAGCCGAGCAAACCCACTTGTGGTGCTAGGAGGAAGAAGGTTGTCAGCATTAAAATCCACATCTGCCTGTTTTTAAGGACTATGAATAGGGATTCCTTGAATGGTGCACTCTCCAAATTTTTGACAACTTCTTTGGGCTTTTCTCTAGCCAAAAAAATCCATATGAAATTAAGTATAAGGCTTAAAAGGCCTATAAATATGAAGACACTGCGCCAAGACCCTGTCCATGGAAGCAGTACTGAAGGGATTATTATGAAGGGTAATGCCATGCCGACTTCCATGCCGGTGAATATGGCACCACTGGCGATGGCGTATTCGCTGGGCGGGAACCATACGCCTGTTATTTTTGGTAGGTTTGGATAAGCTATTGAGTAGCCCACACCACACAGAAATGTTGTCAGAGCCAATGTTGTAAAGTCTATGGCGAATCCCCTCAGGAGACCGAAAAGGCCGAGAAATACTCCGCCCAGGAAAACTGTTCTCCTAACGCCAAAGCGGTCGGCGAGGAGTCCGCCTGGAATGCATAGGAGCACTAGGGATAGGGGGACAAGGCTTATGATTAAGCCCACTTGACCAAAGTCCATGGATAACTCATCCATTAAAGTTAGTTCCAGCGGGGCGAAGCAAAACCAGCTAACGCCAAGAGAAAACATCATTAGCCACGTTATTGCAGCCATAGCCCAGCGGTATCGTGAAAAATGCCCGCGCATTTTTAGCACCGTTAGGGTAGCATTTTGACATGGATAAGATTATATAACTTTTTCATATTGCGTCTCATTTAGCACAACAATTTTAAGGTGTTTGGCGTCTGGTTAATGGGGAAAAAATGGGCGAACTTGTGTTTGTAGGTTTGGGTTTACATGACGAAAAGGGAATAAGCCTAAGCGGTTTGGAAGAGGCAAAGGCAGCAGAAGAAATCTTCCTGGAGCTCTATACAAATTTTATGCCTAACTTTTCCATTGAAAAATTTGCCGAAATCTTGGGGAAGAAAATCCATGTTGTTTCAAGGCGACAGCTTGAAGAGGAAAATGGAAAAACCGTTTTGGAAACTGCAAAAAGAGGTAAAGCCGTTTTGCTAGTTCCAGGCGACCCGTTAATTGCCACAACACATATAGCCCTAAGAATTGCAGCCGAAAAGCAAGGAATAAAAACCCGCGTCATCCATGGAGCATCCATAGTTTCCGCTGCCCCTGGGCTGTCTGGCTTGCACAATTACAAGTTTGGCAAAAGCGTTACCATTCCATTCCCTGAGAACTTTTCGGAAACCCCTTACATGGTGATTGCCCAAAACAAGGGGCTGGGACTTCACACGCTTTGCCTATTGGACATAAACGTGGAGGAAAACCGCTTTTTAGGCGTTAGGGAAGCCCTTGAAATCCTCTTAAGGATCGAGGAGAAGCGGAAGATGGGCGTTGTTACTTGTGAGACGCTTGCTGTTGGTATAGCCAGAGCTGGAAGCCCAAACCCAACGGTTAAGGCTGGCTTTGTCAACGAACTCCTAAATTATGATTTTGGGGGTCCGCCATACAGCCTCATATTCCCAGGAAAACTTCATTTCATGGAGGCTGAAGCCCTAATTGTGCTTGCCGGCGCGCCTTCAAGTGTTGTGGAGCTGGTGGAATGAGCCTAGACAAGCTTGTTTCAAAATATATTACCTCTGCAGACCAAGTTTTCAGCGAAATAAAGATTGTGGAGGGTTACGCTGGCTTTTCTATAGACGATGTTAGGCGGGTTTTGGAGCTTGCAAAAGCCTATTTGCAAGACGCAAAGTATTATAGGGATGAGGGAAAACTTGAGGTCAGCCTCGCTTCTGTGGCCTATTGTGAAGGCTTATTGGACGCCTTAAAAATGTTGGGGATGGTGAGGTTTGAATGGTCGAGGAAAAAGGAAGAAGAGAAGAGCGGAGAAAAAAGCGGAAGGTAGTTTTGGCTTCAGGAACATTTGACCTTTTACACCTTGGACACGTTCGTTATTTGGAAGAGGCAAAAAGGGCTGGTGGGAAAAACGCCGAGCTTATCGTTATTGTTGCGCGGGACAGCACTGTTGAAAAGCGTAAAGGCTCAAAGCCAGTCATACCTGAAAACCAGCGCCGGGCACTGGTAGAGTCCCTAAAAGTTGTGGATGAAGCCATTTTGGGCTATGAGGACTTTAACATAGGCAAGGTTATCGAGAAGATTAAGCCCGACATTATAGCGGTGGGCCACGACCAAAATGGAATGGAGAAAGTCGTCAAAGACTATGTGAGGGAGAAGGGCCTTAAAATCAAGGTTGTTAAGATTGGCAAGTTCGGCGAGGATGAGTTAGACAGCTCTTCCAAGATTAAGCAGAAAATCATAGAGCATTATAAAAGGCGGGAAGAATGAGGCAAAACCCTATGGAAGGGTTAAAACTTCCACCTTAACCTTATGTCCGTCTTTTAGCGAGAGATGCTTCCTCAAGCATATTGGCGCTATCAGCTCAATAACTGATGCGTCGTAGTGGCTTCTTAGGGCTGCTACGAGGGCACCCTTCACTTTGTTCTCAATTATTGCGGGATAGCATTTCACCGGTCCGAAAGTGCGGTTTTCATTCTTGAAGCCTTCAATTTCTATGGCGGGGTAAGCCTCAAGCTCGGAACGCGTTTTAACATCATAGTCCGTTACAAGTTTTAGGTTCAGCGTCCCCGGATAGGGGTCGAAGCCCAACTTTTCTATAAACTGCCTTCGGTATGGGTCTCTTGTCACGTAGTAGGCGCCTTCGCCCAGACCAGTGAAGACAACGCCTTCAAGGGTTACCGATGGGGGGTAGGCAGCCTCCATTAGGAAGCGTAGGCTTGAGTATAGCCTCTTAAGCTCTGCCACGCCAGAATCCGTTATTTTTATTAGGCATCCTTCCGGCGTCATTGTCCTTTTAATCCAGCCTTTATGTTCAAGCTCTATTAGGTGGCGGGATGCCGACTGCTGGGAGACGCCAAGCTTTCTGGCTAGAAATTCTGTTGATATTTTGGCTGTTCTACGGTGGGCTCCCAGCTCCGCCAATTTTAAAAGCGTGAAAATGTGGCGCCAAGCCTTTGCCTCGCTCATACTGCCACAAGCCCTCTAGCCTTTTCAATTTAGAAGTGGCACCATCCATATTTAAGGAACACGAAAATCTGCTGGAAACCAGTTTTAGAATTGGTTACACGTCACATTTGCCTTAACAAATATGCCTCGCAAATCATGAACGTGTACTGAAACTTGCACAGCGCCAGAGTCTGCGCTTGTCATGAAGGATATGGCGTAAACGCCATTGCCATAATCGGTTATGGAGAGGCTATTCGAAGAGTTGGCTGGCACCCAGCTTCCATCCACCTCATAATAAACTGTTATGTTTTTGGCTAGTGCTGGTTTTCCCTCGTTGAAGACTTGGCATGTTAGGTTGACGATTTTTCCAGAACCATTCGGCGTGAAGTAGCCCTCAAGCCTTATGGCTGTTGTTATGTTTATGGTGTAGCTCAACATGGTTTTTTCTGTCAAGCCGTAAAATTTCAGCGTAAAGTTTGCGTAAGCACTTGATACGCCCAATCCGTCGGTGTCTTCCCATGAGAGCCAAACGCCATCCATGTAATGCGAGTCGTTTAAGGCAGTGTAGGACAAGTAATAGAGTCCATAAGCGTTTAGGCTTCTGTAGGTTTGGGCTAATCTGTTAAGGTTTGAAGCCAAAACCGTTTTTTCTCCCCCGTTTGAGGCGTTTGCTAATGCGCTTATAACGGCGTTTCTTGTGCCTTGCTTTATGGCTAAAATGAAGTCAGCCGCTGGATAGCTTTGCGTTGTAGCTGGTTTTTCCTTGCTGACTTCGTAGACGTAGGCTGTTGTTGTGGCTATCAGTATGGCTATGGCTAGGGCTGCCACTATCAAGAGCTGACCGGAACTTTTCGCCTTCGCCAGCCTTTCAAGCCTCTTCATTTAACCACCGCTAAACGCAATTGTACCACATAACATTTGAAGTTGGGGTTTTGGCTCACGCAAACATATTTTATTGAGGCTACTTCTTGGCCGTTTAATTCGCCATTTGCTATGGCTTCCGTGTTTATTTGCCGCATTTCATCATCGTAAACTGTTAGGTTGAAGATTACGCCCTCTGGAAGGAGGAGGCTTAAGGTTTCCCGCAGTCCAGACCAGTCTCCATTGTCTATGTAGGCGCCCAAGCTTCCATCAGAATCCAGCTTTGTTAGGGTTTGCAATCCAACGGATGCCAAGTCGCTGGATTCTACGGTTTTATGCTCTGTTGTTAGACTTGCGGAAATGGCCAACGAGGAGAAGATTATTAAGACGGCTAGGAAAGCCTCAATTATCCTTATCTGCCCTCTCCTCTGTTTTCTCACTGTTTTGGTCCCCCAATCCAAACTGTGCAACGGTAAAAGGCAGAGTTTATAGCGACTGTGAAAGTGTATGCGTAAACATCCGCTAGGCTCACGGATTCCGATGGGCTTATGCCCACAGCCACTGGAATCTGCGGGTAAACAGTCCATTCTATAAAGAACCGTGTGGAATTCCATCCGGTGGCAACAAGCACTGTTGGGCTTGAATCCAAAAGCCTTGGAATAGCAAATGCGATGGACTGGTTTTGGCTAGTCGTCTGCTCTAAAGTTGAAGCGTAATTGAAAGTTAGGGCATAAACATCCGTCAAGGTTGTGTCCACGTTTTTAGGCACAACAGTGAGCGTATGGTTTAGTGGAGAAAGCTTCAAAAAGCTGCCTTTCGCTTCTGGGTTTTGGGAGTTGTGGGCGAAGGCATAGGCGACAAAAGAGACTATTTTTGCGTTGCATCGGGATTTTGCCAGAACAACGAGCAGTGCGGGTCCACCGACGTCTTTTGAAATGGTCACGTTTAGGCAGATTTTGCCGTCAGAGCTGTGGACGCCCAAGTTTTGCAGCCAGTTTTCGGCAACAACATAAAGCCTTAATTCTGCTGGGACGCTAACGCCGCTTCGCATGGTTTCGACCTCAAACTCGTAGGTGGTTTCGCCTTCGCCTTCATAAGTCGCCGTTAGATTGACAAAGGTTTCAAAGAGGGGTTTTATCTCAATTCTGAGGGATACGTCTGGAATTTTTAGGCTAGTGTATATTTGGGCATAGCTTAAAACGTGGAGGTTTTCGCCACTCAGCCTAGAAACCTTATCTACGTCAAGCGTGTAGGGGTCCGCCGCATCCGCATCTGCCAAACCAAAATCTTCTGGAACTGTTTGGCTATTCTTTCCCCAATCCACGGGTTTTCCAGTGTTCAGCAATATGTATTTGGCGATTTCCCCATACCTTGTGAAGGCTTCATCGCCGAAAGAGTTGCTTATCGGCGGATAGAGGAGGCTGGATGTAGTAGTCATAGCTGAAAGCACAAGCAAAACCATTAGGGAACATGCGAAAAAAGTGTCGATGGATATTGCCGGCACAATGCTTCACCTTTTAATGGCGTTACACTCCATTAAACAAGCCCAAACATCCCGCCCAACAAGCTCTGGGAAAGCGCCAATGAAACATGCGCTGTTAAGACAAGCATGGCTGAAAACTTGAAACCAGCGGCAAAAGTTCCTTCGCTAACCTTACCCACAAAGAAGCCAGAAAGCCAACACTGCACCAGTATGCCCAAAGAGAAGAGGCTCATCTGGTCCTGCATCACCATAAAGGACATAGGCGTGGCGCCTGGAAGTGACAACCTTGTCAGCGTGTAAACCGTCAAGGCAACCATTGTTGTTGTTAGGGCTATGAGGACACTCCATATGAAAGCCAAAATAACATAGGGCCTAAGCATAGACTTCTTGTTCGTTTCCACATCCTTCTGTTTTTCACTGTACTCCGTCAATATTTCTAGGGCCACACTTGAGCCCCCGCCCATTTTAATGGTCTCGACGAGTATGAGGAAGTTCACCAGAACCGGCCATGTCTGAATCTTCCTCTTTATGCTTGCAAATATTTTTCTTAGAGGCACACCCCACTCTATCTGGCTCCTTATAAGCCTCAAAACCTCTGAGAATTTTCCATAGCCGGGACGTTTTGCAGCGTGAACTATGCTCTTTTCTGGCGAAAGCCCTGTTTTTCTGGCTTCAGTTACATCCCTCAAGAAGCTTGGCATGGCGTTTTCGGCGGCATTGTTTATTCTAGCAATTTCCATGTAAATTATAGCGGGGGGAATCGAAACTGTTAGTAGGCAGATGGTTAAGACGAGGGGCAGAATTTGCGGATTTCTAAGAAATTGAAGCTGGGGAACCATGAAAACAGATGCTAAGAAAACGCTGACGGCTATTATGACTATTGCTGCAACTTTGTATGGTGTTTTCAGCCCAACAAGGTTGCTTTTCCTCTCCATGTGGGCGATTATCATGAAAACCAGCGAAATCAATGGTGTTAAGACGAATATTAGGAGGCAAACAACGTCTGTGGAGATTCCTGGCGTCTTTGCAATTTTTGTGGGCTCAAATATTGATGTTGCTGAGAAAACTATGAAGAGTATGTAGGAGCACAGGGTTACGATTAGCATTACTGCGTAGGCTTCCACAAGGGTGCCAAGCCTTTCTATCGAGCGGATGGCAGCGGCACTTTGAACATCAAAGATTGAGCGGAGCTTGCTTTTCAGAAAGTTTACAATGTTCCCTCCGCTTCTAACAGCCGAAACATAGCCCAAGAGGAATTCGCGGTAATTTTTAGACTTTGTCTTTTCAGCCCTCTTCTGCATCACCGTTAGCGGGTCGTACCCCAAAACCTCAACTTGTCTAACAACTTCCCTAGCTTCTTTCTTGAATTGTGGCAAATGGTCTATGACACATAGTTTTTTCCAGCTCTCGTATAGGGTTACCTCGCTTGCAGCCAATATTGTGAAGAGCAGCGCAGCGAAGGGCAGTTCGCGGTTTATTTGGCTTGTGTCCTCTTCTGTGAAGCGGCTTAGCATCCGCCCAAAAATTTTAGGCTTTGGAATTTGTACTTGCAAGTTTTCACCACCCGCCTTTTCCTAAGAACTCCCTTTGGAAGAGCTCTGGATTGTTGTAGTACTTGCTTAGGACTTTGTTTACGCTCTTGTAGTCGCGGACGCCGTGCTCCACCATGTGGGCTAAAACCCGTTTGCGGTACTCCAACTCGTCAATAAGCCTTTCCACTGGGATGTCTAGGCTTGAAGCCATCCTTTTGAGCAGGTAGCTTTCAGCCAAATTCTCCTTAAAAGTGTCCGTGGACGGGTTCCAACTGAAAACTTCCTGATAACTATTATAGTCCTTTATCTCCGTCACGCTTATGAATTTCCTACTTGAAAGCCTCCTTCCAGATTCTAGGAAGACAGGTGTTCTGACATGCTTAACGGTGATTACACAGTTCATGAGCGGAATAATCGAAGTTGGAATGTTCATGGGTGGCTGGGTAAGCCTTTTTATGGCTGTGTCCACGTCCTCAGCGTGGAGAGTGCACAAGCCGCCATGCCCAGTGGCTAATGCTTGGAAGAGTACGTAGGCTTCTTCTCCTCGGACTTCGCCTACGATTATTAGGTCTGGGCGGTGGCGCACTGCCGACTTGATTAGGTCGTATAGGGTTATTTCGCCCTCGCTTTCCGCTCCAAAGCCGGAACGTGCAATTGTTGATGTCCAGTTTTCATGGGGCAGGTTTATTTCGGCTACTTCCTCCACTGAGATTATTTTGTAGCTGGGTTTTATGAGGCATGCAATGGCGTTTAGGGCTGTGGTTTTTCCAGCACCCGTAGCCCCAATAATCATCACCGACATTTTGTTCTCCATTAGAAGCCATAGGTAGGCGGCTATACTCTCGTTTATCGTTTCGTTCTCTATGAGGTCTATTATTGTGAAGGGGTCTCTGCGGAACTTTCTTATGGTGAAGGCTGTTCCATAGGGGGTTGTCTCTTTGCCAAAGGATACGGCTAGGCGATGCTTTTCGGGCAGTGTTACGTCCACTATTGGGAAGGCTATGCTAACGTGTTTTCCAGACTTGTGAACCATCCGCATCACAAAGTCTTCCAGTTCCTGCTCATCCCTGAAAACAATGTTTGTCTTGATGTTCTCGTATTTGCGGTGCCAAAGGTAGATGGGCTTGTTTACGCCGCTGCATCCAATGTCCTCAACATAATCGTCATACATAAGCGGGTCTATTTTGCCATAGCCCACAATGTCCCTCTCAAGGTAGTAGAGGATTTTCCTAACTCCTATCGGGGATATTCCCTCAAGCACCTTGCGGTGTTTTGCTAGGATTTGGGGCATCTGCCGCCTAAAAGATTCTGCAAGGGTTTCCTCGCCCTCTGGGGCTTGCAACTCAAACTCTAGAATGTTTCTAAGCCTAAAGTAGCCTTCCCGCTCTTCCTTTGTTAGTGGCAACTCATCTAGAACGTATAGGTATTCCAGCGTCTCCTCATTCTGTATTATCGCTGCATATGAGAAGGGAGGCTTCAGCGGGTAATATTCCACTTCCACATAGCCTTCAGGAACACTCCACTTCTGAACTTCCATGAAACCGGCTAGTTCGGCTTCTTCCTTCATTAAATCCCTAAATTCTTCCTCCGCCTCCGCAGCTCCGCCCTTCTTAAGTTTTAATGCAAACTTCAAAATTTCACCTTCCATTTAGGCTTGAACCTGAAAGCCGAACTTCGGGGATTCCAACCTCATGGTTTGCAGAACATTTGAGGAGGACTGCCCCATAACCGCTAACATAACAGCCGTAAGCCAAAGCCATGCTTGGAAGGTAAACGCGCACTCCAGCCCCTTCTCTAGGCGTGTTTCCCAGTCCGCCCTCAAGCCAAACCTTTGAGGAATCGTTTCTAAGCATGAGCCAGTACTGCCTATCACCTATGGTTGCTGGAGTCTGAATGTAGGCTTCTGTTGTGGCGTTTGTCGCTTTTGTGAGGCTTATGAGTTCTGTGGCTTTAGCCGCAATGGAATCCATCAAGTCCTTCAGTTTGCCCACTTCCGACGAGAAGCGTAGGGCATTGGCGTAATTCATGAAGGAGACTAGGAGGATGCCGCTTACGGCAATTATAGCAAAGAAAGTGTATAGATAGCCTGGCGTTATAGCTGGCATTAGGCGTTAACCCTCCTAATTTGTATGTTGCAGACGACGATTTCGAGGCTTATAAAGGCGCCTTCAGCCGTGCTCTCCACCGGCAGCCAAACAGTCGTTTTAGCGCCTTCTGAAAGGGCTTCGAGGGCAAGGGAGGAGACTGAACTGTTGAACTCGAAAAGCTCAACTGCTGAGGTGGTGTTCAACGCTGAAACCTTTAGGTTGAAGCTTCCATAAAGCGAAAGCGTCTGGGAAGAGCTTAGGCTTATAATGTAGACACGTATGATGTTCAACGGTTTCCCACCGCTTATGCCAGCAGCCAAAACCATTGCCAAAGGCCTATAGCACAGGACAAGTTGTTGTGCACTTTCACCCCTTCCAAAATAGAGCTGCGTAACAGTGAAGCCATTCTGACCTATTACTGTTCGGCCGTCTCCCCTAACATATGTACCCTCTTGGCTTTCAGCCAGACCCTCAAGCATGTAGAGGGCTTCCCCAACAGAACCATTAAACACCACGCGGGAAAACGCCTGCCCATCCGTCAGATTTATAACGAGGCCTTTGGCTTTTGGCTGAATTTGGAATGTGCCTCCACAATCTTCCATGTAAACGGTTTTTGAGCTGCCATCAGACCATGCCACAAAACGTATAGCCTCGTCTAGGGCTTGCATGTTCTGTTTTGCCACTGAAACCCTTAACTGGGCGCCTTTTGCACTTATGCGGGTTATTGCAAAACCATAAGTGACGGATATTATGGCTATGAGCGAGGCAAATAGTATAAGGTAGGTTACTGGAATAGCTAAAGCCTTTCTTGAAGCTGCAAGCTTCCCTAAACTTTTCATATGCAACTTTAACAGTCTCCTCTCTTGCTGAACGTTAGCCAATGAAAACTTTTGAAGGCGGTTATAAGATAAGATAATGTGTGTAGAACAAAACTACACATAAGAAATCCATATAATCCATATTATAAATAAATGTTGCTTGGTTCAAACAAAAAGGGGAAGAAAAATAGGGGCGTTTTAAGTTGATTCGACGTTTGCCTCTTTGTAATATTGAGCGTTTGATGTAAACACTGTTAAGCCTACGGTTACACCTATGTCGTTTACGGAAATGCTGTCTGGGTTAACGATATATATGATGAGTGTTTGACCCGACATTAGAGTTAGGTCATTGCCACTGAGAGCATAAGATGCGTTCTTGAAAGTTCGTGGTTGTCCATCTATTGTTATTGATATGGAGTCGCCACTGGGCTTTGTGGATGTTGGTTTCAGATCTGATGTTATAGGACCTGATGTCTTACTGTAATAGACATTAGTCCATGGGCATTCCTGGCCTCTAACGGTTATTTTGTCTATGACCACGTCTTTTCCGCCGGTGTTGATTATTACGAAGGCGGCCTCCGACCATTCATCGGTTGGATTGTACCAAACATGGAATTTTGTTAGATGCAGTGATTCTTCTTGTACGCGGGTTGTTGTGACGTTTATGGCGTAGAACGTTACAACAGTCGCTAGCAGCACTGAAACCACTAGAATAATCAATGTAGTTACAACAGTGCTTAATGCCTTCTTATTCCATAAAAGCCTCACGTCATTTCGCCTCCCTACTCAACAGCTTGAACGTTTGTCTCCTTGTAGTATTGGGCGTTTGATGTAAACACCGTAATGCCCACAGTTGTGCCTATGTCGTTCAATGATATGCTGTCTGGTTGGTCAATGTAGATTATCAACGTCATGCCAGACTTTAATGTGATATCCTTACCGGAGGCACCTCTCACGAACGTGTAATCCTTGCCGCCTATGTTAATCTTACCGTTATCCCTGAGTGTTGAGTTGTAGTTTAGGTCAGCTGATATTCCGCCTGAGGTTATGTTATAATAAACGTTTGACCAGTCAGATTCTTGTCCCCTTACTGTTATTTTGTCTATGACAACGTCTCTTCCACCAGTATTAATTATCACTAAGGCCGCTTGTGCGTTTCCAGAAGACGCAGGACACCAGACATGCGGCTTTGTCAAAAACAATGATTCTTCTTGTACCCTTGTTGTTGTTACGTTTATGGCGTAGAACGTTACAACAGTTGCCAGCAGCACTGAAACCACTAGAATGATCAATGTTGTCACTACTGTGCTCAATGCCCTTTTACTCTTTAACATTTTCATTTTTCTTTTCGCTCCGTGAACCAAAATCAGCCTTGTTTAAATATGATGGTTTGTGCGTAGAACAAAGCTACACATAACAGTTCAACAGTTCAACAAAACGCGGCTTAAACAAAAGTTTAAACATGTTTAAACAAAATATACGAAATCTTTATTTAAAAACAAGCTTTAGCCACCCATAGGCGATAAAATTTGAAGCCTTTAGAAATTGCGGAAAGCGCCGTCTGCGGAGCATTGTACGCTGTAACTGGCTACATAATCTACCTGTTCCTTCCAATAGTAACACCGGGCATAGGCATAGTGAGGTTCTGGCCAAACGTTGTAGTGCCAGCAGTTTTCGCTGTGCTCTTCGGCCCGCTTGTTGGAGGACTCGGTGCCGCCATAGGAATATTCATAAGCGACATACTAATCCACGGAGACCCGCTCTTAAGTTTAAGTGCCGGGGTTACAGCCAACTTCTTGGGCTTTTACTTGCTGGGCTACATAAGCAGAAAAAACATGGACTGGACAAAACTAATAGCCTTTTCTGGCATGGGATGCCTAATAATCTCCTTCGGCTCACTCACAACAGTTTCATACATTGATTTACCACAAACATTTGTTAATGCTTTAAACCTCTTCACTGCCATAATGACCATATCCTTTGTAGTTGCCATAGTTATTGGATATCTATGGCCTGAATGGAGAAGCTACGAGTTAGGCTCCGTGATAGGGCTTGTTGTTGGAAGCACAATCATAGGCTTGGTGGTTTGGGCATACAGCCAAATCTTTGTTCTTCCAGCAGCCGTTGGCGGCGGTTTCCAGCTTCCGTTTTATACAGCTTTAATTTGGCTTGTTTGGACATTTTCCACCGAGATTCCATTCTTAATACTGCTTGGACCACCAATACTAAAGGCTTGTCAACGTGCCTTCCCATCGCTGGCTCCGCAGAAAATAGAGAGTAAGTAAAATTGAAGACAGCGAAAGCCTTTAGCCCTGCTGGGATTTCAAGCTTTTTTGAGATATGTGACACACTGCCCAATGGGAAGCCCATAACCGACTTGGAAAAGGTTGGCGCCAGAGGCGGAGGCTTCGGAATAAAAAAGGGCGTAACAACCGAAGTTTATGTTACGGAAGCCGAGAAAAGCGGGAACAGCATAAGCATTTACATTAATGGGCGAAATGCGCCAGAGGCTGAAACCACGCGGACCGTTGTAGATATGCTCTTGGAGAGGGCTGACGGAAACTTTCATGTTGAAGTTAGGCATTGGGTTGAAGTTCCCATAGGCGCTGGTTTCGGAACAAGTGCAGGCGGAGCCTTAACCACAGCCCTAGCGCTGTCAAAGGCTTTAGGATTGAAACTAACCCTAAACCAGCTTGGCAAAATAGCCCACGCGGCAGAGATTAAATGCAAAACTGGGCTTGGCACCGTTGCTCCGCTTACAGTTGGCGGGGGCTGCGTGGTCACAGTTGAGCCTGGCGCCCCCGGAACAGCCATTATAGACCGTATTCCAATTTCTGAGGACTATGTGGTTGTCGCCGGCGTTTTTGGTTCAATACCAACAAGGGAAGTTTTATCTTTGCCTGAAAAACGTCAAGCCGTAAACAAGTGGGGTAAGCTTACCCTAGAGAAGATTTTGGCTGAGCCATCCCTTGAGAATTTTTTGGCTTGCTGCCGTGATTTCGCTGAAAAAACCGGGTTCGCCACCGAAAGGGTCTGCAGACTTTTTAGGGCTGCCGACAAGGCCGAAGCAATTGGCGCAGCCCAGAACATGGTTGGCGAAGCTGTCCACGCATTAACAACATCAGAAAACGCTGAGAGGGTAGCTCAAGCTTTTAAGCGGATTCTCCCAGAAGAAAAGGTTCTCGTTGCGAATGTTGAGCTCGGAGGAGCGAGGCTGCTGGATAAGCCTTGACAACCAAAAAGTTTAAGGTTGTAGCCGTTGGCGGAACCTTCGACGAACTCCATAAAGGGCATAAGGCGCTGCTTTTAAAAGCTTTCGAAGTGGGCGAACAAGTTTTGATAGGCTTGTGCACAGACGAGTTTGTAGCAATAATGAAAAAGCCCCACATAGTGGCCCCTTATGAAGAGCGCCTAGCAGAGCTGAAAGCCTTCCTAGAGGAGCATGGCTTAACGGAAAGGGCGAAAATAATTCCATTAAATGATGCTTACGGCGTAACGCTGCAAAGGGGCTGCTTAGAAGCCCTAATAGTCAGCAGAGAAACAGAACCAACCGCCAAAAAAATAAATGAAGAGAGAGCCAAACGCGGACTTGAACCCTTAAACATAATAGTTATAGACATGGTTCCATCAGAAAACCATGCGCCAATATCCACAACGCGAATTCGCAAGGGCGAAATAGACCGAGAAGGACGCCTAATAAAAGGCTAACAGAATGAATCTAAAGGGGGGCTGGAGGAAATGAAGCCTTGCCAAAAGCCATTTTCCAAGAGTTGCCGAACTAGATGGGGGTTTGTTTTGTTAAGCCGAACCAGCAAAAAATATGACCTCCGCCAAGAATTTTATAGAGGGGCTAGGCTGTTATTGGCTTTTCCAGCAATCAAAAATTGTTAGAAATCCTAAAGGGCTGAAGCGAAGTAAGCACCTTCCACAATTTTAGCCTCCATCTTCGCCATAAAAACCTACAGGGGGCTAGTCAATTCTGCAGTCTGTCACAACAGCAAAATTGACATTTATAAGGCTAAGCTAAACTATATCTCACAGAAGCTACGATTCTAATTTAGCGGAAACTAATGGTGGAATGTTGACTCGGAAAAGCAAGCATGTTGACTCTGAAAACGTGGAAAGATACGTTATAAATCTGTGTAAGCATATTGCCAATTCCAGTCCCATCACGAGCATATGCCTATGCGGCGTCCCCGCGCTTAGAAATCCCGAAGGAAAAGTGCCGTTAGAAGTTTTGCTAATCATTGATGACTTCAAGCCCAGAATAATGAGCTACATAAAATTCTTCAACGACACAGCTGTAATTATTTTCGCTGTTGACAGGTGGATTTTTGAAAAGGATGTAGAGCAAGGTTTTCTCGGCGAAGCCTTCGCCGTCCAACTTCTTTTTCCATATAAACCGCTGGCAAATGCCGAATATTTGAGGGACAAAGAGATTAAATTTAAAAGGCGCCTAATACGTGAGATTTTGGAAAATCTTGTTCTAGAATTCCCTGAACTTTGCTATGTAATACACATAAAACCAGAATACTTCATGTATGAAGCCCTACAAAGCAGGGCAAGGCTTTTCCCGCCCATCCACTATGCGCTGACCAGCTTTTTCCATAAAAACATTGAAGAGGAAAATTTGCGAGATATGATGGAAGGTTTTCTAAAGGCGCTTGAAGTTGTGGAAGAGGAAAAATTGGTTACACGCATAAATGGATACATGAAAATTTCAAGGGATTTTGCTGACGCTGTAAGAAGTCGAAAAGCTAGTTTTAAAAATCTCCTTAAAACTGCCCAGAAAACCCTATTTATGTCCATTTTCGGAACTTTTCCCAAAATTTTCGCATTTCTATCGCAGAATAAGGATCTGCTTCAAAGGTTGAGAAGCCCTAACCGGGAAAAATCAAAGAGCTCATACTATCTTGAAAGTTCCAAAAAGTACCTTTTTGTTCCAACAGCTTATGGTTTAACCCCTCTAGCTACCACAGCAAGCATTGAAGAGCTTGCGAAGAAAGTTCTTTCGGCAGATCAAAATGCAGACGTCATTGTTGAAGATTTGGGCGGCGCTTTTAATGACGTTTACTTAGTCAAGGTGTACGCAAATGGAAAAGAGCTTAAAGCTGTTGTCAAAACCTTTAAGGATTGGTCAAATCTCAAATGGCTACCAATAAACATATGGGCTTTTGGAACAAAAACTTTCGCTCTTCTCGGGCAAACAAGACTTGAAAGGGAATGCGCCACAAACCAATTTTTGTATAGGAAAGGCTTCCCGGTTCCAAAACTTTTGGCAATAAACCATGATGAAAGGCTTGTCTTTATGGAATACATCGAAGGGGAAAGCCTTGAAAAAATAATTAAGAAAATTGCAAACGCGAAAAATGGGGAAGCGATTAGCGATAAATATGTGAAAATTTTGCATAAGGTTGGGGAGACGTTCGCCAAAATCCACGCCCTAAATGTGACTTTAGGAGACACCAAACCAGAAAATATCCTAGTTGGGAAAAACGGCGAAATTTACCTCCTGGACCTTGAGCAGTCTTCAAGAGGCGACGACAAAGCATGGGACATAGCCGAATTTCTCTACTATGCTGGGCATTATATATCGCCGCTCGCGGGTACAAGTCCCGCCGAAATCATAACCAAGGCTTTTATAAGAGGCTATTTGAATGCTGGCGGAGACATCAAAAGTGTGAAGGAAGCTGGAAAAACCAAATATACAAAGGTTTTCAGCGTTTTTGTCTTCCCTCACATAATTTTTACAATCTCAAACATCTGTAGGAAAGCGGAAGAGCTGGGATTAATGGATGGCTAAAGGAAGAACCACCCTAACCTTTTATGGCGGGGTAAATGAGGTAGGCGGAAACAAAATTCTACTGAAAGATGGAGATGTAAAAGTCTTCTTTGATTTCGGCATGTCCTTCGCCCTAAGAAGGCAGTATTACTCTCCGCCATTACTTTCGCCAAAAAGCGAGAAAAGCCTACAAGAACTCGGCGTACTACCAAAAATTGACGGCGTCTACAAATTTGATGATAAGCCACCGGAAGTTGACGCGGTCTTCATTTCCCATGGGCACATGGATCACTCAGCCTACCTATCCTTCATTAAGAGGGAAATCCCCGTTTACTGCGGCGAAACAACAAGAATTATTTTGCAAGCCTTCGGGGAAATCCGCAAAACAGACCTGGAATTCAACGTGGATGGCATAGAATTTAAGGATTTCAGAACAGGCAAAACCGTCAATGTAGGCGGCTTACAAGTTGAGCCGATACATGTTGACCATTCAGTTCCGGGAGCTTACGGCTTCATAATCCACACTTCCAGCGGCGCTGTTGTCTACACTGGAGATTTTCGTGTTCATGGAGCAAAACCAGAAATGACCCGCGAATTTGTGGAAAAAGCGAAAGAAGCGGAACCAATCGCTGTCATCACAGAAGCCACCAACATGACTGGGGCAACAGTTTCTTCTGAAGTTGAAGTTGAAAGAAAGCTAAACCACATTGTGGAGCAGGCGGACGGCATTGTGCTTGCCGAGTTCGCCTCCACAGATGTTGATAGGCTTAACTCCTTCCACCGAGTCGCCAAGAAGAATGGGCGCTGCCTTGCTGTTTCACTGAGGCAAGCCTACCTGATGGATGCCCTCCGCATCGACAGAAGGCTGAATATTCCACGCTTAGAGGATGAGAACATTTTGATTTTTCGAAAATCGAAAAAGTCAATAGAAGGCAAAGAGCGACTGCGCAGCTGGGAAAAAGAACTTCTTGAACGTTACTCCAGCAAGGTTGTGGACAGCGAACAAGTTTCGAAGCAACAGTGCAAAATAATCTTAACAATGTCCTTCTACGATTTAGAACAGCTTGTTGAAATCCAGCCAAAACCAGGAAGCTGCTACATATCCTCCTCATCAGAGCCCTTCAACGAAGAAATGGAAATAGACTATGAAAAACTTGTGAACTGGCTTAGACACTATGGGCTGCCCCAATACCACGTCCACGTTTCAGGACACATAATGCCCCTACAACTAAAGGCTATCCTAGAAGAAATTGGCGCAAAAACAATTTTTCCAGTGCATACAGAAAATGCAGAACTCTTCGCCAAATTTATGCAAGACTCAAAAAGCCAAGTTGTACCCGCTGAAAAGGACAAGGAGTATCCGCTTTAACCAAGTCATATTTGCGGTTACACGTCATCAACAAATAGATACCCCCTCTATATTTTAGGTTTAAAAGTTTAATCATTAGGCTTTGTAGTGTTTTAGGGTTCATAACCTATAAGTTTCAGCTTCGAATCTTAATACTTGCGATAATCCATGAAAGCCGCAGCCAAAATCCAACGACGCATACTAATACTAATCCACAGCTTAGGCTTGAGCTGCCTAGGCGGAGCAATATTCCTCCAAATACTAGTCTTTATGGACATACTACAACACGGCTACTTCATGGCTGTGGAAAACAACCCAGTAATACTAACATTTGAGATAATCCTAACATTTTTCGCCCTTATCTACTTCGTATACATGTACCAACGCTTCATCCGCTCAATAAAATAGCCCTTTTTAAGCATCAAAATTTAAAAAACACTTTAAAACCAAGGGGAAATAGCAAAAGAAGAATAAAAAATCATTAAATAAACAACGAAAAACCACTCAAACAGTTCCTAGTCAAGTGGGGGTAGAGTATGACAATAAATTTAGGAAAAAACATAATCATATTGCTCATAGCATTTACAATGTTAGTTCTAACGACATTCACATGCATTGCGCATGGACAAGAAGGCATGGAAACATTCTTCAACTCTAAGGTTCCTGGAGTGAAAATAAACGTTGATGCAACCCCGAAGTCGCAGCCAAACGGTAATATAACATTCACTTTGAAATTAACACCAGAAGAAGGTGTTCAAGTTGAGGGGCTCCAATATAATCTAACGATGTATGGCTTCGTAAACGGCACAAGTAAGGTTAAGATTTACACGACATTGTCTGACAGTTTCGAATTCACCGACAATTTCACAGTTCCACAGCAGGTTTACGGAGTAATCTACGGTGAAGTCATATTATCATATGATGCAAAAGCAACAGATACTCTCGGGTATACTCATGAATACTCTTTTAAAGACATCAAACTCGGCTTTAATATGACACCTATTAAAAACGTTTACCTCGAAGCTTTAGAAGAGGAAGTTAACAGACTGAGGCATGAGCATGAATCTCTCAGCAACATCCAAAATGAGCTCAGCAGCACAAGAACCTTAGCGTCAATTCTTGGAGTAACAACAGTCATCTTTCTCGGCACGACGGCATTTTTGATCTTCCGTAGACCTAAAACATACTGGTAAAAACTAAACGCTTTACCACCTATTTTTTGTGTAGGTTTTGGGCTGCTATGAAGGTTAAGCCCTTTTCTGTTAGAGCTTTTGCCGTTCTGTTTACTGCATCATGCTTATCCAAGTAGTTAGCTAAAAGCTTCGGCATAAGCCCCTTTTCAATAATTTCTTTCTTTGGCATGAAGTAGTCAAGTATGTCTGATGGGTGTTCGCGGGTTCTCTCCACTTCTGGTGGTGCACCCTCGTGTTTAGCACTTATGTTTTTCACGTGATCTGCTATTTCTAAAAGTTCGTTTAGGCGGTCGTATGGTTGGCGGACAATACTTTTGTAGGCTTCTGTTATGTGGTGTTCTATGCGCACAACATCTTCGAAGCCGAAAGCCTTGCGGATGTAGGCTGAAAGTTCAATGGTGCTGTTGTTCACAGAGTTTGATAGGTTAAATCCAATTAGGGGTGTTGTGCCGTCTTTTCTGCTGAAGAGTTTCGCCATCATAAGAATCCACAGAATTGAGTAGGGGTTATCCGTTCCAAGGAAAACTGAAATTTTGAATTCCATATCTATTCCAAGCTTATGCAACAAAAATCCCAGCAAAACGGTTCCAACATTTGTGTTTAAAACTTGCCTTACGCCGTATTCCGTGTAATAGTGCAAGTATTCTTCAACCCATTTCAAGGCATACTCGTTGGGAACACCAACACCGCCGAAATACCCCGTTATTGTCTCCGGTCCGCCCAAGTGAACGTTCACCGGTTTGCCGTCTGGTCCTGGCATGGTGCCCTTCGTGTCCAGCGTTTGCACATAAGAAGCACCAATAATTTGCATTGCAGCGGCAAAAGCCAAAATATCGTCATCTTCAACCTGCTCTTTCATTGAGCGGACGCGGATGTAGCGGGCTGGCATTAGGTCCTGCTGCCTAATAGCCTTCTTAGCCTCTTCGATAAGCCATGGGAAGAAGTTGCAAGCACTAATTTCAAGTGTGACAGCAAATGCCTCGTCAAAACGTATAGAATCCGCCTTTTTCCCAAGGATTTTTCTGCGGTATTCCGATATGCTTATGAAAGCGCCCTTATCCCGCTGTTTTATCAGCCACTCTAGGTCTTTCACGAAAGGCGACTTCTTCTCTTCAAGGCGTTTCATAAGGTTTTCAAGTTTGCCGTTTTCTCTGGCTTTACGGTTTATTTCATCAACTCCGCCATACTTGTCAATAATCTCGAGGATTCCGTTAACGAGGGGGTTATCCTCCCGCAAAAGGAAAGCATTAACCTCCTTCAGATTCCGCTCATCGATTAACAATTTTTCTCTTATTGTTTTCAAACGGTTTCCTCCAACAGATTTTGCATAATACGTATTCAAAGCTTAAATTGTTTAACATTTATGGTAATTCAAGGAAGGAAAGCCATGTTTAAACCAGAAGGAATTTTCCCTGCGCTCGTCACGCCCTTTACAGATGACGGGAAAGCCGTTGACGTGGAAAGGCTACGTTTTCTGGTGAACCGCTGTATAGAGCTAGGCGTTCACGGTGTTGTTCCATGCGGCACAACAGGCGAATTTGTAAACATGACGATTGAGGAGCGAAAACAGGTCATAAAAGCCGTTGTGGACGAGGTTAATGGGCGAGTTCCAGTGATTGCCGGAACAGGGGCAAGTGGAACAGACCAAGCCCTAGAAATGACAAAGTACGCTAAGGATGTTGGCGCCGACGCCGCCCTAGTGGTTACGCCATACTATTTGAAGCCTGCAGACCGCGGAATATATGAGCACTTTGACACTATAGCAAGCAAAGCCGACATGCCCATAATACTCTACAATATTCCACAATGCACTGGCGTGCAGCTAACTTGGCAGATGGTTGAAGACTTGGCTCAAATCCCAAACATTGTAGGCCTAAAAGACAGCAGTGGACAACTCAGCTACATACTGGCGGTGCTGGAAAAAGTTAGAGACAAAATCAATGTTTTGTGCGGACATGACGAGGTGGTTGTGGCGGCACTGGCTGCTGGATGTTCAGGTGCCATCCTCGCAAGCGCTAACGTCATACCAGACATTTGGGTTCAGATATATAACTACATAAAAAATGGCGAGTTGCAAAAGGCCAGAGAACTTCAATATAGGGTTCAGAAAATAGCCCGAATAATAGCTGGAAGCGGACCAGTTGGAGTTAAAGCCGCCCTAAACATGATGAAAATAAAGGTTGGCCCAGTAAGGCAGCCCCTAAGCGTTGGCGGAGAACTAACTTATGAGGCTCGGGAGGAACTCCGCCTAGACCTTGAAAAAATTGGAAAAATAGAGCCAAAACCAGTAACCTTCGAAATTGAAGAGAAACCCCTTGAGCAACGCTTCATGGCCATTGACATAACCCCAGAAGTCATAAAGGACTTTAACCTCCGAGTAGGCGAAGCATTAGCCGGAACAGGAGCGGAATTAGCCCACATAGACCTAATCATAGGCAGAAAAGACGGCCCTGTGGGCGCAGCCTTCGCCAAGGCCAAGGCGGCTCCAACTCCTGGACATGAGCCATTATTGGCCATACTGGAGCCAAACTTAACCGTTAAGCCCATAACGCTAATTGTTCCAACAGTTACGATAACTAGCATGCGGCAAGCAAGCCTCGTCTATGGGCCAGCTCAAACAGCCGTGGCTAAGGCCGTTTTAGATAGCGTTGCTGATGGCACAATACCAAAGGAGGCTGTGGAGGACTTAATCATAATTGCGAATGTTTTTGTGCATCCGTCCGCCGTGGACAGACAACGTGTCTACATAAACAATTATAAGGCTATGCGCCACGCCATCCGTAAAGCCATAGAGGGGAGACCAACAATAGAAGAGCTCATGGAGAACAAAGAACGCGCGAAGCACCCCTTCAAATACACGCCCTAAGCGTGGAAACCTTGTCAAACCAAAAAATAATGGAAGGAGACCACGTACTACTATATTTAAGCCAGAGGAAAACATATCTCGTCAAGGTTGAAGCTGGAAAAACCTTCCACACCCATAAGGGCTTCATAAAATTCGACGACCTCATCGGTAAAGAGTACGGATCTGCTGTTTTAAGCAGTCTTGACGTCCAATTTATTGCCCTAAAACCCTTGCTCCGCGATTATATAATGAAGGCTGTTAGGCGAACCCAAATCACCTATCCAAAAGACATAGCCCTCATCATAATGTTCAGCGGCATAGGCCCAGGCAGCCGCGTCGTCGAAGCAGGAACGGGAACAGGTGCATTAACAACAGCCCTAGCCCACTATGTTAAGCCAGACGGGCACGTGTACAGCTACGAAGTGCGGAAAGAGTTCCTTGAAACGGCGGAGAAGAATATTAAACGCGCGGGCTTGATGGACTACGTGACACTTAAAAACAAGGATATTACGGCTGGAATAGATGAAAACGGCATAGACGCCGTTATATTAGATATGGCAACACCCTGGCTTGTTGTACCATATGCATACAAGGCATTAAAGCCATGCGGAACCGTAGTCTCCTTCAGCCCGACAATAGACCAAGTTGTAAAGACGGTTGAAGCCCTAAAAGAAAATGGCTTCGTCGACATAGAAACTGTCGAATGCTTGTTACGGGGAATGCAGATAGAAAGAGGTAGAACCAGACCCCAAACATTGATGACAGCGCACACAGGCTACATAACCTTTGCGAGGAAAGCTCTAACACCGCAAAGCGAAATAGGAGCAAAGAAAGCCAATGATATCTGAAAAC
>Ga0272445_1000977_pt1 | contig 23978 bp, 21 predicted proteins | sample YNPCB0031_FD_194404 | JGI IMG/M metagenome (GOLD analysis project Ga0272445, IMG submission 194404) | Hot spring sediment microbial communities from Yellowstone National Park, WY, United States - YNP-CB-003-1 | ecosystem: Environmental > Aquatic > Thermal springs > Hot (42-90C) > Sediment... | reverse complement strand
TTCCGGGGTAGTTCAGCGGTAGAACGCCTGGCTGTAAATTTGCAGCTTCCATCCGTAAGGATGGATGAAAAACGAGGTGAAAACGGTAAAGTCCAGCTATCGTAGCATCCAGCTATTAGCTAATAGCTGGAGTAGGTTGCTGGAGGCCGCGATAGCCGGGTAATACCGTGCCAAGTCACTTCACAAAAGAAGTGAAAGGTGTAGAGACTATCCCCTTAAGGGAGTAGGCTGGATAACCTTATCCAGTCGAAGCGCCTCGCCCCATCCGCGGAGACACACGGATTCAACACTGATTAACGCTGATGTTATAAAAATAAATCCGCATTTATCTGTGTTAAAATTAGTGTTCATCCGTGGATGGGTGATGAGATAGTCCACTCCTTAAGGTAACTTAAGGGTAAGTGTAACCAGGATGTCGCAGGTTCGAATCCTGCCCCCGGAGCAAACCAGACTGATTTTCATCTAAAGTTTCAAAATCCTTGTTAAATTCTTGCTTTTTCTCGTTTTCAAGAGGTTCGAACACCCCCTCCTGTATGAGCATACCTTCTAATTCCTTTGTTCGAACCTCGAAAATTGGCTCAATCTTGATGAAGAATTGCTTGTCTTTTACGATAAATTCTGAACCTATACATTTAAGAATTGTCCTTTTAACTGAGATATCCCCATTTATATAAGCCTCTTTAACTCTTTTCATAACTTCAACATAGGAAATGGCATCATCAAACCATCTGTCATCCTCATATTCTTGGCTCCTTAGAAAGTTCTCAATATGCTTTTTCTTTTCTTTTAATGGTTCAATGTTTCTGAGATAGTCCTCATCGTCAATTAAGCCTTCAGTTTTCATATGGATTAAATTGTCAATCTTGTCTGTGATAGCTCTATACATTTGGTGATAATACCTTAAATTCTTCTCTCTTTCCTTTCTTCTTTTTTCCTGTTCTGCCCTTAAAGCATTGATAGCCCAGTTATGTATCTCTTCAGGAATTTCTATGCTTGATAATACCTTTAAAATCTGTTCTTCTAAAACATCTTCTCTTATAGGTTTTTGATTGCAAAGTCCTTTTCCTTGCTTTTTTCTTGAGCATTCATAATAAACCCATTCCAAAACTTTACCATTTTTTAGCTTCTTTTTGGTTGTGTAGGAAGTTAGAACTGCTCCGCATTCTCCACATCTTAATAAGCCCCTAAAGAGATGTAGATATTTTTTGTTCTTTCTGATACTTTTCTTTTTCAAAACTTGCTGAACTAATTCCCATTCCTCCTTTGTAATCATAGGCTCATAATTTCCTTTATAAAACTGCCCACTACCTTTTGGATATTCGAATTCCCCATAGTAATCAGGAGTTCTTAAAATCTCATAAAATCTTGCTCTTGATATAGGTTTCCCATTCCTTCCAGTTAACCCCCATTCCTTTATTGCCATCCTATAAACTTCAGCAGGAGTGTATAGTCCTGTTGCTAATGTTTTAAAAATTCTTTGGATTATAGGAAATCTTTCAGGGTCAGGGAAGTAATCATGTTCTCCTTTTGGTGAGTATTTGTTGTTAAGATAGCCTAAAGGTGCTAAACCAGGCTTGTAGCCCTTTTCGCATTTCTTTCGTAGTCCTCTTTTTGTGTTAACCGATAAGTCTCTTATAAACTGGTTAGCCATTCCACTTTCTACAGCCCAAAGAAGAGCATTATCCTCTGGCCTATAAATCCTTTCTGGTGTCCTAATCTCTTTAATAACTCCTTGCTGTAGAAGCCATTGCAATGTTCCAGCATCTACAGGATTTCGAGATAGCCTGTCTATTTTCCAAGTCAATATAGCGTTAGCCTCTCCTTTTTGAATTTTTTCGAGCATCAAGTTAAAAACAGGCCTTCCAGGCTCCTTTGCACTCTTAGCCTCAACTAAAACATCAACTACCTCTAATCCCTCCTTTTCAGCAAGCCTTTGAAGTTCTTCAACCTGGCTTTCCAAAGATAAAACTTGCCTATCTTCTGCTTCTGATGACTTTCTCGCGTATATGATGTATCTCAGCTGTTCCATTGATGTAATTATAACTAATTTTGACCAAATTTTTAAAGTTTACATGAGTGTGGTAGCGTGGATAATAATACATATTTGCCACGCCACCACGCTACTATTTAATAGGGTAAATCTAAAATTGAAAGTTTTTCTTCATTATTTGTCAGATTAGCCGAATTTTCATTTTTCAAATTACTTTCATTTTCTTGATTTTTTATCTTGGCTCTCCAGAAATATTTTGCACCTCTACTTCTTTTTGGTGGTTTTCTATCGTATTCACCCAGTTCATAAAGCCTATGCATTTTTTCTCTAAATTCTCTATCGGTAAAATCAATTCCTCTTTGCTTTCCTCCCTCTTTTGCGTAAGTTCTTACTTCCTTGGTTTCGTAATACCTGTCAGCGAATTTGGGTTTTAATTCAATAAGCAAATCCATTAACGGATCCTTTTTTACAAAATTTACAAATTTAATTTCATTATTTTCATCCATTTCGTAAAATAAAACCTTTGGTTCTATAACCCTACCAGTAATTTCAATCCTTCTTTGCTTGCTATTATTTTCGTCAACTGGGAATATACAGAGGATGACATCAACAATTCCTGCTAAAGCGTGACTTCCAGCAACTGCACGAATCGATGTATCAGTAGTTTTGGTTTGATGATGAATAAAAACTAAAGTAATGCCCATTTTTTTGGCTGTTTCTACGATAGGTAAAACCGATTTAATTATCTCTTGCGCTTCTTTCTCGTCTTTTAGATCTGTGCCAACAGAGGATCTAAGAGTATCAACTATTAGAACATCAAACCCCCCAAATTCAATTAACTCTTTAATTCCATTTATGCCAAAGTAAGCAAGAGGACGAATCTTTAAATTTTTTTTGACTTCTAAATCAGAATAAAAAGAACGTATCTTTAATAACCTTCTTCTCCACGTATTATTATCTTCTTCGGAAAGATAGTATACGATAAAGCCCTTTTTAGCTAATTCGCAAGCAAATCTTATAGCCAATTCTGTTTTCCCAATCTTGGGGTATCCACTTATTAAGCAAGCAGACCCCTTAAAGATTATTCCTTCATGACCAAAAAAGCCAATATCATTTTTATCGTCTTCCTCCTTTTCATGCGCCAAAATTTCATCTATGGTTAAGAAACTCTTAACCACCTCGGCTTCATTTAAGATATCTTCTATGGTTTTACCGCTTTGGTATAATTCTGTTACATCTTTAATTCCTTCAGGCATTTTGAGTTCAATTATTTCAATGGGGAGCTTACTCAAGCGCTCTTTAAGTTCAAAAGACCATCTTTTACCAGTATTATCATTGTCAGGCAATAAATATATCTTCTTAAATTTTTTAACTATGTTAACTAACTCTTCATTTTTAATCGAATTTCCACCAGTTGTCGAGGTTATGACATTATATCCTTCCTGACAAAGCAGAATTGCATCAAATTCTCCCTCGCAAATATAAATTTCTTCTTTATTAAAATCAATTAAGGGCAAAGGAAAGATATTTATTTTCTTTCTTTCGAACAAAAACCAATATTTGCTTTCTTTTTCATTTTCTTTTGATGGTTCTATCCTCATCTTCCAATTTACAACTTCCCCTCGCTCGTTAAAAAGTGGAATCCCAATTGCTCTTTCTCCTGTCAGCTCATTTTTAAAAACTGTTAACTTGAATTTTGCGATAGTTTCATCTTTTAACTTTCGGCTATGGAGATATTCTTTTAAATCATCTGGAAACGAGTATAAATGTTGATAGATATTACATGTTTCTTTTTTCGGAGAACTTTTAGCTTCAATCGTCCTATCAATTTGTATGCCATAGTGAATCTCTATATATCTTAATGCGTCTTTAAAAGAGAAGCCATTATAATAAATTAAAAAATCAATCGGACGTGAACCCCTATTACAGCCAAAGCACCACCAACTGTTAGTTCTTCTGTAAATAGCAAACGATGGATGATTATCGGAATGTCCTGGTAGTGGACAGTTAATTAATGTCGGATCTCCTCTTAAAGGAACTTTTATCCCCGCTTCTTTTTCAATTATCTCTACAATATTGAGATTTTCAATTTGTGTGCTATAATATCCTTGAGTCATTGTTTTTTAAGCCCTGCTTCCATACTGATGGAGGGGCGGGGCTTTTTGTATTAATTGAAAGATAAAATTTTTTCGACTTCATACAACGGAAATCTGCGATGAGCCTTCGGATAACTCCGCACTGCTTTTATAATATTTTTATTTGACCATCTTCGCAAAGTGCTGGATGAAATTCCCAACCTTTCAGCTGTTTCTAGTATTTTCAGAAACTGTTTTGTTTGTTTTTTCATCTTTCTTTTGAGAATTAATTTCAACATATTGTTTGTTTTTTCTTTTTTCAAAATCAAAAATCGTGCTGTAAAGTAACAGGATTTTGTTTGCTAATTCTGTGTTATCTTTTACAAAACTTATTTTTTCTTTCATTTCCAATAAATATTAAACAATATGCTCCCGTTCCATTTCTGACAAAGGTTTTTAGAAATTAGGAACGATAGCTAAAAAATTAAGATTTTTCCAGCAAAATTAAAAAATCCCCTTTTCGAAAGGGGATATAAAATATAGCCCTTGACAGCCTTCAATCAAATATCAAAAAATCCTCATAATCTTTTCAAAATCAAAATATTCTTTTCTCCCTATGGGTAAATATCCGAGCTTTGTCATAATATTATTGATTAAATTCCAATATGACTTGGTTTTCTTGCTTTTTTGTCTCTTTAGATACTCGTTTAGTTTTTCAATATCTTCTCCCAATTTTTCTTCAAGGATATTTTTAAGAAACGGAGAAATATTTCTATCTTCTAACGCTGTTTTTACTTTTTCCATCAAAATTCCTTCCTTAATATAGAAAGCAGTTGCTTTTCTTAGAAATCTATTTGGCGTTGTATAATCATCAAAATTTTGCCCATTTTTGTCTTGAAAAATGTTCCTAATCGAACCCAAATCCTTATTTGCGTTTTCGCTTCTATAAGCAGGTATTAGGTCCCAATCTTTTTTATTAAAATCCCCGTAAAATACATAGTCCTTCAGTAAACACTGAAAATATTCTGGAATTCTTTTTAATTTAGGGTGTGATTCAAATTTTTCTTTTAATTTTTCAAACGAATATAGTTCATTTTCTTTTTTAACTAAAACTAAGACAAATAAATATTCAATCGGATGATTGGATGTTACTTCAATTCCGCGTTTTATTTTTAAATCGTTTTCATCAAAAAAGACAAAATTTGCATTTGTATAGACTTCTAATTTATTTTTCTTTACAAGCTGGATTAAATCTTCTAATCTCCAATACTTTATTTGCCGATATCCATTTGAATATAGGTCTTTGAGAATTTTATCTTTTACTATTCCTTCTGCTGATAAATTTTTGATTCCATTTTCATACCAAGCCTTAATTTCTTCTATTCTCTTCTTGAGAAGGCTTTTTATTTCTACTTCTTTTTCTTTTATTTTATTCTTATCTTTTATATCAATCCCTAATATCCGTGTAATTATATCCCTGCGATGATAATCTATGTTTAATGTGGGTATAAGATCTTTTTCGTTCATCTCTCCAGCTAAATATTTTTCTAATTGATTAACAACCTCTTTTAACCGCTCTAAATCATTTTGTATTTTTTTAGAATATTCATCTGATAAGTGTTCTACAAATATTTGCCATATTTTCTCTCTTTCTTCTTTAAATTTATTAACATTTATTTTGTTTCTTTTTCTAAATTCCACAATTTCTTTTTCAAAATTTTTAAAATCATTAAAGTCCCAGAAGTTTAAACAACCCAAAAGAAAAACTTGCCATTCAGTTCTTATTTGTTCTTTGCCTGTTATTTTTTTTATATTTTCTCTGAGTTTCTTAATATGATCTTTCTCAAGATTTTTCTTTAGATATTGTGATAAATTTGAGGCTATCGTGTTTATAGCATAGCTCAAAGAAGTCTCACCCCCGCGTATTTTCTCGCCCCCGTATATTTGTGGTAAGTTCTCTAAGTAAGAAATTATTGTGCTTTTAACCACCGCATCGTCTATTTTCGAAATAAAAGAAGGAGATACCACTATATCTAAAAATAACTCTTTTTGTGCATCAGAAAATTCTTTCCATTCAGGAATAAATATTAAACGTACACCATTACGTATTTTTGCATTTAATCGTTCTTTAACAGGATTTTTAATTAATTTCAAGCTTTGTGATAATATTTCCAATTCTCTTAAATAATCTTTGTTTTCATTTATTTCTTCCATTTCTGTATAAATTTTATCAAATTCTCTCAAGCCTATCAACTTTTTAAAAACTTTCCATTTTTAACCTTGTAAACCTTGGCATATATAGTTATTTCAGGGTTAGCAAAGTTGAGAAATCGATACAAGAGATAATTGGTGTTTATATTAAAAAGCGTGGTGGCGTGGAAAAGGTATAATTTTCGCCACGTTACCCCCTATATACATCTAATTTTTTGTTAAATTTTGTCTTTAAAAATCGTATATTTATTTTCAAAAATCACCTATAGGGTACTTGATATGTCTTTCAAGTCTATACTTTTATGATTTTTAAATCCAGCCACATAATTTTTCAAATATAAATTCATAAAAATTTAAAAAACCAAAACCTTCTTAAATGTGTTAAAATTATATTGATATGGTCATGAAAATACCGGGGTGGTTGATTTCGCTTCTAACATTTCCAGGTATTATTTTACACGAGTGGGCACATAAAAAATTTTGTGATATAGCTAATGTTAAAGTTTATAAGGTTGTTTACTTTAATTTTAATTGCATTATAGAAAATGAGCCACCAGGATATGTTATCCACGAAAGACCAACCACTTATAAGCAAATTTTTTTAATATCCGTAGGACCACTAATAATTAACTCTTTAGCAACCATTCTCTTTGGATATCTCTTTCAAATTTTAGGATTGAATACTCCTGAAACCCAGAACTCTTTATTAACTATTATTCTTGCTTGGCTTGCTTTATCTTTTGGTATACATGCTTTTCCCAGCGATGAAGATATGAAACATATTTTCGAAGCAAGCAAGATTGAATTAGCAAAAGGAGGTTCAAAACTACATTATCTCGCTTTTCCTTTCGTTTGGTTAATATCTTTAGCAAATAAATTAAGAGTAATCTGGTTTGATGCGATTTATGCTGGACTTCTTATGATGTTAGGTATATCTTTAGCTAGTTTAAACATTTCTTTAATTTTATTTATTCTTTTAGTCATTGTAATTTTATTATTTGTTTTTTTGTTTTTCATAAAATCTAACCTTCAATCTTCAATTGTTAAAGTTGGTATCATTTTAATTGTTTTGTTAAATCTACTCTACTTACTTAGTTCTACTAATTGGTATAAAGATAAAGTTATAGAATTTAAAGCAAAAAGATTTATAACTGAAGTAAGGAGAGAAATGAAAGAAAAATCTTCAAAAGGCTTAAGTACTTATGGAGTTGTTGATGATGTGTATGAAAGGACGCTAAAATCAGATCCAAATGCCAAGAAAATTGTTGCTAAAGTAAATGAAATTTTAAAAAAAGAAGAAACTCAAAAAATAAACAAAATTAAAAAAACATATAAAAAAGACTTTTTAAAAGCAGTAGAAACTGCTTTAAAAAAAAGGGGCTATAGTAGTTTGTATCAGTTTTTTGCCAATTATTATAAAAATTATCTTTCTACAAACCAATATAGAGAACCAATTTTAAAAATTATTGTATCTCGCCTAGTATATGACATAATCCATTTTGATCAACCAGTTTTTTATAAAACATTTGGTAATAAAGAAAATAATTTTTTTGATGAAACTTATTTTGATGAAATTAACAAAGAAGAATTAAAAAATTTTTCATTAACTGAGAAAAATATTTTAGTGTATCTTATAGCTTATTATGCAGAGATCAAAAAAGCTATAGAAAACGAAGATTTAAGAACATTATTAGAAGCGGGTTTTACAACGAAATCAAAAAAATCTGTGGATAAAATTACTCCAAAAATTAAACGAGGTATTGATATTATTGAAAACATAGATCTTAATAAAAATTTAGAATCAGAAATTAAAATTAAAGAAATTTTTAATTATTATAAAAATCTTGGTCTTTTTAAAAGAGATACTTCTTTTAAAGTTTGGTATCCAATTTTCTATTTTATCCACAAAGGAAAAATACCATCTTGGGAAGACATTGCTCTTTGGCAAAAAGATGTTGCTGATAGGTTTAAAAATATAGAAGTAAAATCAAGAGAGATTGCTAATCTTTTATACCAAAATGGATTTTTAAAAAGAAATAAACAGCCCTACACCCCAGAAGATATTGTTTCTATTTTTTATGCTTTAAATTTTAAAAGAATTTTAAGATTTAGCGGAGATACTGTATATGGAGTTGAATTACCACCATATGATATTTCCTCGCTAAAAAAGAGGGGGACATTAGGAATAGTAGAGGGGTGGGTAAATAAGGTTTATAATGGGTATAAGCTTTTAGGAGAACCAATTCCTATTGAATTAAGAAATCTCTATTCATTATTTTTAAAATACGAACTAACACCAAACGATGAAGAAGAATAAATTTATTTTTTAATTAAAAAATTTAATAATTATCAAATTTTAGAATGAAATTTTTAATTTTAAACTTCGTTATATAATTACCGCCATATAACCCTTAAATTTTATAAAAATCCAAAACCTTGTTAAAAGCGTTGAAATTATTATAAAATTTTGTAAAATTTATTAAAATTTAGAAAAATTAAAGAATTTTTATTAAAAATGTCATTTCTAAGTAAATTAATAGAAATTTTTTCAGGATACGGAGAACCTATAGCTGAAGTGGAAATGATAATTCGTCCCTGTTATTCGATAGAAGATCCCCAGAATCTGTATAAATTTAACGTGATTTATGAAGATAAATTTCATTTGTACGCAATAACAACTCTATACACAGTAAAAATCTTGTGGTTGTTTTTAAGAAGTAGTGTTCTATATTCGATCTTTTTAAATAGGGCTCTTCCTGAGTTTATTAATAATGACTTTGAATGGATTACTGATAAAAGCTATTTTAGAAATGATACTGATATGTGGTCTAAGTATTATCAAATAGTAAGCGATATCTATGACCAAATTAGTAAACTGGGGATGTCAGATTTACGTTATTTTCCAGAATGGGAGTCAATAGTGCGTACTAAAGCAATGTTATTAGAGAATTTGCCAAAAGAGATAATATACAAAATTAAACTTTATAAAACAAATAATGGGTTTGCAACTTTTAATAGCTGGAGCCCCAAATTAATAATGCCAGATGAAATTTTAACTCATTACTTTTTATTTTTAAAAGAAATTTACAATCGTTTAAACGATGAAGAACAAAAAATATTTAAAAAACTTCTTATTTCTTTACATAATGGACTTCAAATATCTTTAGACCCATCATTATCGGGACTTCAGAAGGGCAGAGAAGTAGCTAATACTTTATTGTTTCAGTTTGAAAGCTTGATTAGAGAAGCAGGCAAAAGAATTAAAGAAGAGCAAAATCTCACTAGAAATATTCTTGAAAAAGATAATCAAAAATTGAATCTAGTTAAATGTTCAAGGTGCGGCAAAGAAAACCAATATGCAAATAATTATTGTACAAATTGTGGTCAGAAATTAAAAAAGTGATACTACTATGTCTATAAAATGTGTTTCAAAAAAATGTTCTAACTGCAATAGAACGATATCAGAAGAAATGAAATTTTGTGGTAATTGTGGAGCAAAATTAAAATTTGCAGATGGAGAAATATTTAATCACATATTAAATCTTGAAAAACTACATAATATTAAGATAGCCTGGATAGACTACGTTACCGCTTTACCCAACAATACTAAAGTTGGTATTATCACCTTATCCAATGGTAGAAACGCTTTATTTTATGGAAATGAAATAATAAACAAAATAGGAGGTAAAGTTATAGATTTCGTTTTACGTCTTTACTTTCGTCAAGATGGTTTATTGGCAGGAGTACTAAGTTTTAGTCATGATTCTAACTATATGCTTTTTATAGGAGATAAAATTTTTAATGAAATAGCAGGAATGAAAATTAAATATGTTAAATATGTTTGGTTAAGACCTAATGGTGAATTAGCTGGGGCTTTTTATCCTGATATAGAACCTAATTTTTCTGATGGTAGTATCCATGTTTTTATTAATAATAAAATTGTAGAAAAATTGGGTAATAAAGAAATAAAGTACATTAGTGATGTTTTTGTCCTGCCTAATGGTTTTATTACTGGGGTAGCAGAGATTGATTCAAAATGGCATTTGTTTATTGGGGATCAAATAATAGATTTTGAACATACAGAAGAACTTAAAGAAGGATACCCCTTGGATGCTATGATTCTACCCAACGGTGAATTAATAGGTTGTTATTGTACGGGTTTTGCATCAAGATGCGTCCCTTTTAAGGGAAATAAAGTGTTAGAGGAAATAGACGGAGAAAAAATAATAAGTTGCGATATTGACGCTTTACCTGATAACACTTTATCTGGAAGGGTTGTCTTTTCAAAATATCGAGCAGCCGGATTACTCTGGCACGGTACAAAAATTAAAGTAACAGAGTTAAAAAGTGATTAATTTATGATTATTAACAAAAAATTTTAATAAATAAAAATCATCAAAATTGTTACTTACTTTTATGTTAAAAATTTTATTTTTTTATTTTTTTTAAATTAACCATATAGCCCCCACAATATAACTTTTAAAATCTAGAAAAATTCGAAACTTTGCTAAATGTGTTAAAATTATATTAACAATGGTCAAAGAAATACTTTCTCATATGATTCGTGTTATGATGATTAATTTTCTCCATTCAGATTTGGGAAAAAAGTTTGCCCCGTTTATCATATTACTTGGTTCATTTTTCTTGATATTACTTGTATTATTGAGTTTAAAAGAAGGAAATAGGGAAGAGAGTTCTAATAATGTTAATTTAAGTAAATGCCCTAATTGTGGAACTTCAATATCACCAGAAGATAAGTTTTGTGGTATGTGCGGATATAAGATTAATACAGATGGATCTATGATATTGAGAGATAAAAAAGAAACAATTATAGCAGTAGTCATTGCAGTTATATCCATATTTTTGTTTTTTGGACTTTTATATTATTATTTATTTGAACTTTATTAATTAAACTTACATCGCTTTTAGAATTTGTGGGGAAGATAAAACTTTTTTGATTTTTTTATTTTTATAAGCTTCTCTGAATAAAATTTTATAATTTATTAATTATTTCAATTTTTAGTAGAATTCCACAAATGTTTCAAAATCTTGTTACCATTGGATTATAATTCGGTATTCTGTTTTATTATTTTTGATTATAAATTTTGATTATAAATTTTTTTATAACTCTCTATATCAACCTTTAAATCTTCTATTTTTTCTAAATCACCGCATTTAACCAAAATCTGAATAAGTGTTGCCCATATAAAAGGATTATTAACATTAAATAACATACTTTTCTTTCTATTTTCAGTTGAGATTTCTATAGAATCTAAAGATGGTTTAATAGAAATAATTTTCTTTAAAGGAATAACCCTATCTTCTTTACTACCATCAAAAATTAACCTTTGATCTGTAAGGATAATAACTCCTCTATCAACAATTCTCCACTCTTCTTTACTTTCAGATCTTCCAGGAGCAAAACCAATATACACACCAGGTATTATTCTAACTCCAATAGCTTTTGTTTTATGATATCTAACAGCTTTAGTTTCTAATAAAGTTGTATCTTCTTTCAAAAAAGCTTTTTCTCCTTCTTTGAGTAGAATTTCAGTTTTTATTGGTTCTATTGCTTTTTTTGCTTTAATTTGCTCTATAAAAAGATTTAATTCCTCAAGCAATTTCTTTTTTCTCTTTTCTTGATTTTTCTTTTTAAATAAGAAATTAAAAAATTTCATGATTATTAATAATTTTTGTTCTAACTATATTTTAACAGATGTTTTGTATTTTTAATACTTTTTAAAATAATTTTTGGGCATCAATAAGAAGTTAAATTATTACTTAACCAACTTCAGTTATTAAATTATCTACTATAACTATTTGATTTTTGTAGATCAATAATATAGACAAGTAGTTTTGTATTTTTCAATAAAAGAGTTGATTTTTCTTTAAAAATTTTAAAAGCTTTGTTAAAAAGCCTTTTCCTACGCCTACTTTTTGCTAATTCTAATTCAAAAATTTTAAGCATTTTTCTTCAAATTCTTATTTTGCTTTAATTTCAATCTATATTATAATATTTTTAAGCCAAAGAAAAAGCATAAGAATTAGCAATAATGAACAAAGAAAATTTTGAAAATTATTATCAAATTTTAGGTCTCCCAGATTTTGCTTCTATTGAAGAAGTTAAAAAAGCATTTAGAGAACTTGGTAAAAAACATCATCCGGATAGAGGAGGTGATCCAGAAAAATTTAAAAAAATTTTAGAAGCTTATAAAATTCTTTCTGACAGAGAAAAGAAAAACAATTTGATGAATATTTGTTTAATTATAAATCTCGAAATAACTTCACTGCGCCTCAAGATATTGATCAAAATATAAATACTATTTCCATAAAAGAGCCAGTAATAATTAAAAAAACGGAAAATATTTTAAGAATTTTATTAGTAACTGCAATATTTTTTTCTCCATTTTTCTCCACATCTTTTGTTTTAATTAAAAATGAAGGATTTTCGGGAGGAATTTTATTTTTAGGTTTACTGCTAGGATTTATTACTCTTATCTTCAACCTTCTTATAACTTTTGTTTTATTGTATTTTTATGAATATTCAGAAAAATTAATAAATAGTTTAACGAAAAATTATAATACAAAATTACGTATTTCAAGTGTGATTTTAGGTACGATTTGTATATTTATTTCTGCGTCTAATTTTTTAGTTGCGGATAGAATAGTTCTAAGAATGGTTGTCGGCGAAGACTTAAATAAATCGAAATCAATAAATTCATATCAAAAAATTCCGAATGCATATAGTAAAAATTCTTTTTTCGGTAAAAAAGAAAACTTGGAACTGATTTGGGAATTATTTTTGAGGCATATCGAAAATTAAAAAATCTTTCTTTAATAAAAATTCCAACCCTAGCTTTTTCTATTATGATTTTTTCAGCAATAGTTAATGAGATAATGGCAAGATTAAAAATTCATTTTGGCCAAAAAGAAAATTCAGTAAGTTTAATTTCAGATGGAGTTCACTCAAGAATTGATGTTTTTACTTCTTTAGCAGTTTTTGTAGGTTTATTTTTAAATAAATATTGGATCTTCACTGATTCAGTTTTAGCCTTTTTAATCGGATTTTACATTATCAAAGAATCATTTTCGATTGGGAAAGAAGCAATCGATTCTTTACTCGATGTTTCAGCTCTCCCAGAAGTTGAAGAAAAAATAAAAGAAATCGCAAAATCTCAGGGAATAGAAATTTCGGATTTAAAAACCCAAAAGAAAGGTTCTGTTTTTACTGCCAATTTAGAAATTAATTTACCAAAAAATTTAGATGTTAATATAGCAACAAAAATTTCAGAAAGCTTAAGAAAAAGATTAATGGAAGAAATTAAAAATTTAGTTCATGTTGCAATTCAGATAAAAAGCCATGAAGTTGAAACAGGATTTTATAGACCTACTATCGGTTTAGGAAAGGGTTTGAGTTGGCAAAGAAGAGAGAGGTTTAAAGAAGAGATAAAAGAAGCAAAAGGTAAGGGACCCGTGGGGTTTTGCGTCTGCCCTAGATGTGGCTATAGAGTAGAGCATCAACGCGGTGTTCCTTGTTCAACTTTAATCTGTTCAAATTGCAAAATTCCTTTGAAAAGAGAATAGGATTGGATTTTTGAAAATTTTTTATTTTTGTTATAATATATCAATGGGCGTTGATACAATAAAGTGTTGTCAAAATAAAAAATCGATTTTAAAGATTGAAAGTTTGGCGAAAGTATTGAAAAAAATTTCTGAGCCAAACAGGTTAAAGATTTTATGTTTTTTAAAAGATGGAGAAAAATGCGTTTGTGATATCTGGCAGTGTTTGAAACTTCCCCAAAATTTAGTTTCCCATCATTTGAAGGTTTTAAAAGATTTGAACTTGATTTCTTCAAAAAAGGTCGGTTTAAAAGTCTTTTATAAATTAAATCAAAAAATGGTTAAAAAATATTTAAAATTATTAAAAAAAGCCTTACTATGACCATAGAAAAAATAAATCAGTTTTTTAGAAAAAATTTATTTGGCTTAGTTTTAGCCTCTATCGTTTTAGGATTTCTTTTGGGTTGGCAATTACCGCAAATTGCTGCTTCATTAAAATCTTTGATTGTGCCAATTTTATTTTTGATGATTTTTGTGATGATTATTCCTATAGAATTTAGAGAGTTGATTGCCGTGGGAAAATATAAAAAAGAAATCATCTGGGGATTTATCGCCATTTTATTTTTAGCTCCTTTAGTTGCCTATCTTGTTAATTTTATAATTCCTGAAAATTATGATTTTTTGAAAACCGGGTTAATTTTAGCTGCGACAATGCCACCTGGCGGAATGATAGTTTCTTGGACAGGACTATTGGATGCCAATATTGAATTGGCAATGATTTTACAAACAGGAACTTTTATTTTGGCGCTTTTAACTATTCCGCTCACATTATCTTTATTTATTTCCAAATCGGTCCATTTTTCCCAATCATTGCTAATCCAGAATATTGCCCTCTATATATTTTTACCCCTAATCGCTGGTTTCATCACTCAGGTCTTACTTAAAAAGAAATATTCTAAAGAAAAAATAAAATCTTGGAAACCAACATTGGCAACTATTTCTAGTATATGTGCTTTATTGGTAGTTTTCATTTCTACCTCTTTAAAGGCAAATACTATTATCAGTCATCCGCAAATGCTTTTATGGGGGATATTACTGGCGGTTATTTATTATCTGATTATGTTTTTGGTTTCGCTTTTTTTCACAGGATTATTTATTGATTCATACGACAATCAAATGCCTATTGTTTATGGCACAACTTCTAAAAATCTTTCAATTGGTATTGCTTTGGCATTATCTGCCTTTTCGGGCGCAGTTGTTTTAGGAGTGGTATTTTGTTTTATGGTTCAAATGCCTATGCTTAGTTTATTTTATAAATTTATTAGAAAAGAAGAACAAGAATTTGCCGAGGAAGTTGAAGAAGAAAAAAAGAAAAGGCATCCTGTTTCTGTAGTATTAAAAAAAATAAGAAAGGTTGGAAACAATTTAAAGAAAACGAGCTAAAAATGATAAATTTTAAAGGTCGAAAAATTTTATTATTCAAGGTCGTAAAAATTAATTAATTAAATAAAAATATGACTTACATTATTTATTTTATTACAGGCATTTTAGCCGGAATTATTGGTGGACTTTTGGGTACGGGTGGTTGCGCTTTAATGATGCCAGTTATTCGTTTTGGTTTTCATTTTGATCCAGCAATTGCTGTTGGTACCACTTTAACCGCAGTAGTTTTCACTGCTGCCTCAGGTGCTTATCAGCACATCAAGATGAAAAACGTAGATAAAAGAACTGCTTGGATAGTTGGAGCGAGCGGGGTTTTGGGGGTAATTATTGGATCGATTATTTTTGGTTATATTAAAAATTATGGGAATTTGATCGATTTGATCATTGGTATTGCTTTCATTGTTGTTTCTGTTCGAATGATTTATGAAGGAATATTTGCAAAAAGCCAAGGAACACAAGGAGCAGAAATTCCTAGAAAGCCTTTGCCAAAAGGTTTATTGGGGGCAATAATCGGTACTCTTACGGGGATTATTGGTTTGGGTGGAGGTTATGCTCTGGTTCCTTCTTTTATTTATTTCCTAAGTGCTCCAGTTAAATTGGCAATTGGTACTTCAATGGCATCTTTTGTTTGGATTGCTTTAGTGGGCGCTATTTTCAAGATTTATCAAAATGTCGTTAATATTCCTGTAGCTATTACTTTGGGAATTGGTGCCTTAATCGGTGCAATTTATGGAGCAAAGTTAGTAGCAAAAATTAAACCGAACGTATTGAAGACTTTGTTCGGTTTGCTGTTCTTTTATGTCTCTTTGAAATACATTTTGATTTATTTTGGAATTCATATTTAAAGAAATGGAGAAATTTTATTGCCCAAAATGTGATAAAATTTTTGCGGCAGAAGGAAAAAAGAAAGGGTGGCAAGATTCAATTTATAGCTATTGATGGAAAAAACAGCCAAGTGTCCAATTTGCGGAGCATCTCAGAATGAATTTTCTCAAAATCAGCAGTTTATTTTTGGTTATGTTATAATTTCTTAAAAGAGGTCAAATCAAACAAATTTTACTAATGGCTAAAAGATCTTTAAAGAAAAAAATCTATCAATTTACAGCTGTTTTTGAGAAAAATGAGGATGGTGGCTATACAGTAACTGTGCCTTCTTTGCCTGGTTGTATTTCTGAAGGAGATACTTTTGATGAAGCTTTAAAGAATATTAAAGAAGCTATAGTTCTATATCTTGAAGTTATGAAAAAAGATAAAGAGAAGATAAAAGAAGAGGAAGAAATAATTATTGCTCCTGTTAAAGTAAAAGTTTAAATGTCTACTAAACTGCCATCCTTAAAGTCTAAGGAAGTGATTAAAGTTTTAGAAAAATTAGGTTTTGTTTTTGTGAGACAAAAAGGAAGTCACCCCGCACCAGAACAAAGTACGGTGCGGGGTAGCCCTGAATTGTGCTTTGCTCTGGTTCAGGGCATAGAATTTATGTTAAAGGCAACATCGGTATTACAATTCCTTATCATAATAAAGATTTAAAGAAAGGCACACTAAGAGCCATTATTAAACAAGTAGGCTTATCAGTAGAAGAATTTTTAAAATTACTGAGAAATTAAAAAATAAAGCGTTATACTTTGTTTAAAACCTCACAAGTATTCCTAATTTTTAATTTCACTTCCCAAGAAGTTTGTTTTATAATGTTTTCAATGGTTCGAATAAAGTAAGCAGTGCGGAGCAAACCAGAGCGAAGCATGGTTCACAGCTATATACTGTACGAGAGCTTTTAAATTGATTTTTTGTTAATATTTTCTCTCAAAAGCAGATGCTCAAAGATGGGAAAAATATTTTAAAACAACTAAAGGCAAACGAAAACTAAAATTAATTTTAAAAAGCTCATTAATTTAACTTTTTTATATGACTTTGCGAAATTTATAAAATTACAAAACCTTGTTAAAATTTGGTAAAATTACATTAAATTTTGCTCAATTTGTTAAAATTAAATTATGAGTATAGGCAAAGAAACAAAACAATTAGAATTTGAAAATAATGTTTTACAAAGTTTGCAAAGATTAAGTAAATATTATTTTGAAATCTTTAAAAAATTATCCTCATCAAAACTTTCAGAAAGAGATAATCTTATAAAATATAAGAACAAAAAAAGATTGGTAGATTTGGGTAAAATTTTTACTGATAAAAATCCCTTATTTGATTTAAGAGAAGAAAAAATAGTTATAAAAATTCCACAAAAAACTATTTCGATTGAGCAAGATTACATTGAAAATGAAGGCGTAGAAGCTTTTGAGGAGGATTCAGAAGAGCTAAAACTATATGAATTACACGAAAGAATACAACAATATCTTGAAGAAGGTAAAAAACAAGTTTATCTTTGTTATCCGTTTATAATTTTTAACAAAAATGAAAGAGAACGATATTATACTCCTATATGGTTAGTTGAAGTTAAACTTAACCATAATATAGAAAAAAATTGTATAGAAATTGAAAGAATCGGAGAAACTGAATTTAATCATTATGTTCTTTCTAAATTTTTAGAGAAATTATTAGAAGAAGAAAATATTATCTCTAAGGCGAACAATATTAATCTTTTTAATTTAACAGAAATCAACGTAAGTGATATTTTTAGCATAATTAAAAGCCTTTTTAATATTAATCCACATTTAGGAAAAGAAGATCCACAGAATAAAGATTTATTAAAATTAGAAAAAATTGATGAAAGCAAAATCAACGACTTACAAAACAATACTTTATATTTAGCAAATAATTTAGTTGTTTGTTTATTAAATAAACAAGATTATCATGTGGAAAAAGCTTTAGAAAACCTATATAAGTTAAAAATGGACAACGAAGATCTTAAAAATACCGCTCTTTATCATCTTTTTACGTCGGAGGAAAATAATTATTCAGAAACAGAAAGTCAATATAATTATGAATTCTATGACTTAATATTGCCAGCCAATGAAGAACAAAAAATGGTTATTAAATCTGCTTTAAAAAATAATATTGTTGCAGTAGAGGGTCCTCCGGGAACAGGTAAATCTCATACTATAGCAAATTTAGCTCTTTATCTTTTAAAACAAGGTAAAAGTATTTTGATTACAAGTTATAAAGAGGAAGCTCTCAAAGTATTAATAGATTTTTTTGAAAAATTGAAAATTCATGACTATTTGTATATATCATGGCTTAAAGGAGACAAGAAAGCAAAAGATGAAATTATACGTAAGTTAGATAATATAAACCATCAATTCCTGACAGAAGAGAAAAAAATTGATTTGTTAATTAGTAAAAAAGAAGAATTAGAGAGACAAATAACTAATTATATTGAGAGACAAAAGAAATTTGGTTATTTATACGAAAAAGTTTATAAAAATCTTAGCTTTATCGATGAGAGCCTGGAAGAGCTTATTAATGAAATTCAAATTGAGAATATAACTGAAATTAAGAAAATATTTTTAAACGAAATAGAAAATTTAAATTTAAAAGAAGAAATAGACCAGCAAATAGAAAATATTTTAGATAGACTAAAAGGATCAATAGGTATAAATAACTTGGATTTTAAGGGTTTTATTTCTTACGTAGATTTGTTTGTTAAATTAATAAAAGAAAACTATTTTGACGAAAAAGTGATAGATGACGATATAAGATTTTTCGCAAGAAATTTTGCTTTTTTAAAAAATAAAAATAACAGAACACATGAAAATAATCAAGATCAGTCCGGATTGAGATCCGATGAAATAAAAAAATTTAGTGTTGATATAAATTACTTAAGAGAGAAAATGGTATCTATTAAGTCGTTATTCCTTGATTTGAAAAATTTAAATTTTTTTGATAATGTATTTGAAAAACTAATAGAATTTAAAAAAAATGAAAATGAATTAGTTCTATTCCAGAGATTAATAAACGAAATTAATCAAATACTGAATAGTTTAATCTCGGAAAATTCATTAAATAACATCAATTTCTTAAAAAACATAATGCAAAAATTAGAAATTAATCAGTTTAATCTCGAAGAAATAGAAAATATTAAAAAAACTTTTGAAGATTTGAACAATTATTTAGAAGAACTAAAGAGAAAATTGTTACCCCCTAATTTTATAAAAAGGATTTATCTCCGATTATTGAAGATTTTAAATAAAAACCAAGACCCCTTGGAAGAAGATTTAAGCAAATTCTTTCGTCAAAATAGAAATTTAATTAGCATTCTAGAAATTACTAATATAGAAAAATTGCTAAAAGATGAGCACTATAAAAAGAATATCATTTTAAAAATCAATGATTTTTTGGTTCAATACGGTCAATTAAAACAAGCAAATTTTTTAAATTTTATTTATGAATTGTATTCTAAGACAAAAAATTACGAAGATATTATTTACAAGGAACCAGTGTCATCTGATTTTTATACAACGGTAGCATTAATAAAAGAAGAAATTAATAAAAACATTCTTTCAGTAGAAAATATGCAAGATGTATTTAAAACATCACTAGCATTAGAGAATATTATTCAAATTTTAGTGAGAAAAAATGAAAATTTAGTAATAAGAAATTTATTTGAAGTTTATGAAGAAGATTTTATTTTTAATGATTTAAAAGGAAGATTTTCTTTTATTAATAAAATGGAAGCAATTTTAAAAATAGATGAGAGTAACTTTCAATTAAAAATTTTAGAATTTAAAGAATACGAAGATCTTTATAAAATTTCTTCTTTTATAGCTGAGAAAAATATAGTAAATACTGAAAAATTTTTCGAAAGTGTTTTAATTAAAAAACTTCTAGAAAACGTTGATATTCAAGAAAATATCGATAAATTACAAAATAAATTAAAAGAAGTTAAAGAAGAATTAAGAGAAAGTTCTAAAAACAATCTTGCAAATAAGATAAATAAATATATAAATGAAGCGTTAAGAGAAAGAAAAATAAGATTATTAGTAAAAAAATTAAAAGAAATATTTAAGAAAAAGAAAGTAAAAAGGATTGAAGAGATTAAAAATCAACCGGATTTTCGAGGAATTTTAGAAATTTTCAAGATTTGGATAATTAAAATAGAAGATGTTTTTAGAATTTTCCCTTTTAGACCAGCTTTTTTTGATTATGTAATAATTGATGAAGCTTCTCAACTTTTGCCAATTTATATTCCGCCATTGGCTTATATTGCTAAAAAGTTAATAGTAATAGGCGATGATAAACAGCTAAGAAGTCCTGAGCTTTTGTTTTTTAAGGAAGGAGAGGAAGATTTATTATTTTCACAAACAGATCTCAATAAAGATGAAATGGGTGAATATTTCAGAATTACAAGAAAATCATCTTCTTTGGGGTTAATAAACACTTTATGCGGAAATTTGATTCCACTTAGGGAACATTTTAGATGCTTACCAGAAATTATAAAATTTAGCAATGAAAAATTTTATAACAAGAGTTTGAAGATAATGACAGATGGAATGGAAAGAATAGGAGATGCTTTTGAATTTATTAAAGTAGAAAGTGGTCAAGAAGAAAATATGAATGGTGAAAATACAGAAGGAATAGTGCTGGAAGAAAATAAAATAAATAAAAGAGAAGCTGAAGTATTAGTTAATTACTTAGTGTCTCTTTTAAAGGATCCTAACTATCAACGATTTAGTTTTGGAGTTATGAGTTTATTTAGGCCCCAAGCAGACTATATTTATTATTTATTTAGAAAAAAGCAAGAAGATACAGAATTTTTGAAAATATGCAAAGAAAAAGAAGAAAAAAATGAGATAGTTATGATTGGAACAGTAGATGCATTTCAGGGTAAAGAGCGGGATATCATTCTTTATTCTTGTAGATATGCTCCGAATTCAAACCCCCTCACATTAAATACTATTTTAAGAGAAGATAATTTTGGTCATAACAGATTAAATGTTGCATTAACTAGAGCCAGAAAGAAAATGATATTTTTTCTATCAGTAGATATCGGTCAATTTCCAGAAAATATACTTAAAGATTTTCTTTTATATGCTAAAGGATATTCCACTTCGGAAATTATTAAAGAAGAATTTGATAGTGATTTTGAAAAAGATGTTTATGAAAGAATGAAAGAAAAAGGATATAAATTATTTCCACAATATCCTGCCTGTGGTTATAGAATAGATTTAGCTTTATTTAGAGATAATTTTAGAATAGGTATAGAATGTGATGGTTGGCAACATTATGATAAATATGGCAGTTTAAATATAGATGATATTGAAAGGCAGGAAGTTTTAGAACGAGCTGGATGGAAAATATTGAGAATACCATCAACAAAATATTGGAAAAATCCAGATGCTTGTATTAATGAATTAATAGAAGAAATTGAAAAGATAATTGAAGAACATAAAGAAAGCATAAAAGAAATACCCAGCAATGAAACAAATATTTTAGAAGAAGCTAAAGATAAAAGATTTATAATAACAGAAATACAAAATGATAGTTTTGAATCATCTAAATCAATTAAAATATTAGCAGAAGATTCGTTAGATTTAGTAAATTTATCTGAAAATAGCAAATTATGGTTTAAACTTGCTAAGTGGGCAAAAGATAATAAAAGACTTTCTCCGCGTGATAGAATATTTGCTTATAAATTAGGAACTTTGATTCATAAGGGTCTCACTCTTTCAGATAAACAAAAAAACTATGCTAAAAAAATTTTAAAAACAGCTATTAAATATGGCTTTGATATCCAAAATGAAAAATAAAATTTATAAAAAATTTATTATTAGATCATTGATGCTTAGTTTTATATTATCTTTAGTTTTTTTGCTTGTTGTGCTGATTTTTAGATTTTATCAGATTAATAACCAATTGAAACAGAAGAATATAGATACGTTAAATATTATCAAGTGCGATGAATATAAATGTAATATTGAAGAATGGGCTAATGATATTAATAAAGAAAGTTCATTTGCTAATTTTATAATTCATAAAAATGGCTTCTTTATAGATATGACAAACGAATTCATAGATAGTTCATTTAATTATTCTGATATTAACTTTTTGAAAGAATACGAAAAAAATCCTAAAATTTATAAATCTCTTGCTTCTGAAGAATGGTTTTTATATACTGATTACCTGGCTCTCGATAATAAAAAATATTATATCATGTTGGGAATAGCTAAAAATGTGCCCTGGAGACTTTTTACCCCGAAAGAGGATGTAAGTAATTTATTAAAAAACGAAATGGAAAGGTTCAAAAATGAAATTCAAAAGCAATTTTTCAAGAATAAAAAAATAGATTTTCTTAAAAATTTAAATACAAAAGCAGACGCATTTCAAATTGTAAGAGACGATGGAAAAGTAATGAATTGGAATTGGGGAATACCAGTCTTTCTGCCAAAAGAATATTTTAAAAATATAGAAAATTTAAATTTCGAACATTTTAAAATCGAACTGATAGATAAAAATTTGTATTTATTTAGGGTCGATAAAAATTCTTATCTATATACAATCTCCGGAGAAAAATTTATTAGCTATTTTGATGCATTGCTAATGATAACTGTTTTTATATTGGTGTTTCTTTTAATTAATTTGTTTTTTAGAAAAATCTTTATAAAAAGATTAATTTTAGAAAACATACCTGATATATCCATAGAAGAAGCTCTAAAAAAAGGTGAAAATGAGATTATAGAATTTAAATCAAAAGACTCTTTAAGATTTCCTGAGACATTATTAAAATCAATAGTTTCTATGGCCAATACTAATGGTGGTATAATTTTTGTTGGTGTTAAAGATAATGGAGAACTAGATCCAATTCAATTTGAGAATTATAAAGAATTAGACTTAATAAAGAGTAAGCTAACTAATTTTATTAGAAATTCAATAACACCAGTTCCATTGGTAAAAATAGAGGATATTTATCTTGATCATAATAAAGTAATTTTTAAATTAAAAATAGGAGAATTTTACGATGCTCTTTATTCCGTTAACGGCGTGTTTTATAGAAGATTAGGAGCAAGCGATATCCCTATGGATTTTTATTATTTAAGAAGTATAAATATAATGAAATAGGTGAGACAATTTTGCAAAATAAAACAGTCAAACCATTAATGGTTTGTTGATTTATTTTTTTATTTATTATCATCCTCAACCCATACTAATATCTAATTCTGCCAATTTTTTCTATATAAATTTACATTAATTTCACTTTTTGATTTTCCATCAATCTACCCATAATATTTTTGTAAAACGACATTTCAGAATGAATTATAAATCTTTATAGTGTTTTTCATAATACTTAATTTCTCTATAAGAAAGATAGAGAAAAACAGAAAGCAAAATAAAAGTGTTTAAGGGGGCGAGCCAGAAAGGATGTTCTTGACCAAAACTTTCTAAAAGACCTCTTGCTATAAACACAGCAAATAATATTCAACAGAATAAAAATATTTTTCTATATTTTTCAGGAAGTGTTTTTAAAACATGCGCATTAACAACAGCATTATCAATGCTTGTAATAATTTCAAAAAATGCCAAACCAAATATAATTGTGAGAAGATTAATTACTTGAACCATAAATTTATTATAAACAAATTTTTAATTTTACCTCCCAAAGATTTTGTTTTATAATTTTGTAGGGGTTTAAATAAAGTAGAAGATAAAGTTTAAATATGGGATCAATAGAAAAATCTTTAGATAAAGAAAAACCAAAAATAGAAGAAATGAAAGGAATGGAAGAAACAATTAGTAATTTAATGGAAAAATTTAAG